>ENA-OUQC01001698-OUQC01001698.1-human-gut-metagenome-genome-assembly--contig:-NODE-1698-length-10895-cov-3.709963_pt1 | contig 10895 bp, 5 predicted proteins | sample MGYA00237942_ERZ548815 | MGnify/ENA primary metagenome ERZ548815 (study PRJEB26490, sample SAMN05194722) | human gut metagenome | biome: terrestrial biome; feature: human-associated habitat; material... | reverse complement strand
TCTGCTTTTCAAGAAGTTGGGTATGCCTCTTTGTGGTTTAGCGGACAGTAATAATAAAAAGTCACCAAGTAATGATGCGGCTCTAAAACCTGGGATAAAAAGTAAGTCCGGCGGCGCGATGCGCTGCCGGACTTGTTGTCTCGTGGGTGGTGTCCTCACTTCTTGCGGTTGCCGTAGCGGCTGCGGAACTTGTCCACACGGCCGGCGGTGTCCACCAGCTTCTGCTTGCCGGTGAAGAACGGGTGTGAGGAGCTGGTGATTTCAAGCTTCACCAGCGGGTATTCCTTGCCATCGATTTCGATAGTCTCCTTTGATGCTACCGTGGAGCGTGTGATGAATACTTCATCATTTGACATGTCCTTGAACGCCACTTCACGGTAATTTGAAGGATGAATGTCTTTTTTCATTGTAATTATCTGCAGTTTAATTAGTTAATCAGTTCTTAGCAGGTCGCGATCCCGCTAATTGGCATGCAAAATTAGAAAAAAATCCGCACACGGCAAAATCCCCGCTGCTTTTCATCGTTTTCTGCGGCGGCTTAGCGGCTGAAAATGACCATGTAAGTGCCGAGTACCTGCCCGCAGGGTATGGCTGCTGCCGACTCGGGCGTAAACGGCTGGCGCGGGTATATGCGGCACACCTCCTCCGCCGCTGCAGGCAGGGTCTTGCCTATGCTCGCGCCATGAGCATTGCCGGCAGCGAACCGTCACGCGCCACCGGCGTGTTGAACTCAAGGTACAGCCCGCTTTCGCCGCGTATCTCGGCGTTGATGCGCAGCACCGGGCGCAGCGAGGTGTATGTGTCGGGGACGACGGCACGCAAGCGGTCATGCTCCACGCGGTATGCCATCACGAATTGCCTGATTTCCATGGTCGATTATCCTTGTTGCGAAAACATATTGGCTGACAGCTGGTTGTCGGCTGCAAAATTAGGCAATATCTGCGGTTGACACACGGCGCGAGCCGTCATTTTCAACTCGCAGAAAATATTTTTCGCGTTTTGTTGTCACAAACCGCTCTGGCGGCGCGTCAGTCAAGTGTATGAGGGCGGCAACGCCCCTAACATCAATGAAACTAACAACTCATACAACAGTAAATCTGACCATGACACTGAAGCGATTTCTACTGACGGCGGCAGCGTTGGCATCAGCGCCGGCACTGCTGCACGCCTTCACCATATCAGGCCGCATCACCGAGCACATATCCGGCGATGCCCTCCCGATGGCGACATACCATGTTTACCTGCCTACAGACACGGTACACCCGATAGTCAACAACATCACCGACGACAACGGCATCTTCCGCGAGGAGATGAAGTCCGCCGGCCGCTATATCTTCACCGCCGAATACGCGGGCAAGCGCACCGCCCGCATGGAGCTGGAGCTGACCGACGAGAAGCCCGACGTGTCGCTGGGCAACATCGCGCTGCTCGAAACCGGCCATGAGCTGGCAGAGGTGACAGTGGTGTCGCGCAAGGACCTCATCTCGAGCGACGGCTCGAAGCTGACGTATGACGTGGAACGCGACCCCTCGGCAGGGACAAACACCGTCATAGAGATGCTACGCAAAGTGCCGATGGTGACTGTGGACGGAGAGGACAACATCAAGGTCAAAGGCAGCTCCAATTTCCGCATCTACATCAACGGCAAGGAAGACCCGATGCTCACCGGCGACCCCAAAAGCGTGCTGAAGTCTATGCCGGCATCATCAATCAAGAAAATCGAGGTCATCACCGACCCCGGGGCAAAATTTGAGGCGGAAGGCTCGGGCGGCATCCTGAACATCATCACCGACCGCAAGCAAACCATCGAAGGGTATATGCTCACCCTGCGCGGCGGCATAAGCAGCCGTGGCTTCAACGGTTCGCTGTACGGACGCACGAAGATAAACAAGGTGACTGTAGCCGGAAGCCTGTACGGCAGCAAGAACAACATCTTCAACTCACATTCGTATGCCACGACACAGCGCGAGGATTACACCTCTGACGACAACTATGAGTACCGCACGAACACACGGTTCATGAACAAGTCCAAATATCTGGGAGGCAACCTGAACATGTCGTGGGAGGCGGACTCGCTCAACCTGTTCACGCTCTCCCTGTCAGGCGGACAATACGACTCGCGCAGCCTGAACGACGGCGACATATCAATGCGCAACCGCACAGGCGACCTGCAATGGATGTACCGCCGCGATTTCTCGACAGACAGCAACGACCGCTGGCTGTCGGCAAATGCGTCGTACCAGCACACATTCCCCGGCAACACAGCGCATACGCTCACACTCTCCTACCAGTACAACTGGGGCGACAGCCCGTACCATTCCGAACAGCGGCTGTATGACGGCGTGAACTTCGACGGCGTGCCGTATATGCAGCGTCACCGCCAGAACTACTCCGACAGCCACATAATGCAGGTGGACTACGCACTGCCGCTGGTCAGCAACAAGCACACCTTCGAAGCGGGAGGGAAAGCAGTCCTGCGTCCTCACCAGAAGGCCACACAGTCGTTGGGGACGAGCATAGACGGCATAACGTACACCGAAGACTCGTACATGAACGTGTCGCAGTTCAACGACGTGTACGCCCTCTACACTTCCTACACAGCCAACTTCTGGCGCATGACGGCTCGCGCCGGGCTGCGGTACGAGCATACACGCCTCGGCATGGAATACCACAAGATGATAAACACCGGCGACTACCCGGACTTCACGACACACCTGAACGACTTCGTCCCCAATGCCGCACTGACTTACAAGCTCACCGACCTGAGCAACCTGCGCCTGGCATACTCCATGCGCATCTCGCGTCCGGGCATAAACAGCCTAAACCCGTACCGCAACACGATGACATACGGAGAGGTGTCATACGGCAACCCGGATCTGACCAGCGAGCACAGCAACTCTGTCGAGCTGAAATACTCCAACTACGGAGGCGACAAACTCACGGGAGAGATGTCAATATCATACCGACAGAACAATGACATGGTAGCCTCCTACTCGTTCATCAAGGACGGCATGTACCATACGACATACGGCAACATCGGCCGCGACAGATACGCCGACCTCGACGGATACCTCGCATACCAGATTACACCGACAATGGACGCCAGCATCTACGGCTCGCTGAACTATGAGGATGTCCGCTCCGACAAGAGCGTCACCCCGATACGCAACCACGGCTGGGCTACGTATTTCAACCTCAACTACGGCTACACTATGCCGTGCAAACTGCGCCTCGACGCATGGGGCGGCGGCGGCACACCGGACGTAAACCTCCAGGGCCGTCCGACTACCGGCTGGTACTACTACGGCATCTCACTGTCGCGCTCATTCCTCAAGGACGACGCGCTGAACATCAGCGTCACCGCACAGGACTTCTTCCAGAACAAGAAGAAGTGGGCGTACAACATGGACACTCCGAACATGCATGAACACTCCTCGTCACGCTACCAGAGCTGGAGCGTAGGCCTGTCAGTCTCCTACCGCCTCGGCAAGCTCCGCAGCGACGTGAAGCGCACAGCGGCACAAGTAGGCGCAGACGACGTGACCAACGGCAAGTCCGGCAACAGCGCACCACGCTGACAACCGGCGGCATACAGAGAATTTCCAACAGAGGGGGATGCGAACTGCATCCCCCTCCTTCCATTACCGCACGACAACATTAGCCAGCATAGCACAAATCGGCACAGCAGCCAGGCAGTAAGGGAATCGGCAATTATAGACAGAATAATTAACTATCAGTAATTATCTATCAATCAAATAATTACGCCATACCCATACGATTTGCCACCAGAAAATTTGGTCAGTTACCGCGAAATGTCTACCTTTGCAACGTAATCAGACGAGGACAGTGTCAAATACTGATTAAATCGTTTGACAACCAACATGGTGAATGTAGCTCAGTTGGTTAGAGCGACGGATTGTGGTTCCGTAGGTCGTGGGTTCGAGACCCATCTTTCACCCCATAGATTTTCCCTGTCATAGGGATATGAATTTGTTTTGGTGAATAATTATCGTGAATAGTCCGCAGTGATGCGAGCTATTCATTTTTTATACCTACCCCATCTCCAGCACAACAGAATCAGACACAACCTCCGACAACTCGGAGATCTCAGAGATCTCAGAGATCTCTGAGCAGTCGCATGAGTCATGTGCAGACGAGAAAGCAAAGAGAGAGGGCGTATCGGCAATGCCGGTACGCCCTCTCTGTATATCAGTGATTAGTCGTTATCACTTCGGAAGGAGGTTGCGGTCAACCTGGTCGTTGTAGTCAGACTCCGAGTTGGGGAGAGTGAACATCCAGCCGTGGTTCTTAGTAGTTTCAACTACACCGGCACGCTCGGGCATCCAGTTGCCAGAAGTCGGGTCGTTAGCAACCCATGCGCGACGGTTGATAGGCAAGTTCCAACGCTTGAAGTCAGACCAGCCGAAGCCTTCACCCCAGAGTTCGATACGGCGGCTGAGCTGAATCTCCTTGAGAAGTTCTTCGCCTGTAGCTGTGCAAGTGTAACCAGAGATACGCTTGCCGTTGATCTCCTTAAGGCAGTTCTGAGCAGTAGTGAAGTCGTTGTTATGCCAAGCAGCTTCAGCCTCAGTCAGGCACATCTCGGCAGCACGCATAAAGGGATACTTGCTTGTTCCGTAGGGAGCTTTGGCGATGAACTTCAGCTGTGCACCGAAAGGAGTGACAACCTGAGTACCATATACACCACGAGAAAGCAGAACCTGACCAGACTGGCCGGTAGCATAGTATGCCATATAGTTGTCAGTACCGGGGAAGCAGTCGTTGTAGTTGCCCTTGAAGATGTCGCTGATGAAGTATGCGCAGTAACGCATAGTCACATTTACGAGACCCCACTTCTTACCGTTAGCTTCCTTTCTGGATGAGGCACCGGCAGCAAGGTTCAGATCCTTTGTAGCATCCACGAGGTCAGCGTCCCAATAGTCGCTGGCTTCAAGTTTGCCGGGGTTCCAAGCCTTGTTCACGCTCTGAGTGAAGGCAATCTTGTCAGGAGTAATGTAGAGCTGACGACGTATGTCGTTCTCGTCCATCTGGTTGTAGAGGTCGAGGTCGATAGCACCTGCGCCTACGCCCCAGTTCTTCACGTACAGGCCGTTTGCAGCATAGTGCGAACCCCAAGACCAATAGTAGATGTCTTCGTCGGCAGAGCCGGAAGTCCACATATTGTCATTGTTGTCATCATAGAAACCAGAGAGGTAAGTGTCATTGTCCATGATGGTGTAGCCCTGACGAGCATCGTGAGCCATCTTCTGAGCAGTCTGCCAGTCGTGCTTGATCATTGCTACGCGGGCATAGATACCCTGAGCTATGCTCTTGTCAACCATCCACTTCATGTCGCGGGCATGGTTGCCTGCCTGGTCATAAAGAGCGATGGCAGTGTTGAGGTCCTCATATACGAGGGCAAGGATGTCGTTCATGGTTGCGAGCGGAGCATTCTTGATCTCGCCGGTAGTTCTCTTAACGAGGCAGTAGGTATCGCCGTTGTTGCTGTCCTCCCAGCGGGGAGCATAGAACTGAAGAAGCTTGGTGTAGGAATGAGCGCGATAAGTGAGAGCCTGAGCCTTCACCCAAGCGCGAGTCTCCTCGTCACCCTCGGCAGTGTCAACCACGTCGAGGATCTTGTTGGCCTGCTGAATAAGGCCGTATGCATAGTCCCAAGGAATTGCATTGAGGAGCATATCAGCGTTGTTCCAGTTGTCGCCCTTGATAGTTTCAGCGGAGAACATAGCACCGGCAAGACCGGAGATATAGTCCTGGCCCATTGCCTCGTTGCAGATAGTGTTGACGTATGACTCACCGTTGTACTGGTTCCATGAAGTGGACTGGTACTGCGTGTTCATGGACAGCGAGATACCGTTCAGAGCCAACTGGATATTGTCAACGGTGCTGAGGGCGTCCTTGTCGGGGAAGTTCGCCTCAGGGGTAGTGTCGAGGTAGTCAGAAGCACAAGCCCCGAACAGACCGACTGATCCCAGAGCGATCAGACCGTGTAAAAATATATTACTTTTCATTTCTGTATTCTCTTATGTATTTTAGAACTTGACTGTGAGCTGGAATGAGAAGACGCGAGAGGGAACATAATATGCGCCCTGACCGCCGGAGAAGCTGTACTGCGGGTTCATACCTTTCTGCTTAGTGATCAGGAAGAGGTTGTCAACCGAGAAGCCAAGGTTGAGGTTCTGCATCTTCATAGCGTTCACCCACTTCTTGGGGAAGTCGTATGAGATGTTGATATTCTTCATGCACAGGTAGCTGCTCGAAACGAGGAAGCGGCTTGAAGAAGCATTGTTGTACTGGTCGAGCTGAGTATTGAGTACAGGCACGCCGTTGGGATCAACCTGACCATTGGTCGGGATTGCACTCACCTCGATAGCAGAGAGGTCAGAGTTTGCGGGGTTGTAAGTCATGCCCACGTGTTCCAGATCAGCGTTAGCTGTGGGAGTACCCTGCCAAGAGTTGAGGATGTCCTTGTGGAGAGCGCCCGGGCTCTGGGTGTTGAGGCTCATCAGAGAAGCGTAGTTGCCGTTGTAAGTCTTACCGCCGAGGCTGTAAGTGAAGAGAAGACCAAGGTTGATGCCCTTCCAAGAGAAGTTCGTGCTGAAAGAACCGAACACTGTGGGGAGTGCAGAACCCTTGAGGGCACGCTTAGCGTATGTAGTCGCACGGTCAGTCAGGTAGTTGCCGTTCTCGTCGACGAAGAGGTTGCCGCTCTTGCTTGCATTAGCGAGGTTTGTCATCCAGAGCTGCTCGTCGTAGTACTGGTTGCCGTTCTCGTCATACTTGTAGTATTCGGGAGAATCCGGGTGCATGTAGTACAGAGAGTTACCAGTGCGCTGGTCAACACCTGCCCAGTCGTAAGTGAACTTCTCATAGAGAGACTTGCCCTGGAAGAGAGCCTGGCCTACGATGTCCTGGTTGTCCGGGAGCTTGATAATCTTGTTCTTGATGAACGAAGCGTCGATGTTGAAGTTCCAACGGAAATCAGCATTGCGGATGATGTCAACGCCGAACTGGAGTTCCCAACCACGGTTTGACATAGTACCGATGTTCTGCATTACAGAGGGAAGCAGACCGCTGTTGCCGACAGTACCCTGAGAGAAGGGAAGAGTGCGGCTGTAGAGCAGGTCAGCATTGCGCTTGTCGAAGTAACCGATTGTGAAGTTGAAGCGGTCGTTGAAGAGGCTACCTTCCAATGCGATATCGAGTGTCTTGGTAGACTCCCACTTCAGGTCAGAAGTACCGATAGAGCCGGGGTACATAGTACCGATGCCCTCGTATGTGAACCAGGGAGAGTAGAGAGTCAGGTAAGAGTATGCAGAAGCAGCAGCGTCGTTACCTACAGAACCGTAAGCGAGACGGAGCTTCAAGTAGTTGAGCCAGTCAACATTGTGGAGGAATTTCTCCTTAGTGAGAATCCAGCTTGCACCTACAGACCAGAATGTACCCCAACGGTTGTTCTTGGCAAAGCGAGAAGTACCGTCACGGCGGAGAGAGAACTCAGCGAAGTATTTCTGATCGAAGTTGTAACGAGCACGGCCGAGGTAAGACTCTGTGCGGATTTCAGCCTGGCTCTCGCTGTCAGCGTCAAGGTTCTGGAAGTTGTTCATAGAGTAGTTGCCGTCGATGAGCTGACCACTCTTGCGGAGGGAGTATGTGTTGTAGCCATACTGGTAGTTCTCATGGTCGAGCATCACGTCGATGTGGTGCAGGCCGTACTCACGGCTCCAGTTAAGAGTCTGCATGAAGGTGTGAGAACCTACATTCTGGTGATGGAGGTCCATACCGCCTTGGCCCTGCTGTGAACCGATGATGCGGTTAGAATAGTCCTTGCCGCTGAGGAAAGAACGCATCATGCTGCCGCGAACTGTCAGCTCGAAGCCGTAGGGAAGGATAGCAGTACCGTAAAGAGAGCCATTGATAGTGCTGTTCTTGTATGTTGAAGAGTCAAGGCGCATCAGCCAAGCAATGTTGCTGCCCTTGTTCATACCGTCAGTGTTCCAAACGGGCTGGCCGTCTTCGCCATATACGATGTCACCAGCCTTGTAGGAGCCATCTTCAGCATCCGCAGCATAGTGCTGGTAGTATGACTGGATAGGAGCATAGAACATGGTGAGGAACGGGTTGGTTACAGCGTTCAGGTTATCGGGGTCAGCGATACCCTGGTCAGACTCGCTGTAACTTGCAGAGAGGTCAGCGCCAAGTTTCAGGAATGAAACAGGGTTGTAGTTGGCAACGAAACGGCCGTTGAAACGCTCGTAGTCAGTCTGGAGCATATAGCCGTTCTCCTTCAGGTAACCGACAGAAGCGAAAGCGTCAAACTTCTCGGTAGCGCCGGTAGCGTTGACGTTGTATTCCTGACGGTGACCAGTGCGTGAGATAGCGTCCCACCAGTCGAGGTCATTGTAACCGGGGAGTACGTCACGGGTCAGCTTGCCTGTTGCGTCAAATACTGTAGAGGCATCGCCGCCGTAGATGTTAGTTCCGCTGACGAAACCGCCGATAAAGGCAGCTGCAGAAGAGGCGAGGATCTCATCGTAAGTACCGGGAGCTCCGGCAGTCTGGCGACCGCGAGCCCAGCCCTGGAGAGCTGTTTCCATCCACTGGTTTGCGCCGAGGGTGTCGTACTCGGGAAGACCGCGAGTGTACATACCCTGGCGAACCTGGAGAGTAACGTCAACCTTGCCCTGACCTTTCGCACGCTTGGTGTTGATCAGGATGACACCGTTGGCACCACGGTTACCGTAGAGTGCGCAGGAAGCGGCGTCCTTGAGGACTGACATAGACTCGATGTCTGCGGGATTGATGTCCGCGATGTCGCCCTGGTAAACGATACCGTCAACCACATAGAGAGGACTCTGTGCAGAAGAGGTGAACGAGTTGAAACCACGGATACGGATAGAGGGTGAAGAACCCGGCTGGCCGGTTGAGTTGTTCACCTGCACACCAGGAGCGTTACCCTCGAGAGCCTGGGTGACAGAAGTCACGGGGCGATCCTCGATAGCCTTGGAGTCAACGACAGCGACAGAACCGGTCAGAGATTCCTTTGTACCGGTACCGTAGGCGATAACGACCACGTCATCGAGAGAAGTCACTGAAGACTCCAGATAAACGTGCATCTCACTCTGTACGGGAAGGGTTTTGGACTTGTAGCCTACATACGAGAAGGTAATCTGCTTCACATTGTCGGGAATGTTAAGTGTGAAGTTACCGTCGAAGTCGGCATCTGTGCCTTGACCGCCACCGACGGGCATGATAGTCGCGCCGATGAGGGGGTCATTGTTGGCTGCATCAAGCACGCTACCGGTGATCGTGCGCGCCAGGGCGGGCATCGACCAACTGCATGCTAACACTGCCACCAAAAGTAAAAACAGTTTTCTCATACTTACAGTTGTTTAGATATTGTTATTTGGTTTTATATCAAACACTTAGGGCAAATCGGACACTATGCCACCACAGGCGACAAGCATCGCGACCTACATTTTTCACACCCCGAGACACCGACGGTCAAGCCCAAAACAGGTTAGGTTAGACAGAAAACCAAATCATGCGAGTCGAAGCGCGACAAATGCGCCGCCAGACATCTCAACAGATTGTTTTCCAATGGTATAGATAGGTTATCAAAGCTATGACTCTATCGGCTGCCATCCAGATGCAAAAGTACTCTTTCAGCCTCGGGCATATACCCGAAACCTCGCCTTGCCGACATCGCGAAATACGGTAAGACATCGCAAATTTAGCATTTTTACTCTACTTGCCAACACTAAATTTCCAGTTTAACACAGAAAATCATCCGAAGCGAGGCCTGGCACGTCCTTTCACCAAGGGAGGCCGCTCGCGCATCCACATCATTTTGCCACCATACAACATACGACACCGCCGCCCTAACGCAACATTTACGGCATTACGACACCGCATGCTTTCATTTATCCATTCAGAAAAAGTTATCTACAGGCACGCGCAGTTTCTCGTCATTCGATGAATACACCCTCCTCAAAGCGAAATGCAAAAAGGCAGCAAAGATTTAAGTTAAAACCACCTGACAGCTTTAACGTTCAGGATTGATGCCATGTTATCGGCACACCGCCAGCAAATAATTAATGTGTACCGTTTCAGGAGGTAATGGCACACACAAGCAAGGACTATCCACTAAAAGCACGGCGCAATTAAACTAATGCCGCAGTATGGGTGTCAGATAAGAAAAACAGCACAACTATGAAAAAGACGAGACAATACGTATGGCTATTTCTGCTCTGCCTCGGCATGACAGCAAGCCCGGTGGCTATAGGCAGCGAAATCGGCGAGCCCCAAAGGAACGGGGGAGGTCATCACCGCACATCGACAGAGAAACGTGCAAGCGGAGAACGAGCCACAAGCTCTCGCTCCTCTGGCACACGGACTATCGGCGGAAACCGCTCCGGCGGCAACCGTAACAATAACACCAACCACAATAACAATACAAACCGGAACGACAACCGCAACCGGAACGACAATAGAAACGACAACAGGAATAACAACCGCAACAACAACGGAAACCGTCCCGGCGGAAACCAAGGAAGGCCTAACGGCGGCAACAACAACCGCCCCAACAACAACGGCCGCCCTAATGGAGACAAAGACAACCGTCCTAACAACGGCAGACCTAACAACGGCAACTACCGTCCTAATGACAACCATGGCAAGCACCACGGAGGCAATCCCGGGAAACCGAAAGACAACCACGGCAGACCTCCAAAGGCAGACCACGGCCACGGCGGAAGCGCACCGCGTCCGGGAGGTAGACCCAGCGTAGCTCCACCACCACCTCACCACCACGACTACCGTCCGCCGCACCACCCGCGCCCCGAGCGTCCGCTGCCCCCGCCACCTCCGCGCCCCCC
>ENA-OUQC01001696-OUQC01001696.1-human-gut-metagenome-genome-assembly--contig:-NODE-1696-length-10904-cov-3.213845_pt1 | contig 10904 bp, 7 predicted proteins | sample MGYA00237942_ERZ548815 | MGnify/ENA primary metagenome ERZ548815 (study PRJEB26490, sample SAMN05194722) | human gut metagenome | biome: terrestrial biome; feature: human-associated habitat; material... | reverse complement strand
CTATAAGGTATTGCAGGGGGTTTCGGCGGCGGGCGAACCCGGGGCGGGACACGAAACCTGAAATCTTGACCACCGAAGTATCTACATCTACGGGGAGAAGCTGCAGGTTAAGGTTGTTCTTCCAGATGTCGCCAATGCGCTGCTTGAACGAGCCTGGACGCAGGTCTACGCGCTTGTTGCCGGTGTCGATGCTTATATGCAGGTGGTTGTTGACCAACGCCAGGCGTTCAAACTCACGCATAATGTTGGCCAGCTCCACGCTGTCGCTTTTGAGGAACTTGCGACGGGCCGGGAGGTTGCAGAATATGTTGCGCACCATGATATTTGCGCCACGGTCGCACACGCATGGCTCTTGGCTTTCGACCTTGGAGCAGTTGATTTTCAAGCAAGTGCCGAGGCGGTCATTCTCAGTGCGTGTGCGCAGTTCGACCTGTGAAATTGCGCATATCGAGGGCAGAGCCTCGCCACGGAAGCCCATTGTCGCGAGGGTGAACAAGTCGGCAGCAGCGGAGATTTTCGACGTGGCGTGCCGCTCGAATGCCATGCGGGCATCAGTCTCGGTCATCCCCTTGCCGTTGTCCACCACCTGAATGAGCGTGCGCCCGGCATCTTTGATGAAAACGGCAATGTCAGTTGCACCGGCATCGACGGAGTTCTCCACGAGTTCCTTGATGACTGAAGCCGGCCGCTGTATCACCTCGCCGGCGGCAATCTGGTTGGCCACCGAGTCGGGGAGCAGATGAATTATGTCGCTGCTGTGTTCCACTTGTTATCCTCCTGCGTATATAACGGCGTTGCGCCGCGTTATTGCCCGAAATATTCCTCGAGCGTGCCGGACTGGCTCTCCTCCTTCTTGAAATAGTCGATCATCTCGTCCGACACATCGCCGAGGTCATCGTCCCAAATCCAGCGGCCGTCATACCATTCACGCCGAGGGCGCAACACCTCCTGCCACTGGAAGCCCTGAAGGTACTTGTCGCCTTGCTTGACGATGAATATAGGCGTAACCGTGCCGTCAACGGTTGACCACATCTTGAGCTTCTCGAGCTCGCGGTCTGCCATATCAACGGTGAGATGTTCACTCTCGGCCTTTATAATCTTGTTGTAGGTAGAGTCCTTCTCCGCCGGGAGCAGCACCACCTCCACGTTGTCGTCCACAGTGAGATGCCGCAGCTGGTTGTCGCGGAAGGTGGCAAACATCGCCTTACCCTTCAACTGGTTATAGAAGTCTTCCGCCACGTTTTCTGCCACAAAGCCGTTCACCACTCGGGCATAGTCGGTTGTAGAGTCGTTGAAATGCACGGTGATGGAATCGCCGCATACCTGACGGTTGTCGCTCCACACTATCGGCTTGCGCTTCAGGTAGAGGAGCGAGTCAAACTGCACGAGGTGCATCGTGTCGGCAATGGCCTGTATCTGCTGGTTGAAGAAGCGCGAGTGCTTGATGGCCTTTGCAACACAGAAGTCCTTGAGGATACTGTCACGTTGCAGTTCAGGCGTTTCCGCCACAAGGTTTCGACGAGGGGGCATGACAACAGATGTATCTCCCTGCTCAATCCGGCGGCGATATATCGCCTCTATCGAGTCTGCGCGGGCATCAAGAGTGCGCTGCTCTGCCAGAAGCGAGTCAAGCAACTGCTGCTGGCGCGGGGTATAGGGGGCTACGGTGCGCTGCTGCACTATCCATGTGTATATGCTGTCGGCACGCAGATAGTTGGTGTCCGGACGCGAATACTCCACCATCATCGGGTTGCCCGTGGCGAAAGCGGAGCGCGTCACCTCGTTGTATTCGCCGTAGTTGCTGATGAGGCGCACCTTGTGTGCGGTGTCGTTCAGCACCATGGGGCGCGGCGCACGCGCCGGGTCGTCAAACATGTATGCACGGCTGGTGCGTGTAGCCTTGTCATAGATGATGATGTCGCCGGTCAGCTTGGTGGCGTTGTTGTTGGAGTCTGTATGGGTAATAGTCGAGCGGCTCTCGAGACGAGCGTTGCCCGTCTGAGTGTTGTACGTGCCTCGCGAAGTCTCTATAGTGTCAGTTGCGCTGTATATGTCCGTGCGGCTCACAATCTGCGCCTCGTGCGTGGCAGTGTTGTAATAGAGGGTGTCCGTGAGGAGCTGGTTGCCGTTCTTCTTGCCGCGCAACACTACATTGCCGTAGAAGTCAGCTGTCTTGAGCGATGGGGAGTATTCGCCGTATCGTGACGTGAGGACGTTCACATCGTCCTCGAGCCGACCGCCGCAGTCATACCAGCCACGGTCCATGGCAACGCTGTAGAAGAGCGAGTCGGAAGTAAGCGTGACACGGCGGTTCTGCACCTTTACCTGCTGCTGCGTAGGTCCATGGCGCAGCCGTGCCAGTTTCTGCATACCGTCATAGTACATACGGTCGGCATAGACGAACAGCGTGTCACCGCTGGTCATCTTGACATGGCCGAAGGCGTTGAGCGAATTTAGCTCGCCATAATAGTACGCAGAGTCGCAGTACATGCGCATGTTCCCCTGGCGAAACATCACGTCGCCACTCACTATCTGGCAACCGGGGTTCATCTCATTGTGGTACAGCGAGTCTGCACGCTCGAGGAAGACCTTGTTGGTGACATACCGATCCTGCGATGGCATCTCAGGAGCAATCTTGTGTGTAGGCTTCGGACGTGTGTATGTCTCTTTCTTCTCGGTCTTGGGCTTGGACTGCTGGCGGCGCGTGACGTTGGACTGCGCCCACGCCTGCTGCAAGAGGCTCACGAGGGAAAGGACGGCGACAGAAGCCACCATCCACAGTACACGCCGGGGATTGTGCCGGCAGAAGTCGCGGTTTCGCTCTTTCATACACTCATGCCCGTGCGGGTCATTTCACCCACCCCTTGTACTTGAAGTCACATTCGTTCCAGCCGTCCTCGATGCGGACGTATGTCGAGGCAATCTTCTTCTCGACCCAAGCGCGGATTATCTCGTCGGAAGCGTGTTCCGTAGCCATCTGCTTGAGCATGTTGTAGTCGTCAGACAGCGTGGCCTTGTGACCCTCGACACGCTCCTTGAGGCGGACTATCGCCACCACGTCGCGGTTGCTCTTCACATCCTTCATGATGAACGGCTCGGAGATGTCGCCAACGGCCATGTTCTCTACATGGTTAGCCACCTCAGACGGGAGGTCCTTCATCTCAAAGCGCGAGGAGCCGGTCTGCTGATTGACCATTATGCCCTTGTTGTTGCGCGAATCCTTGTCCTGGGAGATAAGACGTGCAGCCTCCTCGAAATGCGCAGGGGTAGTGAGGTGCGAACGCAGTGAGTCAAGGCGGGTCATGGCCTCGGTCAGATCCTTGGTGCTGACGTGCGGACGCAGCAGTATGTGGCGCACATTGACCTGCTCACCGCGCTTCTCAATGAGCTGAATGATATGGTATCCGTATTCGGTCTCAACGATACGCGACACCTTCTTGGGGTCATTCAGGCTGAACGCGACGTTAGAGAACTCTGGGACGAAGTCAGCGCGGTTGTGGAAGCCGAGTTCGCCGCCCTGCATTGCGGAGCCATCCTCACTGTACATGATAGCAAGCGTTGAGAACTCCGCCTCGCCTCGGTTTACACGGTCAGCGTAGTCACGCAGACGAGCCTTCACGTCGTCTATCTCCTGTTGCGGTATCACCGGGTTGATGCTGATGATCTGCACCTCAACCTGCATCGGCACAAAGGGGATGCTGTCCTCGGGGAGCTGGTCATAGTACTTGCGCACGTCATTTGGCGTGACCTTGAGGTCTTTGGTGAGGTTTGACTGTACTTGCTCGATGATGTAGTGAGTGCGCATTATTTCTATTAGCTGCGTGCGCAGCGAGGCAATGGGCTTGTGGAAATACTCCTCCACCTTCTCGCGCGAGCCAAGGTTGTCCTCAAAAAACTTGATGCGCCGGTCTACCTGCGCCGCCACCTGCGACTCGGGAGCCTCTATGGTGTCGAGTTTGGCCTGGTGCAAATAAAGTTTCTGAACAGCGAGTTCCTCGGGAATGACACAATAGGGGTCGCCGTCGATGGGCGTACCCTCCTGTTTCATCTGGGAGTACTGCTCCTCGATATCGGAGAGGAAAATGGCCTCGTCGCCTACAACCCACGCCACCTCGTCGATGACATTGCTTTTCGGTTTAGCAACAGCCACGAGCAGTCCCAACGCCAGCAGAGCCGGCAGTATTCTGTATGTCTTGTTCACGTCTGTATCTGTTTTATTTCGTTTGATTTATGAGTTTATGCGTCTTGATGTCATACCCGGGAGTCGAGAGCAGACCTTTCTTGCGGGCATTCTCGGCAAAGGTCTCGAGCAGGCTGTGTCCGTACTGTTCACGCTGCGACTGCACAAGCGACTCGCGTATCAGCGGAGCGGCGAAATCATACGGCATACGCGAGCCAGATGGTATGGTTTCGGTGATGCGCAGCAGGTATGTCGAGTTGCGGTCGGAGGTTTCGAAGAACCGGTGTGCTGCAATGAACTTGTCTGCATCACCGAAACGGTATGGTATTTTGGCGGCAATCTCCTGCCAGTCCACCCATTTGTCCTTGAAATACTCATACTGTATCGCGCCTTTCAGCCCGTATTTCTCGATTTCGTCGATGCTTGCGGCAGAGGAGGAACGCACCCAGCGGCGCACGTCGTCAATACGGTCGGCATCCGTGGGCAGCTTGATATACACACCCTTGACCAGCGGGCATTCGAGCGTCATTTCGGCTGAATTGGCGTCATAGTATGCCTTTACCTGTTCCTCCGTCGCCTTGTCGCCGCGTGAGGACTTCATGCGTCGGATATATTCGTTTATGATGAGGCGGTTGCGGTAGTCGGCAGCCATGCGGTCGATACGGTCGATGTCAATGGCGTTCTCCTGCGCCACCTCTCGCAACAACATGTCCTGCAGCCAAGTGTCGACAATGCCGGCAAACATCGCCGCGCTGTCCTCCGATGTCGTATTGCCTGGTATCCGCGACAGCACGTCTTGCAGTGTCAGCGTCGAGTCGCCAACCGTGACCAGCGGCATGTCCTTGCCGCCGGCCTCTGCATCGGCAGTGCGAGAGCAAGCAGCGGCAAACATCGCCGCCGTTGCCGCGATGAGTAGCCATAGCCCTGATGCTCTGCCGTTTATGCTGCCTTTCATGTCTGCGCAGATTAAAATGTTGTCAGTTGCCCATCTCGGAAAGGAACTTTATGAGTACAAGCCGTATCTCATCTTCTGAATACTCGTCGCCGAACTCGACAAACACATCGTCAAGTTCATCCTCGTCGAGCTCGCGTATGTAGTCCATCATCTCCTGTTCCTGTTCCTCGTCGATGAAATCCTTCAGCGCGTAGTTTATGTTGATTTTCATGCCCGATTTGACTATCGACTCGAGTTCGTCGATGAGTTCCTCCATCGTCAGGTTGTGGCCTCGGGCAAGCGCGTCGAGGTCAACCTTGCGGTCAATGCCCTGAATAATCTGGCTCTTGACGCGGCTGTTGACCGGTATGGTACGCACCACTATGTCCTCGGGACGCTCGATGTCGTTCTCCTCGACATGACGGCGTATCAGCTCGACAAACTCCTGGCCGTAGCGTTTCGCTTTGCCCACACCTACACCCGGGACGGCCTGGAGAGCCTCTATTGTGACGGGATATGTGGTCGCCATTGCCTCAAGAGCCGGGTCTTGGAATATTACGTATGGCTTGAGGTTGTTGCGCTTTGCCACCTTGCGGCGCAAGTCCTTGAGCATTGCAAACAGCTCCGGGTCTGCCACACACGCTTCGCCACCTCGTGCCGGAACATCGGAGGCGTCGGAAAAGTTGTTCTCCTCCACGACCTTGAAAGACTTCGGACTGTCAAGGAAACGGTCGCCGGCAGGTGTTATGGAGACAGTGCCACAGTTCTCTATCTCTTTGGAGAGGTATCCGGCAATGACGGCTTGCTGCACCACGGCAAGGACGAACTTCTCGTCTACCTCGGAGAGTGCACCGAAGTACTCGAGCTTGTCATGTCCGCAAGCGCGTATCTCATCAGTGCGGCGGCCTATCATAATGTTCACCAGATAGTCGATTTTGAATTTGTCACGAGCGGTACTCACGACCTGAAGCACCGCGTATAGTTCTTCTTTGGCTTCCACTTGTTTCTTAGGATTAAGGCAGTTGTCGCAGTTGCCGCAGTTTTCCTCCGTGTATTCCTCGCCGAAATAGTGCAGCAATATCTTGCGGCGGCAGAGCGACGATTCGGCGTAGTTGGCGGTTTCGGCAAGCAGCTGCCTGCCGATTTCCTGCTCGGAGGGGGATTTGGTCTGCATAAGCTTCTCGAGCTTCTGCAGGTCCTTGTGCGAGAAGTAGGCTATGCAGCGACCCTCGCCGCCGTCTCGCCCGGCACGCCCGGTCTCCTGGTAGTACCCCTCGAGGCTCTTGGGTATGTCATAGTGTATCACATAACGCACGTCGGGCTTGTCTATGCCCATGCCGAAGGCGATGGTCGCCACTATCACATCGATGTCCTCGTTGAGGAAAGCGTCCTGGTTGGCAGCGCGTGTCGCCGCGTCGAGGCCAGCGTGGTATGGCAGAGCCGATATGTCATTGATTTGCAGCGTCTCGGCCAATTCCTCAACCTTGCGGCGCGACAGGCAGTAGATGATGCCAGACTTCCCCTTGTTGTTCTTGATGAACCGGATTATGTCGGCGTTCACAGTCTGCGTCTTGTGGCGCACTTCATAATACAGGTTTGGGCGGTTGAAGCTCGATTTGAACACCTCCGCGCCGGTGATGCCGAGGTTGCGCTGTATGTCGTGCTGCACTTTCGGGGTTGCGGTGGCAGTCAGTGCTATGACAGGACGGTTGCCTATCTCGTTGATTATAGGGCGCAGACGGCGGTACTCGGGGCGGAAGTCATGTCCCCACTCCGAGATGCAGTGAGCCTCGTCGATAGCATAGAACGATATGTCCACGCTCCGCAGAAAGTTGATGTTGTCCTCCTTGTTGAGCGATTCGGGGGCAACGTACAGCATCTTGGTGCGGCCCTCGCGTATGTCACTCTTGACCTGTTCTATCGCAGCCCTGTTGAGCGACGAGTTTAGGAAATGCGCGATGCCGTTGGTCTCGCTGTACGAGCGCATTGCATCCACCTGGTTTTTCATCAACGCGATGAGCGGGGAAACAACAATGGCAGTGCCAGGCATCATCAGTGCCGGGAGCTGGTAGCACAGCGACTTGCCCCCACCCGTAGGCATGAGGACAAACACATCGTTGCCAGCGAGCAGCGAATTGATGATGCTCTCCTGGTTGCCCTTGAAACTGTCAAAACCGAAATGGTATTTCAAGAGTTCCTTCAATGTCTTGGCCTGGGTCATTGTAGTCATGTTGCGGCTCGTACCGTTTTAGTTATACACAAAGTTAGTCATTTATTCCGACATCTGAAACACCTGGCGGCAAAAATCGGCGCAACAGTTCACCACCATTGGCGACGGTAGATGAAACGTGCCAAGCCGAACAGGTAGCGGCGGAAGCCGGGGCGATAGGCCAACAGACAGTCAAACCAGCCCAGGTGACGTGCAACGATGCGCACCACAAAGCCTACGAAAACCATGGCGAAAAGCGTACCCACTCCGATGATGTTCCACTTCCAGCAGCCGAAGAACAGAAAGCTCGCCGCTATGCCGAGTGCAACAAGCAGGATGTCAACAGCTATCTTGACTTTCGGAAACTCAATGCCGGTCACACGGCTTATCGCCACGGGGAAACCCTCGCCGGGCATGGTGACGCTGCCGCAGCGCACCTCCAGGGCGATGCCGATGCCCAGTATGGCGCATCCAGCCACCTGCGCCACGAACTGCCACAGAAGTGTCTCGGGAGTCAGCCATGCCGTCAGAGCCATGTTCACGTCGAGCAGCGTCCCGAAGAGGAAGCCTATGACGAGCTGGAAGAGCTGCACCCACTCGAAACGGCGGCGCAGCACGCATATCTGCCCCAGGACAAGCACGGCGTTCATTATGTATGTGTACTGCCCTATCGTGAGTGCGGGCACGAGACCGTCCTCGCCGGCAGTCTCAAACACGTACGGCAATACGCTGATGACGCTCGAGCCGAGCATCGAGCGCACGCACACCGCCACGCCGGCAGTCATGATCCAGAGAGAGATGAGCAGCAGCAGGTGCTGCCAGCAAAATGAGATTATACGTTCTTTTCGTTTCTGTTCATTAGTTTGTTTCATCAATTTCGGTTTTATCGTCACGGAGAGAGTCGAGGCTCAACCTCGGAAATGCGTCTATCATCGAGCCGGGGGTGACGTTGACTATCGCCACTCCGCGAGCCTCAGCATAGCGGCGTATCTCGTGGTAGCTGCGGAACGCCACCGTCAGGCTGTTCAGTATGTCATGCAGGTGGTAGCCTGCATATTCTGCAGCGACGCGGTCGCGTTCCTTGCTGTCGTCGGAATAGAAGTGCGGCTGTATGCTGACCACGCGGTTGGCGTCATCGACAGACAGGGTGCGGCTCCAGCTGTGGTCTGCGCCGGCGAGGTAGATGCGGCGGTAGCCGCAACCTATTGCCGCCATTATCGCCGCTATCATCACATTGCGCGGACGCGGCATGCCCAATCGCATATCAAACAGCATATGTGACAACCAGTCATGACCCTCTACGGGGGTGAGGTTGAACGTTTCAAGCCTCAGATTGCTGCCGCCGACAAGCGCACGCGCCTGTTTGAGGCGCGATGCCGGCACATGTAGCGCCATCGCGTGACGCGCCTCCCGCAAGTTCTTCCAAAGCCGACCGACATTGCCGTCACTCTCCACCGCATCGAAGAAATGCGGGTCAGCAAGTATGTACCGCTGCGGCTGCAATGTGGCGAAATCGGGTGCATTAGCGGCAAAATTGACCGCCATGAGCGTGCGGCCCGACAGCCAGTCGAAATGCTTGTCTATCGCCTCGCGCAGCGATGGTCCGTTGCCCAGTATTACGATTTCTTCATCGTCGGGCTGTCGGTGCGGGCGAGCCGCCCACCGCGACAGCAGCGTCACTTTGGCGAGCGTTGCAGCGTCAGAGGCACACAGGCCAACCTGTCGGGCTATTTTGTCAAGAAGTCTCATAACCCGTCATTCATTCGTCTTGGTACGGATATTCCTTGTCGCGGCGAGACAGCACCTCAAGCGTGTCATGGAATGTCAGCTGCGGCGCGACCTGTGCCAGAGCCGATGTGTCAACCATGCACGACACGCTCTTCTCGGCGAGTGCCTCCCTGCCCCAGCAGCTGCGCAACCCGGGCAGCGCACCGAGGGTGGCAGCAAGGATTTTCGCCCACCGTCGCGGCAGCACCACCGTCCGCTTGTGCATGCCCGTGTTGGCAGACATAGCCTCGGCTATCGCGACAAGCGTGTGTTGTCGTCCGTCAGAGACATTGTAGACCCCTTCCGTGCCGAGCAACGCAACAGCAACGCGAGCCACGTCGAGGGCGCACACTGTGCTGCGCAACGCCCTGACACCGCGCAGCGAGAAATAGCGGCCCGAAATGACCTGGCGGAACATCTCGACAGCCTCGCCGCCGATGCCTGTGCCGAACATCATAGCCGGACGCAGCACCGTCAGCACCGCTCCGGCCCGGCGAGCAGCACCGCCGACAACGTCCTCCGCCTCAGCGCACAAGCGTCCCAGATGCGTGTCAGGCGACACACGCGAGTTCTCGAAAGCCGTCTCGTCAGTGCCTCGCGGATAAACCTGCCACGAGCTTATCACCGCTACATGCTTCGGCGCAAGCCGTTCCACCATCTGAGCCATCTCGCGGATGCCGGCAGCGTCAGCGCCCTCGTCAATACAGCAGATTGCTTCCTCCACGGCAACGGCAGGAGTCTCGACAAGTTCGATGTCAGGGGAGGCGCACAGCACCTGCGCCCCATATTGTCCGATGCCCGTGTCGGCGCCAGCGATAAATACCTTTCCGGCATATCTGTCCATAATGTGTCCTTTTCAATTTCCGCAAAGTTAATAAAACACCGCCACAAAAGCAATACCAAGACACGACGGGGCAATCAAAAAAGCTGCCGCAGCCGCGAGGGCTGTGACAGCTTCTATAGTTGTCAGGCAATTGTCAGCCTGATGTGCTATGCGCCAGTGTGTCAGAGCTTAGGGCCTGCTGCCACGAGAGCCTTGCCGGCCTCGTTGGTCTCGAACTTCTTGAAGTTGGCGATGAACATTCCGGCGAGCTTCTGAGCCTTCTCCTCCCAGACCTTCGCGTCGGCGTATGTATCACGCGGGTCGAGGATTTTCGGGTCTACGCCAGGAAGTTCAGTCGGGATGACGAAATTGAATATCGGCAGCGTCTTGGTCGGCGCTTTGTCGATGTCGCCGTTGAGGATGTCATCGATGATGCCGCGGGTGTCGCGTATCGAGATACGCTTGCCAGTGCCGTTCCAGCCAGTGTTGACCAGGTAAGCCTTTGCTCCGCTCTTCTGCATCTTCTTGACCAGCTCCTCAGCGTACTTGGTGGGGTGCAGCGAGAGGAACGCCTGTCCGAAGCAAGCGGAGAATGTGGGCGTAGGCTCAGTGATGCCGCGCTCTGTGCCGGCAAGCTTGGCTGTGAAGCCAGACAGGAAGTAGTACTTGGCCTGCTCGTTGTCGAGTATCGAAACGGGGGGCAGCACGCCGAAGGCGTCAGCTGAAAGGAAGATGACCTTCTCAGCAGCCGGACCCTTGGATACGGGCTTCACGATGTTCTTGATATGGTATATCGGGTATGAGACGCGGGTGTTCTCTGTAACGCTCTTGTCTGCGAAATCAGGCTTGCCGCCCTCGCCGATAGTCACGTTCTCGAGCAGCGCGTCACGCACGATAGCGTGGTAAATGTCAGGCTCGCTGTCCTTGTCGAGGTTGATGACCTTGGCATAGCAGCCGAGGCGGACGAGGTGCTGCACCTGAGCGATGGCAT
>ENA-OUQC01001693-OUQC01001693.1-human-gut-metagenome-genome-assembly--contig:-NODE-1693-length-10915-cov-5.043646_pt1 | contig 10915 bp, 9 predicted proteins | sample MGYA00237942_ERZ548815 | MGnify/ENA primary metagenome ERZ548815 (study PRJEB26490, sample SAMN05194722) | human gut metagenome | biome: terrestrial biome; feature: human-associated habitat; material... | reverse complement strand
ATATTTTTCTAAATCAACATCTAAATCGAACGTATCTAAAAATATCTTTTTCTGTACAATTGATAATGATTTTTCAGAGCTGATCAGTTCTGATTTTAAATGCTTTAGCATAACTTTATCAAAAGCAGCCTGAGCATTAAATGTCGAAATAATAGATATTAATTTTTCTGCAATATCAACATCTTTTCGAGATAAAGTATAAACACCATAGTTGTAACCATAAGTCTCTAAAGTAAATCTTGCAGACTCGGCTATGCTTTCCGCAACATTATCCGTTATTTTATCGCATTTATTTATTATTACAGCAATTTGTGAGCTATAATTTGATATTTCCTGGATAAACTCAAGTGTTGTTTTATCTATACCACCCTTTTCCTGATCAATAACAACTAAATAAGCAGATCCCACGCCAATATAATTTGCTAAAGCTTTGGCATGAATCTCTATACCAGCATCAAACCCAGGGGTATCGACAATTGTAAAATCACTAATCTTTTTTAGATTTTCGGAGTTGATTCTATACTCAAGATGAAATGCCCTACAATCATAAGTTTTATATCAAAATTATCTCTAATCTCATTTATTTGTTCTAATGAAGTCTCAGAATTAAATCCTTTATGATGAGAGTATATCTCTCCTAATTTTTCAATTATTCCATCATAAGCTTTTCTGTTTACCATTTTTCTCCTCCTATGAAAATCATATTTATATTGCGTTTCAATTGTACTTTCACGATGAACATAAAACACTCCTCTTAAATGGCACTCTGTTATCAAAAAAGTATTGAGTATAAAGCTTTTCTCAAGATATGAAAATTGATTTAACACACCTCTGTTTCTGTATAATTCATATAATATTACTTTTATACAAATTCTACAACTTATACTTTTTTTCCTGCTTTAATTAGAGAATTATTTTCACTTATTACTTTTCTATACTAATCCCCATTTAAATTGTATCTTATATACTTTGTCAGTTTAGCGTTATATAGAGTAATATATTTCATAAATTTTATGTTTTAACATATAAATTATAAAAACTTATGAAGAGCTGACTTTCGTAATTCGCCAAAGTCAGCTCTTACTTTTTTCTATTCTCTTGTCAAGCCACACTCTATCACAAAAATCTGCCGGTAATACTGTCTGCGTTTGCTTTAATCTCTGCCGGCGTTCCGCACGCCACAAGCCGTCCACCTGCGTCACCGCCGCCGGGTCCCATGTCAATTATATAGTCAGCGTTACGGATAACGTCCAGATCATGCTCAATGACAATAACTGTTGCCCCATTGTCCAACAGCGCCTGAAAAACCTCCAGCAGCACCTGAACATCCAAGGGATGCAAACCAATCGAAGGCTCATCAAAGACAAAAACGGAATCATGCTGCGTCCTGCCGATTTCGCTGGCCAGCTTCAGGCGCTGTGCTTCACCGCCCGATAAACCCGGTGTTTCCTCACCCAGCGTTAAATAGCCAAGTCCCAACTGACGCAGAACGTTCAGCTTTTGGCTGATGCCTTTCATATTTTTGCAGAACCCAAGAGCAGTGTTTACGTCCATAGCCATCAGCTCCGGCAGCGAAGCACTCTCCCCCGCCTCGTTCGTCAGCCTGATATCGTATGCCGCCTTCGCGTACCGCGAACCGCGGCAGTCCGGGCAGGGTATATCCACATCCGGCAAAAACTGTACGTCCAAACTGACAACGCCTGTTCCGTCGCAGCCGGGGCAGCGAAGCGAGCCTGTATTGTACGAAAAAGCACCTGCCTTATATTCATGCGCTTTAGCTTCGGGCAATTTGGCGTAGAGCTTACGCAAATCATCGTGAATACCTGCATAGGTAGCGACAGTAGAGCGAACGTTAATTCCGATAGGCGTAGCATCAATGAGCTTTACGTGCTCAATCCCCTCAGCGTTAACGGCACGGATATGCTCAGGCAGCACCTTGGCGTCAATCGTCGCAGCCAGCGCAGGTACAAGGCTTTCCAAAACCATTGTGGTTTTACCGGAACCCGATACGCCGGTTACAACCGTCAGCCTGCCCTTCGGAATATCTATCTCTAATGGCTTAACGGTATGTATCGATGCAGTAGCAAGATGAATGGTGCCGTCAGTAAACAGCTCCTCCTTTGCACTACGGTTCCGCCGCTTTGCCGCTGCCTTTCCGGCAAAGAACGAGCCGATTTGCGAAGCAGGATTTGCTTCTATCTCTGCTATCGTACCCTGCGCAATTACATGGCCACCGCCGGTGCCTGCCTGCGGTCCCATTTCCACAAGCCAGTCTGCCTCCTGCAAAATCTGCGTATCATGGTCCACAAGGATTACAGAGTTGCCGTCTGCCACCAGGTCATGCATCACACCGGTCAGTCCCACGATATTGGAAGGATGCAGACCGATTGACGGCTCATCCAGCACATAAAGAACTCCGGTAGTACGGTTGCGAACAGCGCGCGCCAGCTGCATCCGCTGCCGCTCTCCGGTAGAGAGCGTAGCAGCGGAGCGGTCAAGCGTAAGATAACCGAGTCCCAAGTCCAGCAGACGTTTTGCAGTGCCGGTAAATGCTTCACAGATGCGTTCCGCCATCGGGCGCATTGCCTCCGGCAGGCTTGGCGGAACACGTTGCACCCACGCTACCAACTGCGCCAGCGTCATGCTGCAGGCCTCGGCCAGCGAAATCCCTAACAGCTTCGGCGCACGCGCTGCTGCAGACAAACGCGTACCGTGGCAGTCGGGGCAGATATCTTCCTTCAAAAACTTTTCTACGCGCTTCATGCCCTTTTCATCTTTTACCTTAGACAACGCATTTTCGACTGTATAAACAGCGTTGAAGTAGGTAAAATCAAGCTCGGCAAAATCGTTGGAATTGCTTTTCTTCGGATGGTAGAGAATATGCTTCTTCTCCGCAGGACCGTGATAAACGATTTCCTTCTCCCGCTCCGTCAGCTCGCGAAACGGTACATCTATGCGCACGCCCATCTCCTTGCAGACATCCGTCATCAGCGACCACATCAGGCTGTTCCACGGTGCAACAGCGCCTTGCTCGATGGTAAGCGATTCATCAGGCACCAGCGTGCTTAAATCTACCGTGCGGACGCTGCCGGTACCGCCGCAGGTTTTGCAGGCACCCTGCGAATTGAAGGCCAGCTCCTCGGCAGACGGCGCATAAAACTGCTCGCCGCACTCCGGGCAGGTCAGCTTCTTGCCTGCAGCAACCAAAAGTGTCGGCTCCAGATAATGTCCGTTGGTACAGCAATGGCTGGCAAGGCGCGAATACATAAGGCGCAAGCTGTTCAGCAGCTCCGTGCCTGTGCCGAAGGTACTGCGGATTCCCGGCACACCGGGGCGTTGGTGCAGCGCCAAGGCAGCAGGAACATACAACACTTCATCTACGGAAGCCTTGGCAGCCTGCGTCATGCGTCGGCGCGTATATGTCGAAAGCGCCTCCAGATAGCGGCGTGAGCCTTCGGCGTACAGCACGCCAAGCGCCAGGGATGATTTGCCGGATCCGGATACACCCGCAATGCCGACAATTTTCCCCAAGGGAATATCTATATCAATATTTTTCAGATTGTGGACCTTCGCTCCACGAATAAGCATTTTATCAATCATTTTTCTGCTCCTGTATGAATTGTTTTTAAAATATGCATGATATGTTTAATTTAGTCTAACACTATAACAATGCAAGTGCAACTTATGTTGGATTTATTTTTCTTAAATTTAAAGCGCACAAAAAGGCATAATAAGCTGCATTATCACAGCTTATTATGCCTTTGCTTATTTTTTCTTTATGCGACAGCTTAAATGCTTATGTTCATATGCAGGAATTGCGCTCCTTAAACCTCTTTCTCAAAGAAATTATATCCGTCGCAAAGGCATACGTCCCATCACCCTTGCGCAGAGGATAAATCTCCTCCTTTAGCCACTGATAAAACTCCCTGCTAAGCTCATCATTCAGCTGCCACTTGGCCTTTACAGCGCCATGACGCAACGTAGCCTCAGCCACCCGGCGCAATCTTTTCCATTCGGAATAATACGCCAGCTTCAGCTTCGTCATAAAATGCCTGCTGTCCTCGATAACAAAGCCTTCAATATGCTTTCCGTCATACAAATAATCCTCATGCATAATCGTCTTCAGCCACGCCTGCAGTTCATCCCAAGATGCCAGCGTGCAGGCCTGCTGTTTAACCTCAACCCGCAGCTGCTCGCCCAAAGCCACCAGCTCATCATAAGGAAGATGCGCAAAATTCAGCTCGTTTTCAATAATCTCCAGCAGTACAACCTGCGGCTTCCTGTATTCGATAATATGCGGGTCCATCTCCGGCTCAATACACTCAAAGGTAACCGAGCAATTATTAGTCTTAACAAAATCCTCCAAAAGCAGCATGCGCTCCTTAAGCTCTGCAGCCAAGGTGTTTTTGAAAATCTTCGCATATAAGCCGTACATATCGCCCTTAGATGTTACGAGCAGCTTTTTCTGTGCGCTGTCATAACCCACAATGCCAAGAAAACCATTGACCTTCACATAGGCCTGCACCGGAAACTGCAGATTATGCCTCAATGCGTTCAGCTTCGTTTCCGGGCGCTCATCAAGATTAAAAAATTTATCATAGCTGCGTGCGACAATTTTTTCTGTCCGCTTGTTGATGTACAAGCCTCTTGCTTTGCAGGTAACATCATCCCATGCCTTGTTGTAAAAAGCGTCACGGGTAAAGTTAAAGGAAGAAATTACACCAAAGCTCTTCTCTTTAATCAACGGATTCCCGGCAAAGTTGGCCAAAAGCTGCTGCACATTCTCAATCTTAGCATTTGCTTTGCTGCCATTTGCACCCTTCTTTTTATCAAGATACTCCAAAGCGTTACCGACAGTCACTACTGCAAAGCCATCCTCGCTAAGCTCCAGCACCCGCAGCTGACCGCCCATTTCCACCGCTCCATCCAGATTAAAGCAATGCTCGTTAACCTCCGCCGGTACACCTTCATAATTGCGATGTCCGTGAACCTGGTATTCATTGTCGGCAGCATGCTTGGCAAAGGACATATCAACACCCAAAGCATCCTCATAATCGCCGGTGCCGTAAATCAGCTCCGCTGTTGCCACCAAGGATAAATTTTCCGGCATACGCGTTAATCCGCCATGACTTACCAAAACCTTTTTCCCCTGATATGTATAGCAGAAGCACTGCGATAATTTCCTGTAAAAATTATATACAGCCTTCCTGCTCAGGCCTGCTTGCGCCAGCTCCGGTGCCGTCTGCATGCGAAACTCCTTCGAAGCAATGCCATCCGGCAAGCCGTAATCCCGCAAGTTAGCCTCATGGTTGCCCTCCAGCAGTGTAACGTTATCTAACGCTGCAAGCTGCAGCAGTAATTGCAGAACCTCGGCATTCTCGCTGCCTCTGTCGATGTAATCGCCAAGAAAAATATAGTAGTTCTGCGGATTTATTTCCTCAAGATATTCCTTCAGCGGCTTATAACAGCCATGAATATCACCGATATGAATTACCTTTTTATAAGCAGATAAATCGCGTGGCTTGTACCAAATTTGCGAAAGCTCCCCCGGTTTAATTACGGTAATACCGGACGGAACCTTATTATCCGCCAGCTGAGCATACATTCTTTCAATAACATTTTCCGGAACCTGTTTGTATTCCTCACGCAGCATATTCCTTTTCTTTGCTTCTTCCAATGTAATATCAGTAAAATCAACCACATAAATGCGATATTTATACTCATTGGCGAGCTTTTTATACGCAGTCATATCTCTGCCGCGGATGTTGGTGGCATCCACGACCGTAAAGCAGCCTCGCTTCATGCGCTCCTCCAGTGTCTGCAGCAAAAACGGCCACATCTGCTTGTCAAAATGCGGGCTGATGCACCATCTGCCTGCTTTGTTCAGCATCGGCGAAGCATATAACAGGCGTAACCCATCTGCGCTCAATGTATAAGGCTCCAGCCCCTGCTCTTTTATAAACGTGCTCTTGCCGGAGCCTGGCACACCACGCATCAATAATAAAATTCTCATATCAATCACCTTACTTAATCAATACTTTGCAGCTAAAAAACTTCCTATAAATGCCGAATATTTTTCAGCTATGGGCAATTCATAGTCTGCCTCAAAGCTCTTTCTTTTTACGGATACTGCTTTTTCTGAAATCGGATTGTAACCTTGACGAACATACTCCTTGCTGTATATCCCAACGCCTCTTTTCTGCCATTGCGGTACATCGTTGTAGTTTATATTCCTTGCAAAGAGAAGCTCATTTTTGAAGGCAACACTTTTCGCCCGCAAATACTGCGTAGCCTCATTTTTCGACATGCCTTCCTTGCGCAACGTCCAATAACACCAGGAGTTCAGCGCATTTCGATTTGCGTCCTCCTGCCGCCACAAAAAATAATCCTTTACGAGTTCAATGTTAGGCAAAGGCACCACTCTGCAATCAAAGCAGACTGCCTTACCAAGCACCAAGGAAAAATAACCACTGGCTTCACCGGCTAATATAGTGTTTATTTTGCGTACTTTGTTAGCAAAAGCGCTGTTATCGGGACTGAACAGCAAGGATATTTCATCACTTTCCGTATAACCATACAAAACTTTGAAACCGCAATTCATAATATGCTTAGTTGTATCAACCATCAAATTACGAAAACGCATGTCAAAGGGTGCCTCAAATTTGCATATTTCACGCGTTAATTTGGTAAAACTGCGTCCGTCCAGCCTCGCTACTATATACATTCCCGGAACTATATATTGATCAATGCTCTGTTCATACACTCGCATCCGTTTATCAAAATCATCAAATTTCATTATCTAAAGCTCCTTCCATTCCCGTAAAAACTTCTTGGGCACGCATTCTGTTAACCACACACCGTTTATCGAAAGGTAAAACTTATAGCCCGCTCTCGCCATATCGCCTGCAAGGACTTCATAGATAAACGTCTCTCCATGTCTTTTGCCTACATTATGCGCTGTTTCGACATTCGCCGACAAATGCACATACAGTCTTTGCTTGGCGATAAGTCCCTGTCTGTTGATGCTCGCAACATACTTGCGTCCCGTCCCGTGATATAAAAGCTCCGGCGGCACAACCTCCCGAAGCTCCACATCAACCTTCACGGAATGCCCTTGATTTGCTCTGATTCTCTTCTTATCCTCGCTGAATGCGAAACGTTGCTTATCATCTTCAGCAACGATTTTCTCCAGCATAAGCATATTAAATGCTTCAATACGATTAAAGGCAACCAGCAGCGCCTCCACCTGAGCCCAACCATGCACATCCAGCTCAATGCCGACTGCTTGCGGTTTATGCCGCAGCACCAGCGCCAAAAATCTTCCCCATTCGTTTAAGCTCTTGCTCATAGCATTTCCCCACCTTATAAAAAAGCAGAACTCCCGAAACTATAGCCATAGTCCCCGGAGTTCTGCTTCTTCTTACGATTATAAATTTTTGCCGAAGCCTTGACCTTCGTAATCGGCTTCACATTTCCCCAGTTGCCTCGTTTGGAGGCGTTGACTATCTTTTGCTGTTTTTTCGACATTTTCTCATAGCTTACAAATCTTTCCATATGCTTATTCCTCCATTATCTGTTCTGTTTTATAAAAATAGCTTGTTGCTATGTTAATCTTAACACAGCAGCAAGGTATAATCATGGAAAAAAACATGCGCACTTAAAATTCTGCGCTGCATTGCATTTGCTCCCTCAGCTTTTTCCTGATAAGCTCCTTAAACGCCTCCGGCTCACGCACCTTAACCGTTGGGCCGAAGCTCAGCACACGGAAAAGCATTTCTGTTTCATCACCCTTATCATACCTCACCGTTAAAAGGTAATGCGACTCGTCCAGCTTTTCCGTTTCCTTCGCCAAATCAGAAAAATGCATCAGCGCGCGCACCATCGTACTGCGTTCATCCTCAATTTCCAGAACAAGAGTCTGCTTGGAAAGCTCTCCCTTCTTCAAGTTTTTTATATGCTCAACTGCCTCTCCCGCTTCTACGGAAATTATTCTGCCTAAATTCAGCGTCACCTGCTTACGCTCGGCTATTGCCTGCAGGCGAAACTTATCATCCTTGGCCGAATATTCCAATGATACAGGTACCAAATCCGTCCAGACGATAATTGTCCCCCTGTTGCTCCTGTAGGAAGCATTAATATAGCGCTTTTCCCTCACAGCATGAAGAATTTCCCAGAAGTTTGCTATATATTTGGGATTGGTATAAGCATCGCCATCCACAAAGCGGTCGAAAAAGACAAACTGCTCAGGCCTGTACAAAGGCTCTACAGACTGCAAGGCAGCCTGCTGCTTCGTGATCTCCTCATCAGAAAAGAATAAGCTGATTTTTTCATCAAGCAGCAAAGTTTTCAGCCATCTTTTCTGCAGAGCAGTCAGGGGCATCGTCGGCTTATTTTTCAGCGGCGTCCCAAGCTCCGGCGTCAGCAGTTTCCATGTACCGTCAGCCAGCGCAGGCAAAAGCTGCAGCACACTGTCGCCATAGGCACCATCACAGACAAGCTGCTGCATGCTTGCTGCAGACAATTTTCCTTCAAGCGCCTGCGTCAGCACCTTCGCCACAACATTATAATATGTTCCGTAAACCTCACTGAACACTGTGCTCATTTACGCTTCACCTGCTTTCTTCACGCCATACATAGCGTACACCTCAGCCAAATCCTGCCAAAACTTTTCTTCCACAGCCTTATTGCTGCAGGAAAAGCTTTCAATACGACCGATAAAGGTACGCAGCCAGGGCAGCATTTCGCCTGCATCATGCACATCGGCAACAAAACGATAATGCTCAGCATCTGTTTTTTCCACTCGTCCGCAGCGCTTTTCCCGCTTCAAGCATTGTAAAATATACGGCTCATCACTGCTGATGCGCACTACAAGCTCAACATGCTCCAAGGCATCAGCAGGCCCTCTGTTCATAGATACGCCCCACAAATGCTGCTCCATCTGCTCAGCCATAGCATAAAAATTATCGTAATCACGCACGTCCTTCGCTTCCAGAACGCGTTCCAGATTATCCAGACGGCAGAAAATAATCCTATGCGCCTTAAAGAACCAGCACATCACATAACGCCTGCCGCTCTGCGTGCTCACATAAATCTTCAGCGGCAGCACGCGGAAAGAAATGTTCTTGCCTTTGGAAGAACAACTTTCAATACGCACGCACTGCCTGTGCTCCATCGCCGCCAGCAAATCAAGCAAAACGTCACTCTCCAAGGCATGCAACAGATAATGATGTTTGTAGGAAAATACGCTGTTGCCCGCAGCAAATTTATCCTCTATAAAGCTGCCCACAACACCTATCTGATTCGTTTCCGCAAAAAAGCCCACGGCATCGCGCCAGATTGCCAAATCAACTTCATCCCTGCTGCGCTCATAATATAACTCCCGCCCGCATTTTTCGTTTTCTATTAAACCAAGCTCTGCATATTCTGCCAATTTCTTACGCACAGTAGAAATATCCAGCGCCGCCGGTTCGTCAAAACAGGATAAATACGCTGCATCCAGCCTTTCCATCAGCTGACGCAGAGTAAACTTTTCACCCGGCTGCAAAATGTCCAGCAGGAAAAAATGCAGCATGATATCATTCACCGTAAAGCTTTTCGCCTTCAACGCCTTATAAAAAGGATTATGCCGGATTTTTCTGCTGTCTACGGAAATAAAGCAGTTCTTGCCGCCGGCATTCTGACGAAAATACATATACTCACCCAGCCAGCTTTCAATGCGCCTACGCTCATTATCATAGCTGCGGGCGCTTTTATCCGCAAAATCAGCTCTGCTCTTAAAGCCAAAGACATAAAAATCACGCATCAGCAGGCGTATATTATCAAAGTTCTTTATTAACTCATTAAAAGCCACTAGCAGCACCCTCCTTCCGCAGCAAATCAGATAAACGATATTTCAAAAAATGTGCTGATAATTCAGCGCCACTTTTTTACTTAAGCACTGATTTATCTTTAGTATATCACATAATAGTGACAGATTTTGTCTATGTCAAATAATCGAATACACAATAAAAAAACAACAAGAAAAGCGTAGCTATCAGCATGCTTTATGCATGTGTAACAACTACGCTTTTGGATTACTGCAGATACTTCAAAAACAACGCATTAAGCTCGTCATACCCCTGCCTGCGTTCCTCCGGCAGGCTCCTGATTTTCTCTTTAAGACGCGGAATTTCTTCTTCAATAAAATTATTTATCTCGTCCACTCTCGGAATCAGTTTCAGCTCCGGCACCTCCATCTTGATGCGCAAAAGCTCCTGTACGGATTCATAAAGATATGTAGGCAAATCAGCTGCAACCAATTCTGTAAAACACATTGGTGGCGGAGTATTGGTTCTTAAAATCCATCTGCAGGCAAGCAAAGGCCGCAAAACATAAAAGTACTTTTTAGCTCGCACCATCTCTCCCCGCAGATACTCCCGATAGTTGCCATCAGCCATATTTAGGTAATGATAAAGCCCGCTCTTCGCTGAAAAATAGTTTTCCATAAGGGGAATAAATTCTTGGCTGAAAGCAGTTTCCCTATAAACAATCGGTGATTTAAACCATTCGAATACCGACGGATTGGAACGATGCAAAAGCCTTAACGCCTTCTGCAAATCCCAGCCGTTGACATCCAGCAAATCGTTAATAGGAAATTCCAGCACATCCCTCGTCTGTTCTAATTTTAAATAATAATCACGCGGACGCACATAAATAAAACGTACATCAAAATCACTGTCCGGAGATTCAAAACCCCATGCACGGCTTCCAGATTCTACTGCATGGAGAATCCTGACGTTTTCCTGTTTTTCGATCTGCTGTAATTTTTCAATGATAATTTTTCGCATTGTCACCACACCTCACCCTCGCTACGCGTTAATTGTATTTTACACTACGAGCGCCGGAAAATCATTGATAAAAATATGCGCACTTGCGA
>ENA-OUQC01001689-OUQC01001689.1-human-gut-metagenome-genome-assembly--contig:-NODE-1689-length-10937-cov-5.757857_pt1 | contig 10937 bp, 10 predicted proteins | sample MGYA00237942_ERZ548815 | MGnify/ENA primary metagenome ERZ548815 (study PRJEB26490, sample SAMN05194722) | human gut metagenome | biome: terrestrial biome; feature: human-associated habitat; material... | reverse complement strand
CCATTACATAGTATGTTGACATGAGAAATGGAGCGTATCTGTATCGATACGCTCCATTGACTGTTTTATGAACACCCATCTAGACTCCAGGGGCTTGTTTTTTTTATTATGCGGTTCAGCGGAGCGCGGCGGTGATGATGGCCATCTTATAGACCTCGTCGGCGTTGCAGCCGCGGGACAGGTCGTTGATGGGAGCGTTCAGGCCCAGCAGAATGGGGCCGTAGGCATCGTAGCCGCCCAGACGCTGGGCGATCTTATAGCCGATATTGCCGGCCTCGATCAGGGGGAAGATAAAGGTGTTGGCATAGCCGGCCACCTTGCTGCCCGGGAACTTCAGCTGGCCCACGGTGGGGGAGACGGCGGCGTCAAACTGCATCTCGCCGTCGATGGCCAGCTCGGGGGCCTGCTCCTTGGCGATGGCCGTGGCGTCGCGGCTCAGCTGGACAGTGCCGCCCTTGCCGGAGCCCTTGGTGGAGAAGCTCAGCATGGCGACCTTGGGGTCGATGTCGAAGATCTTGGCGCAGTGGGCACATTCCACGGCCACCTCCGCCAGCTTCTGGGCGGCGGTGAAGGTCACATTGCCCTCTTTATCCACGGTATCCTGATAGTCGATATTGACGGCACAGTCGCCCATGCAGATGGTGCGCAGCTCCTCGGGGCCGCAGTCCCGGTTCAGGATGAAGCAGGAGGACACCAGATGCGCGCCCTTCTTGGTCTTGACCAGCTGCAGCGCGGGGCGGATGGTATCCGCGGTGGAATAGGTGGCGCCGCCCAGCAGGCAGTCGGCCTTGCCCAGCTTGACCAGCATGGTGCCGAAATAATTGCCCTTCAGCAGGTTGGCGCGGCACTCTTCGGGGCTCATCTTGCCCTTGCGCAGCTCCACCATGGTCTGGACCATCTCGTCCATGCCCTCGTAGGAAGCGGGATCCAGGATCTCCGCGCCGTCGATGTTGAAGCCATCCTTGGCGGCGGCGGCCTTTACCTCGTCCACGGGACCCACCAGGATCACGCCCATGAGCTTTTCCTGGAGCAGACGGGAAGCGGCGCTGAGAATGCGGGCGTCCACGCCTTCGGTGAAGACGATGGTCTTGGGCTCGGCCTTGACTTTTTCGATCAGTTTCTGAAACATTGCAGTTCCCTCCCAATATAGATAAAATAAAAAGCAAATCATCCTTTTATCCTCTGCCACTCTATCACAGATCGAAAAAAGATTCAAGAAGATTCAAAATTTTTTGCGTTTCCTCTTCCAGAAACTCCAAAAAAGGAGTATGATACAGCAGTCAGATATTGAAACAAAGGAGCGAATGACTTATGGAACATCTGCGGACCACCCGTGCGGAGATCAATCTGGACAACCTGAAATATAACATCGGCGTGCTTCGGCAGGAGTTGGGCCCCGATGTGGAGCCCATGGCCATCATCAAGGCCGACGCTTACGGCCACGGCGCTGTGATGATGATGGGGTACATGATGAAATACGGCCTGCGCTATTTCGGCGTGGCGTCGCTGAACGAGGCGCTGGAGCTGCGCCGGGCGCATAAGGACGGCGAGATCCTGGTGTTGGGTCTCTCGCCCGATCATCTGCTCCATTACGGCGCGGAAAACAACATCATCCAGACCATCTGCTCCCTGCGGCAGGCCAAGCGCCTTTCTGAGGACTGCAGCCGCCTGGGCATCACAGGACGGATCAAGATCAAGGTGGACACCGGCATGCACCGGCTGGGCTTTGCCCCAACGGAGGAGAGCATGGACATCGTGGCGGAGATCGCCAAGCTGCCCAACCTGAAGCTGGACGGCATCTTCAGCCACCTGGCGCTGGAGACCCATGACGACGATTACCGGCAGTGGGCGCGCTTCCAGCAGTTTATCGACGGCTGCGAAAAGCGGGGCGTCACCTTCCCCCTGAAGAGCATCGACGACGGCATCGGCGCCATCCGCTATCCGGAGATGCGCTATAACATGGTCCGTCCCGGCTCCTTCTTCTATGGCTTCAACCCCCATATCCCCACTCTGCGGCCCGTGATGGAGCTGAAGAGCGAGATCGTCCACCTGCAGGTGCTGCCGGCGGGCGAGGGCATCGGCTACGGGCTGGACGACAAGGCGGATCATGACCGGGTCATCGCCACGCTGCCCTTCGGCTATGTGGACGGCGCGCCCCGGGCCCTCTCCCACTATCAGGGCTGGTGCACCGTGAAGGATGTGAAATGCCCCATTGTTGGCTTGATGTGCATGGATCAGGCCATGATCGATGTTTCCGATGTGCCCGATGTGCAGATCGGCGACGAGGTGGTGGTCTTCAGCCAGCACCACAACGCCATGACCTATCCCGAGGGCGCAAAGATCACGAACTTCAACCGCAACGGCCTGCAGGCCGCCCTGGCCCGCCGCGTGCCGAAGGTGTATTTTGAGGAAGGCAAAGAGGTCGCCTACCGGGATTATCTGTTCGACAAGGAATAAAAAAGACCGGCCGTCTACGGCGGAAGACTGCTCCGGCACAGGGGCAGGCCCCGCAGCGGCGGGAGACCGGGAGACGGGGAGAAGGCCCTTGGCAGCGCCCCGTCTTTTGGCCGCTGTCTGCCGCAGACGGAAAAAAAGACTTGACATGAACCTGACTTCAGGTCGTATAATGAAAAAACGCGAAAAAAACGAAAGGAGGGAACGATGCATGGAGCCGCAGGGAAAAAAGCCCAAGGGCAGCGTGATGGGGATCTTCAAAAGTCCTTATGCGCGGCACTTTTTGGGCAAGTATAAGTGGAGCTATCTGGTGGGCATCCTGATCCTGATCGTCATCGATCTGGTGCAGACGGATGTTCCCCTGATCATGGGCGACAGCATCAATATCATCGACGAGGTGATCCTTGGGACGGGCACGCTGGCAGATCCCATGGGCGAGATCACCCGGCAGGTGCTCCGTCTGGCCGGCATCGCGGCGCTGGTCTTCGTGGGACGGATCGGCTGGCGCTGGTTCATTTTCGGCTCGGCCCGCAAGATCGAGCGGGATATGCGCAACGACCTGTATTCCCATCTGCAGACCCTTTCCGCCAGCTTCTTCCAGGAGCACAAGGCCGGCGAGGTCATGGCGTATATGACCTCGGATATCGAGGCGGTGCGCATGGTGTTTGCTGTGACGGTGATGATGGGGCTGGACACGCTGGTCATCGGCGTCAGCACCCTTTACAAGATGATCACCAGGATCGACCTTCGCCTGAGCATCGTGGCGTTTATTCCGATGATTTTAGTTGCCGTGACAACTACCATCCTGGGCAACGAGATGCACCGGCGCTTTACCCGGAAGCAGGAGGCCTTTTCCGACCTTTCCGACTTCGTTCAGGAAAAGCTGGGCGGCATCAAGGTCATCAAGGCCTTCGTTCAGGAGCAGAAGGAATGGGCCGCCTTTGAAAAGGTCAATCAGGACACCAAACAGGCCAACATCCGGGAAGCCAAGCTGCAGGCCTTCATGTGGCCCTTCATGCGCATGGTGGCGGGCATCTCCATGGCGCTGGCCGTTGCTTACGGCGGCTATATCGCCATTCTGGGCCGCATCGACGCGGGCCAGTTCTCCAGCTTTATCATGTTTCTGAACAGCCTGGTGTGGCCCATGGCGGCCATCGGCCGGATCATCAATATCATGACCCGGGGCAGCGCCTCCATGACCCGCCTGGAGACCATCCTCAATGCGGAGGCCGACATCTGCGACGGCCCGCAGGCCGTCTCTCTGGGTACGCCGGAGGGCACCGTGGAGGCCCGGCACCTGACCTTTACCTATCCCGGCGGGGACAAGCCCGTGTTGGAGGATGTGAGCTTCCGGCTGGAAAAGGGCCAGACGCTGGGCATCGTGGGCCGCACAGGCTCCGGCAAGACCACGCTGGTGAACCTGCTGATGCGGGTCTTCGATCCGGCGGAGGATATGCTCTATGTGGGCGGCCGGGAGATCCACACCATCCCGCTGCACGACCTGCGCGCCGCCTGCGGCTATGTGCCCCAGGATAACTTCCTGTTTTCCGATACCGTTGCGGCCAACATCGCCTTCGGCGACCGGACCAAGACGCAGGCGGATGTGGAGGAGGCGGCAAAGCAGGCCTGCGTCCACGATAATATCATTGATTTCCCCCAGGGCTATGAGACCATGGTGGGCGAGCGGGGCGTTTCCCTGTCCGGCGGACAAAAGCAGCGCATCGCCATCGCCCGGGCGCTGATCCTGGATCCGGAGATCCTGATCCTGGACGATTCCGTCTCCGCCGTGGATACCGATACGGAGGAAAAGATCCTTCAGCACCTGCGGGAGCACCGGAAGGGCAAGACCAATATCATCGTGGCCCACCGGATCTCCACCCTGCAGGATGCGGATCAGATCATCGTCATCGACGAGGGCCGCATCGCAGAGCGGGGCAACCATGAGAGCCTGCTGGCCCAGGGCGGCATCTATGCCGATCTGTACCACCGGCAGCTGCTGGAAAAAATGAAGAAGGAGGAGTATGCGTTATGAGCGTGAAGAAACAGGATAACGCCACTGTCAACCGCCATACGGTGCGGCGGCTCCTCCGCTATGGCAAGCCCTATTTCTGGTGGTTCGTGCTGGTGCTGGCCATGTGCATGGCCATCGTGCTGCTGGAGCTTTACCAGCCCAAGCTTCTGGGTCTGGCCACCGATGCGTTCGTCAACAAATATCAGGCCGCTTCCGCGGAGGGCTTTTCGCTGGCGCAGCTGAAGCAGCTGCGGGGCGAGGATCTGCAGGGCATTCTGCAGCTGGGCCTGAAATATTTCATCACTGTGGTGCTGATCATGGTGCTGAGCTATGTGCAGGTGTCTATCCTTGCCACCGTGGGCCAGAAGATCATCTATAACCTGCGCACGGATATCTTCCGCCATCTGACCACGCTGGACATGGCCTTCTTCAACGACAATCCCATCGGCCGGCTGGTGACGCGCGTCACCAACGACTGTGAAACGGTGAACGAGATGTTCACCTCCGTCATCGTCAACATCGTTGGCTCGGTGTTCACGCTGGTGGGCGTCATGATCGTCATGCTGCGGGAGCACGCCAGGCTGGCGCTGATGCTGTTTATCTCCATCCCCTTCATCGTGGTGTTCACCTTCCTCTTTACCCGGGTGACGCGCAAGCTCTACCGGGCCATCCGCGCCCGGATCTCCGAGCTGAACGCCTTTGTGGCGGAGCATGTTTCCGGCATGAAGGTGGTGCAGATCTTCACGGCGGAGGAGGACATGAAGCAGGATTTTGAGAACCAGAGCGAGGAGCTGCGCAAGGCCAATATCCGGCAGCTCATGTGCTTCGCCCTCTACAGCCCCACCTCTTACCTGCTGAACATCGCCTCCATGGCGATCCTGCTGGCTTACGGCGGGCGGCTGGCCATTGCCGGCGCCGTCACCATCGGCACGCTGGTGACCTTCCAGCGGTACATCACCCGCTTTTTTGATCCCATTCAGGAGCTGGCGGAAAACTTCAATGTGATCCAGTCTGCCGCGGCGGCGGCGGAGCGCATCTTCTGGCTGATGGATACAAAATCCACCATTGAAGACGCGCCGGACGCTGTGGAGATGAAGCATATTCAGGGCCATATCGAGTTCCGCAATGTCTGGTTCGCCTATGAGACCGACGAAAACGGCAGGGAGGACTGGGTGCTGAAGGATGTGTCCTTCGAGGTACAGCCCGGCCAGCGGGTGGCCTTTGTGGGCGCCACCGGCGCAGGAAAGACCACCATCCAGAACCTGATCTGCCGGTATTTCGACATTCAGAAGGGCCAGATCCTCATTGACGGCGTGGATGTGCGGAAGATCCGGCTGGCAGATCTGCGCTCCGGCGTGGGGCAGATGCTGCAGGATGTGTTCCTGTTCACCGGCGATGTGAAGAGCAATATCCGGCTGAACGAGGAGCGCATCACTGATCAGCAGATCGTGGAGGCAGCCAAATATGTCAACGCCGACCCCTTCATCTCCCAGCTGGAAAACGGCTACGACAGCAAGGTCATCGAGCGGGGCGCGGCCTTCTCCGCCGGACAGCGGCAGCTGCTGTCCTTTGCCCGGACGCTGGCCTTCCAGCCCTCCGTGCTGATCCTGGACGAGGCCACCGCCAACATCGACACCGAGACGGAGGCCCTCATTCAGGACGCGCTGGGCAAGCTCATGGAGGGCCGCACCACCCTGATCGTGGCCCACCGGCTTTCCACCATCCAGAATGCCGACCGGATCATCGTCATGCACAAGGGCGAGATCCGGGAGGAGGGCACCCATCAGGAGCTGCTGCGCAAGGGCGGTATGTATTACAAGCTTTATATGCTGCAGTATGAACACGGCATTCAGGTCAACGCCTGACGGGAAAAAACATCCCATAGGAAAAAGCCTGCGTTTCCGCAGACTTTTTCGGCAAATTGTGCCGCGGGACAGTCGTCCCGCGGCGTTTCTTTTTGGTTGACAGGGCGGGCAAGGTCTGCTACACTGCGGTTAGAGAAACCAAACTGCAGGAGGCGGAGCGCATGACGATGTGGGAAACGCTTTTACCGGGGAGCAAGGCCCGGCGGAGTTTGCCGACGGCGGGCGGACCGGACCTGCCCCTCTGGCTGGTGCGCGGCGGAGAGGAAGGACCGACGCTGGCGGTGACGGCCGGCGTCCACGGCTGCGAATATGCGGGGATCCAGGCGGTGCGCCGTCTGTATGAAAGCGTGGAGCCCGGCGCGCTGCGGGGCAGGCTGCTGCTGATTCCGCTGGCAAATCCCGGCGGCTTCTATGCCGGCGCGCGGCAGCTGGTGCCGGACTGCGGACGCAATCTGAACCGGGCCTTTCCCGGCGACCCGTCCGGCGACGCGGCGGCACGGATCGCGGCGGCCATCCGGCAGACGGTCTATCCTCAGGCGGATCTGCTGCTGGATCTGCACAGCGGCGACATCCATGAGCGCCTGACGCCGCTGCTCTTTTATCCCCGGGCGGGGAGCGAGGAGGTCAACCGGCGTTCGCTGGCGGCGGCCCGGGTCATGCCGCTGCCCATCCGGGTGGGCTCGGTCTCGAAAAACGGGCTTTACAGCTGCGCGGTGCAGCATGGCGTTCCGGCGCTGCTGCTGGAAGCGGGCGACGGAGGCGACTGCCGGGAGGAAGCGGTGAGCCTGCTGCTGGAGGGGATCCGGGCGGCCATGGGCTTTCTGGGCATTCTGGGCGCCGCGGCGGAAAACCCCTGCCAGCGGGAGAGCCTGGAGACCGTCTATGTGCAGGCGGAGCAGGCGGGCTTCTGGCAGCCGCTGGTCCGGGCGGGAGAGCCCTTCTGCAAGGGGCAGCTGCTGGGCGCGCTCACTTCTCTGGAGGGGGAGCCGCTTCAGCGGGTGGAAGCGCCCTTCCACGGGCTGATGCTTTATCACACCCGCATTTTGGGCGTCAGCCGGGGCGAGGAGCTGGCGGCCTTCGGAAGGCTGGCGTAAAGGTCGGGCTTTCCTTTTGCCCCGGGCCGTGGTATAATGCTTGGGAAAATGAGTTGTCGGAGGTCCTGCGGAATGGAACTGGAGATCATTGCCCGGGTGCATACGGATTTTCCCACCAAATTCGGCCTGCCACGGCAGTCCGGCTTGGCGGCGCTGCCGGCGGAGATCGTCTTCGAGCCGCCCTTCCGGGATGCAAGCTGCATTCGGGGCATCGGGGCCTGGTCCCATCTCTGGCTGATCTGGCAGTTTGACCGGGCCGTCGCCTCCGGCTGGGCGCCCACGGTGGCGCCGCCCAAGCTGGGCGGAAGGGAGCGCGTGGGCGTTTTTGCCACCCGGTCGCCCTTCCGGCCCAATTTCATGGGGCTTTCCTGCGTCCGGCTGGAACGGGTGGAGGAGCATACGCCCCGGGGCCCGGTGCTCCATGTTTCCGGCGCAGATCTGGCGGACGGGACGCCCATCTTCGACATCAAGCCCTATCTGCCCTATGCGGACAGCGTTCCCGGCGCGGCAGACGCCTTTGCAGACAAGCGGCGCGACGGGCTTCTGCAGGTGGACTTCCCGGACCAATGGCTGGCACTGATCCCGGAGGACAAGCGGGCGGCGCTGCTGCAGGTGCTGGCGCTGGACGCCCGCCCGGGCTATCAGGACGACCCTGCCCGGCGCTACGGCTTTTCCTATGCAGGCTTTGATGTGCGCTTTACCGTGGCGGAGGGAAGGCTCACGGTGGTGGAGGTCGTGCGGCTGTAAAGCCGGTTTTGCTTGACATTTTGCCCGGATGGGCGCAATATGATAAGGTAATCTATCATTATGATTCTCGGGAGGAGAGCGCTATGAAGAAATTCAATATCGTAGATCTGCACTGTGATACGCTGATGGGCTGCTACCGCGGGATGCCGCTGGCGAAAAACGACGGCCATATCGACCTGGAAAAGCTTCAGAAGGGCGGCGCGCTGGCGCAGTTCTTCGCCATCTGGATCCCCACGGGCCCCAGCGCGGAGCGCCACGGCGTCCATGAAGGACCCTACCCCTATTTTCAGCATACCTATGAGGCCTATCTGCGGGAGATGGAGCTGAACAAGGCGGTCATCGCTCCCGCGCTGTGCTATGCGGATATCCAGAAGAACCTGGCCGAGGGCAAGATCTCTTCCATCCTGACCATTGAAGACGGCGGCTCTGTCTTCGAGGGCAAGATGGAGCGGCTGGAGGAGGCCTATCAGAAGGGTGTCCGCCTGATCACGCTCACCTGGTTCTATGAAAACTGCATCGGCTTCCCCTGCTCCAAGGACCGGCCCGACCTGATGGATCTGGGCCTGAAGCCCTTCGGCATCGATGCGGTCCGCCGGATGAACGAGCTGGGCATCGTGGTGGATGTTTCCCACCTGTCTGACGGCGGCTTCTGGGATGTGGTGAAATACAGCACCAAGCCCTTCGTGGCCAGCCATTCCTGCTGCCGCGCGCTGGCGGGCCATCCCCGGGATCTTTCCGATGAGATGCTCCGCGCGCTGGCGGAAAAGGGCGGCGCCATCGGCGTCAACTTCTGCACCAATTTCCTGGTGGACGGCGGCGCGCCCATGTCCCGCATCGACGATGTGGTGCGGCACCTGAAGCATATGCTGGATGTGGCCGGCGAAGACGCCCCCGCCTTCGGCTCCGACTTCGACGGCATCGACGACCAGCTGGAATGGAAGGACTATGCCGGTATGCCCCTCATCGTGGACGCTTTGGGCAAGGCCGGTTTCACCGAGCGCCAGATCGATAAGATCTGCCATGAAAATGCGCTGCGCATCGTGAAGGAAGTCATCGGCTAAACAGAACAGCAAAGCCCGGAAGCCTTGTGCTTCCGGGCTGTTTTATGATTGGCGCCGGGGGAGCGCTCAGGAGCGGGAGACCTTTTTGTGATCCCGGATGGCGTGCGTCCAGCAGCGGTGGCACATGGCCACATAGCTGTCGTTGCCGCCGAGAAAGACCTGCTGCCCGGCGGTGACCACATAGCCCGCTTCGTCGATGCGGGCGTTGACGGTGGCCTTGACGCCGCAGGCGCAGACCGTCTTGATCTCCGTGATGGAATCCGCCAGCTCCAAAAGCCGGCGGCTGCCGGGGAAAAGATGGGTCAGAAAATCCGTCCGCAGGCCGAAGCACAGCACGGGCAGATGCTCCTCGTCCACCAGCTCCCGCAGCTGGTCGATCTGCTCCGGCGTGAAAAACTGACATTCGTCTGCGATGATCACATCGTGGCGGCCCCGCTGCCGGTAAAGCTCCGCCAGATCCGCCTCCGGCGGGATGGCGTCGGCCTCCTGCCGCAGGCCGATGCGGGACTGGATGACGCTTTTACCGTCCCGGGTGTCGGCGGCGGGCTTGATGAGCCAGACCCGCATGCCCAGCTCCTCATAGTTGAATTTTGTGATCAGGGCCTGGGCGGATTTGGAGCTGCCCATGGCGCCGTATTTGAAATAGAGCTTTGCCATCTTCCGTTCCTCCCTTGCGCCGCAGCGCCGGATGCTCTTATCATAGCGAAAACCGGGCCGGTTGTAAAGAAAAAGGGAAAAAAGACCGCCCGCCCGGGCAAAACACAATTTTCTCTTGCTTTTGCGCTTTGGCTCTGCTATAATCAATTTGTTCGCAGGGTTGGTATATCGGTATTACAGCGGCTTCCCAAGCCGTTAAGGCGGGTTCGACTCCCGTACCCTGCTCCATACAAACAAAAGACCGCCGAAGGGCGGTCTTTTGCTTTTTCCGATGGGATCCCACCTGGGAAGGACCTTATTCCCCGTCGATCCTGACGATATCTACAGCGGCGCGGAGCAGCAGGTTGATCAGCTCGTTGCGGGAGCGGTTCGTCTTTGCGGAAAGGGCGTCCAGCTGGGCCAGCAGCGTTTCCTCCATGCGGACGGAAATCACCTTATGCCCGTCTTCGCCCCGGCGGGCCGGCTTTTTTGTGATCCGGATCTCTTCTGCCATAGGCTCACCTCATTTCTGCCTTCAGTTTACCTTGACAGAACAGGAAATAATATATTACAATATGTAGTGTAAACTACACTACAAACATATATTCGGGTGAGCGGGCATGAATGAGGATCGTGAGCAGGCGTTTGATGATTTTTTGGAGACAAAGGCCTGGGATGCGGCGCAGCAGGCGCTGTTTGACGCGCTGCGCGCGGCGTTTTTGGCGGGCTGGGCGGCCGCCGGCGGAAAAAAGCAAGGCGGAAGGCTGCATTTGCTGAAGCCGGAAGAAAACAGACCGGAAAAATAAAACGCGCAGCCGCGCACGGATGGGCTGGGCGGCCACCCCTTGCCGCCCGGCAAAGTGGACGGGGGACGGGGGCGGGAAAGCGAGCTTCCTCCCACCACCCCTTGCCTCCCCTGTGTAAGGGGCGGTGGCAGGGCCGACAGGCCCTGAGTGAGGGGTTGTGGGCGTTGTGTAGGAACGGGCTTCCGGGTGCAGTTCGCCTTCTCCTGCACCAGACCTACAACCCCTCCGCTTCGCATTCGCTCAGCACCTCCCCTTACACAGGG
>ENA-OUQC01001687-OUQC01001687.1-human-gut-metagenome-genome-assembly--contig:-NODE-1687-length-10951-cov-4.285977_pt1 | contig 10951 bp, 12 predicted proteins | sample MGYA00237942_ERZ548815 | MGnify/ENA primary metagenome ERZ548815 (study PRJEB26490, sample SAMN05194722) | human gut metagenome | biome: terrestrial biome; feature: human-associated habitat; material... | reverse complement strand
TCGTCGCTTCAGGGGCGCTGGAGCCGCAGGCTGTCAGGGTGAGAACCATCGCTGCAAGCAAGAGGATAGCTACGAGTTTTTTCGCTTTCATATCTTTCTCCTTTTTTATTTTTCTCCCCTGGCCGGGGAGCTTTTCCTTATCTTTCCGGGTATACCTTTTTCCACTCTGCCGGAACGGAAGACGGGCTCTGTCCATTTCCTATCTCTAGATAGAATCCAAATTTATCCAGCGTATCAACAAAGGTGAATCGGGATTCAAAAAGTCTTGCTCCGAAGAGCGGCGTCATACCCATATCCGAATACTTTTTTACAACGGCATCAAACTGTTCCGGGGGAACCTTTTCCTTGAAATGATGAAGTCCTGTGCCGTGCCGGGAAAGGAAATCCGAATAAAACGGAATCCCATACAGCGGCTGAATCAGCTCGATTTGGATATTTTCAAAATTGGCAACGGCACAATAGAACTTGAATCGCGGCTCACACAGACCCTCGGTTATTATGGGGTCTTGCAGCGTTTCATTGGAATGCGTGTAGAAATCCCACGGCCCGAGGCCGAACACATCTATCAAGGCGTTCATCGTCTTGTATATATCTTCGCACATAATGCCGATCTGGCAGATATTTCGCTTTGCGCATATGCCGCGCAACTCTTCTCTGGTCATTTTCAACCTCCGAGTACATTGATGCAGGCATCATAGGCTTCTTCAAACTTGTCCATCATCAGACAGTAGGGTGGGAAGGAGCGGATATCATCCCAGGGGAATTCCTCCTGATAATAGGCCTGACGGAAAATCCTGCTCCGGTTCAGAACAGCCATATCTTCTTCACTGATCTCATCGTGCATGGCGTCCTCCAGCGGCTTCGGATTGGCGTCAAAGTCCTTGACAACCGCAGGCATAATGGTGAAGGTCACCGGAAGCGCCATGTCCGTGGTGAAATTGTTCCGCACGCCCTGCGCATCTCTTATGCCGGCGCCGTTCAGCTGGAGATTCAGTCCCCGTTCCCGAAGAAGCGCATAGCATTTGCGGTAAATCATGCTGACCAGCAGCTCACAGTACCGGTCAGGATCCGCCACGCCGATGGCTTCAAATTCCGGTTTGGAATATGTTCTCAGATGCACATCAACGATGACCAGCAGCCCGGCCGGGTCTCTGCCCTTCAGTGCCTCATAGAATTCCACGTGCTGACGGGTCGTAAAATTGGACGTTGCGCACAGCCGGATACGGGCATACTTTCGGCTCACGTTCCGTGCTGCGACTACTGCCGCCGGCGTTGCAGGCACCTTAAAGGTAACGTTGGGAGTATCTGTTTTCAGCTCCTTTTTCATTCCCTCATACCAGAAACAGATTTCTTCTTCCATCGCACCGGCGTTATCCCAGTTTTTCGGTGAAACCTGAATGCTGGAGAAGCCGTACTGACCGTCAGTTGCCTCAAAGATGGGCGCGGTGTGTCTTGCCATCATTGCGACGACCTTCATCGTCAGCACCGAAAGCAGCTTGACTGCGTCCACATCGCCATATTCGGCCTTTGCTTCCGCAACCAGGTCACTCCATTCTTCCGGGTAAGATTTTCTGTAGTCGTTGATCTTGCCGGGGTTGGAGGTGGTGAAGGATGCGCCTCTTCTCAGAGAAAAGTCGATCTCATCGCATTTATCATGTCCCCAGTAAATGTTCAGCTTTCCGGCCAGCGTAGCTCTTGCGGCCTCGGCCAGCCTGCACTGACCGATATCCGCCACCTCGGCGTCCGCCATTTGCAGATTCTCTGCGGTACCATAGGCTTCCATCACCTCTCTGCACCGGGAAATCAGGTCTTTCTTTTCTTCCGGATCGATCCACCGATCCAGCTTCCACTCCGTCAGGAACGACTGTGCGTCAATGAACATATCCGTTGCCCACTGTACCGCTGTTTTCCTGTCTCCCTCCGCCGCGAAGGCAGAAACCTCTGCAAAAAATTCTTTTTTTGCTCTATGAAAGTCTTCCAGTGATGCAGCAAAAAGCACTTGCTTCCGATAAATCAGCTGCGCATCTTTCATGTGTATCCCTCCTGCAAATGTATTTTATATTTCTGAACGCGCCTTATAAAGTATACAGTATACAATTTCGCCTTTAAAAGACTGCCCTTGAAGGATTTGAAATCACTTTCCATCTTTCTTGGGCATCTTAATTTTTTCAAAGAAACTGTGTAATGTCTCTCAAGCTTGCTTCAAAATGGATCCGGTTGAATTTTACGGCTTTCTCGGGATCGTTTTCCGTATACGCGATATAAATGTTGGTTATTTCCTGCAAGGCTTCCTTTGCTCTCGTCACGGAGTATTTCGGTTTTCCGCACATAAGACCCGAACTCACGCGAAGGCCTCTCGCAACCTCCTCCAACTTTTTATTGTTGCAGCCGGAAACATGTATATTGTAATACGTCTCGTCCAGACTCCGGTACTTTTCCTCGCTGAGCGCCTCATCTTTCAGCGCCGCATCGATTTTCTTCAGCTCCCGACGGATCAGCGCTTTTGTTTCCTCGCTGCAGTTCTGGGCAGTTTTGCGTGCCACCATCTCTTCGAGATGGGTGCGAACCTCCCAGCAATCCAGCACGTCCTGAACGCTCAGCTCTGTAACGTATGCGCCGAAGCGCGGCCGGTGCGAAAGATACCCCTCCGCCTGCAATATCCTGAACGCCTCACGCACAGGAGTCCGGCTTACATCGAGCTGGCTGCATACGTCATATTCGATTACCTTCTCTCCCGCCCTCAGTGTTCCGTTAACGATTTCCTTGCGCAGAAAATCGGCAACCTGCTCAGCGATCGAATCCTGTCTGATTGCATTAATCATTCCGTTTCATGACGCTCACATTCTGTATATTGTATACAAGTTTATGGTTGTAAAATACCAGACGGAAAAATCTTTGTCAATCGGATTTCGGAAATTCCGCAAACTCTGTATACAATATACATTTATGCCGGTTTGTTTTTGTTCAACATTTTTGGCTGCCTTGTTTTGACTTTTTCCATTCAAATGTGATAACATACATCATGTTATGAAAAAGTTTACCGCATCTGTTACCTACAATCCTGATACAGTAAATCGTCTTTCCGAGGCCATAAGCAGAAACTACCGGATGCTCCCTAGAACCGCTGTATTTCTGCTTGGTTTCGTGTGCCTCGCGTCGGGTCTCTTCTTTTCTCTGGAACCGGCGCCCAACCTTCTTTGCATTGCCCTCGGATGCTTTGTCATCACCTCGATCAGGGTACCGGCCAGACGACGGGCTGCACAGGATTATAAAGCAATCGGAGGGAAGCCTACGACCGTCAGCTATAACTTCACCGACGCCGGGATCTTCTTTCGGGTGAAGGGGCAGGAGAAAACCCTCTCTTATGAAAAACTGATACGACTCTCCTATGATAGGGAATTTCTTTATCTCTTTGAGAACAGGCGTTCTGCATATATGATAGAGACCGCCACAATATCGCCCCATGACGTAGCCGAATTTCGCGCTGCGGTTTCCGGAAAAACAAATCTGAAATGGCGGCACGTGATTTCATTGCCGGGCTTCTCCCTGTGGAGAAGGAGGCATCAGTTCACTCCCTTGCCGTAAAAAACTTCCGCTGTAAAGCGCCTCTTCTGCGCGGACATGTGCCGCCGCGGCTTCGTTGTGTTCTGTCTCGAATACCCGCTCGTGCCGGACGTGGATATCTTCACCGTGTTCCGCGCGCTGACTCTCGGCATCGAGCGTGCCGCGGCGATCGCGCCGGATTACGGCGGCGACGCTTCAAAGCTTCTTCTCTGCGGGGACAGCGCGGGCGCATATCTCTGCGTATATCTCGCGGCGATGCGGAAAAACGCCGCGATGGCGCGTGCCGCCGGTGTGCCGCAGCTCACGCCGGATATAGCGGCGCTGGGACTCATCTCCGGCATGTTTTATACGACGCGCTTTGACAATATCGGCATTTTTCTCCCGAACATGGTCTATGGGCATGGATGGCGGCGCGCGCCGTTCCGGGAATACATCGATCCCGAAAATCCGGCGCTGATTGCCGCTCTTCCTCCCTGCTTTCTTGTGACGGCACGCGGCGATTTTCTCCGCCACTACAGCCGCGATTTTGCCGCGGCACTAAAGAAAAACGGTGCGCAGGCCGAGCTTCTCGACATGGACGAGCCGGAAAAGCTCTCCCACGCCTTCGCCGCGATGCTCCCGGAAACGAGCGCCGCGCAGCGCTCCAACGCCGTCATGGCGGATTTTCTCAAAGCGCATATATAACATTATTAAAAAAGGTTGGTACATGTTCTGCGCAGGCTCAGAAAAACATTTCTCAAAGTATCATCTCCTCAAAAAACATTATCCCGCAGTGTTTTCACTGCGGGATAATGCTGATTATTGGGTGCTCCAAGAGCCCTCAGTCCCTATTCTTTTATTCAATCAAAATTTTCTGCTCCCGCTTGGTGTCCGGTTGTAAGGAAATGATGGGATGCATAGTTGGCCGCTTGCAAACGCTTTGCGAGGGCTGTTTTTTTTAACAGCGCTCCACAGTAGCCGCCATTAAAATTATCCCCTGCGCCTGTTGAAAAAAGCGGTTTGTCTACGTAATCTGTCATTTCCTCAGCATAGTCAATACCGTCAAAAGCAAGTGCCTTATAGCGCGTATGAATGACCACTTCATCGGCATACCCGTCCTGCACCAGTCTTTCCAGAATGGCCTCCAGCCGGAGTTCTTCTTTATAAACGGTTCGGGCTATGCAGAAGGCTTCATTTTCATTGACGCTCAGCACGCAATGGCGAGCCAAAGATGCTTTGTGTATGCAGCCAAGCATCTGCTGTATTTCGTCTGCCGAACGGCAAGAAACATCCGCTGGATCAAAAAAAGCCATTTTTTGATCCTCTTTCCCTCCCACATTCATATAGGAAGATATGCTTTCCCAGAGCTTTTGCATCCAAGGGACTTCGCCCCAGTTCAACAGCGCCACAAGATTGGCCTCACGCAAAAGATCCACACGGTCTTTCATCGCCGCCGTCACTTTTCCAAAAGGCTCCGTTAAATCATAAATCTGAGGGGAAATCATAATTTTCCCATCATCAAATTCATAGCACTCACAGAACTGGCTATCGCCATAGGAGCATATTTCGATACCTCTGTCTGCCAGCGGCACAAATTCCGGTGCGATGGCTTTCTCGCCAAAAAGCCCTACAAGATACACATCATATCCCTGCGCATTCAAGCTTTGCGCAACAAACACACTATTCCCTCCGGCCTGGCTTTTAATTACCTCGTTCTGGAGGGAACAGCTGAGGCCTGCCTTTGAGGTAATATGCTTTCCATAGTCTTCGATGGTAGCAAAGTACTGGTTTGGCGTCCCAGCTATCCGTATGGGTTTGACGGTGCGATCCACACTACCGTCAAACCCTACCAGGACCTTTTGGGGCATCACTTAATTATACCGGCCGCTCTTGCTTTCGCAAGGACGGTCTCCTGCTCTTCCGGAAGGATTGTAAGAAACGGGCTGCTGATAACATTTGTGGAATAAATGCCCTGCGCCATAAGAACGGTTTTCACTGCGCTCTGGTAGTTTCCGGTTGAAACATCGACAACGGCATCAAACGCATCCATGAGAACTTCGTGCATAGCGCGGGCCGTAACCCAATCCCCCTGCTGAGCCGCGTTGAAAAGGTTGATAACCTCATTGGGAATAATATTCCCCAGAGAAGAGACTCCCCCATCGCCGCCAATGAGCATTGAAGCCATCAAATCAAAGTCCTCGCCATTAAGCAGGCTAAAGCTGTCGTTATCCTTCAGCAGCCGTACGGCTTGTGTAAAGTACAGAAAATCTTCCGCCGGAGCGATTTTTGCGCCGATTATGTTCGGATGCTTTGCCAGTTCAACCAAATCCTCCAGCGCGACCGTTAGTTTGGTCTCGCCAGGCTGATGATAAATCCACAGAGGTATATCGATCTTATCCGCGACTTCCGTGAAAAACGCCTTGATCGCTCTTTGATTCAAGTGAGAGAAATACGGTGGAGTAAGCATGGCTTCCGTAGCACCAGCTTCTTTGGAACGTCTTGCAAGCTCCAACACGTTCGCCGTAGAGCAATCGCTGATCATTGCAACAAGGGGTACTCGCCCATTAATAACCTTTGCCGCACGAGCCGTCAATTCGACTCTGGTATCCATAGGAAGGTTTGCGAACTCCCCCGTTCCACTGGGGACAAGAATACTATGCGCACCAGCAGAAAGAACGATCTCGATATGGTTTTCAAATTCCTCCCACAGTATTTCGCCGTTGGTGTCGTACGGTGTGGTAATCGGAATCATGATACCCTTGAACTTGCCCATAATAATTTCCTCCAAATCAAATTTCTTTACAGATTTTTTTTGCAATTGTGAAAACGCCAGCTTCTTTTCCGCGCTGCTGAGCCGACCGAACAATAAGCATTTCAACAATTATTGCCGCTACCGCCGCAAATGCTTCCGGGCTTCCCGCTTGGATACGCAGGCCGCGCCCATCAAACGGTTTATTGGATATAAAAATCACATTGCTTCCATTTGCACGCATCAGCCGCGCAAGCCGCCCTAACGCATCGGCACTTTCATTGTCTGAGACAAAGAGTATTGCGGTATGTTTTTCTCCGCACAGTTCCATCGGTCCGTGGCGGAAAGAACCTGCACTAAAGCAGGCAGCGTTTATATTTGCTCCTTCTTTAAACGTCAGCGCCGCCTGCTCCGCGAGACTCATTTCAAGTCCGCTCCGTCCGATAAAGTGAACACGATCTATCCCGGCAAAGCTGTCTGCCAAGGCAAATATTTCCGACTCGGAAGAAAGAAAGTATTCTGCCTCGTCAGATGCTTTCAAAAGCTCGGATGCAAGAGCGTGTAAGGATCTTCCCTGTGCACAGGCGCACAGCAGTTGCAAAACCGCGAGACTTGCTGTAAATGTGCAGTTTGTAATAGACTTTTCTTCGATGCAGTACAGCGGCAAAACAAGGGACGCCGCTTTTGCGAGGCTTGAATGCACATCATTTGTAATACATATGATCCGGTTTTTTCCCCTGCGGCGGCTGCACAGCTCTACGATTTCGGCGCTCTCGCCGGACTGCGATATGAGGAGAAGCAAATCGCCATCGCGAATCTCAGCACAGTCGTTCTGCAAGAGCTGATAACTTTGCACCGCATTTACCCGTTGGATACCAGCAAGTCCCTTCAACGCACATAGACACACATTATACGATGTGCCCATTCCGCTCATAACAAGGGCAGGCGCCCGAGAAATAAGGGCAATCGCTTCTTTGATAAGCGCGAAATCGTTTTTCTCATATGCCGCAAGCGTGGCACGAAGTGCCGCCGGCTGGCATTTTATTTCAGAATAAAATGCTGTTTCCATTTTTCTCCTTAAACGCCGAAGAGGTTCGGCAATGTCATGACAAATGCAGGAACAAACGATACAAGTAGAATAACAGCGAAAGCGATTGCATAGAACGGCAGCAATGCCTTTCCTATACGCGCAACCGAAAGATTGCTGATCCCCGACGCCAAATACAAGCAGGAGCCAACCGGCGGCGTAATCTGTCCCATGATCAGATTCATGCACATCATAACGCCGATTTGGATGGGATCCATACCAAACTGTTTGAGAACCGGCATAATAATGGGTCCCAGAATGATAGCCGCAGGCGTGGGATCCATAAATGTTCCGACGAGAAGAAGGAATACATTGATAATTACGAGGAGTATGTACTTGTTTCCGGAAATACTCAAGAGAGCATGAACCACAAGCTGAGGGATTTTCTCCAACGTCAGAATGTAGCCAAACACAGAAGATGTTGCAAGGATGATCATAACCGAGCCAATCGTCCGTGTGCCGTTCCAGAGAATTTTGGGAATATCTTTCCAGCGCAGTTCATGCGTGGCAATTGTCAGAAAGATCGCATAAAGCAGCGCAACGACAGCGGATTCCGTAGCCGTAACAACGCCGCCACAAATGCCGCCTACAATCAGCAGGGGCAGCACCATGGTAGGCAAGCCTTCTTTCAGCCACTGTATTCTTTGCTTTTTGCTGTAGATCTGACCGCGGGGAATATAGTCTGCATGCTTTTTGCTGTGAGCAAGATAATAGACGTAAAGCATCTGCGCGCCGCCCAACACAATGCCGGGCACAATTCCCCCCAGGAACATGTTGCCGATGGACACTTCGCACACCGAACCATAGATAATCATTATCACGCTCGGAGGGATGATCGCTCCCAGAGGCGAGGATGCACAGGTTATCGCTGTTGCAAATTCCTTTTTGTAACCCTCTTTTTCCATAGCAGGGATCAGCATGCTTCCAATGGCAACCGTGTCTGCCGTTGCAAGACCCTGAACGCCGCCAAACAACAGACTGACAAACACATTGATATATGCCAACGCGCCTTTAAACCTTCCGAAGCACGCGCGCGAAATATTGACGAGCTTTTGCGTGAGTCCGCCAGTATTCATCACGTCGCCAGTCAAAAGGAACAACGGCAGCGCAACAAATACGAATCCCTGTAAGGATGTGACCATTTTCTGTGCCACGAGGGCCAGGGGCAGCCCGTTGACCAGAATGTAGGTAAAGGAAGACAGCGCTACAGACCACGCGATGGGGATTCCCATCAAAATAAAAAGGAACAGTGCACCAAAAAGCAGCAGCGCGTTCATTCTGTCTTCTCCTCCCCTTTACCAAGCAGACTGATGAAATCATCATACAGATCAACCGCAAGGTACAAAACCGTGAGCGCGCAGCTGATCGACAAAGACAAATTCACATACCCCATGGGAATCCGCATCATGCCGCTAAGACGAGACATGGCGTTTGCAACAACATCTTTGTTGATAAATAAAAGCACCGTCAAAAACGAAACAAGTATAAGATTGTTGATGATTCTTATAATCTTTTGACCTTTGGGTGGTAGCTTACCGATCAGTAAATCCATGCATGCCACTTCATGCTTGCGCATCCCCATGCTGCATCCGAGCAACACCATCCAAACCATAGAATAGACGATAAGTTCCTGTGCCCAAGGGATAGACGCATTGATGATATAGCGGGTGAATACCTGAAGAAATGTCATCAGAATGATCTCTATCATAAGCGTCACGACGATAACTCCGGTAATTCTATATAGGATGTCACAGAGTTTTCTCATACAATCGCTGCTCCTATACCATATTGTTTAGGTTTAAGGAAATGGGCTGCCATGCAGCCCATTTCTGTCCCGAAAAATGTAATTCTTTATCGCAGCTCGTTTATGGCAGCAATAATTTCCGCTGTTGCGGGGTGCTCAGACTCCATCCAAGTATAGACAGGCTGAACCGCCTCAAAGAAGGGCGCAACATCCTCGACGATATAGTATTCTTTAAATGCGTTTGCCTTCAGATCTTCTTCAATCGCACTATTTTGTTTCCAAGAGGTACGAATGACCTCCGGCTCGTCTTCCATAATCACGTTATAGACAATTTCCTGGATTTCCGCAGGCAGTTTATCGAAAGCCGCTTTGCTGATAACACAAGTCTGCATGGAGGTAAAGAGAGGGATTTGCGTAAAGTAGGGCGCGACCTCCGGAATCGATAGATTTTTAAAGGCAACGGCATCATTCATCCAAGCATCAATGGTGTTATTGCCCAGTGCACTGTATACTTCGTTGTAAGCAATAACCACAGGGTTCGCGCCCAAAGCTTCAACCGTCTTTACCTGAACGGCCGTATCCATTACTCTCCATTTCAGGCCCTTGCAATCGTCAAGCGTCTTGATGCACGATTTATTCAGGTTGGGCTGCTTATAGCCAAGAATGCCCCAGTACCATACATAGAAACCGTATTCTTCAAGAGATTGGCTCATAGTTTTTGCTGCATCGGTTTTCAGAAAAGCTTCACAGTGTTCAGGGCTCTCGAACAGAAAAGGAAGATCATTTACATAGAAATACTCTGAATAGTTCGCCATAACGGATGTTGCCATCTGTGCACCCTGAATCGTTCCGATCTGCATCCCCTCCAGAACTTCTGCTTCTTCCCCAAGCGAGGATGAGTAGTACAGTTCAACATCAATATAACCGTTGGTTTCCTTTTCGATGCGCTCCCACATTGCAGTAAAAGCTTTCATATAATCGGAGCCTTCAGCGTCAATGCAGCTGATTTTCCATACAACACTTTCCGCAGACGTGGTGTTTTCAGTAAGGCCGGGATCATTTGCGGGGGCAGCGGTGCTTCCGCACGCACAAAGAGCAATTAGCATGACAAACGTCAAAAGCAATGCAATCAGTTTTTTCAGTTTTTAATCCCTTTCATTCTAAATTTTTTTCTGATTTTCGCGCGTCTGTTCGAACTATTTTTAATTTACAAGCTCTCTTCGCAAAAGTCAACCCGTAGTATTAATTTTTGTTTGAATGCACCGCTATAAACAAACTTTTTTATTTAATTTGTACAGAAAAAAACAGGGCTTTTCAGCCCTGTTCATGTGTCCCACTGCGGATAATTTCCAAATAGTTGTATAAAGTAAATTTTGATATACCGAGGATTTCGCAAATGCGGGGACCAGATTTTGATATAAGAAACATTCCTCTGTCGTCAAGAAACTTGATAAACGCGATTTTATCTTCTTTTGTCATGGTTGCCGGATGTTTTCCCACCGCAATAAAAGCTTCCTCAACGACTTCATTCATAACTTCCAGAACGTCCTGCGTATTGGTGGGGTGTGTATTATATCCGTTTACCTGTCGCAGATAGTTTTCATATTTGACCGAATCCGTTATATCTTGGTTGATGCAAATGCTACCGACGACTTTCCCATCTTCATCTTTTATGCTGTAAGATGAGCCGCGAAGAATTGTCCCTTTTTCTGTATATATAATCTCATTGTATATGTCGCCGTCAATCATCTCTCCTTTGACCGCCTGCATTCCATGCTTACTTGCACAATCGCCTATCTTTCGCCCCGTAACCTGTCTCTTATACACA
>ENA-OUQC01001686-OUQC01001686.1-human-gut-metagenome-genome-assembly--contig:-NODE-1686-length-10962-cov-3.553223_pt1 | contig 10962 bp, 10 predicted proteins | sample MGYA00237942_ERZ548815 | MGnify/ENA primary metagenome ERZ548815 (study PRJEB26490, sample SAMN05194722) | human gut metagenome | biome: terrestrial biome; feature: human-associated habitat; material... | reverse complement strand
GCCTTGTGACCTCCATCATCCACGAGGTCGGCGTGCCGGCGCACATCAAGGGTTATCAGTACGTTCGCGAAGCGATCATCCTCGCCGTGCAGGATATGGACGTCATCAACGCCGTGACCAAGGTGCTCTACCCCGAGGTCGCGCGCCGCTACAACACCACGCCCTCGCGCGTGGAGCGCGCCGTGCGCCACGCCATCGAGACTGCGTGGGACCGCGGCGATTTGGAAACGCTCCAGCGCTACTTCGGCTACACGGTGTCGAACACCAAGGGCAAGCCCACCAATTCGGAGTTCATCGCCATGATCGCCGACCGCATCCGCCTGCAAAGCAAGGACAAGATCGCGTAAAAAATGAAAAAACAGAGCCGCGGCTGCGGCTCTGTTTTCCGTATTGGGCTCAGAGGACCTTATCGAGGAAGCTCACGAGGCGCGGGCTCTCGGGGTGAGCAAACAGCTCGTGCGAGGGCTTATCCTCCTCGATGTGACCGCCGTCGAGGAAGATGGTGCGGCTGCTGACCTCGCGTGCGAAGCGCATCTCGTGCGTCACGACGATCATCGTCATGCCGCTCTCGGCGAGGTCCTTCATCACGTCGAGCACCTCGCCGATCATCTCGGGGTCGAGGGCGCTGGTCGGCTCGTCGAAGAGCATGACCTCGGGGTCCATCATCAGCGAGCGCACGATGGCGATACGCTGCTTCTGACCGCCGGAGAGCTGGCTGGGATAGGCGTCGGCGCGGTCGGCAAGGCCCACGCGGCCGAGCAGCTGGAGCGCCTTGGCCTCAGCCTGCTCCTTGTCCATGCCCTTGATGCGTGTGGGCGCGGCGGTCAGGTTGTGCATCACGTTCATGTTGTTGAAGAGGTTGAACTGCTGGAACACCATGCCCATCTTCTGACGGTGCTGGTCGATGTGCTTGCTCTGCCCCTTGGCGCAGATGTCCACGCCGTCGAAGAGGATCTGGCCCGAGGTCGGCGTCTCCAGCAGGTTCAGGCAGCGCAGAAAGGTGCTCTTGCCGCCGCCCGAGGGACCGATGATGGACACGACCTCGTTCTTTTCAAAATCAACGCTGATGTGCTTGAGCACGTCGAGCTTATGGAAGCTCTTGCACAGGTCAACGACCTGAAGGATCTTCTCATTTGCCATGGTTCATCTTCCTTTCTGCCAGAGCGATGAGGCGGCCGCCGGTGAAGGTCATCGCAAAGTAGCACAGCGCCGCGATGGCAAGGCACGCAAGGCTCTTGAAGGTCAGAGCGATGACGTCGTTCGTGCGGAACATCAGGTCGGCAAGACCGATGACCGAAACGATGGACGACTCCTTGATGACCGTGACGAACTCGTTGCCAAGCGCGGGGAGAATGTTCTTGATCGCCTGCGGCAGCACAACGAGCTTCATGCTCTGCCACGAGCTGAGACCGAGCGAGCGCGCCGCCTCGTTCTGGCCGCCGTCTACGGCGAGAATGCCCGCGCGGATGATCTCCGCGACATACGCCGAGGAGTTGAGCGCAAGCGCCACAACGCCGGGGATAAAGCGGGAGAGATCGATGAAGCCCAGAATAACGACCGACGGGATCTTGATCACGCTGAAAAGGCCGTAGAAAATGATGTAGAGCTGCACCATCATCGGCGTGGAACGGAACACCGCGATGTAAGCGCCGGAGATGTTCCGCACGATCTTGTTGTGGCTCAGGCGCATGAGCGCGAGCGCGAGCGCCGGGATGACCGCAAGCCCGACCGATATGATCGAGAGGAGCAGCGTATACTCCAGCCCCTGCACGAAGAACGAAAGATACTTCGGCAGGAAGGAGAAGTTGAAGAAGTTCGCCGGAGACATGCCGGCAAACAGATTAGACCACCACATAGTTTTTCCTGACCCTTTCTGTATTTGGAAGCGGGAGAGCGAAACGGCACGTATGCGCCCTGCCTGTAGTCCAGGCAGGGCGCACACGCTTCAAAGAGAAGGATGTACGGTTTTGTTTAATCGATCACTATCACTCGATCGCCTGATCGCTGAGAGCTTCGGCATCGGCAATGTACTGCTCGATGGTGCCATCGGCAACGAGCTTGGCGATCGTCTCGTTGATGGAGGGCAGCAGGCCCTTCGGGTCGCCCTTCTGCACGGCAACACAGTAGGGGTAGGCTTCGCCGAGGCTCACGTCCGCCACGACGAGATCGCTGTTGGACTTGGCATACTGCTGCGCAACGGCGCCGTCAACAACAATGGCGTCCACCTTGTCGTACACGAGCTGGTTGACGAGGTCGTTCACGCTCGTGAGAGCCACGAGATTCGCGCCGGGCATGTCGTTGGTGACGATGTCGGCCTTGGTCGTGCCGGTCTGGGCGCCGACGCTCTTGCCGGAGAAGGACTCAATGCTGGTGTACTCGCTGGCCTTGTCGGCTTTCACGAGCACCATGGCCGGCAGGTCGGTGTAGTAGGGATCGGAGAAATCGGCAGCTTCGAGACGCTCCTCGGTGACTTCGATGGCGGCGAGAACCATGTCGGCGTCGCCCTTCTGCAGGCCGGCCATGAGGCTGTCAAAGTCCATGTTCACAACCTGGAGCTCTTTGCCCATGTCCGCGGCGATCGCCTCGGAAACGGATACGTCGATGCCGACGTACTGCTGCTCGTTCTTGTCGTTCAGAACGATGAACTCATACGGGGGATAGTCGGCGGAGGTTGCCATGACGAGAGTCTTGCTTTCGGACGAAGCGCTGCCGCAGGCAGCGAGGCTCAGCACCATAAGCAGAGCCAGAACGATTGCGGTTACCTTTTTCATTTCTTTTCTTTCCTTTCCATTCAATGGGGATGAATTTGTTTCAGGTTGGGCATAGTATAATCGCATATTTATACAATGTCAATGGTTTTAAATTCGATTTCTTCCGTTTTTTTTCCGCCGTTTTTGGTGATATTGCTAAAAGCCGGAGGTTTCTCTTGCATAAACGGCTTTTATGCAATATAATATGCATCGTTTCCGCGGCTTTCCCGCCTTGTCCGGCAGTTTCAATATGCATAAACGCGGTGAATATGTGAATATTTCGGAGAGATTTTTATGGATTATTATATGAATAGTCTGAATAATTCCTATCTGGCGGTGCATACGGACGCGCTGTGCGCCAATGTTGCGGCGATTGAAAAAACGCTCTCGCCCGGCGCGGAGATCATCCCGGTGCTCAAGTGCGACGCCTATGGGCTGGGTCTTTCGCTCACCGCCCCGGCGCTCGCGGCGCTGCCGGGCATCCGCACGTTCGCGCTCGCGCACGTGTCCGAGGGACTGGCGCTGCGCGCGCTCGGCATCGGGAAAGACGCGCTCATTCTCGGCAATCCCCTGCCCCGCGCGATCCCGGACGCCGTGAACGCGCATCTCACGCTCACCGCCGGACGGCTCGGCCTGCTGCCTGTGCTCGCTGCGGCGGCGGAAGCGGCGCAGACGGATGTGAAGATACAAATTAAAATTGATACCGGCCTCCACCGCGTTGGCGTGACGCCGGGGGATGATCTCTCGGCGCTTTTGAAGGAGCTCTCCGCCGCCGGGGAGCGCATAAAGCTCACGGGCGTCTACTCCCACTTTGCCGACACGGCAAAGCCGGAGCTCTGCCGCGCGCAGGCGGAGCTTCTGCTGCGCAGCGTGGAACAGGTGGAGCGCGCGGGCTTTGCTGTGCCGATGCGTCACATCTGCGACAGCGCCGGGAGCGAGTATTACCCCGAATACCACTTTGACGCCGTGCGCCTCGGGCGGCGGCTCATCATGGATCACCCGACGCAGCCGCGCGGGAATGTGCGCGAATGCGCCTCGTGGCGCAGCTGCATTATGGCCGTCCACCATCGCCGCGCGGGAGAAAAGCTCGGCTACGGCGGGGTGTATACGCTCGATCACGACGCGGATGTCGCCATCGTCGGCGTCGGCTACGGCGACGGGCTCTATCTCCCACTCGTGGAAATGCACGGCGATATTCTCGTGCGCGGCGAGCGCCGCCCTCTGCTTGCGTGCTGCATGGATCAATGCATGGTGGATGTGGCCGGCATGGACGTGCAGACCGGCGAAGAGGTCACGCTCTTCGGCTTTGACCGCGAGGGAAACGCCCTTCTCTCGCAGGACGTTGCAAACTTCTGCGGCGCGAACGAAGGCTGTGCTCTCACGAGCGCGCTCTCGCCGCGTGTGGAGCGCATCATCGAAAATTAAGCGTTTCATTTTACTGCACGGAACCGCCCGACGGTACATCTTGCCGCCGGGCGTTTTTTTTGCTATGATGCAGTTATTACAAAGAAAGTATGTACTCGGGGAGGGCGCACACATGAAATACGCCGATCTCATCGCCAGGCTGACGCTGGAGGAAAAGGCGGGACTTACGTCTGGACTGGATTTCTGGCACACGAAAGCCGTGGAGCGGCTCGGCATTCCGTCCGAGATGATGACGGACGGGCCGCACGGCCTGCGCAAGCAGGAGAGCGATTCCGACGCGCTGGGGCTCGGGCGCTCCGTTCCGGCGACGTGCTTTCCGACAGCGAGCGCGCTTGCGAACAGCTGGGACGAAGCCCTTCTTTCCGATATCGGCCGCGCGCTCGGCGAGGAGGCCGTGGCGCAGGGCATCGGCATGGTGCTGGGGCCCGGCGTGAACATCAAGCGCAGCCCGCTCTGCGGGCGGAACTTTGAGTATTTCTCCGAGGATCCGCTCCTCTCCGGCAAGCTCGCCGCGGCGATGATCCGCGGCATACAGAGCACCGGCGTTAGCGCGTGCGTGAAGCATTTCGCTGCAAACTCGCAGGAGCTGCGCCGCATGGCGACCGATTCCGTGATGGACGAGCGGACGCTGCGCGAGATCTATCTTCCGGCGTTTGAAACCGCGATCAAAGAGGGCGGCGTGCGCTCTCTTATGACGGCGTATAACCGGCTGAACGGTACTTACTGCAACGAAAACGAGCACCTGCTGCGCGATATCCTCCGCGGCGAATGGGGTTTTGACGGGCTCGTCGTTTCCGACTGGGGCGGAAATAATGACCGCGTCGCGGCCGTACGCGCGGGCTCGTCGCTGGAAATGCCGGCCTCCAACGGCGAGACCGACCGGCACATCGTCGAGGCCGTGCGAAACGGGACGCTCGACGAAAAGCTTCTCGACGAGCAGGTCGATCACGTGCTGGGCTTTATTTTCACCGCGCAGAAAACGCTCGCCCGCGGCGGCATTTTCGACGGCACGGCGCACCATGCGCTCGCCGCGAAGGCCGCGGCGGAATCGGCCGTGCTGCTGAAAAACGAAAAGGAATTTCTCCCGCTGCGGCAAGGCGAGCGCGTCGCCGTCATCGGCGATTTTGCCGCCGTGCCGCGCTATCAGGGCGCGGGCAGCTCGCACGTCAACCCCACGCAGGTGGACGCGCCGCTCGACGCGCTGCGCGATGCCGGCGTGGAAGTGACCGGCCACGAAAAGGGCTTTCTCCGCAGCGGAGCCGCCGCACCCTGGCTGCTGCGCCGGGCAAAAGCGCTCGCCGCGCAGAGCGAGAAGGTACTGCTCTTCCTCGGTCTGGACGAGGGCAGCGAGACCGAAGGGTACGACCGCGAACATATGCGTCTGCGCGAAAACCAGCTCGATCTTCTGCGCGAGATCGCGGAGGTCAACCCGAACGTCGGCATCGTGCTGCAATGCGGCAGCCCCGTGGAGATGACATGGGACGTATTCGCCCGCGCGGTGCTGCATCTCTATCTCGGCGGGCAGGCCGTCGGCACGGCGTGCGCCGCGCTGCTCACGGGCAAGGCGAACCCCTGCGGCAAGCTGGCCGAGACGATGCCTCTCCGGCTCGAAGACACGCCCTGCGCGCCGTGGTATCCGGGGCGCGAGGCAACGTGCGAATACCGCGAAGGGTTGTTCGTTGGCTACCGGTATTATGAAAGCGCGCGCAAGCGCGTCAAATATCCGTTTGGATACGGGCTGAGCTATACGGAGTTTTCCTACGCCCCCGGCGAGTTTTCGCCCGGCGGCGTGAGCTTCACGGTGCAAAATACCGGCAGCCGCGCCGGAGCGGAGGTCGCGCAGCTCTATATCCGCAGCAAGACCCTCGGCATGCTGCGCCCGGCGCTCTCGCTCGCGGGCTTTGCACGCGTGGAACTGCTGCCCGGCGAGGAAAAGACCGTCTTTATCCCGCTTACCGAGCGGAGCTTCGCCGTCTGGAGCTGCGCCAAAAACCGCTGGGTCGTGGAAGAGGGCGAGTATGAACTCTGTGTCGGCGCTTCCTGCCGCGATCTGCGGCTCGTGCATACGGTGCATGTTTCCGGCGAAGCGCCCGCGGATGAGTACGCAGCACCAAAATTTGATGTCTACCGCCGTGCGGACGTGCAGCATGTATCCGACGAGAGCTTTGCCGCGCTCCTTGGTCATGATATCCCGCCCGCGCGCTGGGAAGAGCGCGGCGCGGTGGACTTCAACGACGCCATCTCCCGCGGGAAATATCTCCCCGGCGGGCTTGGCAGGGGGCTCTACAACGCACTCGAAACCGCGCGCCGCTTTGCGAATCTTGTCGGCAGCAAGGAGAATGCCGGGAATCTCATGTACGTGCTCGATATGCCGTGGCGCAACGCCGCGCGCATGGCGAACGTCTTTTCCGACGATCAGATCAAGGCGCTTTTGAAAGTCGTCAACAGGGAAAAGGACGGCTGGAAGAAGTTTATCAAGGAGACAAAAGTAAAACGCAGGAAGTAAACATCTGAAGTAAGTGCGCATCAAAAAAGCTCGCCGTCTGGCGAGCTTTTTTGATGGTTTTTCGATAGTCTTTCTTAATAAAGTTACTCTACCGTAAGTTTATCGCAGTTTGAAAGCGCATATTCAGACCACTCATTGCCAAGGCCGGGGCGTTCCGGTATCTGGAACTTTCCGTTTACCGGCTGGTAGTCAAATAGGCAGAGTTCTTTATTATAATTTGTGAGGAAACATCTGTGGTGTTCGTGAATAACGAAGTTGGGAATAGCGCATTCCAAATGCAGCGATGCAGCCAGCGACAGCGGGCTAGCGCAAACATGTGTCTGCACACCTATATCGTACGTATATGCCATGTCGCAGATTTTCTTTCCCTCCGTGATTCCTCCGGTGTTTCCCAAATCGGGCTGAATCACGGTCAGGGATCCGTCCTCAAAGTATGGTGCATACTGCCAACGAGTGTAGATTCTCTCTCCGTGAGCAAGCGGGATGCGCATTCCCTCTTTGATAAACCGGGCTGTTTTGGGAGAAGGCGTGTTCGGCTCCTCATAGAAGAAAATATTATACTTTTCCGCCATCCTGCCAAGTTGAACCGCCGAAGCAGCGTCAAGGCGCGAATGGTTTTCCATAATTATATCCACATTTGTTCCAACGGCGTCTCTTGTTGCAGCAATGCGCTCTTCTGCAAGTCCCACGTAATACGGGCTCAGAAGTCTGGTGCAATCTTCCGCCGTAAGTACGCGCCCATCACGGTCAAAGCTCAGGAAATCCACTTTCACGCAATCGTAGCCTTCAGCAACGGCCTTTTTTGCGACTTCGTAATACTGCTCGGGTTTCGTAAGTGCCTGAGAGTTTTCCTCTCCCCATCCAAACTGAAGCTGACTTGCATAGCAACGCAGGTTGTCACGCATTTTTCCCCCAAGCAGCTTATATACGGGAAGGCCGAAAAATTTACCTTTAATATCCCAAAGGGCAATATCAATCGCTGACATACCCGAAAAAATGATTGGACCACCATTCTGCGCCCAGAACGTTCTTTTATACATCTTGTTCCAGATAACCTCGTTATCCAGCGGATCCATTCCTATGATGAGTTTTGCGAGATCTTGGATCATGCCCATTGCAGCCGGAGCCGCCGTGCCGTATGCCAGCGCCGCTTCACCATCGCCATATATTCCTTCGTCCGTGAAAATGCGGCAGACAACCGGACGCCATCCCGTTACTCCTCCTTTTCGCTTCGTGTGGAGCATCATGACGTCGACTTTTGTAATTTTCATAAATATCTCCTTTCAGTCCTCAAAGCTATAGATCGGGTTAACCGACGTTTTCTTCGTGTAATAACGGTACAGCGCATATCCGACAAGCAGGATGCCAACCACAACATTCATAATAATCAAGGACAGCGGCACCGTTTTAGACGAAAGATAAATGACTGCCAACTGCGCTACCAAACAGATTGTCATTAGCGGATAGAAGGCCCAGTTTGGCATATATAGCCAAGATTTCTTCCAATGTTCGCCAAATTTTTTCGGCATCATAAATACTGCCAGAATCACAAGAATCTTCAATGCATTGGTTATCATAACGAGATTGCCAAGAAGCTGCTGAAGATTGAAGCCAATGAGCACCGGACCCACATTCAGAATATATTTGATCGTATAGAGAATCCACGGCATGTCATGTTTATTCGTCTTGGCAAGTGCTTTCGGCATCCATCCATCGCGTATTCCGGCATGGACCGGGGCAGTCATAGACGGATAGCCCGAGTTTGCTGTGGTGCAGAGCGCAAGCATGGGGCCGGCAATAATAAAGAGCGGATACAGAATTCCAGGCAGAATGCTCTTTGCCACCAGGGTCAGAGGCTTACCAGCGACCTCGCTCACCGGAAGAACGTTACCGGCAACAAAGGACACCGCCATATAAAGTACCAAAATGATTCCGCTTGCAATAAACATTGCCAAGGGGATATCTCTTTTCGGCTTCAAAGCATTGTAGCTGAATGCGCTAACAAGGCTGTGTCCGATGCAGGAACCGAGCAACAGCACAACCGCCGTAAGAAAACCGCTGGTACCATTGGTTATAAAATCCGGATGAGAAAAGTCAAACGCATTCGGAGAAAGATGACCGAATCCGACGATCGAGAAAAGCAGCAGCGCCGCGACCAAGATACTTGTCATGATTCTCTGCGCGCCTGCCATAAGCTCTTTACGCCAAAAAGGTTAAGCACATAAAACACGGTTATGAGTGCTGTTCCGCCCAGTTTAATGCTAATCATGGGAAAAATCGCATGGATATAACTGCCAAGCGCCGAGCAAATCGTGCTACCGCTCAGAAGCGTCAGCCAATAGCAAAGTGAATAGATGCCGCCCCATTTCTCTCCCAAAAGCGACGAAACGATCGCATAGTTTCCACCTTTGAATCGAACCACGCTGCTGAACAGCGCAACTGGAAAAACAAGTAAAAGGCCAAGCAAAACAGCCGCACCGTAGGCAAGCCATACGCTGCTTCCCGTTTTTGCAATCGCTACTCCCGTTGTGGAAACAACGCCAGCACCAATAACCTGACCCGCAGCCAGAGTAACAAGAGTAAACAGACTCAGGGCGCCGGTTTTACTTTTTTCTGTCTTTTCCAAAGCAATAACCTCCCGCATTCCTTGAAAATAGATTTGTTGGATCGATTATTCTAGAATAAATCGTAAGCTTATTATAGAATCATATTATAGAATATTCAATTATTTTGTTCTACAAAAAAGAAGGCGTGATTTCAGCATTTTAGCTAATCTGCAGAGCTGATTGACAAAAGTCCGCCCTCTTGCTGCTCATCATTCGCGTAAAAAAACAGACCCAGAGGATCTGAGTCTGCAAAAGCGTTTATTAAAAAAGTTCTTACTGCTTTTCCCCGTCGGAATGCAGTATATAGGAAGGGGCAATTCGCTCCATGATTTCCCGCATGCGAATCCGTAAAGAATAATCTCCTTCATGGAGAAGCCAATCATACACAACTCCGCGGGCGCAGATAAACAAATCTTTTACAATTTTCATAGGAGAACCGCCTTCGATTTTCCCGCTCTTCTGAAATCCCTCTATCATCACGGAAAGAACATGGTATGAAGATCGTCCCGGATCAAGAAAAGTCTTATTGCCATAATCATGCAGAAATGCTGTGGCAATTTTTTCATACGGGAGTGCTTGGATAAAATCGGCGTACTTTTCAAAGAACACAACCATTCTGGTCGTAAAGTCGTCATGCTGATAATCTATATCAGGAACAAGTTGAAATACAGAATTGAAGTCATGACATACTGCAGAAAAAAGATCTCCTTTTGATTTGAAATGATAATAAAACGTTCCCACGGAAACTCCGGCTTGCTTTACGATTGCGGAAACTTGCACATTGGCATAACCATGCTTCCGAAATAGCATGCGTCCCGCTTCAATTATTGCTTCTCTGGTCGCTTCCGTTTTTGCTGCTCTCGGCTGTTTGTCTTCCATTTTGCCTCACCTTTTAACTTAATATTATAATGATACCACATCTTTTCTTGAAAGGAAAGAACTCCTTTAACTGAAGTTGCCGGAAGTCCTCGGACTTCCGGCTTTGCCTTATGATTTATTCTATTACACAAACACAAGCTGCACGAGCAGCATGTAAACGACGGTTCCGGCGACGATGCTCAAAAGCGTATTACGCCGCCAGAGATGGAGCCCTACGACGACCGCCGCGGCGATGATCTCCGGCAGGGCGTGGCTCGCACCCGCGAAGTCCATATTCCGCAGGCAGTACACCACGAGCATGCCCATGACCGCGCACGGCAAAACCTTTCCGAGCCGCAGAATGACCGCGGGCGTCTCCCGCCCGCCGCGGAACACGAGAAACGGCGCGAAGCGGATGAGCGCCGTGACGAGTGCGGAGACCGCAATGAGCAAAACGGCATGCGTATTCATGCGCTCTCGCCTCCCTTCTTCGTCCGGCGCGCATCGAGCACCAAAAGGCAGCAGAGCATGCCGCCCATCGTCGGCAGCAGGAAATTGTCCGCGCCGAACAGGAGACGGCAGGCGATCGAAACGCCGAGGCCGATGAGCGCCGGGGCATGGTCCTTCGTCTCCAGCCATTGCTCGGTGAACACCGTGAGAAAGAGTGCCGTGAGCGAGAAGTCGATGCCGGTCGTGTTGAAGTCCAGATACGCGCCCGCGAGCGAGCCGAGTGCCGTGCCGAGCACCCAGTAAAACTGGTCGAGCAGCGAGATGCGGAAGCACTCCGCACCGGTGAGCTCCTCGCGCGCGGCGACGA
>ENA-OUQC01001685-OUQC01001685.1-human-gut-metagenome-genome-assembly--contig:-NODE-1685-length-10965-cov-3.385885_pt1 | contig 10965 bp, 8 predicted proteins | sample MGYA00237942_ERZ548815 | MGnify/ENA primary metagenome ERZ548815 (study PRJEB26490, sample SAMN05194722) | human gut metagenome | biome: terrestrial biome; feature: human-associated habitat; material... | reverse complement strand
CTTCGGGCATGACCGCACGGTGTACTGCTGGACGATCGGCTTTACGCTCATCGCCGCGATCTACGACTTTCTCGTTGCGCTGCCTGAGAGCGTGCGCAACGCCATCAACGGCGACGCTATCCAAGCCATTGGCCTTAAATATCTGCCGTTCGCCGGTCTCGGCCTCGGCTGGATCTGCCCCACGCTCATCGGCGCAGCCATCGGCCTCATCCTGCACTTTACCCGCGGGAAGAAGGCCAATGCATAAAGCGATCCCCCAATCATGAAAAGCCGCCCGAAGCAGGTATGCTTCGGGCGGCTTTTATATTTTCTGCAAATGCTCACCATGCGGCGACCGTGCCGTCGCAGCGCGGCTCGGTGCCGGCGGCGTAGACGCCGTTTTCGCACCTCCAGATGATCTCGCCGCGGCCCATGGCCGTGCGGTCGTCGACGATCTCGACCTCGTGCCCCATTGCTCGCAGCTGCTCGGCGATTGCCTCGCCCGCCTCGCGCTCGATCTGGAGCTTTTTGCCGCCGATCCACTGGATGCGCGGCGCGTCGAGCGCCTCCTGCGGGTTCATGGCGTAATCGATGGTGCTCGTCAGCACCTCGACCTGCCCCTGCGGCTGCATGAACGCGCCCATCACGCCGAACGGGCCGACGGCCTCGCCGTCCTTGAGCAGAAAGCCCGGGATGATCGTGTGGTAGGACTTCTTTCCGCCCTCCAAATAGTTATCGCTCTTCGGGTCGAGGGAGAAGTTCGCGCCGCGGTCCTGAAGCGAGATGCCCGTGCCGGGGATGGCGATGCCCGCGCCAAAGCCGCAGTAGTTGCTTTGGATAAGCGAGACCATGTTGCCCTCTGCGTCCGCGGTGCAGAGGTAGATCGTGCCGCCGCAGTGCGGGTCGCCCGCTTTGGGCTCGAGCGCCTTGTCTGTGATGAGTGCGCGGCGGGCGGCGAGATAGTCGGGCGAGAGCAGCTCGCTGACCTTTGTTTTCATATAGCGCGGGTCGGCGACGTAGGTCTTCGTGTCGGCAAAGGCGAGCTTGATGGCCTCCATGACCTTGTGATAGTAATCCGCGTCCTCGCGCTGCTCGGGCAGCGTCAGCCCGTTGAGCATGCCGAGTGCCATCAGCACCGTGATGCCGTGGCCGTTGGGCGGGATCTCGCAGACGGTGTAGCCGCGGTAGTCCTGCGTGATGGGCTCGACCCATTCGGGGTGGTAGCTTTTGAAGTCGTCCTCGCAGAAGTAGCCGCCCGTGGCGCGCGAATGGGCGACGATCCTTTCCATCAGCTCACCGCGATAGTAGCTTTCGCAGTTCGTCTCGGCGAGGGAGCGCATCGTGTCGGCATAGGCGGGGAAACGGAAGACGTCGCCTGCGCGGTACGGCGAGCCGTCCAGCTTCATAAAGCATTTCCACCAGTATTCATAGGGGGCGGGGTCCTGCGCCATGACCATGGCGATGCGCTTGCTGTCGCGCGCCCAGAGCTTGCCGACATTGACGGGCACGGCATAGCCGTTTTCGGCGTAGGAAATGGCGGGGGCGAAGAGCTCGGAGAGCGGCTTTGTGCCAAAGCGCGCATTGAGCGCCGACCAGCCCGCGGGCGCGCCCGGGACCATCGTGGGGAGCCAGCCTTCCTCGGGCACCTCGGAAAAGCCTTTTGCGCGAACCTCGTCCGCGCTCAGCGCCATCGGCGCAACGCCGCTGGCGTTCAAGCCGTAGAGCTTTTTCTCCTTCTCGATCCACACGAGCGCGAAACAGTCGGACCCAAGGCCGTTGCCCGTCGGCTCGAGCAGCGGCATCGCGCCGGCCATGGCGACGGCGGCATCGACGGCGTTGCCGCTATTTTTCAGCACGTCGAGGGGAACGGACGTGCAGCACACGCCGTTTTTGGCGTAGACCACGTTGCGGCGGGAAGAATATCGGTAAGTTAACGGATCAAAATTCGGCATGATCGTTCTCACTTTCGTCGTTTTTTCCCAGTATAGCGGTCCGCGCGCAAAAGCGCAAGAAAAAAGCGCTGTGCGGCGCGGCGGCGGGAAAAGTCTGCGCGAGCAATGCGGAAAACTGAATATTCACCCGATAAGAGATTGAACATTTTGCGTTTTCCCGCTTGACAATCTGAAAAACTGTATTATAATACAATCAATCTGATATGAAATGCCTCCTTTGGCACCGGCCGGGGAGAAAAGGCATCCATGACTGAGCCGTAGGTATTCCGGGCGACCGGATAAGGCTGGGTCGTGGGTGCTGTTACTTTTTTATAGAGAAAAGGAGAACGATATGAACATCAAGCCCTTTGCTGTGGAAGAATGGATGAACGAGTACGAGGTGGGTGCGCTATACAACATCGCCGAGACCTGCGTCGACTCCGTTTCGCTCGACGAGCTTTTCGAGCTCACGGGCGAGAACAAGGAGGACTTTTTGAAGGACTTCTGTGCCCAGCGCTTGACCTATGGCGATATCTGGGGCAGCCAGGCGCTGCGCAGCGGCATTTCCAAGCTCTATCACACGATCAAGGCCGATGAGGTCGTGCTCACGCACGGCGCGGCGGGCGCGAATCATCATGTGTTCTGCTCGCTCATTTCCGCGGGCGACCGTGTGGTCAGCATCATGCCGACCTATCAGCAGCTCTACTCCATCCCCGAGGCCATCGGCGCGGACGTCGCCATCATGCACCTAAAGCAGGAAAACGACTATCTCCCCGACCTGAATGAGCTCAAGAGCCTCGTCACGCCCGAGACGAAAATGATCTGCATCAACAACCCCAACAACCCCACCGGCGCGCTGATGAGTAAGGAGCTGCTGGGGAGCATCGTGGAGATCGCCCGCGGCGTGGGCGCGTACATCCTCTGCGACGAGGTCTACCGCCACCTGACGCAGGAGGACGAGTGGTGCGAGTCCATCGTCGACCTGTACGAAAAGGGCATCTCGGTCAGCAGCATGTCCAAGGTCTTCTCGCTCGCGGGCCTTCGCATGGGCTGGATCGCCACGCACGATGAAGCGGCGCGCAAGGCGTTCCTGTCGCACCGCGACTACAATTTAATTAGCTGCGGCATGTTCGACGATGCGATCGCGTCCATCGCCCTGCGCCACAGCGACGTGATGCTCAAGCGCAATCAGCGCATCGTGCGCGAGAACCTCGCCATCCTCGATGACTGGATCAAGGAAAATCCGCACTTTTTCTACACCAAGCCCAAAGCCGGTACGACCGCACTCGTTTACTACGATTTCGATATCCCCTCCTATGAGTTTTGCAAGCGCATGTACCACGAGACCGGTGCGTTCGTCACGCCGGGCGACTGCTTCGAGCAGCCCCACAGCATGCGCGTCGGCTACGCCTGCGACGTCAACACGCTCAGAGACGGCCTTGCCGCGGTGACGAAGTTTGCCGCGACGCTGTGAGCGGCGAAAACACGCGATAAATAAAAGAAATCCGTCCGGTCATCGACCGGACGGATTTTTGACTTGTAAGGGGTTCACGCCTTGGCCCTGTTCCCGCGCATGAAGTGCAGAATAAGGCCGATGGCCGCGCCGATAAGCGTCGGGCAGATCCAGCCGAGGCCGAGGTTGGCAAACGGTAGGTACTGCTGACCGAACGCCTTGATGGCCGGACCGTGGATGGCGTTGAACACGCTCTCGGGCAGCGCGATGATCAGATCGTAAACGGCAGCGATGAGCGTGAAGCCGATCGTCCAGCAGTACACCGTGCGGTCGTGGCCGAAGAATTTACCGAGCAGCGCCAGCGCAATGAGCGCGATGGACAGCGGATAGAGGAACATCAGCACCGGCAGCGAATAGCTGATGATGGCGCTGAGGCCGAGGTTCGCAAACAGCAGCGACACGAGGCTGAAAATGATTGCCCAGATGCGGTACTTTGGCCCGTCGGGGAAGAGCGCGCTGAACGTCTCGGCGCAGCTCGTGATGAGACCGACGGCGGTCTTGAGGCACGCGAGCGTCACCGTGGCGGCGAGGATGAAGAGACCGGCGGAGCCGAGGTAGTGCTGTGCGATCTGCGCGAGCGCCGTGCCGCCGTTCTCGCTGGCTTCAAGCACGCCGCGGCTCTGCGTGCCGGCGATCGTGACGGCGATGTAGATGAACGCCATCAGCAGGCAGCTGAAGATGCCCGCGCGGACGGTGCTGCCCGCCACGGCAGCGGGATCGTCCACGCCGAGGTCACGGATGACCTGCACCACGATGATGCCGAAGGCGAGGCTCGCCAGTGCGTCCATGGTGTTGTAGCCCTCGAGAAAGCCGGCGAAAAACGGCTGGGAGGCATAGTCGCCGAGGGGTTCCACGTCTGCAATGGAGACGCTCGGCGTGACGAGCACCACGATGACGAGGATGGCGAGGAACACGAGGAAGCAGGGGGTCAGGATCTTGCCGACCCAGGTGAGGATCTTGCCGGGACGCAGCGCAAAGAAGAGCGCCGCGGCGAAGAACGCGACCGAGAAGAGCAGCAGGTACAGCGTGGTGTTGCCGTCCTGCGGCAGGATCTGCTCAAGACCCACGGTGAAGGAGGTCGTCGCGCAGCGGGGAATGGCGAAGAACGGCCCGATGGTCAGATACAGCGCGCAGGTGAAAAACATGGCGTAGGGGCGATTGACCTTGCTGCTCAGGTCAAAGAGACCCGTCGAGCGGCTGATGCCGAGCGCGGCCACGCCGAGCAGCGGCAGGCCCACGGCGGTGATGAGGAGGCCCAGAATGGCCTGCCAGACGTTCGAGCCGGCCATCTGGCCGAGATGCACGGGGAAGATGAGGTTGCCGGCGCCGAAGAAGAGGCCGAAGAGCATACTGGCAACGTAGGTATATTCTTTAGCACTGAGTTTGTGTTTCATGGTTATTTTTCCTTTCGTGGCGGCGATGCGGCCCTTGCCCGGGCCGTGCCGAAAATGATCGTAGTAACAAAAAACCGGCTGCTCCTTCTCTGCCCTCCCCCGCGCGGATACCCTGCGCGAAAGGCCGGACCAACGGAACACACCGGACCTGATGCTGCCGATCATTGCAGCCGACGAATCAAACCGAGCTCTGCCAAAAAGCCGGTCAAACCGCAGGAGACTGCTCAGACAGCATAGATGCGCACGTGCGTCCCTCTATGCCTACGATCAGTCGCCAGCTTACATCGAAAAAGCGCTTTTCGGATGTAAACGAAGCCTTCATGTGATCGCCTCCTTTGCGGTGGAAATTGTTGTCATTATATCACCCCATTACGTTTTGTCAAGAAAAAATGAGGAAATGGTATGTTGAAAATGCGAAAAAAGAAAGCATAAAAATACGCCGCAGATTTTTCGTTCCACGGCGTACTTTTACGCTTGTTTTTGTCCTTGTAAGATAGGCAAGTTTTCCCGCGGAGGGATCAGCCCAGCTTTTCGGAAAGCTCCTCCAGCGCGGCGGTCATCGCCTCTTCAAACGAGGGATGCGGACGGATGGCGAGCTTGAACTGCTCAACGGTCATGTGGTTGGCGAGCGCCTGCGAGACGCCGCCGATCATGTCGCTCGAATGCTCGCACATGAGCTGCGCGCCGAGAAGCTCGCGCGTTTCGGCGTTGGCGACGAACTTCATGAAGCAGCGGCCGGGATCGGCGATGAGCGTCTTGGCGTTGTCGAACATGACGTGCTTGCCGACCTTGACGGGAATGCCGGCTTCCTTGGCCTCGGCATCGGTCATGCCGACAACCGCGATCTCCGGGCGGCAGTAGATGCAGCTCGGCACCACGGACATGGAGGTGTGGTTTTCCTTGCCGCAGAGCATATCGACGCAGGCAATGCCCTGCGCGGTGGCAACGTGCGCGAGCTGGATCTTCGACGACACGTCGCCGATGGCGTAGATGTGGGGGATGCTCGTCTCATAGCGCTCATTCACGGCGATGCTGCGGCGGTTCATCTCGACGGAGACGCCGTCTGCAAACAGGCCGTCGCAGTAGGGACGGCGGCCAATGGCGCAAAGCACGGCCTCGCCCGCGACAGTCTCGTTCTTTTCCTTGCAGGTGAAGTTGACGGCGATATCCTCGCCGGACTTCTCCACGCTCTGGACCATGGCGTTCGTGAAGACCTTCACGCCCTGCTTTTTGAGGATGAGCGAAAGATTCTGGCCCAGTTCCTTGTCCATATTGGGCAGCAGGCGGTCCATGCCCTCAATGACGGTCACCTCGCAGCCGAGGTCAGCGTAGAAGGTCGCAAACTCGATGCCGATGACGCCGCCGCCGATGATGACGATGGAGCGGTACAGGTGGTCGCTGCCCTCAAGCAGCTCGTCGGAGGTCATGGCGAGCTCCAGACCGGGAATGGGCGGGCGCGCGGGAACGGAGCCCGTGGCGATCATAATGTCGTCGCAGGTGTAGTCCTTGGCGTTGCCCTCGGCATCGGTCACGCGGACCGTGCCGGGCGCGGTGATGAGCGCCGTGCCGCGCAGCAGGTCGACCTTCGCGGTCTTGAAGAGGGACTCGATGCCGCTCGACAGCTTCTGCGAGATCTCGCGCTTGTAGGCAAAGATCTCTTCGATATTGGCGCTGATGTCCTCGGTGTGCACGCCAATGTGCGCGCCGTGCTTGGCGTCGTGGTAGACCTGGGAGGAGTGGAGCAGCGTCTTGGTGGGGATGCAGCCGCGATTCAGGCAGGTGCCGCCCGCCTCGCGCTTTTCCACAACGGCGGTCTTGAGGCCCAGCTTCGCAGCGCGCAGCGCCGCTTCATAGCCGCCGGGACCCGCGCCGATGACAATGAGTTGATAATCAGACATAGTATTTCTTTCCTTTTCCGAGCAATGCCGCCGAAAAACGGCGGCATTGCGGGTGTGATCTTAAATTTTTCAGATATCCTGCTCGCGCAGCAGTGCGCAGAGGTCATCCGCGTAGTCGCGGCATTCCGACACCGACTGCACGCGCTCGCAGAGCGCATCGATGGCAAAGCGGCAGCCGCGCAGGGCATCCGCCAGCGGCTTTGCAAACTCCGCGTCCATGGCATCGGACCAGACGGCGGCATCTGTGCAGACGGCGTTTTCCACCGCCAGCTCGATCGTCACCTCGCCCCAGGCAAAGCGCTTGGCGCAGGAGAACGAGCACGGCACGCTTCTGCCGTAGACCCAGTCGTAGCTGTGGAAGCGCTGATAGCGGCGCTCGATCTCGGCAGAGTCGAAATTTTCCTCGCGCAGCTCCTGCGCTTCAAGACCGTAGACAGTCTCAAACGCCTTGACCATGGCCTGCGCCATGCCGCCGATCGTCAGATCGGGCTTTAATTCCGTCAGGTTGATGACGCGCGAGCGCACGGACGCGACGCCCTTGCTCTCGAGCTTCGTCTTCGACGGCGTGAGGTATTTGCTGAGATTTGCCATGTCGACATTCACGAGCAGCGTTCCGTTGTGGAATGAGCAGCCCGCGTGCGAGTAGAAGGAGTTGCCGGAGAACTTGCACCCGTTCGTCAGAATGTCGTTCCGGCCGGAGATCTCCGCCGGGATGCCGAGGGAGCGGCAGGCCTCCACGATCACGCTCTGCTGCTTGCGAAGGTCATAGTCCTGCGTGCGCAGCGAGAAGGTGAAGTTGAGGTTGCCCATGTCGTGATAGACCGCGCCGCCGCCGGAGAGACGGCGGGCCAGTGTCCCGCTGTCGCGCTCCAGCTCGGTCGTGCGGCATTCCTGCCACGCGTTCTGATTGCGGCCGATGACGACCGTGTGCTTGTTCTGCCAGAGATAGAGGATGCAGGTGTCCTCCCCCACCGTATCGGTCAGATACTCCTCAAGGGCGAGGTTGCGGTGGGGGTCGGTGCAGCTCCCGATGTAATACTGTAGCTTTTTGATCATGCAAATGTATAGCGAAGGATGGTGTTGCGCGCCGCGCCGACTTCATCAAGACGGCGGACAGGCGTGGAATGCGGCGCGGTGTGCAGCGCCTCGGGGTCGGTGTGCGCCAGCTCGAAGAGCTTGCAGTAAATGTCGCAGACCTCGTCCATGGTCTCCTTGCTCTCGGTCTCGCAGGGCTCGACCATGAGCGCCTCGTGGACGATGAGCGGGAAGTACATCGTGGGCGGGTGCAGGCCGAAGTCGAGCATTCCCTTGGCAAGGTCGAGCGCGGAAACGCCCGTCTCCTTGTGCAGGTCGACCAGCGACATGACGAACTCGTGCATACAGATCTCGTCATACGCCATGGTGAAGGTATCCTTGAGCCTGACGCGCATATAGTTCGCGTTCAGCACGGCGTTCATCGCCGCCTCGCGGATGCCGGACTTGCCGAGCGTGAGCACGTAGGTCAGCGCGCGCACGACGACGTCGAAGTTGCCGTAGAACATCTTCACGCGGCCGATGGACTTTTCGGGGTATGCAAAGCCGTACTTGCCGTCCTTTTCGACGACCAGCGGGCCGGGCATGTACTTTTTGAGGAATTCCTTGCAGCCGACCGCGCCTGCGCCGGGGCCGCCGCCGCCATGCGGGGTGGCAAACGTCTTATGCAGGTTACTGTGGATGCAGTCAAAGCCCATGTCACCGGGACGGACGACGCCCATGACGGCGTTGAGGTTCGCGCCGTCGTAGTAGCACAGGCCGCCCGCGTCGTGGACGATCTTGGTGATCTCGAGGATGTTCTTGTCGAAAATGCCGACGGTGTTGGGATTCGTGAGCATCAGACCCGCGGTGTCGGGGCCGACGGCGGCGCGCAGCGCGTCAAGGTCGACGCAGCCATCCTCGCCGGAGGGAATGTTCACGACCTGGAAGCCGCACATCGCGGCGGTCGCGGGATTCGTGCCGTGGGCGGAGTCGGGCACGATGATCTTCGTGCGCGCGGTGTCGCCGCGGTCGGTATGATAGGCCTTGATGAGCAGCACGCCGGTGAACTCACCGTGCGCGCCCGCTGCGGGCTGGAAGGTGACGGCATCCATGCCGAAGACCTCACCAAGCTCGCTTCCGAGGGTGTGCAGCACCTCGAGCGCGCCCTGCGCGGTCTCGACGCTCTGGAGCGGGTGCAGCTGGGTGAAGCCCGGCAGCGCCGCCATGTCCTCGTCGATCTTGGGGTTGTACTTCATCGTGCAGGAGCCGAGGGGATAGAAGCCGTCGTTCACGCCGTGGATGCGCTTGCAGAGGGCGGTGTAGTGACGGGTGAGCTCGTTTTCGCTCACATGGGGCAGGTGCAGCGATTCCGTGCGCTCTTCGGGGAGCTGATATTCGGGCACGTCGCACTCGGGCATGAGCGTCATGCCGCGGCCTTCGACGCCGAGTTCAAAAATGAGCTTCATTTACTGCACCTCCTTTACGATGGTGACGGCGCGGTCGAGCTGAGCCTTGCTTGCAAGCTCGGTCACGCACCAGAGAATGCCGCCCTCGACCTCTGCGCCGCCGAGGATGCCCTCGGCCTCGAGCGCGTCGAGGATCTTCTTGCGGCAGTTGGGGCATTCCACCTCAGTGACGAACTCGTGGAAGAATTCGCCCTTGTACTTGATGGTGCAGCCGGCCTTTTCCAGCTCGGAGGCAAAATAGTGCGCCTTGGAGGTGCACAGTCTCGCGCACTGCTTCATGCCCTTCTCGCCCATCGCGGCCATGTAAATGCCCGCGGAGAAGGCGCACAGCGCCTGGTTGGAGCAGATGTTGGAGCTGGCCTTTTCGCGGCGGATGTGCTGCTCACGCGCAGACAGTGTCAGCACGTAGCCGGTCTTGCCGTCCACGTCCGTCGTCTGGCCGACGATACGGCCGGGAAGTTTACGGGTCATGGCGTTGGTGGTGGCCATGAAGCCGAGGTACGGGCCGCCGAACGCGGTGTCGAGGCCGAGGGGCTGACCGTCGCCGACGACGATGTCCGCGCCCTCTTCACGCGGTGTGGGCAGGATGGCGCAGGCGATGGGATTCACGCCCATGACGAACTTCGCGCCCGCGGCGTGGACGATCTCGCCGATGGCCTTGGCATCCTCAAGCTGGCCGAAGTAACTCGGCTGCTGGAGGTAGAAGCAGGCGGCGTCTGCGCCGAGCATTTCGCGCAGCGCGTCCATATCGGTCTTGCCGTCCTTCGCGGGAACGACGACAAGCTCCGTGTTCGAAGCAAAGCAGTAGGTCTTCATGACCTCGATGGTCTGCGGGTGCACGGCGGCGGAAACATAGGCCTTCGTGCGCTTGCGGTCCTTGCACATGGGGATAGTCTCGGCCGCGGCGGTCGCGCCGTCGTAGTGCGAGGCGTTGGAGACGTCCATGCCGGTCAGCTCGCAGATCATGGTCTGGAACTCGAAGGTGCCCTGCAGCACGCCCTGGCTGATCTCGGCCTGATAGGGGGTGTAGCAGGTGAGCAGCTCCTCGCGGGAGGTGACGGACTTGACGACGGAGGGGATGAAATGGCGGTAGGAGCCCGCGCCGCGCAGAACGGTCTTGAAGACCTTGTTCTTCTCGGCCATGGCGGTGACCTTCTCGCGCACCTCGAGTTCGCTCAGGCCCTCGGGGATGTTCAGCCCGCCATCCTTCAGGAACATCTCCTGCGGGACGGACTGATAAAGACCCTCAAGGTCCTTCACGCCGATGGCCGCGAGCATCTCTTCCCGTTCCGCCGCAGTGGTAGGAACGTAGGAACCCATGCTTAGCCCTCCTCGGCGGCGCAATGCGCCTCGTAAGCGGCGGCGTCAAGCAGCTCCTCGGTGTCGGTGACAGGGGAGACCTTGATGATCCACGCGCCGTAGGGGTCGGAGTTGAGCGTCTCGGGCGCGTCGGCGAGCGCTTCATTGACCTCGCAGATCGTGCCGCTGACGGGACAGATCACGTCGGAGACCGCCTTGACGGACTCGACATCGCCGAAGCTCTCACCGGCGGTGACGCTGTCGCCCTCGGCGGGCAGGTTGATAAAGACCACATCGCCCAGCGCATCCTGGGCAAAATCAGAAATGCCGATCACGGCGACGTCGCCGTCCATCTTGACCCACTCGTGGGACTTGGAATACTTCAGCTCAGCAGGGATGTTCATGATCGTTCCTCCTATGATCGTTTCAAAGATTGGGTGGTGAATGTTGTTTGTTGTTTGACAGTGGGAG
>ENA-OUQC01001682-OUQC01001682.1-human-gut-metagenome-genome-assembly--contig:-NODE-1682-length-10980-cov-4.411076_pt1 | contig 10980 bp, 9 predicted proteins | sample MGYA00237942_ERZ548815 | MGnify/ENA primary metagenome ERZ548815 (study PRJEB26490, sample SAMN05194722) | human gut metagenome | biome: terrestrial biome; feature: human-associated habitat; material... | reverse complement strand
TTTTCCCGCAAGCTATGTGCTCGATCAGCGGCCGGAACGGAACGCTCCCGCCGCCGATAAAGGCTGCAGGGACAGCGCACAGGCATGAGAAAAGGACGGTACAGCCGAAGCTGAACCGTCCTTTCAATCGGAGATAAGGCAGACCTGCTGCTATCCTTTTTTCCTGGCAATCACTTCCGCGATTTCTGTTGCGCCCCGGGACGTTCCTTTTCCCGCCGTCTTTGGTACTCCTCCAGAAACCGATCCAGATAGACCTTGTTGACGGTGGCAGAGATCGTGTTGCGAAGCAGATCCTTTGCGTCGGACTGCGTCTCACCAAGACCTTCCCGCGCAGGAGCTATCCCGAACGCCGCGCCGAGCATGTTTTCAAATTCGTCGCAGAAATAGTCGTAGGCGACCGGAAGGGGATAGCTGCCCTCCTGTATGCTGAACATCAGCCGAAGCCCCTCCAGCGGGACAACGGGATTGACCACGGCGATAAACAAAAGCCGCGCAAGGTGCTCCGACGGGTAGGTCTTTTTTATTGGCGCGGGGATCAGGCTCTGCTTGACGTAATTGCTCACCATGGAACTTGTCAGTTCAGGCTCTCCCAATGGGGTAAGGCAGGCGTTGATATAGCGCACCACCTGCTCCAGATATAGCCCTACATTCGGGATCTGGGCATAGCGCGGCAGACGAAAACTTTCAATATCCTCAATCATTCTCTTCACTTCCTGTTCCATGCTGCCATTATATACGTTTCGCACGGAAAGCACAACGGTTTTGCGAAAATTCTTTAACGGTTTTTTAAAAGCGGTTGACGGAATGATAAAAATCTGATAGAATCCCCCCGATCGGCTTTTTAAAACCGGATAAAACGCTTTTTGCGATTCGGAGGACACACAATGAACCAGTTTCGTATTGCGGCAGATTCCAGCTGCAATCTCCTTACGCTGAACGGAGCGGACTTCGTCAGCGTTCCGCTTACTATACGCACCGAAACCGAAGAGTTCCGGGATGATGCTTCTCTGGACGTTGACGCAATGGTCAGCACGCTCCGCAGCACAAGGGGCCGATCCTACAGCGCATGTCCGAATGTCGCGGACTGGGAAAGCGCTTTCGGCGAGAGCGGCGACGTGATCGCGTTTACCATTACAAGCAGTCTGTCGGGCAGCTATAACGCCGCCTGCGCGGCGGGGAAAAACTGCACGGAGCGCAACCCTGCCCGGCGTATCCATGTGGTGGACACCCTTTCCGCCGGACCCGAGATCACCCTCCTCATGGAGAAAGCGCTTTCCGAGCAAAGCTCCGGTGCCGACTTTGACGAGGTATGCGAAAATCTGAAGGCATATCAAAGACGCACCCGCCTGCTTTTCGCCTTGGAATCCATGCATAACCTTGCGCAGAACGGCCGGATCAGCAGGCTCACGGCAACGATGGCAGGCGTCCTTGGGATCCGCGCCGTCGGACAGGCCAGCGCCGAGGGAACGCTGGAGATGCTCGGAAAATGCCGGGGAGGGCGAAAGACGCAGCATTTCATGCTGTGCGAGATGGAGCGGCTCGGCTACGGGGGAGGAAGCGTCCAGATCGGTCATTGCCAGAACGAGGCGTTCGCGCAGGAGCTCTGCACCGGGATCCGGCAGCGCTTTCCGGCGGCGGATGTGAGATGCTATCCTCTGCGGGGACTGTGCAGCTATTATGCCGAGCGCGGCGGGATTATGCTGGGGTTTGAGACCTGAAAAACGAGCGAAATAAATGAGTGCCGCACCGTTGTCGTTGTCGAAACGGTGCGGCACATTCATTATACATAACATAATAATATGAATCCGACGGCGCGCTCGCGGCTGTCACGCGCCTGCCGCGACCGTGCCGGAAAATGCGGCGCGGGGCAAGCCATGCGGCAAACGCCGTTACTCTTCCGACAGATCGGCGACCAGCTTGGTGTTGCTGACCGCCAGCGCAAGCTGAAGCTTGTTTTCCAGCCCGGTTTTCTGCAGCATATTCGCCACGTGGAATTTGACCGTTGACATCTCACAGCCCATCTCCGCTGCGATGCGCGTATAGGAGAGGCCGCGCAGCAAATGCCGCAGCACCTTCATCTCCGTTTTGGTGAATTCCGTGCTTTTTGCCATGCCGATCTCCACCGTGGGCGGTGCGTCCGGAAAGACACGCTCGCCGGCCATCGTCTGGCGGACGACCTCCATCAGGCGGTTTTTTGCGGAATCCTTATACCACAGACTATCCGCCCCCGCCGACTTTGCTTCCTCCAAAACCGCGCCGTCAAGCAGCGAGGTTACAACAACAATTTTTATCTGCGGACGCTCGGCTTTGATTTGACGGACGGCAACCAATCCGTTTTCCCGGTGCTCCGTCTGCACGTCCATCAAAACGAGATCGACCGGGCTTGCTCTGCACACCTCAACCGCCTGCTTCGCGCCGGGAATGGACGCGACAATCTGGTACCCGTCCTCTGCAAGGAAATAGCTTTCCAGCAAGCTGCGGATCATGGCCTGGTCTTCAACGATCATCACTCTCATGCGCTGTTTCCTCCTTTTCCGGCAGACTGAGCATAAGCGAGAAGCAGGGCAAGCTCTGAACCTCCATTCTGCCGCCCGCCTCTTCCACATGGTGACGCAGCATGGATAGACCGCCGCCCTCCGTGATTTTCTCCTTCGGTGCAGCGCCGTTGTTGGCAAGAAAAACGTCGGTGCGTCCGCACGTTGGTTGAAAGCGTACATATAGCTCCGTGCCGCCGGCATGACGGGCACAGTTGGCCGCGCATTCCCGAATTGCCAGCGAGACCGTCTCGCAGAGACTCCGCGATTCCGGCGGCTTTCCTTCCGTCAGAACCCGGATACCCATCTCCGCAGCGCGCCGGACAGCCACCTTCATCGGTTCGGGCGGAGCCGTTATCCGGTTGGAGCGGTAAAGCACCGCGATGGACTGTTCCCATAACGCCGCGCCTGCGCGAAGCTCTTCCAACCCGGCCTGCCGGATCAGCGCGCGGCGCACGGCAAGGATGCTGTGGCCGATATCGTCATGCACACGCAGCTTCATGGCAAGGGTCTCTTCCTGCCGGATAATCTCCGGCATCTGCTCAAACAGCCTTCGCATCCGCTCATTTGCCTCCGCCAGCTTTGCGCTTTCCTCTTGCAGATGCTTCTGCCGCCACATAAGCTCCGTGATATCCGCGGCGGTGACCTGCGTATAAGTAAGCCCCGCCGCTGTTTTGATGCTTTCCTCCGCAAAGCGCAGCTCCGTGCCGTCGGAAAACCGGAAAATATAAAGCTGCGGATCCAGACAGCGAACGGGTGACGGCGGTGAGTGCAGGGCGTCATGCAGCTCCGTAAGCGTCTGAATGCCGCCTTTTCGCAGCTGACTTGCTATGGCAAGCATTCGGTGGTTAATAAGCCGCACCACGCCGTTTCTATCAAAAAAGCAGACCGCAATGGGCAGGCTGTCGAAGCTCTCTTTGATCCTGTCCATATGCTTCTATTTACCTCCCAATTTCTCCGCCTGGAGCATGACGTATTGCAGACCGTCCTCATCCTCTTCCCATTCGAGCGCGGGGAATTGATCCTTCAGATGGCAGAGGGGAGACTCACCGGAAATACAGAGATTCATATGAAGCGCCTCGCCGACCTCGATGGAAATCAGCAGCGAGCGCAGCGATTCAAGCTCCGTCTCCACGACCGCCTCAAAGAGATCGTATGCCTCCGTCACCTGCTCAATGGAAAGCTGCCCATCCCCCTTGATGAGCGCCGAGCACTCCGCACCGTACAGGCGGAGATTTTCCGCAGATTCGTTCAGGCAGAGCCGCAGCTCCTGCACGGAAATTGACCCGCGCTGTACGCCGACAAAAATCAGGTTGTTTCTCCGTTTAATATAGGTTCCAATGACGATGATCTGCCCGAGCAGACGCTCTGCCCGCGCCGGGTCATCTGTTTTTTTCAGCTCAGTCAGCCGCTCCTGCAGCATGGCAATCTGCCGGGTAGTCTGCGCCTCCATCATGTCATAGAGGCGGTTTTCTTCCGCCAGCTTTAAAAGCCTTGCGTGCTGTGCATTCTCCGCCGCCAAAACGTCGCCTACATCGCGAAGCTCGTCGCACGTCTGCTCCAGCTCCTGCCGGAGCTGATTCAGCTCCGAAACGTCTTCCTTCCAGAACGCCCAGCCGCGGCGCAGCTTATGGCGCTTCAAAAGCGAATCATCGTCGAGCTGCACGGTATCCTGCGTTATCTGCCGCAGCTCCCTTTGCGGAAGAAGCGGCCGCATCGTAACGGATGCGTGTTTCGTGCAAAAAGCTTCATCCGTAATCTGTACAGGCAGCGTTGTCGCGTCCAGAAGCTCATCGTATCCGCGGTTGGACTGGATGAGCCCGCATTGGATACAGCTTTCAAAAATGCCGGTAAACATCAGGCACTGGGCGACCGTCATGTCTCCCGCCAGCACCCAGACCCAATGGATCTTTTCGGCATACGCATAAACATATGCCAGCGATAGCGCAAACGGCACCAGCGGCAGCAAGCGGACTCTCTTCGTGTTCGGGATACGGCATTTTGTCACAATCATAAAAAGCGAGAGCGCCGCGCAAAAGAGCTCCCAGCCGAGCACAAGGAAATAACCGCTCTCATAACGGTACTCCTCGTCCGACAAAATGCCGGACGGAAAGGAAAACACCCGCTGATGCAGATCGTTTGTTAAAACGAGCAGCAGGAGCAGCACCGTCGGCACATACAACAGCTTTGTCCACCGCGGCAAATGAAAGTCCTCCGACTTTCCCAGCGATTGGGAGACGAATACCGAGAGCATAGGGATAAAGAGCATCGGGACATAGTAAAAATACCAGAGCCGGCGCTCCGCATCGGTATTGTCGATGGAAAACTTAACCGAGCGAAGGAGAAGCCACAGCACCATCAGCATCGAAATCGCCAGCAAATAGCGCTGCACCTGCGTCTGCACAATGCGAACCCAGACAGAGTGACACCATGCGCACAGCAGGAAGATATAAATTCCGCTGCGCAAATGGTTATAAATCGGAGAATGGAACACCGTTCGGCTGGCATAACGAAGCCACATGGCAAGCGCGATGAGCCCCAGCGCGGCAAGCGCATACAAAAGGCTCTTTTTTGTCGCTTTACTCATTCCGTGCTCCTTCCGGCTCTGCACATTCAAATATAGTATCTTATACAGTATATCATGCAGACAGGAAAAGAGCAATGCGGTTTTGGACTCTTTGCCGAGAGAGCTGAGAAGGGATATGGCCTTTGAACAGAAAATAATTGCAAACCCCATCCAATCGGCGGGGGCGCGAGAGAGGATTATCGGCTAATATATAATCGAAGCATTCTAAAAAGGGAAAGGCGGTGGAGAAGCACAGATGCGAAGAATCGTGCTGGATTTGCAGGGCGGTCTTTTGGCAGAGGCGGTAATGCAGGTGCTTGCGGGATGCGATCCGGACTTCATCGTCTATCGCTCCTCAAAACCGGAGGATACACTTGCGCTGTGCCGAAGCTGTCATGCCAATGTGCTGGTGATGGAGGTTATCCGTCAGGGCATCTGGAAGCTGAGCGAGCGGCTTAGAATCTGCCGCGCGGTAAAAAAGCTCGGATGGGACTGCAAGGTGCTCCTCCTGGTGGATGAGAACGCGGACGAACAGCTTGCCGCCGAGGTGCGGCAGACGGTGAAGGATCAGCTGGCCGATAGTTTTATCTATGCGTCGGTGTCGCCAACGTATCTCGCGGGCGTGATCGACATACTTTGAAAGGAACGGTGAAAGATGAAAAAGCTCCTGCGATTTATTCCGGCGCTCGCGCTCGCGGCGGCGCTGCTCACGGTCACGGCACTTGCATGCTCGCCGGACGACAATAATCCGGAACACCATGAAAACGTTATACAGACCGATGAGAAAAAGCCAACCTGCCTGGAGGGAGGATACTACGAACTGAAATGTACCGTCTGCGGGTGGAGCCGCGTCTTTTCCATCGGCGACATCGTGCCCCACGAATTCGGGCCGTGGGAGATCGTTAAAAAGCCCACCTGCACAAAAGCCGGCGAGAAGCGAGCCTATTGCAGTACATGCAACAAGTGGTATCCAGAGCTCGTGCCGGCAACGGGCCACAGCTGGTATAAGTACTATACAAAAGAGCCTACCTGCACCACGGCAGGAGAATACTACACCTACTGCCGGAATTGCCCTGCGAGCCAGGGGCGCTCCACAGAACCTGCCACGGGTCACTTCTGGGTCGTCTGGAAGCGAGTATTCGCTACCTGCACCACGCCGGGATATACCGAATTTGTCTGCGACGACTGCGGCGCGGATGGGGGGACCACGACGACGCCCGCCAAGGGACACAGCTTCGGCGAGTGGTTTACCACGACGCAGGCCACCTGCACGCAGGAAGGCATGCAGAAGCGGGAGTGTGCAGCCTGCGGCGCGACGGAGAGCCGCGGAATCTCCAAGACGGGACATAAATTCGGCGCGTGGTTCACCACAACGCAGGCCACCTGCATGGAGGAAGGCATGCAGAAGCGGGAGTGTGCAGCCTGCGGCGCGACGGAGAGCCGAGGGATCGCCAAGACGGATCACAGCTGGAACGCCGGAACGGTCATTGTGCAGCCGACAACGGAGCAGGAGGGAGTTACGGAGTGGATTTGTAATATGTGCGGCATGAGCCGCACAAGACCGATTCCCAAGCTCGCGCCGGGAACGACAGCGGCGCCGACCACTGCCCCGAGCGCCTCGCCCGCGGTGTCGCCGAGCGCCTCGCCCGCGGTGTCGCCGAGTGCGTCTCCTGCTGCCTCGTCGAGCGCCTCGCCCACGGCGGAGGCCTCGGCCTTGCCCGGCGCGGCGGACACCGGAACGGCGGATAAAAATGGCAAGGGCGAGAAGTCCGGCGGCAAGGGAGACAGGCACGGCGCCGGGGGAAACGCCGCCGAGCCGGACGATGTGCAGAAAAACCAGAAGGGCGATGCACCCGAGAGAACGGCAAAGAACGGTTCCTCCGTGGGGCGGATTCTCCTGCTCGTGCTTGTGCCGGTGCTGCTAATCGCTGCCGTCGTCATTTTTCTGCTCGTACGGCGCAAGAAAACCAGGCAGCCGTAACGGATATTCCCTCCGGTCAGCGTAGCGGCATACCTGCCGCAAGGCTTTGTCTGCCAACGGACAGCAGCCGGGAAACGATCGTAATATCGATCATTTGATCGATGCCTCCGGTGCTGCCGAAGTATCTTGCGGGCGTGATCAATACGCTTTAGAAAGGAGTGGTTATATTGCAGGTCGTGATACAGAAAATTCCGGAGAATATGCAGGAATTTGAAATACTCGCCGTCAAAGGGCGGCAGCCGGAGCATATCTGTGCACTGTTTCTGTGCGCGCTTGCGCTGTTCGACAGGGACAAGGACGCAGGAGCTGCCGCAATGAATCTCCTGCGCGGCCCGCGGCCCATGACGACCTACGATGCGCAGTTCCTGCGCGACCGTCTGCGCGGAAAGCCCTATTTGCTGTTTGCATATTTTGAGGGCGCGACGCCGGAAAATGGCTATCAGCCGCGGGTGCCGTACACGCTGAACGTGCTGGCAGACCCCAGACCGCAGGATATGGAGCCAGGCTATCTGCGCGTGTTCCTTAAAACGGCAGGCGCAGATTCGCCCCGGCCCATGAAGCTGCGGCAGAAGACCTCAACCGGCGAGTGGTTCCTCTGGGAATATTCCAGCATTCTCAGCGGCATCCGTATTCCTGCGGCGGAAGACCCGTGGGCATAGTAAGTAAAGAAAGGAAGTACAGAAAATGGGACTTATTAAAGCGGCATTGGGTGCGGCTGGCGGCGTTCTTTCCGATCAATGGAAGGAATACTTCTATTGCGACGCTCTCCCCGCCGACGTTCTGGCGGTCAAGGGCCGCAAGCGCGTTTCCGGCGGGTCCAACAATGGTCTCGACAACATCATCTCCAATGGCTCCGTCATCGCCGTGGCGGACGGGCAGTGCATGATGATTGTGGAGCAGGGCAAGGTTGTGGATGTCTGCGCCGAGCCGGGCGAGTATGTCTACGACATCTCCACCGAGCCCTCGCTCTTCGCGGGCGAAAGTCTCGCCTCGAACATCAAGCAGGTGTTCCAAACGATCGGCAAGCGCTTCACCTTCGGCGGCGTTGCCCCCAAGGATCAGCGCGTATACTACTTCAACACCAAGGAGCTCGTCGGCAACAAGTACGGCACGCCCTCCCCGGTGCCATTCCGCGTTGTGGACGAGGCTGCCGGTATCGATCTCGACATCGCCATCCGCTGCTTCGGTGAATACAGCTACCGCATCACGAACCCGCTGCTGTTCTATACGAACCTCTGCGGCAACGTGGAAGCGGCCTACACCCGTGACAAGATTGACAGCCAGCTCAAAGCCGAGCTTCTGACCGCTCTTCAGCCCGCGTTCGCGAAAATTTCCGCCATGGGCATCCGCTACAGCGCTCTGCCCGGCCACACGATGGAGATCGCGCAGGCGCTCAACGACGTTCTCTCCGCCAAATGGCGCGATCTGCGCGGCATCGAGATCGTCTCCTTCGGCGTTTCCAGCGTGAAGGCGAGCGAAGAAGACGAGCAGATGATCAAGCAGATGCAGCAGGCCAAGGCGTACATGAACCCCGGCATGGCCGCGGCAAATCTCGCCCGCGCGCAGGCGAACGCCATGCAGGACGCCGCGAAGAACCAGGGCGGCGCGGCAATGGCTTTCATGGGCATGAACATGGCGCAGAACGCGGGCGGCTTCAACGCGCAGAATCTCTACCAGATGGGCGCGCAGCAACAGCAGCAGGCCGCACCGACCCCGGCGGCCCCGGCAGGCGGCTGGACGTGCACGTGCGGTCAGGCAGGCATCAGTGGCAATTTCTGCCCGAACTGCGGCAGCAAAAAACCGGAACCTAAGCCAGCGGCAGGAAGCTGGAAATGCCCGCAGTGCGGCGCGACGGCAACCGGAAAGTTCTGCCCCGAATGCGGCACAAAAAAGCCGGAAGTACAGGCAGACGGCTGGACGTGCAGCTGCGGCGCGGTGAATAAGGGCAAGTTCTGCGCCGAATGCGGCAAACCCAAGCCGGCCGGTGTCCCGCAGTATAAGTGCGACAAATGCGGCTGGGAACCGTCTGATCCGGCACATCCGCCGAAGTTCTGCCCCGAGTGCGGCGATCCGTTTGACGACGGCGATTTGAAGTGAGAAAAGCATTGAAAATTGCTCTGATCATCGTCTCTGTGATCGCATTTATCACACTGGCTCGCGCTCTGCGCCTGCGGCGCGGCGGTCCCCGCCGTTTTGGCGGAGGATACACGGCCCGTCGAAACCGCCGCCGTGCCGACGGACGCGCCGACGCCGGAACCGACGGACGCGCCCACCCCCGCGCCGCCCGAAACGCCGGAGCCCACCGAGGAGCCGACGCCGGAGCCGAGCCTTGCGGGCGAAACGCCGTCCTCGTGGGAGGATTTGCAGCGCACGCTCTATGAAACAGACTCTTTCTGCGCGGCGCTCTATCTCGGGCGCAGCAGTGCGTCCCTTTCGGATGCGCTGCCGGGGCTTTTATCGCAGCATGGGCTGGACGGCATTGCGTATCTTACGGACATTGCCATATCCAACTGCGTGGAGCAGCCCGGCGACGAGGTATTTATCCTCATCCCCCGCGGCGACAAGACCCTGTCGCTTTATAATTACGTTCTCGAAACACGCGGCAGCTACGACGCCTACCCCGGCGCGCTGCTCTATTCCGCCGGTGCGCACGGTGCCGTCGCGGTGCGGTGCAACGAAAGCGACGTGCGCCCCAACGTTCTTGCGGTGTTCTCCGGTCTGGACGGCGAACAGAGCTTCTCCCCGCGCATCACGCTTGCCGATGACACTCTGCTCCCCGCGCCGGGCGTATATGTGCTCGTCTCAGCGTTTTGAGCATCTATCCGATCCTACAGAAGGAGCTGCCCCGCGCTGATGCGCTCGACTATCTCGTCTATATTCTTTTCTTCCCGAAGCTGATTATGGGGCCTCTTATGGATCCCGTCGATTTCATCACACAGCTCAACGACACTTCGCTCAGACGCCCTTCCGCCGAAAACATTGCCGCTGGCGTCAAGCTTTTCAGCTTCGGCCTTTTCAAGAAGCTCCTGCTCGCCGATACGTTTGCCAAGGCCGTCGCCTGGGGCTTTGCCAACACGGAGACCGCCACCGCGGCGGACTGGCTGCTTGTCATGCTCTTTTACACGTTTGAAATCTATTTTGATTTCAGCGGCTATACCGACATGGCAACGGGTTCTTCCCTCCTTTTGAACATCACGCTTCCGATCAACTTTGATTCGCCGTACCGGGCGCTCTCCATCCGCGATTTCTGGAAGCTCTGGCATATTTCGCTCACAAAATTCTTCACCCGCTATATCTACATCCCACTCGGCGGCAGTCGAAAGGGACTGTGCCGCACGATTGCCAACACAATGCTTGTCTTTCTTGTAAGCGGACTATGGCACGGCGCAAACTGGACGTTTATCCTCTGGGGTTTGCTCCACGGCGTTTTCATGGTGCTCGACCGCCTGCTCGAAAAGAAAGAAGAGAGCGTTTTCACTCCAGTGCGGTGGGTTTTTACGTTCGCAGTCATCAACATTCTCTGGCTTCTCTTCCGCGCTGAATCCGTCTCCCAGTGGTTCGCTATTCTGCGCACCGTGTTCCGGCTGGAAAACACCGTTATAAGCCCCGATCTGCTCGCCGTGTTCCGGCTTTCCGAATTGGAGTTTCTTTCCAATTTCCGCCTGTTTCGCGGCCTCTCGTCGCTCCCCGGCCTGTGGACGGCGCTTTTTCTGGCTGCTTCCTTCGGCTTTTCTCTGACGGCGCGCAACAACTATAAAGCCATATTAAAGAGCGTATCAATTTTGACGGCTAAGGCGAGAGGCTTTCCGGCCCAATAGACGAAAGACGGCAGACATCGCATCGGTGAAGTGACCCCAAAAAGTTAGACAATATTCTGAAGTAAAAATTGTTCAAGCAGC
>ENA-OUQC01001677-OUQC01001677.1-human-gut-metagenome-genome-assembly--contig:-NODE-1677-length-11031-cov-6.475765_pt1 | contig 11031 bp, 7 predicted proteins | sample MGYA00237942_ERZ548815 | MGnify/ENA primary metagenome ERZ548815 (study PRJEB26490, sample SAMN05194722) | human gut metagenome | biome: terrestrial biome; feature: human-associated habitat; material... | reverse complement strand
GTGCTCGCCCTGTGCGGGCTGAATCTCCCCTCGTCGGGTACACACACCACCCCAGCCTTTAACCGCGCACACAGCGGCTCACACGCCGAAACACGGCGGGTTCTCAGGGTCGATGGTGACGATGTTTTCGGCAGCGGGATCATCGACACCATCGACCCTTTTCAGGCAGATCAGACGGTCGCCGTTGCTCTTGCGGAAGGACACCGTAATGCCGTTTCTCCTTAGAGCGTCAACGCTTTTGCGGATTCGGTGGGAGAAGCTGTTGGGGGTCAGTCCCTCCGCACCGGCAGGGTCGATCTTTTCCAACAGCACCTTGGCAGGGGCGCTGATCTCCGGCTGCTGGCGCAGCAATTCAGAGAGAAGAAAAAGAATTCTCGCGTTGGGCTGCTCTTTCTGTTCGCAGTCATCTGACAGCAGCTTCCAGACATGATCCTCGCCGTCGAACTCCAGCGCCAGTTCCCGGTAGGGGATGTCCCGCCCGGTGCAGTAGAGCGTGGCTGTGTTCTCTCTGCGCTGACTCTTGCGGAGGACGAAGTTGCTGTCGGTGGCGCCGCTGAGTCCGGTGGTGCCGGAGATCATGTTCATGGGATCATCGTCATTCATCTTCCGCAGATGATGCACCAGCAGAATGGCGATGCGGTGCTTGTCCGCCAGCGCTTTCAGAACGCCGATGTCCCGATAGTCGCTGGCATACGGGTTTGCGTCATTGCCCGCGGTGCGGATGCGCTGGAGCGTGTCGATGACGATGAGCCTGGTCTGCGGATGCTCCTTCAAAAATTGCTCGATCTGTTCCACCAGCCCGTTGTGGAGCTGCTGGGACATGACGGCGAAGTGCAGCGTGGGCGGCGCGTCCTCCGTGAGATCAAAGAGGCGGCTTTGGATACGCTGGAAGCTGTCCTCCAGACAGAGGTACAGCACCTCGCATGGCCGTGTGGCGAACGTCCAGAGCGGCTTGCCCTGCGCGGCGCAGAGACACAGCCACAGCGCCAGCCACGATTTGCCGATCTTCGGTGCGCCTGCCAGCAGGTGCAGTCCCTGTGGCAGCAGATCGTCGACCACGAAGGAGACCGGTTCGTAAGCGGTGCTTTGCAGCGTGTCCGCGTCAATGGTTTGCAGTCGTTTGATTTGAGACATAAAAAACCTCCGGATAAAAGGATAAGGGCAGAGACCTCGCTGCAGTCGAGGCTCTAACCCTTTCACTTGATTATTCTGTATTTTTTGATAGAATGAGAATATCGCGGGACGGCTGCAAAACGGATATGGGACAGGAGGGCGATGCTATGCCGCTGGGAATACAGCAGAACAACGATTTCACGCAGTTCACAATGGATGTCTGGAATGACAAGATCTTTTATCAGGAGCAGGAGTTCCCGGCGGGATTTATGGCGATGTCCATTCTGAACATTCCCGAAGAAGAACTGCCGGAGCTGATACAGGCCGGCGGCGCACCGACCTTCCTGTTTCCTGTGGTGGTACAGGGCAGCGATGAGGAGGCTGCGGCGGTATTCCCACAGCTGCGGGAACGGATATTGTATCTGACTGAACTGCTTTGGAAGTATCCGCCCTTTTGCTACAATGACTACGAGAAGGAAATGCGCCGGATCAATATCCTGTTTGACGAGAGAAACCTCCTGCAAATACGGACGCCCGATTCGGAGTTCCAGACAGAGTTTCTGAGATTCTGCGTCGGGATCATACGCATCCCTATCGCCATGTATCACTTCTATGCAGCGGGGCTTACGGTCGGTGGCTCTCTGCACAGAGGGCCATCCGCGCCGCCAAAGCGGAGGCGGAGCAGGAGACGGGGCAGCGCACAACGCCGCAGAGAACATGGCTGGATGAAAAGGTGTTAGCGGAGCGGTTTATCTGCGAGGTCGTTTCGCTGATCCGTGTCCACGAGATATGCGGAATGTCAAAAGATTAAAGAGAGCTGGCTCGTGCCAGCTCTCTTATACTGTGCGCTGTCAGGTTCTACGGTTACTATCAAAGTGCATTGACGGTTCCTGATTTCTCAAATATTCTGTTTCAGGCAGGTCTTAATGTCATCCTCAGCATTGGTAATAAGCCGCAAGTCGAATGTGTCCACTAAATACTGAAGCACATTCGGGCTCAAAAATGCCGGCAGGGTAGGGCCTAAATATATGCCTTTAATTCCCAGACTCAATAATGCCAGCAAATCAGCAACAGCCTTTTGTTCGTACCATGATACGATCAACGACAAAGGCAATCCGTTTACATCGGTACCAAAAGCATCTGCTAAACCTGTTGCGATCCGTATGGCAGAATATACATCATTGCATTGCCCGACATCCAAAAGTCTCGGCAGACCCGCTACTTCACCGAAATCCAGTTTGTTAAATCTGTATTTTCCGCATGCGAGCGTTAATATCACGCAGTCTTTCGGGACCATCTTAGCAAACTCTGTATAATAGTTTCGACCGGGTCTTGCTCCGTCACAGCCGCCAATAAGAAAGAAATGTCTGATTTTTCCTGCTTTTACTGCCGCTACGATTTTGTCAGAATCGCTTAATACCGAATGATGCCCGAATCCGACAAGTATCTCGTGGGGCTCCTGATCCTCCGGATAGCCGCCCAATTCTATTGCCTGCTGAATGATTTCACTGAAATCCTTTTCACCGTTTTCTCTTTTCCCAATGTGTTTTACCCCTTCCCAGCCCACTACATTCGTGCTGTAGATTCGGCCTTTATAGCTCTCTCTCGGCCGCATAAGGCAATTCGTCGTCATTAGAATACATCCCGGAAGATCATCAAATTGTTTTTGTTGATCTTGCCACGCACCACCGAAATTCCCGACAAGGTGGGGGTATTTTTTTAATCCCTCATATCCGTGGCACGGCAGCATTTCACCGTGTGTATACACATTGACCCCCGTTCCCTTTGTTTGTTCCAGCAGCATTTCCAAATCCTTCAAATCATGTCCCGAAACAACGATAAAGGGTCCTTTCCTCATATGGATATTGACCCTATGGGGTGCCGGATTTCCGTAAACTGCAGTATTGGCTTCATCCAATTTTTTCATAACCTCAATTGCCGCTTCTCCGGTGCGCATGGTCATTCGGATCAGTTCTTCCACTGTAAGGTTATCGTCTGTGAGAGCTTCCAATGCCTGAATATAAAATTCATCTACCTCATCACTGTAATAGCCCAGTTCTCTTGCCTGATGCCCATAGGCGCTGATACCTTTCAGTCCGTATAAAATGGTTTGCCTCAATGAGCGAATATCCGGGTCAAGGGATTTATCATACATAATTCCCGCGAATTGAGCATCCTTTAGCATTTGTGTTTTTGTTTCGGGAAGATCATAAGTGGCGTATGATGTCTGATTGTGAATCTCTCCTGTGATTGTTCTCAAATTTTCTTTTATCCGTTGTGATTCGTTCAATAATTCCACGTGTACTTTCGAATCAAAATTAACATTCGTCAGCGTTGTGAAAAGAACATTTTCGATAAACCGTATGATATTTTTATCGATATGCTGTCCCTCATTTTGCAGAACTTTTCCGTAACAGCTGATCCCTTTGATTTGAAAGATCAGCAAATCCTGCAGATTGGCGATTTCCGGTGTCTTTCCGCAAACCCCAAGCTTTGTGCAGCCCTTTCCGTTCGCTGTTTGCTCACATTGATAGCAAAACATTTCGTATCCTAAATCCATATTATTCATATGCTGACCATCCTTATCTTTCGTTTTTATAGTTAAAGTATCGGTCAGGAAACGAAAAATATACTTGGTATGAGAGACCTTACTAATTGTCTCATGTGTGTCTATGCGTCATTTGCTGTGGCGGTTACGTCGAAACAACAGATATCGTTGCAGAAAGAGAAACACCACAAGTTTTCTTGTTGACAAACTATCGCCATAGCGATATAATCAATTCGAGTTAAAACTATCAGTGGAGCGATGGGCTCGTGAAAGAGGCGCCGCTATGAATAAAATAATCTGCGTTTATCATGGTTCCAGTCAAATTATCCAACAGCCTGTTATTGGCAAAGGAAACCCAAACAACGATTACGGACTGGGGTTCTACTGTACTGAGAGTGTGGAGCTTGCAAAGGAGTGGGCTTGTTCCGCTGAAGCGGATGGCTTTGCAAATCGATATGCCTTTGATTTAAACGGCCTGTCTATCCTCTCGCTTACAGGAGGTAATTATCATATTCTCAATTGGCTTTATGTACTGCTGAATAATCGGAAGTTCCGTATTGGCGGGGCAGTCGCAAGGCAAGCCAAGCAGTATATTGACGAGCATTTTGCGGTAGAGTATAAGCAGTATGATGTCATCAAAGGATATCGGGCGGACGATTCTTATTTCTCATTCGCAAGTGCGTTTCTGAATAATACGATTTCTCTCCAACAGCTTGAAAAAGCGATGTTACTTGGGAAACTGGGCGAACAGATCGTTGCGATATCGGGAAAAGCGTTTGCTCGATTTACATTTGAGGAAGCCATTCCTGCACCGTGTGATATGTATTATCCGAAGAAGCTGGCACGAGACAGTAAAGCGCGCGAGGATTTTGCAAAAGAGAAGGATCGTGAAACGGTTTTGTCTGAAAAATATGTGCTGGACATCATTCGGGAAGAATGGGGGAATGAAGATGAACGCCTACAACGAATTATACTTGGATGATGCAATGGCCAATCTCGGAGATATGGTCGAGTACGCCGTGTGTACACTCGGCTATGCACCGGATGACTTCTTTGGCTGGTTCATTTCCTCCGGAATTGCCTCAAAATTCGAGAATGGAAATCCGAAGTATGTTGCAGGAATGTCGGGGGTCGAACTGGCAGACGCTGTGCTTGCTGCCGTGAATATGCAGAGTGAGCGTCATCATCAGCCCCATCTATCCTCAAAGGGGAGAGAGTACTGGGCCGGATGGATCCTTGCCTATTACCAGTGGGAAACAAACCGACGCTTCAGCGATATGGTAGAATACGGATTGACACTATCGGTAGTGATGTCTCTATATATCCTGCACGAAGCGGATGTAAGCAAATTCGTGGAGAGTGCAGATGAGATCATTCAAAGGAACAAGGGTAGCCGTAAGTCTAAGCTACAGCTTACACGGAAGGCGAGAGGGCTGACACAGCAGCAGCTCAGTGAAGCATCCGGAGTCTCCTTGCGAATGATCCAGCTCTACGAACAGAAGCAGTACGAACTTGCAAAAGCGCAGGCCGGTATTGTGCTTGACCTTGCCAAAGTACTTGGATGCGATGCCGCTGATCTGATCCAGGGATAGAGGGTAAAGATATTCAGCTGAACTGGGCTGCTGAACCCGCATTTTATCCAGACTACTATTTGACTACTACTGCGAAAAACCTCAGAAGCCTTGTGGCGCAAGGCTTCTGAGGTTTTCTCATAAAATGCCGCAAATTTGTGCAATTCCTACCAACCCTTGTACCACAACGGTTTGTGGCTTGACGGCCTGATGACTCCGACTCTGTAGGCCGCTGGTTCGAATCCAGTCGGGCGTACCAAAATGTGTTGATGAAAGATGCAGCACAGAAAACACCGCACGAAAGTGCGGTGTTTTCACATATAACGCACCACTTTTAGAGCGAAAAAGTTGTAAAGACTCGATTTTTCAAAATTTCAGTTTTGCCCCGCGAGAGGCGACATTTCAGAGATGCAGCCGGTCGTTTTTATGGACTGGTGTGACTCGAACACCGAGGCTTAAAAAAGAATAAAGAATAAGAAGAAAGGTCGCCGTCGGCTCCCCATGCGGGAGAGAACGGCGGCCTTTTTCGACTCATAGGTGCTTATGTTGTTTTTGCTTCGTTTGTCTATCATTCCTTGGTGGTGTTGGTAATAGCTTTTACTGGACCTTTCGGGTATGCTTGCGTTACAAAAAACGAGGAGGTATCCGAGAATGGCAACTACTAAAAACTTGTGTGCTCAGATTCCCATCGACCTACATGAGCGGGTCAGTGAAGAACGAGAACGGCTGGGCCAGACTACCAGCGAGTACATCACATATCTCATCCAAGAATACTACGACATGATTGAAAATCAGAAAGGCGGCATTCAAATGACTGAAAAAGGTAGAACGATGGCATTCCAGATTCCCGAAGAACTCTTCCAGCGCATCAAGCGTCACCTCGAGCGCGAAACACTCCGCACCGGCAAAAAGCTCACCCAGCGAGACTTCGTGCTGAACCTGATCACGCAGGCACTGGACGAAGCAGACGCTGAGAGCGCCGCAGAGCAGGACTTCCCCGCTGAGGCCCCTGCTGAGGCCCGTGTGGACGACGAGGCCACCCCTGCGGACACGGACACCCCTGACGAGGAAAGCGCCGTGTAAGCCCGCACAAACGCCAAAGCAAAAACACGATTTAGAAGAAAGCCGGTCATGGCATCCGAACAGCTCGGGTGCCATGACCGGCTTTTTGCGTTTCAAGAGAAAGGAGGAAATCGCCGTGGCAAGCGAAATCAAAAGACGCTTTACAGACACAGAAATGCAAATTGTCAGGGAAACGGATCTGCTGGAGCTGCTGACCCATCTGGGCTATCAGGTCAAACGCATTGGCCGGTACCACACCACAGCAGAAATGGACAGCCTGCGGATCAAGGACCGTCGCACATGGTTCCGCTACTCGCAGAACACGGGCGGCGACGCCATCACTCTCGTGCAGCAGTTCTGCGACAAGACATTTCCGGAAGCTGTCGAGTATCTGCTCACCTTCAATGGCCGGGCCAGAGATTCCCCCGCCAAAGCAGTGCCTTCCGTCAAGCGGGACGAGGTGCAAAAGCCCTTTACCCTGCCACCCCGGAATACGGATGACCGCAGAGTCTTTGCCTACCTGCGCAAACGCGGCATCGCCGCGCAGGTGATCCGGCAGTTTATGAACAGCGGTCTGTTGTACGAGGACGCCGAGCATCACAACTGCGTGTTCGTCGGAAAGAACAGCGCGGGGCAGGCAAAATACGCAGGCCTGCGTGGGACCTACGACCGAGACGGCAAAGGTTTTCGCGGAGATGTGACAGGCAGCGATAAGAATGTCGGCTTTGCCATCCCGCACGATCCCACGTCGGATCAGGTGCGGGTGTTTGAGGCCCCCATCGACCTTATGAGCTACCTCACGCTCCACCGCGAGCCGATCAACGCCATAGCCCTGTGCGGCCTCTATGACGGCGCGCTTGAAACGTACCTGAAGGATCATCCCAGCATCAAGCGCATCACGCTTTGCCTGGACGCAGACGCACCGGGACGGGCGGCAGCTCAGCAGCTCAAGGACAAATACTCGGCCAGAGGCTATGCCGTAACGGTAGAAGAGCCTCGCAGTGGAAAGGACTGGAACGAATACCTGCAAAAAAGAAACACTCCGGAGAGGGGGCGATAACCAAGCATCGCAGAACATGACTTAACATCCCATCAAAATATCTAAGGAGGAAATATGCACTTGAACAAGAATCATACAATTTCCCGCCGTGCGCTGGCCATGCTCCTGACGCTGACACTGTGCTTCAGCCTGGTCCCCAGCGCTTTTGCGGCCCAGCAGAACAGCTACCATGACCCCGCCGAACACTGGATGCAGGCGTCCAACCGCACGAATGAGCTGGACGTCAACAGCGTCGTGACCCGTGAAACCTTCAAATGCGGCGAATGCGGCAAAGTAACGTCCTTTGAGGTATTCCGCGTTCCCGAGTATACCCGCAACGGCCAGACCGCTCTGAGCCGTAACGTCAAATACTCGGACGGCACGATGATGGACGGTGTCGGCAAGGGCGACTGCATGGACGGTGTTCCCGGCAAAGACGCCTATTATACCGGCTATCATTATACCAAGGCAGTCTGCGAAACCTGCGGCGGTATCAACACAAACGAGCCGAAGTCTGATTACGGCTATCTCAAAAATGTTTACTGGCTGTTTGACTGCGCCGCGGAATTTACACAGAAGCTGGAGGAAACCGTGACCTACGAGTACACGGACGATACCTACCATACCGTTACCACCAAAGGTGGCACCTACTGCGCGTTTTGCTACGGTACGAACCACACCGTGAACCGCACGCTGGAGCGCCACAGCATGGAGACCGAGGTCCTGCCCCAGCCCGCCAACGGCCGCTTTGCTACCGTCGAGAAGTGCAGCCTGTGCGACTACGCCAGCTATGACTACACAGCAGCCAAGGCGGTCATTGCAGACTACTACGGCGTCGTGGACGGCCAGCCCCACACGATCACCGTCAGCGACCTCTCCGAAGCCGGCGTCCGCACTTCCATCCGCTACGGCAACAGCGCCGAAAGCTGCGCCATGACCTCCGCACCCAATTACACGGAGGAAGGTCAGTACACGGTTTATTACGAGATCACCTACACCTATCAGAATGTCAGCATGACGGAAAACGGCGTGGCAAATGTCTGGCTGCGCGATACCCAGACCAGCGAGGACGGCAAATGCACCTGCGGCTGCGATGATCCCAACTGCGGCTGCCAGAACAAGCATTGCAACGGAAATTGCTGTGCCGACAAGGGCTGCGGCGAAAACCACCACTTCATTCTGCTGGACCGCACCAAGGCTGGCTGCATCACCCTTGGCTATGACCGTTACCTCTGCACCGAGTGCGGCAAGATCGAAAAGCGCGACTATGTGGACTCTCTCGGCCACGCATGGCAGAGCATCGTCATCCGCGATGCCACCTGCGAAACGGATGGCAAGCTGCTGGAACTGTGCTCCCGCTGCGGACAGATGAAGCAGACCGCCACGCCCAAGGGCGAACACAGCTATGAGGTCTATACCGTGGCCGCCACCTGTACCAGCCCCGGTTATACCGTCCGCGAGTGCTCCGTCTGTGGGGATCGTCACATTGAGGACATCACGGCGGCGCTGCCTCACAATTACGAATCCCATGTCATCGCCGCTACCTGCGAGAACGGCGGCAAGACCATCCACCGCTGTGACGGCTGCGGAAGCAGCTTTGTCACAGACTACACCGACGCGCTTGGTCATAGCTGGGATGAGGGAACCCTCGTCACCAACGCCACCTGCACCGGTGAGGGAGTCATGGAATACCGCTGCACCCGCTGCGGCTATCACCGCATCGAGGGCAACGAGGCTGCCGGTCATATCCCCGGCAATCCTGCCACTTGCACGGAACCCCAGCTCTGCACCCGCTGCGGCGCTGTGCTGGAAAAGGCCCTGGGACATGATTACAAGTCCGAAGTGACTGCTCCCACCTGCACGGAGATGGGCTACACCACTAACACCTGCTCCCGGTGCGGTGATACCAACAAGAGCAACTACACCGAGCCTGCCGGTCATAAGCCCAGCGACTGGATCATCGACAAGGAGCCGACCACCGACTCCGAGGGCAGCAAGCACAAGGAATGCGAAAACTGCGGTGAGACGCTGGAAACCGCCGAGATCGACAAGATCTACAACAGTGGCACCACGGACAGCAGGGGCGAGGCCATCGTGGGCGGCTATCTCGTGACTGTCACCGATACCGACACCAAGGACCCCGTCGCGAACGCTGCCGTGACGCTTCACAAAGACAACAGCATCTCCATCCGCTTGCCGAATAGCCGCCTGCTGGACTATGCCGACCAGACGACCGTCACCGTGCAGCTTGTCAAGGATAAGAGCGCTGTACCGGGCATGAGCATTGCCGTTACAGACAAGAATGATAACTACTCCTCCGGTAAGACCGACGCCGCGGGCCAGATCACCGTTCCCACCGGCAGTGGCAAGACCAATGAGGACGGCAAGGTCACCGGTGGCTATGAGGACGCAGACGGTAACCGCTGGCCCCTGACCGTCAAAGTCATCCGCACGGACACCAAGCGCCCCATCCCCGGCAGTGATGTTTCCATCGGCAAGACCGGCAATATCTCGATCATCCTGCCGGATGGCACGGATATGGATGTCAAGCATCAGGTGACAATCGTCGTCACCGACAACAAGAAGGTCCCGCAGGAGAATAAAAATATCACCGTCAAGAACGATCTGAACCAGACCGCCAGCGGCAAAACGGATAAAAACGGTGAGCTGACTGTCCCCGAGACGGAGGAAACCGAGCGCCACGGCGTGTATATCCTCGGTTACCCGGACGGCACCTTTGGCCCCGCGCGCAGCATGACCCGCAGCGAAGCCGCCGCCATCTTTGCCCGTCTGCTGGCAGATAAGAACGGCGACACCATCTCCACCGCGGCCAACACCAAGTTTACCGATATTCCCGCCCACGCCTGGTACTCCGGCTACGTCAAGTACCTCAACAACAACGGTGTCACCTACGGCAAGAGCGGCAACACTTTCGCCCCTGATGACGCCATCACCCGCGCTGAGTTTACCACGCTGGCCGTTCGCTTCTTCGATGTGTACGGCGACGGCAACAAGGACATCATGGAGCAGTATAAGGACTTTGGCGATGTCAGCGACGGTTATTGGGCCGCCGAGTACATCAAGGCCGCTGCCAAGAGCGGCTGGATCAACGGCTACGAGGATGGTTCCTTCCGCGCAGACCGCAACATCTCCAGAGCTGAGGTCGTCACCATCGTCAACCGCCTGCTGGGCCGTGAAGCGGATGAGAGCTATATTGCGGACAATCTTCGCAAGCTCAATACGTTCAGCGACATGAGCGGCAAGCATTGGGCCTATTACGCAGTCATGGAAGCCGCCAACGCCCACACCGCCATCCTCGGCGACAACGAGACCTGGAGCAAGTAACTTTCCCTCTGCCGCCCTCCCATGCCGGGAGGGCGGCTTTTCCATCATCTACACTATGTAAAAAGCAAAGGAGAACTGAACCATGCTGAAGATCACTGCCATTGGTAACCTGACCAACGACGTCACCCTGAAAACGAACGAGACCACCGGCAAGCCTTACGCCATCCTGCGTATCGCCTCGGACCGTCGCTATAAGGATAAGGACGGCAACAAACTCACCGACTTTATCTCTGTCAAGGTGCGCGGTCCGCTGGCCGAGCGTTGTGCGGAGTTTGCCTGGAAGGGCTGCAAGCTGGCAGCTTCCGGTGATTTTGAGACCATCACCTTTGAGGATGAGCCGGAGCGTCAGCCCG
>ENA-OUQC01001676-OUQC01001676.1-human-gut-metagenome-genome-assembly--contig:-NODE-1676-length-11034-cov-3.741689_pt1 | contig 11034 bp, 10 predicted proteins | sample MGYA00237942_ERZ548815 | MGnify/ENA primary metagenome ERZ548815 (study PRJEB26490, sample SAMN05194722) | human gut metagenome | biome: terrestrial biome; feature: human-associated habitat; material... | reverse complement strand
CCGTTGCGGCATATGAAGAATCCACCGGCAACAAGGTGAACGACGGCTCCGCCACCTCCAACGAGGAGTGGAAGGCGAAGGTCCTCACCGACTTCGAGACCGGCTCTGAGCCCGATGTGCTGTTCTTCTTCACCAATGCCGACGCAGAGCCGTTCATCACGGCGGATAAGGTCGTCTCCATTGATGAGATCCGCACAGAGTACCCTGACTATGCTGCCAACATGAAGGAAAGCATGATGGCCACCGCAGTTGACGGAAAGCACTATGCGGTGCCCTCCGCCGGCTTCTGGGAGAATATGTTCGTCAACAAGACCGTGCTTGACGCCTGCGGCGTTGCGGTTCCCGGCCCTGATTACACTTGGGATCAGTTCCTTGCCGACTGCCAGACCATTCTTGACAACGGCTACACTCCCATTGCCTGCTCTCTGGTCGAGGTTCCTCACTACTGGTTTGAGTTTGCCGTCATGAACAACGGCAGCATTGACGATCAACTCGCCGTTCCCACGCTTGACGCTGACGGCAAGCTCGTTGACGACGCAGTTTCCGCAAAGTGGATCGCCGCTCTTGACGATATCAAGGATCTTTACGAGCGCGGCTTCTTCCCGAAGAACACTCTCACTGCCGGTGACGCAGAGACCGTCGCCCTCTTTGGCGAGGACGAGGCAGCCTTCCTTATAGACGGCTCCTGGAAGGTCGGCTACTTCACTGAGAATCACGGCGACAATCTTGACGGCTATGCTGTTTCCTACGTTCCCGCAAAGGGTGAGCGCAAGGCTACCGAGGCCATCGGCGGCATATCCATGGGCTACTTCATCACCCGCAAGGCTTGGGATGACCCTGCAAAGCGCGACGCTGCGGTTGAGTTCGTCTCCCAGCTCACCTCTGACGAGGTGCTCAGCACCTTCGTCACCACGGAAGTGACCGCGCTGGTCAACGGCGCGAAGCCCTCCGGCCTCAATGCCCTCCAGCAGTCCGCGGCTGATGCCAACGCCAATATCACCGGCGTTGTGGGCGCGGTTCAGGACACGATAACCAGCGAAGCCAAGACCGACCTCTTCGGCAACATCCAGAACGTCGTGACCGGCAAGATGACAGCACATGATGCGGTGGAATCCGCGATCGCGCTCAACTGAGCCTGACTTATACAAATGAAATAGGGCTGCCCGCGCAGCCCTATTTCATTATAATTTATCAAAAAGCAAAAGGGTGCAGCAGATGAACTCAATGATATACAAGAAAAAAACGCCGCTTCTTATATTTCTGATCCCTGCGATCCTGTTTCTCATAGTATTCCTGTACTATCCGTTCCTTCAGAATATAATAAATACGTTTCTGGATATAGGCGGTCTCGGGCGTGCGGCGGAGGGCGTGAATACGCCGTGGTATGTGAACTATCAGCGCCTTTTTACAGACCCGTATATGCGCGTCGCACTGAAAAACACGCTGCTGCTGATCGTGTGCACGATAATTTTTCAGGTCGGCATTGCGCTGATTCTTGCGCTGCTCGTGGACACCATAAGAGTTGGTGCACAGGTGTTCCGCACGATATATTTTTTCCCGATAGTCATTTCGGCGACGGCGCTGGGGCTTATGTTCAACCTTATTTTTCTCTATAAGGGCGGCATGGTCAATCAGCTTCTGCTCAGCTGGGGACAGCTTGATTATGAGATAAAGGCCAGCGGGAAAATGGTGGTGGAGTGGCTCGACTGGAAGGATCAGGCACATTTTCTTTTCACAATGTTCATGCCTGTGATGTGGCAGTATGTCGGCTTCTACTTCGTCATCATCGTGACCGGGCTTAATAATATTTCGCAGGATCTCTATGAAGCGGCGGCGCTTGACGGCGCGGACGGGTGGAAGCGGACAAGATATATCACTCTGCCCATGCTGCGCAACGTGCTTTGCACGTGCCTTGTGCTCGCCATCACGGGCGCGCTCAAGGTGTTCGACCTGCCGTGGGTGATGTTCGGCGCGGGTATGCCGGAAAATATGGGCTGGCTTACGGGAACCTATATGTATGACCAGACCTTCAACAAAATGAACGTTGACTACGGCTCGACCATTGCGGTGCTCATTGTTGTGCTGGGCGTTGTGCTGTCCAACATCAGCAACCGGATATTCAGACCGTCGGAAGATATTTGAGGTGTGCGTATGAATACAAGGAAAATATCCGCGTCTAAAATAGTCACGTATGTCGTGCTGTGCCTCTGGGGCGTGACGACGGTTTATCCGTTCATCTGGGTCATATTGAACTCTTTCAGGAAAAAGGGCCTCATTCTCAGCGATTCCTTCTCGCTTCCCGTCGGTGATGCCTTCACATGGGAAAACTACATAACGGCGTGGGAACGCTCCGATTTCAAAAACGCGTATCTGAACAGCTTCATAATTTCCGGCACGGTGACGGTCGCCGTTGTTATCCTTGCCGGCCTTGCGGCGTATGGCCTTGTGCGCTATCGCTTCCGTGGGCGCGGTGTGCTGTATGGGCTCGTGATGGCGGGAATGATGTTTCCCGTGTTCTCGACCATAATCCCGGTGTTCCGGCTTGAGGTTATGCTCGGCATTGCCGGAACGGGCAACCGCTGGCTCAGCCTTGTCGCCGTCATACTTCCGCAGATCGCGGGCAATCTGTGCTTTGCAATAATAATTCTGATGGGCTTTATACAGTCGGTCCCGATAGAGCTGGAGGAAAGCGCATATCTTGACGGCTGCAACGTGTTTCAGATATATTTCAACATCATCATTCCGGCAGCGAAGTCCTCCTTTGCGACGGTCGCTATCTTCGCCTTCCTCTGGAGCTATAACGACCTTTTCACGCAGTCGTTCTTCTTGCGCTATCCGCAGGAGCGCGCCATCACCGGGCTTCTGAACGAGATAAGCTCTCAGGCCGGTGTAAACTATGGCCTGATGGCGTCGTCGGTTGTGCTTGTCGTTATTCCGGTGCTTGTTGTGTATGTTCTGCTGCAAAAGCATATAATCAAGGGCCTTACCGCGGGTGCGGTCAAGGGATGATGCTTGAAAATATTCCGGTGCTGCTGTAAACTTGCGTATGAGAAGGGGAGTGAGCGCGCTTGTACCGCGTGGTGCTTATTGACGACGAGAAGATCATTGTTGACGGACTGACACGGGTGATAAAGTGGGCGGACTATAATTGCGAGGTCGTCGGGGCCGCGTATGACGCTGCGGGCGGCGCTGCGCTCATCCGGCGGCTGAAGCCGCATATTGTGTTCACGGATATCAAAATGCCGGATCAGGATGGTTTGACTATGCTTGCCGGGCTTAAAAGCGAGTTTCCGGAAATGCAGATCGCCGTTTTGACGGGCTATCGGGATTTCAATTATGCGCAGGAGGCGATAAAGCTTGGAGTGACGCGGTTCCTGCTCAAGCCGTCAAAGATGGACGAGCTGCACGAGGCGCTTTCCGCGATGAAGGAAAGGCTGGATAAGCTCCCGCCAGACGCGGCGGCAGGGGAGGACGAACCCTGCCTAGACAGGCACGCCGGAAGCTTTATAGTAAATCAGGCCACGGCGTATATTGAGGAGCATTATGCGCAGAAGCTCACCCTGCAGGAGGTCGCCGATAAATGCTATGTCTCTCAGTGGCATTTGTCGAAGCTCATCAATAAATATACCGGAAATACGTTTTATGAGCTATTGAACAACGTGCGCATAGAGAAGGCAAAGGCGCTTTTGAACGACCCGAAGCTGAAAATAGGCGACATTGTAGATATGGTCGGCTATTCCGACGCCGCGCATTTTTCCCGCGTGTTCAAACGCATCGTGGGCGTCAGCGCGAACGAATACAGAAATAGCATGGAATATTAGCCTTGCTCTGTATTCATAGTTTTCTTAAGATACGATATAAAGCTTTGTGCAGCCGGTGAGGTTTCATCGGCTGCATTTGTTGCGATGCCGATGTCAACATACTGCGGCGGCGAAAGTCCGACGGCCTTCAGCTCCTGCGGCATTGACTGGGCGAGCATAGCGTTCAGCAGCGTAAAGCCAAGCCCGGCCGACACGAGCGAGCACGCCGCGGAAACGGAGGTGCAGGTGTAGCGCACGTCGGGCACAATGCCGTTTTTGGCCAGCATGCGCGCATTATCTGTGTCACATCCCGGACTGATCTCAATATACGGCTCCTTCTCCAGCAGCTCCAGCGGAATGCGGTCCAGCTTCGACAGGGGATCGCCGCAGTGCACAATGGCGACAAGCTCATCGCGCTTTATCTGCGTCCAGCCGACAGCGCCATCGCGCCGGCTTATTATGCACAGATCCACGCTGTGCTCGTTCAGCATTTCTATTATCCTGCTGCTTAGCACGTCATAAACCGTGTTGATGCGTATCGCCGGGTGTAGACTTGAAAAACCCGCTATCGCCGACGCAAGCCAGCGATAATACGTGTCGCAGGATACGCCGACGGTCACGCAGCCGCTGTCCAGCCCGCGCAGTGCAGAGGCCGTCTGGCCGTACTTTTCCGCAGTATATACAAGCTCCCGCATCACGGGCAGCAGCGCCTCGCACTCACTCGTCGGCGATACGCCGGACTTGCTTCGTACAAGAAGCGGGAAACCCGTTTCTTCTTCCAATATCCCCATCATGCGGCTAACGCCGCCGACGGTGTATCCCAATTGCTTCGCGGCGGCGCTGAGCGAGCCGCTATCAAGGGCGACAAGAAGCGCCCGGCATTTTTCGGTGTCCATATATCCACCATCCTTGACAAAATGTGAATGATGAGTTGAATAACTATCTATTTACTCAATAATAAACCGGTGCTATAATCTTGTCAAATGTTTTATCGGGAGGCGCAATTGTAATGTCTGTGCGGAAAGCGGAACTGCTGCTGGCGGCGGTCATAATAGCACGAAGCACGTCACTGCTGTTCGTTAAGGTCGGTCTCGGCACGATAAGCCCGTTCAATCTCATCGCGGCGCGGTTCTGCCTTGCCTTTGTGATACTGTCCGTGATATTTTACAAGCGGCTCCTGCACTGTAACGTGCGCGATATAAAATGCGGCGCGGCGTTGGGCGGCGCGTTCTTTGTCACGATATCCATTGAGGTGTTCGCGCTTCGTGTTATCCCATCCACCACGGTTTCTTTTTTGAGCAACTGCGCCATAGTTATAGTGCCGCTGATCGAGGCCGTCTTTCTGCGCAGAATGCTGGACAGAAAGAGCATCGTGTGCGCCGCGCTGAGCCTTATGGGCGTGGGCTGCCTCTCACTGAAAAACGGCGGAGCGATCGGATACGGGGAGTGCCTCGGAATGCTTGAGGCTGTGTCGTATGCGCTGGCAATAATATTGACCGGAAAGCTCTCCCGCGAGGGCGACGCCTATGTCATGGGTATATTCTAGGTCGGATTTATGGGCGTTTTCGCGCTAATCGCCTCATTTATATTTGAAACGCCGCGTATGCCGCAGGGCGGCACGGAATGGGTCATCATACTTATGCTGGCGGTCGTATGCTCATGCTTTGGCTTTACGTTTCAGCCTGTTGCACAGCGCTGTCTGCCGGAGGACCGTGCCGCGCAGTTCTGCGCGCTCAACCCGCTCACGGCCTCCACGCTGGGAGTACTGTTCTTGGGGGAAAAGCCCGGCGTTCCGGGCATTGCCGGCGCGGCGCTGATACTCAGCGGCATAGTGCTGCAAAACGTCAGAATAAAGCTCCCGGAAAATGCACATAATTAAATATATTTAACTTGACAAATACCCACAGGGGGTATATATTACAAATACCCCCTGTGGGTATATTTGCATACGGAGGCGAAGGCTTTGGATGAAAAGAAATGCTGCTGCTGTCAAAAGAAGAAGCAGCGCACGCCGGAGGAGTATACAAAGCTTATCAACCGGCTGAACCGAATAGAGGGGCAGATACGCGGCATACGCGGAATGGTCGAAAACGACGCATACTGTCCGGATATCCTTGTACAGTCCGCGGCCGTAAACGCGGCGGTGAACGCGTTCAACAAAGAATTGCTTGCCAGCCATATCAGGACCTGTGTGGCGGATGATATCCGACGCGGCAACGACGATGTGATAGACGAGCTTGTCGCCACGCTGCAAAAGCTGATGAAATGAAAGAAGGCATGTCAAGTGGTACAATATAATGTTACGGGGATGAGCTGCGCGGCGTGTTCCGCGCGTGTGGAGAAGGCCGTTTCAAAGGTTCCTGGAGTTACCTCCTGCGCCGTAAGTCTGCTTACGAATTCCATGGGCGTGGAGGGGAGCGCCTCTTCCGCGGCGATAATCTCCGCTGTGCAGGAGGCCGGATACGGTGCGTCACTCAAAGGGGCGGGAAATGCTGCGCCGTCCGCGTCTGACGCAGAGGCACAGCTTGAGGACCACGAAACGCCGAAGCTGAAGCGGCGGCTCATATGGTCGCTGGGCTTCCTGATCGTGCTGATGTACTTTTCAATGGGGCACATGATGTGGGGCTGGCCGCTTCCGGCGTTTTATGACGGCAACCACGTTGCAATGGGGCTTACCCAGCTTCTGCTGACAGTCATCATAATGGTCATAAACCAGCGGTTTTTCATAAGCGGCTATAAAAGCCTGTGGCACCGCGCCCCAAATATGGACACGCTCGTCGCGCTGGGCGCAACGGCCGCATTTGTGTACAGCACCTATGCGCTGTTTGCAATGACGGATGCGCAGGTAAAGGGCGACTCCGCGGCGGTCATGGATTATATGATGGACTTTTACTTTGAGTCCGCCGCCATGATACTGACGCTGATAACCGTCGGCAAAATGCTGGAGGCGCGTTCCAAAGGGAAAACGACGGATGCGCTTAAGGGGCTTATGAAGCTTGCGCCCAAGACGGCGACCGTTATACGCGACGGCGCGGAAGCTGTCATCCCGGTCGAGCAGGTACGCAAGGACGACGTTTTTGCCGTCCGCCCCGGCGAAAGCATCCCGGTTGACGGCGTCGTGCTGGAGGGCAGCAGCGCCGTCAACGAGGCGGCGATAACCGGCGAAAGCATCCCTGCCGACAAAGCGCCGGGCGACACCGTGACGGCGGCAACGGTCAATCAGTCCGGGTATCTGAAATGCCGCGCCACGCGCGTCGGTGAGGACACCACGCTTTCTCAGATAATCCGTATGGTCAGCGACGCGGCGGCGACGAAAGCACCAATTGCGAAGATCGCGGATAAGGTCTCCGGCGTGTTTGTGCCCACGGTAATATCCATTGCCGCTATAACAACGGTGGTCTGGCTGCTGCTTGGCCGGGGCGTCGGCTTTGCGCTGGCGCGCGGAATATCCGTGTTGGTGATAAGCTGTCCGTGCGCGCTCGGCCTCGCCACGCCTGTCGCCATTATGGTCGGCAGCGGCCTCAGCGCGAAAAACGGCATACTTTTCAAAACTGCCGCCTCGCTTGAAGAGACCGGACGAATCGAGATAGTGGCGCTCGACAAGACGGGCACCATAACCAGCGGCGAACCGGCGGTCACGGATATCATCCCGGCGGAGGGCGTTTCGGAGGCGGAGTTTGTCACGCTTGCCGCTTCGCTTGAGCAGAAGAGCGAGCACCCGCTGGCCGGTGCCGTGATGCAGTACGCCGAGAGCAGAAAGATAGCGCCGCAGGAGGTGACGGACTTCCGCGCGCTTCCCGGAAACGGCCTCACGGCGGTTTACGGCGGCAGAACGCTGTATGGAGGAAGCTGCGCCTTTATCGGCGGAAAGCTCGCCGTGCCGGGCGATATGCAGGCAAAGGCTGCGACCCTGTCCGAGGCCGGGAAAACGCCGCTTATGTTCTGCGACGGAGACAGGCTCCTCGGCATAATCGCCGTGGCGGACGTCATAAAGCCCGACAGCCCGCAGGCTGTGCGTGAGCTTCAGAATATGGGCATCCAGGTCGTTATGCTTACCGGCGACAATGAGCGCACGGCGAAGGCCATCGGCGCGCAGGCCGGTGTTGACCATGTTATAGCCGGTGTTCTTCCCGACGGGAAGGAGAGCGTGATACGCCGTCTTATGGAGCAGGGGAAGGTCGCAATGGTCGGCGACGGGATAAACGATGCCCCGGCGCTGACGCGCGCGAACATCGGGATAGCCATCGGCGCGGGAACCGATGTGGCCATAGATGCGGCCGACGTTGTGTTGATGAAAAGCCGCCTGAGTGATGTTCCCGCCGCGATCCGCCTGAGCCGAGCCACGCTGCGCAACATCCACGAAAACCTCTTCTGGGCGTTCTTTTACAACACCATCGGCATCCCCATCGCGGCGGGCGTATTCGTTTCGCTTGGGCTTACGCTCAATCCGATGCTTGGCGCGGCGGCAATGAGCCTTTCGAGCTTCTGCGTCGTTTCAAACGCCCTGCGGCTGAATCTGTTCAAGCTTCACGACGCAAGCCGTGACCATAAAAGGAAAAATCATATAAAAGAAATCAAGAAGGAGACTACTGAAATGGAAAAAACAATGAAAATCACCGGCATGATGTGCTCCCACTGCGAGGCAACCGTAAAAAAGGCGCTCGAAGCGATTCCCGAGGTCGCCGAGGCGAAGGTGAGCCATGAGGCCGGAACCGCAGTTGTCACGCTCAGCGCCCCTGTAGACGACGCCGTTCTCAAAAACGCCGTTGAGGCCAAGGATTACACTGTGACCGAGATCAAGTAAGAAAACGAAAAAAGCAAGGACTCCGCCGATTCTGGCGGAGTCCTTTGATGTATATTCACTTTATTTAAGCTCTTCCGCGCGGTGGCAGGCGACGAGTCGTCCGTTTACCGGGCGCAGCTCCGGCTGTTCGCCGCGGCAGCGCTCAGTGGCGTAGGGGCAGCGCGTGTGGAAGCGGCACCCCGTGGGCGGGTCTATCGGGCTGGGCAGCTCTCCGGTGAGGAGGGGCTTTTCAAAAACGCGCGCGGTGGGGTCTGCCTTGGGGATCGCGTTTATGAGAAAGCGCGTATACGGATGCATGGGTGCGGCGTATATATCCGCTGTGTTCCCAAGCTCGCACAGCCGGCCGAGGAACATCACGCACACCCTGTCCGCGATGAAGCGCACGACGGAGAGGTCATGGCTTATGAAAAGATAGGTCAGCGCGCGTTCCTGCTGGAGTTTTTTTAGAAGATTCAGTATCTGGTTCTGCACGGAGACGTCCAGCGCGGACACAGGCTCATCACATACGACAAGCTCCGGCCCGAGGGCGATGGCGCGCGCGATGCCTATGCGCTGGCGCTGTCCGCCGGAAAACTGGTGCGGGTATCTGTAAAGAAACTCGCCCGGAATGCCGACGGCATTCAGAAGCTCCAGCACGAGCTTCGTGGTCTCCTCCTCGCCGCGGCAGATGCGGTATGTTTTCAGCGGCTCTGCCACGATATCGCGCACGGTCATGCGCGGATTCAGCGAGGCGTATGGATCCTGAAAAATAAGCTGCATCCGCCGCCTGTACCGGCGAAAATCCTTTTCGCTCAGCCCACTTATTTTATCGCCGTCGAAGTACACATCGCCGGATGTAGGCTTTATAAGCTGTATGAGCGTCCGGCCAAGCGTCGATTTGCCGCAGCCGGATTCGCCGACGAGCGCAAGCGTCTCGCCCTTGTATATATCCAGCGAAACATCCGTGACGGCGTGCACGCGCTTTTTATTTTTCAGCGGGAAGTCCTTTGTAACATGCTCGGCTTTCAAAAGAACATCGCTCATAGTTGCCCCTCCATTGCGCGCACACAGCGCACCAGATGCCCCGGCGCGATCTCAACAAGCTCCGGCATGGCGGCGCTGCACTCAGCATTGCAGCGGGTGCACCGCGGCGAAAAGCTGCACCCTTCCGGAAGATGAAGCAGATTCGGCACAACGCCCGGAATGGTGTCGAGCTGCCCACGGTCGCGGTCAAGAGAGGCGACGGAGGACATCAGCCCGACAGTGTACGGGTGCGCGGGGTGGGAGAAAAGCTCAAAGGTCTCGGCCTGTTCAACGACGCGCCCGGCGTACATCACATAAACGTAATCGCACATCTGCGCAATGACGCCGAGATTATGGGAAATGAGCATGATCCCGGAGCCGGTCTCATTCTTTAGCTGCATCATCAATTGAAGTATCTGCGCTTCGACAGTAACATCAAGCGCCGTCGTCGGCTCGTCGGCAATTATGAGCTTCGGCCGGCAGATCATCGCCATGGCGATCATCACCCGCTGCCGCAGCCCACCGGACAGCTCATGCGGATAGCAGTCATACCGCCGTTCCGGCTCGGATATGCCGACCTTTTTGAACATGCGCAGGACCTCCGCGCGCGCCTCGCGGCGCGTGAGCTTGCGGTGCAGCAGAAGCGCCTCCTGCACCTGACGGCCGACCTTCATGACTGGGTTGAGGCTCGTCATAGGCTCCTGAAATATCATGCCTATCTCTTCACCGCGCACGGTGGACATTTCATGCTCGGAAAGCGTAGTTAGCTCCTTTCCGGCAAGTGTGACACTGCCGCTGACGATCTTTCCGGGGTATTTCAAAAGCCGGATGATGGAGCGCGCAGTCATACTCTTCCCGCAGCCGGATTCGCCGACGATGCCGACGACTTTTCCACGCGGCACGGAGATGGAGACGTCATTCACGGCTTTCACTTCGCCGTTGCGCGTGAAAAAGCTTGTGCACAGGTGTTCGGCCTGCAAAACTATATTTTCCACAAGAGCGCCTCCTTCACTGATTTTTAAGATGCGGGTCCAGCACGTCGCGCAGTCCGTCGCCAAGGAAGTTGAACGCCAGAACTATAAGCATTATCGCCATGCTCGGCGCGAGACTCAGCCACGGCTGGCTGTAAAGGAACTGCCGCCCGGTGTTGACCATCAGCCCCCACGAGGCCTGCGGCGCTTTTATGCCTATCCCGAGGAAGCTCAGCGAGCTTTCGGACAGTATAGCCGACGGGATGTTCAGCGTGAAGAGAACGATGAGCGACGGAATGCAGTTCGGCAGTATATGGCGCAGCATTATAGTCACCTTGCCGACTCCGATGGAGCGCGCCGCCTCGACGAATTCCGTCTCCTTGAGCTTCAGCGTCTCCGCGCGCACGATGCGCGCCACGCTTGCCCAGTTCACAAGCGCAAGCGCAAGGAATATGTT
>ENA-OUQC01001673-OUQC01001673.1-human-gut-metagenome-genome-assembly--contig:-NODE-1673-length-11057-cov-5.191511_pt1 | contig 11057 bp, 10 predicted proteins | sample MGYA00237942_ERZ548815 | MGnify/ENA primary metagenome ERZ548815 (study PRJEB26490, sample SAMN05194722) | human gut metagenome | biome: terrestrial biome; feature: human-associated habitat; material... | reverse complement strand
CCCGGCGGCCTTTCTGTCCACTTTCCGCCGGTGGAAAGTGGACGAATGCCCCGCAAAACAGGTTTTGCGGGGGCCCCGGTCGATTTGACCGCCTCACTCGCCGCACACAGCGGCTCCCTGCGACATGACGGCGGCACTCGCCGCCGAAGCCCGCTTTGCGGGCAAACCGCGCAAGCGCGGCGGTTGCCGCTCACTCCGTCTCCGACGGGCGGACGCCCCGCAGGAGCTGCTGCACCGGGGCCTTCCGGTAATAATACCAGGCGAAGAGCAGGCTGGTGACGGCCCAGCTGATCTGGTAGCAGCTGACGGTATATTCCAGCACATGGGGCAAAAGCGGCGCCACCAGCAGCACCCAAGCCACCCGCAGGCCGCAGACGCCCAGGGCGATAAACACCATGGGGACGATGCTGTCGCCCACGGCGCGCAGCACGCAGGAATAGACCTGGATGCAGGTCCAGGTCCAGAAAAACAGGATCTGGAAATGGGCCACCCGGGTGGCCATGGCGATGACCTCCGGATCGTCGGTGAACAGATGGGTCAGCGGGCCGGAAAGCACATAAAGCACCGCCGAGAGAAACACGATCATCACGGCGCACATGACCAGGCATACATTTACGCCCTTTTTCACCCGTCCCAGCTTTCCGGCCCCGTAGTTTTGGCTGATGAAGGTGGTGACAGCCACGCCGAAGGAATCCACCACGATCCAAAACAGGGAATCGATCTTGCCGAAGACCGTCCAGGCGGCGATGGTATTGGTGCCGAAGGCATTGACGCCCGCCTGGATGATCAGGTTGGACAGGGAATACAGCACCGCCTGGATGCCCGCCGGAAGGCCGATATAGGTCACGCGGCGGAGCAGCGGCGGATCAAAGCGGAGCCGCTTCAGCGACAGCCGGAAGCCCTCGCCCTTTTTATGGACCAGCAGCAGCACCAGCACGGCGGAAAACAGCTGGCTCAAAACCGTGGCGATGGCGGCGCCGGCGGTGTTCATGTGAAACACGCCCACAAGCAGCAGGTCCAGCAGCACATTGACCACGGTGCAGGCCAGCAGCACCCAAAGGGGGCTTTTGCTGTCGCCCACGGCCCGGAGGATGCCGCTGCCCATGTTATACAGCAGGTTCGCAACGGTGCCGGCAAAATAGATCCGCAGGTAAGGCACGGCGAAGCCCATGACCTCCTCCGGCGTGTTCAGCAGCCGCAGCAGCATGGGCGCAGCCACGATGCCCAGAACGGTCAGCACCGCGCCGCCGGCCAGCGAAAGCGCCAGAGACGCATGGATGGTGCGGTTGACCTCGTCCCTCCGCCCGCCGCCGAAAAACTGGGAGATGATGACCATGGCGCCGGAGGAAAGCCCCAGGAAAAAGCCGATGATCAGGTTCAGGATCTGTCCGGTGGTGCCGCCCACGGCGGAAAGGGCCGCCGGCCCCACGAACCGACCCACGATCATGGCGTCGGCCGTGTTGTAAAGCTGCTGCAAAAACGCCCCCAGCAGCAGCGGCACGAAGAAGATCAAAACCTCCCGCCAGATCACGCCGGTGACCAGTCTGTTTCCGTTCTGTTTACAATTTTCTGCCATAAAAATGCCTCCTGCTTCCAACAGACACAACATATGGTGGACAACTGCGGCAGCAAGCCGCTTTTCTTGTGGAAAAAACGGTGGAAAATGTGAAAAACTCTCCGTAATACCAGCTCAATACCGGGCGACGGTCACCCGCAGCCGGCCCTTTCGCGTCTCGCCGGAGACGCCCTCCAGCCGAAACCGCCCTCTGCCCCGGACGGAGACGATATCCCCCGGCCGGGCGTTTTCGCCGGGAGAAAGCACCCCTCGCCCGTTGACAAACACCAGCTGCTTTGGAAAAAGCCCCGCGCTCTCGCTGCGGGAAAGATCCCAGACGGCGGCGATCAGCCCGTCCAGCCGCAGGGACGCGGAGATCACCGTCTCCGGCTCCGGCTGGCAAAGTGCCCCCTCCGAGCCGGCGCAGGGCGTGCAGGTCACCGCCGCAGAGCCGACCTCCGTCAGCTGGGCGCAGAGATATTCGCCGATCTCCTCCAGACAAAAGAGATAGCCGCCCTTGCCCCGGGGCAAAATGTCGCCGATCAGCTCCCGCTTGACGCCCAGCGCCATGATGGCCCCCAGCAGGTCCCGATGCCCCAGCTCCCGGGCGAAGCGCGGGCTTTTTGCCGTCACCTGCAGGCAGACAATGGGCGGCGCAGGGGGCGCGCCCACCTCCTCGGGCCGGCCGAAGCAGGCAAGCTGCCGCTCTGCGCCGTCGTAGCCGCCGAACCAGAGGGGCGGCAGCGCCAGCCGCCGCTCCATGGCGCGCAAAACGCTCTGCTGGGCCAGATCCAGAAAGGGCGTAAAGGTATAGACGCCCCGGCGCTCCGCCCGGGCGGAAAGCTCTGCAAAGCGCTTTTCCAGCGCCTGCTGCTCGCTCTGTCCGTTCATGCGCCTCCGCTCCTCTCTCCTGCAAAGGCGGTTTCTTCCCCTTCGCCGATTGACTTCCACCTATATTATCGTTATAATAGTCTGGTTGTCAATCGGTTTTCAGAAAGATTCCAAAGGATAAAGGTGAACAAATGATGAACGAAGAAACGCCCCGGGAAAACCGGATGGGCACGGAGCATATTCCGTCCCTGCTGATGAAGATGGCCCTGCCCATGATGCTGTCCATGCTGGTGCAGGCGCTTTACAATGTGGTGGACAGCATTTTTGTGGCCAAGCTCAGCGAGGACGCGCTGACGGCCCTTTCCGTGGCCTTCCCCCTGCAGAACCTGATGATCGCCTTTGCCGTCGGCCTTGGCGTGGGCATCAATTCCCTGCTCTCCCGGGCGCTGGGAGAAAAGGATCAGAAAAAGGCCGACGCCGCCGCCGGAAACGGCCTGTTTTTAGAGCTTTGCGCGGCGCTGCTCTTTGTCTTTATCGGCTTTGTGCTGGGGCCGGCCTTCGTCCGGTCGCAGACCTCCTCCGCCATCGTGGCAGACCACGGCATCACCTATGTGCGCATCTGCATCGGCATGGGCGCGTTCTGCTTCATCGCCATTTTTTATGAGCGGATGCTTCAGGCCACGGGCAAGACCCATCTGGCCATGATCGGCCAGCTGGTGGGCGCGCTGATCAATATCATCTTCGACCCCATCCTGATCTTCGGCCTGCTGGGCTTTCCCAAGCTGGGCGTGGCCGGCGCGGCCATCGCCACCGTCTTTGGTCAGTTCTGCGGAGCCATGGTCGCCCTTGCCATCCATCAGAAGAAAAACCGGGAGATCCGCATCACCCTCTCCGGCCTGCGGCCCCGGTCCTTCACCGTCCGCACCATCCTCTCCGTGGGCATCCCCTCCATCATCATGGGGTCCATCGGCTCCGTGATGACCTACTGCGTGAACCGCATTCTGGACGGCTTTTCCTCCACGGCGGTGGCCGTCTTCGGCGTCTATTTCAAGCTGCAGAGCTTTTTCTTCATGCCGGTGTTCGGCCTGAACAACGCCATGGTGCCGCTGATCGCCTATAACTACGGCGCCCGCCGCCCGGCCCGCATGAAGCAGACCATCCGCTGGGCCATCATCTACGCCTGCTCCATCATGGCCGTGGGCATCCTGCTGATGCAGCTGATGCCCGATGTGTTCCTGCGGCTGTTCGACGCCAGCGACGATATGCTGCGCATCGGCGTTCCCGCCCTGCGGACCATCAGCCTTGCCTTTGTGGGGGCGGGCTATGCCATCGTGCTCAGCTCCACCTTCCAGGCGCTGGGCAAGGGGCTTTACAGCATGTTTGTCTCCATCGCCCGGCAGCTGGTGGTTCTGGTGCCGGTGGCGTGGCTGCTGAGCCGCACCGGCCAGCTCTCCGCCGTCTGGTGGGCCTTCCCCATCGCGGAGCTCATGAGCGCGCTGGTGAGCACGCTGTTCTTCTTCCATCTGAAAAAGACGCTGCTGCTCCCGCTGGAGCAGCAGGCCCAGGACTAACCCCCGGAAAACCCGAAAAAGGACGCAAAAAAGCCGCCAGATATGCTCTGGCGGCTCTCCTTTTTATGCCCGTGCCTTGCCCTGCGGCTCAGCAAAACTTCCGCTTGATCTCCTTGGCGGTATTGATGATGCCGTAGAAGAAAAACAGCAGCGCGACGGCGGTTCCGATATACCACAGGGGGCTATTGTTTTCTGCGAAATGGCAGGTAATGAAATACAGCGGCAGGCCGATGGCCACGGCGATGCTGACCAGCTTGGAATTTTTCATGATCTGAGACCTCCTTATTTTCTTTAGTTGTAGTATAAAGAAGCCTCATTTCAGATGCAACCAAGAACCGGCAAAGAAACCTCCCGTTTTGGCAAAGATACGGCAAAGGTGCCGAAAAGGCGCTCTGCCGTTACTTCGCGGCCTTTTCCAGCGCCTGCTGCAGGTCGGCGATGATGTCGGCCGGATCCTCCAGACCCACGGAGAGCCGGATGAGCCGGTCGGAAAAGCCGGCGGCGGCGATCTCCTCCGGAGTACACATGGAATGGGTCATGGAGGCCGGATGCTGGATCAGCGTCTCGCAGTCGCCAAGGCTCACCGCCAGGCCGCAAAGCTCCAGATGGTCCAGCAGCTCCTTTGCCATGGCAAAGCTCTTCACCTCGAAGGAGATCATGGCGCCGAAATCCCGCATCTGCTTCTTTGCGGCGGCATGATCCGGATGGCTGGGCAGGCCGGGATAATAGACCCGCTCCACCAGCGGACAGTCCTCCAGCCACCGGGCCACTGCCGCGCCGCCCCGGCAGTGGGCGTCCATGCGGATCTTCAGGGTCTTCAGCCCCCGCAGGATCAGATAAGCCTCCTGCGGCCCCAGGACGGAGCCGGTGATGTCCTTCCGGCCAACGGCCCGGACCTGGGCCATCTGCTCCCGGCGGCCCACGGAAAAGCCCGCGATCACATCGCCGTGGCCGTTGAGATATTTGGTGGCGCTGTGGAGAACGATATCCGCGCCCAGCGCCAGCGGCTGGGTGAGGATGGGCGTGGCGAAGGTATTGTCCACCACCACCAGCGCCTGGGGCGCCGCTTCATGGGCCAGCGCAGCCACAGCCGCAATGTCGATGATCTTCATGTTGGGGTTGGCCGGCGATTCAAAATAGACCATGGCCGTATCGGGCCGCAGGGCCTGCGCAAGGGCCTGCCGGTCGTGGAAATCCACCAGCGTCACCTCCACGCCGAAGCGGGGCAGCGTCTCGGTAAAGAGGGAGAAGGTGCAGCCGTAAAGCGTCCGGTCGGCCACCAGATGCCGGCCCCTGCCCAGGAAGGAAAGCACCGTCCCGGAGATCGCTCCCATGCCGGAGGAGAAGGCAACGCAGTCCTCCGCCCCCTCCAGAAGGGCGATCTTTTCCTCCAGCCGGTCCACGGTGGGGTTGCCCAGGCGGGAATAGATAAAGCCGGTCTCCCGGCCGGCAAACCGGTCGCCGCCCTGCTGGGCGGAGTCAAAAAGAAAGGTGGATGTCTGATAAATGGGCGTCGCCAGCGCGCCCTCCGGGTTTCGGTGGGAAGCGCCGTGGATCACCTTGGTGGCCAGCGCCATTTCCTTGGTAGCCATATTGGTTTCCTCCGTATCAGGTTCAGTTTTGCCGTCTTGCGGCCTTTCTTCCAATATAGCCCGGTTTTGCGATAAATGCAAGACAAATCCACAAAAATGTCCGCCTTTCAAGGACATTTTCCCTTATTCAAACATTTTGTTGAAAATATTCACCAGCAGCAGCATCAGCGCCAGAAACAGCGGCCAGAAGAGAAAGCCCGGCATGATGGAAAAGGCCTCCCCCTCTGCCGGGGCATATTCCACATACATCAGATGCCAGATCACATCGCACATCAGCGCCACGATGCAAAGTCCCGCCGCGCCGCAAAAAAAGCCCTTTTTCGTCCGGCCCAGCCTTGTGCAGAGCAGCAGCGCCAGATAACAGGCCGCCCCGATGCCCATGGCCGGCAATAGCCCCTGCCCGCCCTCCATAAAGCGGTATAGATAGATCGCAGTAAACATGGTTTCTCCTTTCCGGATCCTCGTCCCCCTTATACATGGGAGCTGGCCCCCTTGGCTCCCTCTGACGAGGGAGCTGTCGCCGCAGGCGACTGAGGGAGAGAATTCGCAATCCGTATGCTCTGCGCATCCCGCTTCACTGCAGGCCCGCTCTATCTCTCCCTCCGTCAAGCCCTTCGGGCTTGCCACCTCCCTCGTCAGAGGGAGGCAAGGAGTGGGAGGAGGTCGCTCGCTTCGCACCGCTTTACCGGGCAGGCAAGGGATGGAGGGTATGCCCGAAAAAGCTTTACAGCGGATTCGCCGAAATCTTTGCATACCGGCGGGGATACTGGCCGGGGGTATGGCCCGTCTTGCGGATAATGAGCACCTGATGGGGGAAGTCCAGGCCGCGCAGGTGATATTCCCGGGCGCCCTCCAGCGTGCCCCCCAGGGCGCGGATGGCGGAGCGGCCCTTTTCCAGCTCCTCCTCGGCGGCGGCGTTTTTGCTTTTCAACGGAAGGAAAAGCCCCCCCTCCCTGACATAGGGCAGGCAAAGCTCCGCCAGAATGTTCAGCGGGGCCACGGCCCGGGAGGTGACGATGTCAAAGCGCTCCCGCAGGCCCTTTTTCTGGATATAATCCTCCGCCCGGGCGGCCACGGCGGTGATGGGGATGTCCAGCGCCTGACAGCTTTCCTCAATAAAGCGGATGCGCTTGGCGGTGCTGTCCAGCGGCGTGATGTCGAAGGAAGGGTCGTAGCACTTCAGCGGCATGGTGGGGAAGCCTGCGCCGCAGCCTACATCCAGTATTTTTTTGCCGGAAAAATCCGCGCAGTTTAATAAAAACAGGCAGTCCAGCATGTGCCGCAGGGCGATCTCCTCCGGCTCGGTGACGGCGGTCAGGTTCATGACCCGGTTTTTCTCAAGCATACCGTCGGAAAAGCGCTCCATGCGGGCCAGCGCCTCCTCTGAGATGGGGATGCCCCAGCTCTGGCAGCCGGCGCGAATCATGTCTTGAAAGCTCATTTTGTATCACTCCTATGAGAAAGATAGACCATCAGCGCGCCGATGTCTGCCGGGGAGACGCCGGAAACGCGGCTCGCCTGCCCCAGCGTCTCCGGGCGGACGGCCTGCAGCTTCTGCCGGGCCTCGGTGCGCAGGGTCTGGATGGAGAGATAGTCCAGATCGGGGGGGAGGGGGCTGTCTTCCAGGCGGCGCTGCTCCTCCACCTCCTTCAGCTGGCGGCGGATATAGCCCTCATATTTGATCTGAAGCTCCACCTGCTCCCGCACGGGGCGGGGGAGGGGAGGCCGCTGGGGGTCGATCTGGGCAAGGGCGTCATAGGTCAGCTGGGGCCGGCGCAAAAGCTCTGCCAGCGAAGCGCCGGAGAGGGCGATGGGGGAGGTGCCGTGGGCGGTGAGAAAGGCGTTGACCGTCTCGCTGGGCGGGGCCACGGTCTTTTGCAGCCGGGCGATCTCCGCCCTTGTCTGGGCCTGCCGCTGCTCCATGGCCGCCAGACGGGCGTCGGAGATCAGGCCAAGCCTGTGGCCGTAGGGCATCAGCCGGGCGTCGGCATTGTCCTGCCGGCAGATCAGCCGGTATTCGCTGCGGGAGGTCATCATCCGGTAAGGCTCGTTGGTGCCCCGGGTGACCAGATCGTCAATGAGCGTTCCCAGATAGCCGTCCCGCCGGGCCAGGGTGAAGGGGGGCCGGCCCAAAACGGTCAGCGCTGCGTTGACGCCGGCCACCAGGCCCTGTCCCGCGGCCTCCTCATAGCCGGAGGAGCCGCACAGCTGCCCCGCGCAGAACAGCCCCGGAACGGCCCGCACCGCCAGCCGGTGGTCCAGCTGCAGGGGGTCGATGCAGTCGTATTCGATGGCATAGCCGGGGCGCAGCAGATGGACCTGCTCCAGCCCGGGGACGGTGCGGAGAAAGGCCCGCTGGATATCCTCCGGCAGGGAGGAGCTCATGCCCTGCACATAATATTCGTCGCTGTCTGCGCCGCAGGGCTCTAAAAAGAGCTGGTGCCGGGTCTTTTCCGGAAAGCGCACCACCTTGTCTTCAATGGAAGGACAGTAGCGGGGCCCCGTCCCGTGGATGACGCCGCTGAACAGCGGCGAACGGTCAAGCGAGGCCCGGATGATCTCATGGGTCTGCGGGTTGGTATAGGTGAGCCAGCAGACGGCCCGGTTGTTGACCGGCGTCTCCCGGTCGAAGGAAAAGCCCGTCTCCTCCGGGTCGCCGGTCTGGGGCTCCATTTTGGAGAAGTCCAGGCTCCTGCCGGAGACCCGGGCGGGCGTCCCTGTCTTGAACCGGCGGAGGGAAAGCCCCAGCTCCTGCAGGCAGGCCGTCAGATGGGTGGCGGCATACATCCCGTCTGGCCCGATCTCCCGGACCACCTCGCCGGTGAAGGTCCTGGCCCCCAGATAAGTGCCTGTGGCAAGGACGGCGGCTTTACAGTCGTACCGGGCGCCGCCCACCAGCTGCACGCCGCAGACGGCCCCTGCTTCGTCCGTCAGGAGCCGCTGGCATTCTCCCTGCGCCAGCTCCAGCCCGGGGCAGCGCTCCAGCGCCCGGCGCATATAGGCCCGGTAGGCCAGCCGGTCGGCCTGCGCCCGGGGAGAATAGACCGCGGGGCCCTTGCCCCGGTTCAGCATCCGGAACTGCAGACAAACCGCGTCTGCCGCCCGGGCCATTTCGCCGCCCAGCGCGTCGATCTCCCGCACCAGCTGGCCCTTGGCGGTGCCGCCGATGGAGGGATTGCAGGGCATATTGCCCACGGCGTCCAGACAGGTGCAGACGCACAGGGTGCGGCAGCCCATCCGGGCGGCAGCCAGCGCGGCCTCGATGCCCGCGTGCCCCGCGCCCACCACCACGATATCATAGGCTCCGGCAAAAAAATTCAGCATGAAATTCGAGTCCTTTTCGTATTAAATCAATCAAATATTGCAAACCGTTTTGGAAAATCCCTATTTTCCCACGCAAAAGCGGCTGAAAATCTCGTGGGCCAGGTCGGCGGAGACGGTCTCGCCGGTGATCTGCCCCAGGGCGTTGATGCCCCGCTCCGCATCGCTGAGAAAGGCGTCGGCGGTCATGCCCATGCGGGCGGAGGCCAGCGCGGCGGAAAAATCGGCCAGCGCCTGCTCCAGCAGATGGGCCTGCCGCGCGGAGGTCACCAAAACCTCCTCCGGCTGGGGCGCAAGCCCCGCCAGCCACTGGGCCAGCGGCTCCACCTGTCCCTCCTTTGCGGACAGACGGAACACTGCGTCGAAGGTCTCCCGGGCCAGCAGCGGCGCCAGCCACGGGGGCTCGGCGGAGGTCAGATCGGTCTTGTTCAGCACCAGCACCCGCAGGCCGGCCTCCCGGCAGAGGGCGAGGGCGTCTTCATCCTCGGGGGAGAGGGGGGCGGCGGCGTCTAAAACGCAGAGCACCGCCCGGGCTCTTTTTGCCGCGTCCCGGGCCCGCTCCACGCCCATGCGCTCCGCCTTGGAATCGCTCTCCCGAAGGCCGGCGGTGTCTAAAATGCGGATGGGCGCGCCGCCGCAGGAGATCACCTGCTCCAGAACATCCCGGGTGGTGCCGGCTTCGTCGGTGACGATGGCCCGCATTTCCCCGGCCAGCGCGTTGAACAGGGTGCTTTTGCCGGCGTTTGGCCGGCCGATGATGGCCACCGGCACCCCCTCCCGCACCAGCCGCCCCCGCTGGAAGCCTGCGAGCAGCCGTTCCAGCCCGGCGCAGGTCTGCTCCAGCACTCGCGCGGCGTTTTCGTAGTCAAACTCGCCCAGATCCTCGTCGGTATAATCGCAGACGGCGTAAAAATGCGCCAGCAGGGCCAAAACCTCCTCCCGCAGCGCCCGGATCCGGCCGCCAACGCTGCCCTGCAGCTGGGCCGCGGCGGCCTTTGCCGCCAGCTCCGACTGGGCATGGATCAGATCGGCCACCGCTTCCGCTTCCGTCAGGTCCATCCGTCCCGCCAGAAAGGCCCGGCGGGTATATTCTCCCGGCGGCGCGGGGACGGCGCCCAGGGCAAAGCAATGATCCAGAAGGCCCGCCGCCACCGCCTGAGAGCCGTGGGTATAAAACTCCGCCAGATCCTCCCCGGTGTAGGAATGGGGGCCGGGGAAAAAGGCGGCCATGCAAAGGTCCAGCGTCTGCCCGTCCCGGGCCAGCAGCCGGCCGTAATAAAGTCTGCGGGGCGCGGCGCGGCTGACGGCGCTTGCCCCCCGCGGCACAAAGACCGCGTCTAAGATCTCCGCCGCCCGGGGGCCGGAAAGGCGGAGCACGGCGATGCCGCAGGGCATGGAGCCGCTGCTGCAGGCGGCAATGGTATCGGGCATAAGCATCCTTCTTTCATCATGGGACAGTTACCTTTATGATACCACAGTTTTTTGCCGTTGAAAATGGGGAAACGGTTGCTTTTTCCGCAAAAGACGGTATAATTTAAGGAAAGACAGAAAAGGGGAGCGATAAAAATGAAAAAATTCTTCCGCGAGTTTCGGACCTTTATCAACAAGGGCAATATGTTTGACATGGCCGTTGGCGTCATTGTGGGCGGCGCCTTCAGCACCATCGTCAATTCTCTGATCAGCGATATCATCATGCCGATCCTGGGCGTGGTGCTGGGCGGCGTGGATTTTTCCAGCTGGGTGGTCCCGCTGTATAACCTCTATGGCGGCGACCCCATCCCGCTGAATATCGGCCTTTTCATTAATAATGTGGTGAACTTTCTGGTGCTGGCCTTCTGCGTCTTTTGGATGGTCAAGGGCATGAACCGCATAAAGAAGGAAAAGCCCGCGGAGCCGCCCGCACCGGACAAGAAGGAGGAGCTGCTCACCCAGATCCGGGATCTTCTGGCCGAAAGCAAGGGCGAGCAATAAGACTGCGCAGCGCAAAGACCGCACAGCGCAAAGACCGCACAGCGCAAAGACCGCGAGAGCGGTCTTTTTTGTTGGTGGGTGCGGCTTTTGTTTTTCCTCCGTCCCCCCGTCCCCCGCGGGGCTTGGCTCCCGCTGAGGGAACCCCCCGCAGGGCAAAGCGAAGCCCCCTTGGCTCCCTCTGACGAGGGAGCTGTCGCCGCAGGCGACTGAGGGAGA
>ENA-OUQC01001672-OUQC01001672.1-human-gut-metagenome-genome-assembly--contig:-NODE-1672-length-11065-cov-3.446685_pt1 | contig 11065 bp, 9 predicted proteins | sample MGYA00237942_ERZ548815 | MGnify/ENA primary metagenome ERZ548815 (study PRJEB26490, sample SAMN05194722) | human gut metagenome | biome: terrestrial biome; feature: human-associated habitat; material... | reverse complement strand
GCGCTGCGCCGCAGCCTGCGGCTGTGAGCAGGCAGGCGAAAGCGAGCAGAAAAGCGGTCTTTTTGAAAAGTTTCATGGGAATACACCTCGGTGTGTTAGTTTGCGATTATAGGACGAACGAAACGTCCATTTGGTTCGCATGAAAAAACCCCGGAAGTCCTTACTTCCGGGGCTTTGAAAAAGTCGGGAATCAGTGCAGCAGATTCAGCACCAGCGTGAGAACGACGAACGCGAGCGCGACCCACTTGGTCATCTTCGCCAGAGTACCGTCGAGCGTTTTCGCCTTACCCTTGGAGAAGAAGGTCTCCGCACCGCCGGCGACAGCGCCGGACAGGCCGGAACTCTTTCCAGACTGGAGCAGCACGACGACGATCAGGAAAATACCGGCGAGGAGCTGGATGATGGTGAAAGCAAGAACAAGACCGTTCACGAAATTCAATCCTTTCTATTATAAAAGAAAACTTTTTTGCGCTTAAATATGTTACCACAGCGAAAGCCAAAAAGCAAGCAATTTTTCATGCACTCCCGGCAAAACAGAAAAATCCGTATGCCGTATTCCGGGCATACGGATTTTTCTCAGTTATCCTTGTCCTGCCGGAAAACCCAGCGCTTCTGGATCTGATAGCTTGCGAGGAAGAGCACGCCGTCCACCGGGATCTTGATGACCGTTTCGAGCAGGTTTGTTGCATTTGTGAGATCCTGCAATACCGAAACGAGCACCGCCGATAGTCCCGCCTGTACAACGGCCAGCAGCGCATACCGCCAGATCGAGCGCCCCGCCGCGCCCTTGCTCTGAAAGACGAGCAGCCGGTTGAGGAAAAAATTCGTCACGGCGGAAACGATGCGCGCGCCATAGGTCGCGCAGAGCTCGCGCGTGCCGTCCGGCAGGGAGACGAGAAGCACGGAGTTCAGCAGAGTGAAAAGGCCATAATCCAGCAGAAAGCAGATGACGCTGCTGCCGGAAAAGCGGAGGAACGATTTCAAAGCGGCTTTACTCCTTCTTGTCCCCATGGAAGATGTGGCGGAAGATCAGCTTATAGATCCGCCAGGAATCCTTCACGGTGTTGAAGTGGCTGGTCTGGTTTTCGTCGATGTACACGGTATCGATTACAACCTCGCCGACGCCGAGCCCTGCGCCTTTGAGCGAGAGGAGCATCTGCGTTTCGTATTCGTACCGCTCGCCGCCGATGGAGCACATCAGCGGCAGATGTTTCCGGGCAATGGCACGAAGACCGGTCTGCGTATCGGTCACGCCGACGCCGCAGGCAAGCTTCATAAAGCTGCGCGTGATTTTGTTGCCGAGTTTGCTGCGCAGCGGCACCTGTTCGAGCGAGAAATCGCGCACGCCGAGCCAGAGCTTGTCCGGCTCGCGGCACATCGCCTCGGCGACGGCCATGGCGTCCTTGGGGCGGTGCTGGTTGTCGCCATCGACGACGACAACGCCGTCAATGTCCGGGCGGTTTTCCACGCACCAGGCAAACGCCGTTTTCATTGCGCGGCCTTTGCCCTTGTTCACTTCGTGCCGCAGCACCGTGACGCCGGGACGGGAGGCGGCCTCCGCAAAGGGCTGGAGATGCCCTTCGTGGCTGCCGTCATTGACGATGACAATATCGTCAAACCCTTCGGCCAGCAGGCCGTCCACGACCTGAATGAGCTTTTCGTCCGGCTCGTAAGAGGGGACGACAGCGGTGACTTTCATTTCGCTTTTACCCTGCCTTTATCAGAGAGTTTCGTAGTTGCTGATGACAAAACCGGCGTCGGTCTGCAGGAAATAGATGCGCATGGTGGCATCGGCATAGTCGATGGCCTGGCCGTTGTGCGTGCAGTTGGCGTCATAGGTGACATCCACGCTGTAGCAGTTGTCCGCCCAGATCACAACGCCCGAAGCAGTGGTGTTGGAAACATCGATATTGCCGTAGGCAGTGTTCCAGACGACGCCGTTGTAGGTGTCCTGCAAATCGGTGTAGGCCTGCGTGCCGGGCGTGAGATAGGCGAGCGCGGCATAGAGATTGCCCCAGGTACCGTTGTAGCCGTTCATATAATAGGTGAGATACGCTTTCACGAAGCTCACCGCGCGCGTGGTGTATTTATCGGCGTCCGCTCCGTCCAGACAGAGCATGAAATCGCCCTCGGCGGTTTTTGTGACACTGCATCCCTCGGGCGGCTCGGCGGTCAGCTCCGGCTCGATCAGGAGACCGTCCACCGTGTACGTCGTCCAGGAAACGGGGTTGATGAGCTTGTCCTTGAGCGGCTCGTAGGAGAAGTTGTTCTGCGTCTCGCCGGCGTACTCGCTGCCGAGCTCGATGCCGTTGCAGAAGACTTTGCTGCCGACAGCCGCCTCGACCGAAGCGGACTTCGTTCCCTCCAGCTCCAGCTCCACATCGGATACTGCCCAGTTCACGTCGCTCCCGGAGAGCGTGATCTTGGCAAGCGCTTCGTCGCCGTCCTTGAGAACGTAGGCGGGCGCTTCATCGGTATAGTCGAGCGAGCGGAACGCCTGTACGCTCTCGCTGCCGAAGCGCTCTTCCATATAGGCGCGCACGCGGTCGCGGCCGTCGATGTTTTCCGGGCGCTTCTCGTACCAGAGATTCGTCCAATCGTCAGCGGTATAGGAGGCAAGCCACGCTTCAAATGCGCGCTGCGGCGCCTGCCGCACGGCCTCGGCGTGCTGCTTTTCCTGCAGTACAATGGCGTTCTGCTCGGCTTCGGCGGCCAATTCGGCATCCTTGTTTTTCTGGAAGCGCGCGAGCGCGATCCAGAGCACGATGAGTGCGGCGAGGAAGATGACCGCCACCACAAGAACATACGTCAGCAGTCCCCTGCGGAAGCCGCCCTTTTTCTTTTCGGGAACGGATTCCTCGTCCGCGACAGGGCGTTCGCGGCGGGGAGGTTTTTCCTCCTTTGCGGGGCGCTCGCGGCGGGCAGGCTTATCCTCCGTAACGGGGCGCTCACGACGAGTGGGTTTATCCTCTGCGGCCGGACGCTCGCGGCGGACAGGCTTTTCCGCCGGCGCCGGGCGTTCGCGGCGCACCGGCGTCTCTTTCTGCGCGGGGTGCGCTGCCTTCCGAATGGGCGCGGGCGCTTCAAAGCTCTCATCCGGGATGGGAGAGGGAGCTTCAAAGCTCTCCGCGGGGACCGGAGCGGCGGGCTCTTCCGGCAGCGTCCCCGCCGCGTGCGCAGTCACGCGCTCGGCGGTTTCCGGGATATCAAAAAGCAGCTCTTCCTCGCGGACGGAGGGAGTGCGCTCGGCGTGCGGCAGGCGCGCTTCGCTCTTCCGGCTCGTGCCGGATACAGGTTTTTCGTGTTTTCCCATAGCTGCCCTCAATTCAAAACGAGAATGGCGGTGGACATCTGGCGCATGCCGATGATGTTCGAGCCGCGGGTGATCTGCTCGCCGTTGTAGTACATGAGCGAGGACGAACCGCCGTCAAGGTTCGCAGCGTTGACCGCACCGCGGTCATACATGATCTTTGCGATATCGTCGTAGGTTGCGCCCATGCTGTCGGGCTTGCGGCCCTCAATGACCATGAGAAGAATGGTGCCGTCCGAGCACTGACCGATGCACGTGCGCGGGTTCATGCCGCCGCCGAGATTGGTCTGCAGCTCGCCGTCCTTCACAAGCACCGGGCCGGGGGAGAAGCTGACCGCACTCTCCAGCCCGAGATCGAGTGCCTGCTGGCCGGACATATCGCCGACGTGGAGAATGTGGTTGGCGTCGAAGCCGACAACGTTGAGATACCATGTGCCGGGATTGCCGTAGGCAATCGCACCGTCGCGCATGACAAGACCGTCGGGAATGCCGCCGTTGCCGCCTCCGCCCGGATCGTAGAAGCCGCCGGCGTTTGTGCCGCCGATGGCGTTGTATTTATCAATAAACTCGTAAAGATACAGTCCGTGGTAGTTCGCGCCGTAGGCGTCGAGCGTGCCGACAACGACCTTTGAAGGATCGCGGATGATCATAAGCTTTCCCTTGAAGGTCGAGCCCTTGATGTCCACAACTTCGAGCCACTCGCCGCTTTCGCCGGTGTTCTCTGACGGGTCGGCCACGACGACCTGTCCCGCGTTGGTGTTTTCGTCTTCCACGGTGCGGCCGTCCTCGTAGGGAAGCTCGACAAAATTGTCGTCCGGCGCCGGTTCATCGTCCGTGGAGGTGCTGACGGGATGCAGTATCGCGTCCACCTGCGCGTCGGAAAGATAGATGTGCGGCAGGAATTTCAGCGCGCTCGTCTCGTTGACAGACAGCACGAAAAGCCGCTCCGCTTCCTTGGAGGGGCCGTGGATCAGCACGCCCATCACGCCCAGAAGAAAAACGGCAAACAGCAGTATGGTGACCAGCAGGATCAGCAGAATGCGCCCGACGACGCGGAAGATCCCACCGGCTGCGCTGCGTTCACGCATGGTTTCATCCTCGCTCTCAGTAGTAATAAAAATACCAAATTAGTATACACCAGAAAGCCGCCTTTTGACAAGTTCCTGAACACAATTATAATCAACGACTTCCAAACATATAGACGAAAAAGCCGCCCCTCCGGTTCTTTCGGAGGGGCGGTGCGCAGAAAAAAGAGAGGATGAATTATTTTTCCGGCTGCAGGAGCTTCGTCTTTTTGGAAAGGAAGTAAATGACGATCGCCGCGATGAGCCAGTTGAAGGCAGTGTAGATGAAGTTGTAGATGAACGAGTAGACCCACACGTTCTTCATCGCCATGCCGAGGAACACGTCCGGCATGTACTCGCCCCAGACGATCACGCCGCTGAGGACGAAGGAGAGAAGCGCGCCGAGCGCGCCGATGACGGTGCCGAGCACCGGCTTCTTCGGGGTGAGACCGGCGAGACCGGTGAGCGCGTAGGCCAGAGCGTAGTCGAGCAGGAGCGACTGCCAGCCGTAAGCGATACCGCCGCCGATGATGGCCTTGAGAACGCCGAAAACGAGACCCGCGCCCATGCCCCAGACCGGGCCGCGCCGCAGCGCGAACACCATCAGGGGAATGAAGAGCAGGTTCATCGATCCGCCCTGCGCGAACAGATCGAACTTGAGGAAGTTGAGCACGACCGCCATGGCGACCATGATTGCTCCCTCGCAAAGTGTGCGGGTGGTCTGTTTGCTTTTCATAAGAAAGCCCTCCAATAAAAAAATCAGCCACCCGATCCCGGACGTGGCTGAAGAACAAATACCGTATGGGTACTCCCTCCGCCGGCATTACCCGGATCAGGTTAAAGGGTACCGGCGCTTCGATTTGCACCGTCTCAGCCGGGAAAACCCAGCACCCCTGTTCTGTAAACATATCATACCGCACGAAAAAGGGAAATGCAAGCGCAACTTTGACGAATTGCACCGGAGACTTGACCGCGCTTTATGCAAAAGGTATAATATTATTTATATTGTAAACTCCTTCAGTCCCGCCTTTGGCGAGACAGCTCCCTCGCGAGGGAGCCTTAATGGGAAAGGATGGGCCTTTCTATGATCCAACTGAAGAATGCCGCGCTCGAGTCCTCCGCCGGAAAAAAGAGCGTGCACGCGCTGCGCTGTTTGAATCTCACGCTGCCGGAGACCGGTCTCGTGGTGCTCGCCGGCGCGTCCGGCAGCGGGAAAACGGCGCTGCTGCACCTGCTTGCCATGCGGGAAATGCCGTCCCGCGGGGAGATGCTCGTCGGCGGCGAGAATACGGCGCGTTGGAGCGAATCCCGCCGCGCCGCCTGGCGGCGCGAATGCGCCGCTGCGGACGAAGAGCTTCTCTTTGATGATCTCACGCTTTCGGAAAATGCGGAGCGCGCTGCGCTGCTCGCGGGCTTCTCCCGCCGGGACGCACGGGAAAATGCACGGGATGCGCTCACCCTGCTCGGTCTTGAGAGTGCGGCGGACGTATACCCGAACCGGCTCTCCGGGGAAGAGCGGCGTCTCGGCGCGCTCGCCTGTGCACTCGCGCGCAAAAGCCGCGTCCTCTTTCTGGATGAGCCAACGGACGGCCTCAGCGCAGAGAGCGCGGAGACTGTGCTCTCGCTTCTGGGGGAGACATCCGGCAACCAGCTCGTCATTATCGCGGCGCGCAATGCCGAAGCGTTCGGCGAAAATGCCCGTGTCCTGACGCTTGAGGACGGGCAGATCGCCTCCGATACGGACGAGGACGCCGCCGAGACCGGCGCGCCGGTTCCGCCCGTCGCCGGAGCGGGCGGCGGCGTCCGGCTGCGCATGGCGTTTGCCAATTTGAAAAAGAAAAAGAGCCGCGCTCTGCCGCGGCTGCTTGCGCCGATGCTCGCGGTGCTGCTCTGCCTCCTGTTGTTTGCCGCCTTCTCCGGCGGAGAGCAGAGCGCGAAGAACGCCGAGACGGCGGTGCTCTCCGCCTACCCGGTGACGCTGGACAGCGGTAGTGTTCCCTCCGGCGATCTTGGCGCGCTGGGCGACTGGCTCGACGGCCACACGGACGAGAAAACGATCTCCGTCCAGCGCCGCTACGCCATCACACCGCAGATTTTCCGCGGCGATTCCTCCGCCGCCGGGCCGGAAGCGCTCAACAGCGAGGAAAACGGCACGCTCTGGACGCAGCTCCCCGAAGGGGAGAAGCTGCGGCAGATGCGCTACACGCTCGTCTCCGGCCGCTGGCCGGAGCGGTACGACGAAGCAGCGGTGCTGCTCGACGCACGCGGCAAGGTGGACGAGAGCTGCCTCCGCTCGCTCGGCCTCGACCCGGAAGCGAACGCCAGCATCAGTTATACGGAACTTCTGCGTCTTTCCTTCCGTGTGCTGCTGCCGACGGACGAATACGTCCGGAATGTGGACGGCACCTGGGGCTACATGGGGGGAGACACGGCGTATCTCACCGCGAAGATCGCCTCCTCGCAGCGGCTCAACATTGTCGGCGTGCTGCGCCCAGTGGGAGAGACCCCCGGCGAGAGTCTGACCGGCGGCGCTGCGTACCTCCCGGAGCTCATGACATGGACGGTGGAGACCGTGCTCGGCAGCGATATCGTAAAAGCGCAGACGGCCTCACCCGATACGGACGTTCTGACCGGCCTGCCGTTTGACAGCGAAGGCGTCTATACGCAGGACGAGGCCGGACAGCGCGCCGCGCTGCGCGGCTACGCCGTCGGCCAGACCCCGGCGCAGCAGGCGGCGATGGTTTCCGAGCTCACCGGAACGGCAGTGGAGACGGAGCGGGCGCAGGATGCCCTTTTGCAGACGATCGCCGCGCTCTCCGGCGAAGCGCTGGAAAACGCTTTTGCCCGGTACATTGCTGCCGGCGTGTCCTCCGGCTCGCTCGAAGGAAATCTCCGTGCTTTCGGCGCGGAGGCGGCGCAGACCGTAACACAGCTGCGGCTCTATGCGGACAGCTTCACTGCGCGCGAAACGCTTGGCACGGTGCTGCACGGCTATGCCGAGACGGTGACGTATTCGGATGCCGCCTCCGGCCTTGTGCAGCCGGGGCTTGCGCTCCTTGAAAGCTCGATGAAGGCCGACCGGCTCGGAACGGTACTCGCGGCAGTGCTTGCCGCGGCGTTTGTCGTGCTCGTCTCGGCGCTTGCCGCAGCAGCGCGGGGCGGGGAGCTTTGTATGCTTCGCGCGCAGGGGCTCTCGTCACCGCAGAGCGTGATCGGCGCGGAGAGCTTCCTGCTCGGACTCTTCGGCGGCGTGCTCGGCGCGGGGATCGCGTGGGTACTGTGCTTTGCGCTCGGCTCGATCGGCGGCGCGGCGCTCTCGCTCTCGTGGCAGACGGCGGCGGCTGCCGCGCTTGCCGCGGCGCTCCTCTCGTGGCTCTCCGGCCGCCTTGGCGCGTCCGGCGCGCTGAAGTAAAATTAAAAAAATTCCGTATGCTTTTTCATGAAGCATACGGAATTTTTTTATTCTTCGGTTGGTTCCGGTTCGGATGCAATGTCCGGCTCGGTTTCCCCGCGGCGGCGGAACTTTGGCAGGGCGCGGTTCAGGCATGCGCTCAAAAGCAGGATGTACTGGCAGTAATAAAGCCAGAGCATCACGACAACGACCGTTACAAGACTGCCGTAGGTGCCGTAGCTCCCCGTGACGGAGACCCACGTGGAAAACGCCCACGAGAAGATCGTCCAACCGGCGGCGGCGGTCAGCGCGCCGGGGAGGACTTCCCCGAAGCGCGGGCGCAGCCCGGTGCTCCAGCGGAAGATGGCGGCAAAGAAAACTGTCAGCACCGCGATGGCGACCACGAAGCGGAAGTGCAGCAGAAACGTGAAGAACGACTGCGAACCGGGGAAATATTTCTCCACAAGCGCCTTGATCTGCTGGCCGAAGCCGCCGAGCACGATCGAGAGGATCATCATGAGCAGCATGCCGAGCGTGTAGATGATGCCGCGGGCGCGGCGCATCAGAAATCCGGCGCGCCGCGGCTGCTCGTAGATATCCTCCAGCCCGCGGATGAGCGAGGCAAAGCCCATGGCCGACGACCACACCGTTGCCACGATGGAGATACTGAGTACGCCGATGCCGCTGCTGTAAACATCCGCAATGATGACGCGGATGAGCTGATTCATCGAGTCCGGCAGCACGGGCGCTGCCGCCGTGAGAAGCTGTTCCTCGGTGATGGACGTATAAGGCAGAACAGACACGCACAAAATGACGATGGGCACGATCGAAAGGAAAAACCAGAACGCCGTAGCGGCGGCGATCGTAGCGATCTGCCGCCGTCCCATATACTCGGATATGTGCTGAAAATTTTTAATGAGTTTACGAATCTTTTTCATACGGCGAATTATATCCTATTTTCCTGCGAGTAGCAAGCGAAAAATGGCGCAGTATTTACTTTCAACGTGGAATCGTGTAGTATGAAATCGGGTGATGCAAATGAAAATGAAAAAACTTACGGCACTATTCCTTGTTATCGCGCTGCTTTCTGCGATTCTCAGCGGCTGCGGCGCAGATGGTATCGCGATCAGCGGGACTACCCGCGGCAGCAGCGTGAGTGAAGCGCTCTCCTCTGCGCTCAGCACGGCAGGAGGTGCGGAGCTGCGCATGGCGGCCGACGGCGTCCACGCCGATGTGGATTACGCCGATATGACCTGGTATGTCTATGATACCGGGGAATTCCTCGATAAGGCCGCCCAGCTTGGCGAAACGGCGGACGGCGGCGAGGCGATCGAGCTCTACGACTGGCTGATGGCGGAATATGCGAAAGCGTATACGCTCGATAATCTTGCCTATATCGACCTTTACGCCCATCCGGGCGATGAATCGATCAGCGATGCCTGCCAACAGCTCGATGTCGCTCTCAACGATCTGATCGACGCGCTCTGCGTCGCTCTTTCCGACGCACTGGACGGCCCGGCGGGGAAAGCGCTGGAAAACTACATCGGCTCGGACAAGGCGGAGGCGCTGCGCGGCTACGACGAGCAGACCGACCGCGAGCGCGAGATCGCCGAGCGCATCTCGGAGCTGACGCTGCAATACAATGCGCTCATTATGGAGGATCTGAGCTTCGGCGAGGAGACGGAGAAGATCGGCGCGCTCTATCGCGAACTGGTGGATCTCCACAACGAGGAAGCGCAGCTGGCCGGATACGACGGCTATGCCGATTACGCCTACGAGATAAGCTATGGCCGCGACTTTACGCCCGACGACGCTGCGGCGCTGTGTGAAGCCGTAAAGCCGTATGCGAAGGAGTATTTCTCCTCGCTCTACTCGCATGAAGCAACGTATACCGATTTTTCCGTGGATACCGATCTCTCTGCGCAGGAGCTCGTCGGCCTTATTACAAAATATATGCTGCGCGTCTCCGACGGGGCGTCGGAAGCCGCCGCGTATATGAAGCAGCACGGGCTCTACTTCATGGATAGCGCCGACCGCGTCAGCGACCTTGGCTTTACCACGACGCTCGACCAATACAACGCGCCGTTTATTTATCTTGCTCTCTACGGGAACGAGTACGACATCCAGAGTATGTTCCACGAGTTTGGGCATTATTACGATGCGTATGTGAACCCCATCCCCGATGTCCTGCTGAGCGTCGGCTCGCTCGATATCTTTGAGATCCACTCCACCGGCATGGAAGCGCTCTCCACCGGCTGGTATGGCGAAATTTACGGGGAAGAGGCCGGGCTTGCCCGCATCAAATTCCTGGATAATGCGCTCTATACGGTCTTTACGGGCTGCCTGTTTGACGAATTCCAGCGCGTGGTCTACGCCGATCCGACCCTGACGCCGGAGCAGATCAGCCAGACATTCACGGCCATCGCGCGCTCCTACGGCCTGCGTACCTACAGCCGCGACTTTTCGCACTACTGGATGCAGGTCAGCCACAACTTTGAATCGCCCTTCTACTATATCAGCTACGCCGTGAGCATGCTCGCCTCGCTGCAGATGTATGAGATGGCGGAGAACGACTGGGCGGAGGCAGCGGACTTTTATAACGATCTTGTCTCGCTCGGCGCTTATGACTACACCTACTGTGAGCTGCTCGACAAGGTTGGTCTTGAATGCTTCACCGACGGCCTGCCCGCGTGCGTTCCGCAGGCGGTGCAGGACATGGAAGCGCTCTGCCTCGCGTGGGACGAGGCGGCGTGAATGCCGGTCGGAAAGAAACCCCTCCGGCTTTTGCCTGCGGCAAAACCCACCTCCCCTGGCGAGGGGAGGCAAGCAGGTTTACAGAAAACGGTCCTGGCTCCCCTAACAGGGGAGCTGGCAGCGAAGCTGACTGAGGGGTTTTTGAAATGATTTTAAAGACTCCCAAAGCGCCATCCATGCGGATGGCGCACTGTTTTTTCGGCTGCCTGGGGCGCCGGTGGACATTTCCTGTAAAAAAAATACCGCCCAAAAGTGCCGGAAAATGAAAATAATGCTTGCAATGCGGCAGAAAATATGTTACATTGCAAGGCGACAATTGAATAGGGAAACCATTATTTCTGTGCCGCCGAAACGAGCGGCAAACAAAGGAGAAGCGTATGAAGAAGAACAAAATCCTGAGTCTTTTCCTGGCGCTGATGATGATCTGCGCTGTACTCCCCGGATGCGGAGACGGCAGCGGATCGGGCACCGAAGGAAGTAACGGCTTGCAGAACGAGCGGAAAGCCAACAACGAGATCGTTGTGGCCATCGCTCAGGACCTGGAAG
>ENA-OUQC01001671-OUQC01001671.1-human-gut-metagenome-genome-assembly--contig:-NODE-1671-length-11068-cov-3.359484_pt1 | contig 11068 bp, 9 predicted proteins | sample MGYA00237942_ERZ548815 | MGnify/ENA primary metagenome ERZ548815 (study PRJEB26490, sample SAMN05194722) | human gut metagenome | biome: terrestrial biome; feature: human-associated habitat; material... | reverse complement strand
TGTATTCCTGATAGGCCGCCCCAAAAGTGCCGGTGAGATACCGCTCCTCCTGCAATATCTGCAAGTGCAGCATGACGACCGAGAAAAGCGTAAACGCCGCCGTCAGCGGGTTGAAGTACAAAAGCAGAACGCCGATGTACATAAAATCAAAGCCGAGAAACGCCGGGTTGCGGCTGAAGCGGTATATGCCGGTCGTAACAAACTCCGTTTTGTCCGTATCCGGGATCCCCGCCCGCCAGCTGTCCTTCATACAGACAACGGAGAACAGAAAGATGAGATCGCCGAGCAGTCCCGTACAGAAGCCGGTAAAGCGCGCCCCGGCAGGAAGCATGCTCCACCCGAACGCAACCGATAAAAGCTGCGCGATCACAACGCCGAGCGTCGCCGCGCTCATCCAAAGTTCCACCGTGTGGATGTTCTTCTCTTTCCGCCGCCCGATCTGTCGGGTCTGGATGCCGCGGCGCTTTTGGAGCAGCACCTTTGTGAAATAGATACCGTAGAAAAGCGCCAGAACGACAAGGCACAGTACGCCATACGGCATGTGTTCTTCCCATAAATTGATCATTGTTCCTCCTTTTTATATTATGTAAACTTATACTACCAAACGTTCGTTTGCATAATATAGTCATATCCAACAAATTTGTCAAGATCCTCCCCGGATGTAACACCAGTGAAACATGATGCACGGTGTTACATAAAAGCGTATGCCCCCTATATTTTGCATAAGTGCCGCAAAAATCGAGTCAAAACAACGTGTAAAACGCCGGTTTGTTGACATTCGTTACATATTACGGTAAAATGCGTAACAGAATGTGAAACAGGAGGATTTGTATGAACTTTTATGAGCAGACAAGCAGCTGCGTATCCCGGCTGTCACCGACAGAGCAGAACCTGTTTAACTACATCATCAAAAATTTGCATATCGTAAAGGATATGAGCATACGCGACCTTTCGGAAAAGTGTTTTGTCTCCACGACATCGATCTTCCGTCTGGTGAAAAAACTCGGCTATCAGGGCTACGCCGAGTTTTCTCAGGCGCTCCGCGATACTGAGGAGGAATCGCGGAAGATCCACATGCCCAGCATCGTCTCCGCGGACAATTACCGCGACAGCTATCTCAAAAACGTGATTGAGGCGGTAAAGGTCATTACGGACGAAAAGATCAATAAATTCAACGCGATCATGAACCGAAACCCCAACATATTCATTCTTGCCGAAGGACTGAGCCATGAGGTTGGGCGATATCTTTATCGGCTGCTGACCATGATCGGGTTCAACACGGAGATGCCGGACGAGGAGTATGAGTTTGCTTCCGTCCTCCGCCGGATCAAGCGGGATGACGTTTTGCTTGTTCTTTCCTATACCGGAAACAACCGCAGCGTCATACAGCAGATCGAGCGCATTTTCGCCATTGCCACGCCAACCATCGTTTCGCTCACGCGGGCCGACAACAATGCGATCCAGAATATGAGCGATCTGAATTTCTATGTTTTTGCCGACGAAATCGACTGTCAGGGTGTGGATGTTACGTCGCGCTGCGGCATGATCGCCATCATGGAAACGCTTTTATACAAGCGTCTTTCCGCCGATTCCAGTACAATTATTGATTGATTTTCGTGCTGTGTTACGCAATTTGTAACACAGCACTTTTCTTTTTCCAGCGTTACATTCGTTCCCCAAAATAGAGACAGCAGGAAAAATCTATGGTACGATTCGGGTGTAGCTTGTACAAGAAACGGCAATATAACCACCGCGAATTTATGAATTATTTCAGAAAGGAACGAAAAAATGGCGAAGAGAATTGAAAGCACCCCGAAGGCTGACGGCTTCAGAATGCCCGGTGAGTTTGAGGAACAGAAACAGATCTGGATGCTTTGGCCGGAACGCCCCGACAACTGGCGCAACGGCGCAAAGCCCGCGCAGAAGGTCTTTACCGAGGTTGCGAAAGCCATTGCTCAGTTTGAGCCGGTGACGATGTGCGTCAGCCCCGCGCAGTATCAGCATGCGCGTTACATGCTTCCCGCCGAGGTCCGCGTTGTAGAAATGACGAGCAACGATTCCTGGATCCGTGACTGCGGCCCGACGTTCGTTATCAATGACAAGGGCGATGTCCGCGCCATTGACTGGGAATTCAATTCCTGGGGCGGTCTGGTCGACGGCCTGTATTTTCCGTGGGATCAGGACAATCTCGTTGCGCAGAAGGTCTGCGAGATCGAGGGCGTCGACTCCTACCGTACCCCTGACTTCGTGCTCGAAGGCGGTTCCATCCATGTTGACGGCGAAGGCACGCTGATCACGACCGAGATGTGCCTCCTCTCCGAAGGCCGCAACCCCGACATGAGCAAGGAAGAGATCGAGGCGAAGCTCAAGGAGTACCTCAATCTCGAAAAGATCATCTGGATCAAGGACGGTATCGATCCTTACGAGACCAACGGCCACATCGACGATGTTGCCTGCTTCATCCGTCCGGGTGAGGTCGCATGCATCTGGACCGAGGATAATAATCATCCGTTCTACCAGCAGGCGCAGGACGCTTACAAGACGCTCTGCGAGGCGACCGACGCCAAGGGCCGCAAGCTCAAGGTCCACAAGCTGTGCCTGACCAAGGAGCCCTGTTATCTCAAGGGCGCGGACACCATCGAGTGCATTGAGGGCACGATCCCGCGTGAAGAGGGCGAGGTCTCCATTGCTTCCTACATGAACTTCCTGATCGTCAACGGCGGCATCATTCTTCCGCAGTACGGCGACGAGAACGACGCGCTCGCCATTGAACAGGTCCAGGCCATGTTCCCGGAGCGCAAGGTCGTCGGCGTCCGCACCGAGGAAGTCGCCTACGGCGGCGGCAACATCCACTGCATCACCCAGCAGCAGCCCAAGGGCTGAAATCCGCTCGGCTGCCCCGCACCGTGCTGGGCAGCCGCCGGTGAAAATAAAATAAGAGGGAGAAATACTATGGAAAACAGTAAAAAGGTAAGCCTTGTCGGTACGGTACTGTTTACCGTATGCAGCATTCTCGTGCTCGACTCGTTCGTCGCTCCGGCAATCATCGGCGTTTCCTCCATCACGGTATGGATCATCTCCGCGATCATCTTCTTTATCCCCTACGGTCTCCTTTCCGCTGAGCTCGGCAGCACCTACCCGGATGACGGCGGTATCGTCAGCTGGGTAGGCCGGGCTTTCGGCGAGTTCCCCAGCGTTCTCGTCGGCTGGATGTACTGGGTCAACGTGGCGTTCTGGATGCCCGCCGTTTTCACCGCGTTCTCCGGCTGGCTGAGTCTCGCGCTGTTCCCGGAGATGAGCATCATCGTGCAGGCGATCATCGCCGTTGCGATGTGCTGGGTCATCGTTTACATCGGCGTGAAGGGCATTGAGCTCTCCGTTCTCGTGTCCAACATCATGGCCATCGTCAAGATGGGCATTCTCGTGATTTTCGGCTTCATGGGCATTGCCTACGGCGTGAAGAACGGCTTTGCCAATGACTTCTCCATTTCGAACTGGGTTCCCACCATGGACAACACGGTCACCTATGTCGGCGCGATCGTCTACAACCTCCTCGGCTTTGAGCTGATCGGTTCCATCGGCTCCAAGATCGAGAATCCCAAGAAGACCGTTCCCAAGATGACGATCATTGCCGGCGCGGCCATCACGTTCCTTTACTGCTTCGGCACATTCGGCGTTCTCGCCGCGATCAACGCCGCCAATGTCGATGAGGTTGACGGCTTCGTCTACGCCCTGCAGGAGCTCTGCTCCGTCTTTGGCAGCGCGCAGATGCCCGTGTTCTACATTCTCATCGTTCTTGCCATCTCCACGCTGGTCGCCAACATGATCACCTGGTGCCTCGGCGCAAACGAGTCCTTCCAGGCCGCGGAGCTTGACAAGCGCTCCAAGTTTCTGGGCCACCGCAACGAGAAGTACGGCACGTCCGACAATCTCTACTACCTCATGGGCGTCATTTCCTCCGCCCTCATCATTCTCAACTACGCGCTCAGCGGCAACGCGAACGACGTTTTCTGGACGCTCTTCTCCTTCTCGTCGATCGTGTTCATGCTCAACTATCTCTTCATGTTCCCCGCGGCCATCAAGCTGAGATTCACCGACAATACGCCCCGCCAGTACGCCGTTCCGGGCGGGAAAGCCGGCATAGTCGTCTGCGGTGTTATCTGCTTCCTCTGCGTGGCGCTTGCGTGCTACTTCCTCATCGACTTTGACGTGACCGGCTACGCCTTCTGGATGCAGCTCATCGGCGTACTGCTCACCGTTGCCGTCGGCTACTGGCTCTACCGCGCCGGAAAGAAAAAGAACTAAGGACAAAACCGGCGGCTCACGCCGCCGGAGGGATTGCGCATGAAAACCAGAAAGATCGCCGCGGCTGTGCTCTGCGCGCTTTCCGTGGTCACCGTATTTTGCTTCCGGCTTATGTCGGCTCCGCTGACCGGCACCGTTACCGCCGCAGAGTTGGGGAGCGCGCTCGGCGCGCTCTCCCTGCTCCCGACGGTGCTCGCCGTCGCTCTGGCGTTTCTGCTCGGCGATGTCGTTGTGTCGCTTCTCATCGGACTATCCGTCGGAGAGCTTATGCTCCTGCTCATGGCAGGGGGAAAGCCCGCGGCGCAGTTTTTGCAGATCGTTCCGAGCATCATTGACGAGCTGGTCGGCGTCTCTGCCGACGCGGACAACGCCAAGGTGCTGATTCTGTGCGCGCTTGTCGGCGGACTGGTCGGCGTGCTGATGAAAACCGGCGGCTTTGAAGCCGCAGCAAAGCGGATCACGAAAAAGGTGAAGACGCCCCGCAGCGCCAATCTACTCGGCCAGCTTTTCTGCGTGCTGTTCTTCTTTGACGACTACGCAAACGCCCTGATCACCGGCCCCGTCCTCCGCCCGATTGCAGACAAAGTCGGGCTCTCGCGGGAACGGCTCGCGTACATCGTCGATTCAACCGCCGCACCCGTAGCCGGCATCGCCGTGGTGTCCAGCTGGGTCGCCGTAGAGTTGGCAGTCATCACCAGCGGTCTTGAAACTGCCGGAATCGCAGATTCGGCTTTCCAGGTTTTCCTTCGCTCCATTCCCTACTGCTTCTACTGCATTTTCGCTCTCGTGTTCATGTTCATCACCAGTATTACCGGCCGGGAGTTCGGCCCCATGCTCAAAGCGGAACGCCGCTCCAGAGCCGCACAAAGCAGCGCTTGCCCGGAGAGTTCTGCTCCGGAAGCCGCCGATACCGGCTCAAAAAGAGAGTCGGTTTCGATCTGGGTCGCGTTCGGCAGCATTGCTCTGCTCGTGCTGTATCTCGTTGCTTCGCTTCTCACGAACCGCGGCGACACGATCACGCTTCTGCTGCGTTCGGCGTTTCTCAGCAGCGTCGCTGCCCTGGCCGCAGCCGTGGTAACGAAGGTTCTGCCCGCCGGAGACGGACTCAAAGCATGGCTTGACGGCGTAACGAACATCGTCCCGACGATCATCGTTCTGCTGCTTGCCTGGTCGCTTGCCGCGATCGTTGAAAAGCTCGGCACCGTGTATTTCGTTGTGGAGCTGATCGCATCGAAAGCCGCGTGGCAGCTTGTTCCGGCGATCATCTTCATCTGCTGCTGCGCCGTCTCTTTCGCTGCGGGCAGCTATGGATGCATGTTTATGGTCATGCCGATGGCGATCCCCATCGCCTGCGCCGTTATGGAAAACACTCCCGGCATCGGCAGCCATTTTCTGCCGGTGTGTGTGGCGTGCGTCCTCTCCGGCGGCATATTCGGCGACCACTGCTCCCCCATGACCGACTGCACGATCCTCGCTGCGCTCGGCAGCGGCTGCGAAGTGATGGATCATGCCGTCACGCAGATGCCATATGCTTTCACCGTTGCACTGGTCAGCATTTTCTGCATCATTTCCGCAACTCTCGGCTTCAGCGCCGTATATACGATCGCGCTGGGGATACTGGTCCTCTCGGCCATCATTCTACTATTCGGAAAACAACCATGAAAGGGTCGCAACAATGAAAAAGGATTTTCTCACCGTAAACGACTTTACCAAGGAAGAGCTGATGGACATCATCAATCTGTCCATCGCCATCAAGAAGTCCATCAGCTCCGGCTACAATCCCCCGCTCATGAAGGGCATGACGCTCGGCATGATCTTCCAGCAGTCCTCCACCCGTACCCGCTGCTCGTTTGAGACCGCCATGGAGCAGCTCGGCGGTCACGCGCAGTATCTCGGGCCCGGCATGATCCAGCTTGGCGGCCACGAGACGATCGAGGACACCGGTCGTGTTCTTTCCGGCCTGATGGATATCGTCATGGCCCGCGTCATTGAGCACAAGACCGTCGTCAGCCTGGCGAACGCCTGCACGATCCCGGTCATCAACGCCATGTCTGACTACACGCATCCCACCCAGGCGATCGCCGACGTGATCACTATGATGGAGCATCTGCCCGCCGGCAAAAAGTTTGAGGACTGCAAGGTTGTCTTTACCGGCGACGGCACGCAGGTCTGTGCTTCTCTCGGCTTCATCTGCAGCAAGCTCGGCGCGCACTTCGTCCATTACGGCCCCAAGACTGCCCAGCTCAATGAAGATCACAAGAAGATCCTCGAGGAGAACTGCAAGGTTTCCGGCGGCACGTGGGAAGTCACCGACAACCGCGACGCTGTCAAGGGCGCGGACTTCATCTATACCGATGTCTGGTACGGCCTTTATGAGAACGAAATGCCGAAAGAAGAGCGCGTGAAGCTCTTCGGCGCCTATCAGGTCAACCGCGACATGATGCAGCTCGGCAATCTCGGCTGCAAGTTCCTGCACTGCCTGCCCTGCACCCGCGGCGAGGACGTTACCGACGAGGTCGCCGACTCCGCCGCTTCCCTCTGCTGGGAGGAAGCCTGGAACCGTCTTACCGCCATGCGCGGCCTTCTCGTGTACTTCACGCGGGAAAAGAAGCAGTTCTCCGAAATCGCCAAGGCCGCTGCGAAAGCGGAGCTTGAATCCGTGCTCGACAGCATGGGCATTGTCTACTGAGTGCCATGGCGAGAATCGTAATTGCGCTGGGCGGAAACGCCCTCGGCAGCACGCCGGAAGAACAGAAAGAAAAGGTTGCCAATTCCGCCAAAACCATTGTCAATCTTGTCAAGCAGGGGCATGAACTTATCATTGCCCACGGCAACGGCCCGCAGGTCGGCATGATCAATCTGGGTCTGAGCCACAGCGCGGCCGACGGCGTCATTAAGGCGGAGATGCCCTTCCCCGAATGCGGCGCCATGAGTCAGGGCTATATCGGCTATCACCTCCAGAACGCCATTGCCCGCGAGCTTCAAGCCCAGGGCCTGGCGAAAAATGTGGTGACGCTTGTCACGCAGGTCGAGGTTGATGCGGCGGATCCCGCCTTCAAAAATCCCACCAAGCCCATCGGGGCTTTCTACTCCAAAGCGGAAGCCAAAGAGAAGATGGCGGCAGACCCCACCTGCGTATTCAAGGAAGACGCCGGCCGCGGCTGGCGCAAGGTGGTTGCCTCCCCCATTCCGGTGGATGTGGTGGAAAAGGCGAGCATTCTCCATCTGGTCGATTCGGGTTTCCTTGTGATCGCCTGCGGCGGCGGCGGGATCCCCGTTGTAAAGCAGGGCGAGGGCGACTACGTGGGCGTTCCCGCCGTGATCGACAAGGATTACGCCTCCGAGTGTCTTGCAGAGATCGTTGATGCGGATTATCTCTATATTCTCACCGCAGTTGACAGAGTGTGCATCAACTTCAATAAGCCCGACCAGAAAGAGATCAAGGAAATGAGCTGCCAGGAAGCCGAGGAATATGCTCAGCAGGGTCAGTTTGCCCCCGGAAGCATGCTTCCCAAGGTCAAGGCCAGCATGAAGTTTGCCTCCTCCAAGGCCGGCAGAAAAGCGGTCATCTGTTCTCTGGAAAAGGCCGCGCTCGCCCTCACCGGCGAATCGGGAACGATCGTTAAACAATAATCACTGAGCACAGCGCCCGGTATATCGCGCGAAATGGCGATATACCGGGTGCTGCTGCGTCCTTACGGAAGTTTTTCGTAAGGACGTTTTCTTTATTCCCGCGTCTCTCCGGGGAAACAGTTTGGTTTTTTGAAAAATCCTGCGCATTTCTTACAAAAGGATTGCTATCTTCCGCCGGACTGACTAAAATAGACAAGAAGAATCCAAAGGGAGCTTTGTAATTATGGATAGAGAAAAGCTGGATATTCTGCACGCCTTCCGTCTGGACGGCGCCCCGGTCTCCTGCGAAAACTACGGCAGCGGCCACATCAACACCACGTTTCTTGTAAAAACGGACGCCGGGCGAAGCTATATTCTGCAAAAGATCAACCACCACACGTTCCCCGATGTGCAGGGATTGTCCGAAAATGTCGCCTCAGTGACGGAGTTTCTGCGCACCAAGTGCAGCGAGTCGCGCAGCGTCATGACGCTCATCCGTACAACGGACGGCGCGCCGTACATCCGCTGCGGGGACGAATACTGGCGCGTTTATATCTTTGTCGCCGGGACACTTTGTCTGCAGCAGCCGGAGTCGGACGAGGACTTTTATCAGGCCGCCGTCGGCTTCGGCACGTTTGCGCAGCTTCTCTCCGATTTTCCGGCGGAAAAGCTGCACGAAACGATCCCGAATTTTCACAACACCCCCGACCGCTACCGCATTTTCCGCGAAGCGATTGCGCACGACGCGGCCCACCGCGCCGCGTCCGTGCAGCCGGAGATCGATTTTGCTCTTGCGCGGGAAGCGGAGATGGCCACCATCCAGAACGCTCTCACCACCGGAGAGATTCCGCTGCGCGTTACGCACAACGATACCAAGCTCAACAACGTGCTTCTCGACGCGCAGACGCGAAAGGCTCTCTGTGTCGTCGATCTGGACACCGTGATGCCCGGCTCCAGTCTGTACGATTTCGGCGACGCCATCCGCTTCGGTGCTTCGACCGCGGCCGAGGACGAGCGCGATCTCTCCAAGGTAGAGATGAGCCTTGACCGCTTCCGCGCCTTTACGCGCGGATATGTCCGCTCCTGCCCGAACCTGACCGAAAAGGAGCTGGAGCTTCTGCCGCTGGGCGCGAAAACCATGACGATGGAGTGCGGCGTGCGGTTTTTGACCGACCATCTCGACGGCGACCTCTACTTCCCCGCGCACCGCGAAGGACAGAATCTCGACCGCGCGCGGACACAGTTCAAGCTCGCGGCGGACATGGAAAAAAAGTGGACGGAAATGCAGCGCATTGTTGCAGAAGAAACGAAGGCATAATTTCAACGAGCCATCGGAAATATGATCGCACAGGAGGATCAACCGCATGCTTTTTACCAATGCCAATCTTTTTGTTGACGGGCGCTTCCAACGCGGCGCGTTCCGCGTGGAAAACGGCCGTTTTGCCGAAATTCTCGCCGACACTGCCGGGGACGGGGTCGATCTGCGCGGACAGCACGTGATCCCCGGTCTGGTGGACATCCACAACCACGGAAACTCCGGGGCGGACTTTTCCGACGGTGACTATGACGGTCTTGCCAAAATGGCAAAGTATCTTGCAGCGAACGGCGTTACGAGTTTTGCCCCTGCGTCCATGACGCTGCCCTACGATGTGCTCGAAACGGCCTACAAAACCGCTGCTGCGCTCAAAAAAGCCGCGCCCGCCGGCTGCGCCCGGCTCATGGGCATCAACATGGAAGGCCCCTTTTTCTCCGAGAAGAAAAAGGGCGCACAGAACGCGGATTATCTTCAGCTGCCGGACTATGCCGCGTTTGAGCGGCTGTACGACGCATCGGAAGGTCTTCTCCGTATCGTCGATATCGCCGCGGAGCTGCCCGGCGCTGTGGCGTTCACGGAAAAGGCGTCGAAGTTCTGCACCGTGTCCATCGCGCACACGGACTGCACCTATGAGGAGGCATGCACCGCTTTCGACGCAGGCGCCACACATCTGACGCATCTTTATAACGCCATGCCCGGCATCCATCACCGCAAGCCCGGCCCCATCGGCGCTGGCTCGGAGCGCGAAAACGTTGTTGCGGAGCTCATAAGCGACGGATATCACATCCACCCCAGCGCCGTGCGAATGGCGTTCAAGCTCTTCCCCGGCCGTATCTGTCTCATCTCCGACGCGCTGCGCTGCTGCGGCATGCCGGACGGGCGGTATGCGCTCGGCGGTCAGGAAGCTTTTCTCAAGGACGGCGTTGCAAGACTCGCCGACGGGACGATCGCCGGTTCCGCTACCAACCTTTACGAGTGCATGCAGCGCGCCGTGTCTTTCGGCATTCCGGCTGAACAGGCAATTCTGAGCGCGACGATCGTTCCGGCGCGGCAAATCCATCAGGACGCGGAGATCGGCTCCATCGCCGTAGGGAAGCTCGCCGACTTTGTCGTGTGCGACGCCGCGCTGAACCGGAGCGCCGTATATCTCGGCGGGCAGATGCTATGAAGAGTTATACCATCGTAAAATCCTCCGGCGCGCCCGACTGGGACGCAATAGCGCCGCTGCAGATAAACTGCGTGCTGTGGGCGCCGGACTGCGGCATACGCATGGAGCAGAAGCTCTGCTATGACGATACCGCTCTCTATGTTTTTCAGCGCGCTTACGAATCCGATATCCGCGCGGAGTATACTGCCCCGCTCAGCCCCGTCCACGAGGACAGCTGCATGGAGTTTTTCTTCTCACTCGCCGACGGACGTTATGTAAACTTTGAGATCAACCCCAACGCCTGCATGGAGCTGGGCTTCGGCCCCGACCGGCACGAGCGCGTCCGTCTCTGCCACAAAGCGGAGAGCGAAGCGTTCCGCCCCATCTGCACCCGGACGCCGGACGGCTGGACGGCAGAATACCGCATCCCGCTCTCCTTTCTTCGCATTCTCTATCCGGATTTCGCGCTGCGCTCCGGCGTTTCCTTCCGCGCCAACTGCTACAAATGCGGTGACAAAACGGCGCATCCGCATTTTCTTGCATGGAATGAAGTGGAAACGCCGACGCCCGATTTTCACCGCCCGGAGTTTTTCGGGGAAATGATCCTGGCGTAACAAAACTCCTTCGGAGCATCTGAACTGCTCCAGTTTGTGCGGACAGCACAAAAAGCCCCCTATGTAGGCGATATG
>ENA-OUQC01001667-OUQC01001667.1-human-gut-metagenome-genome-assembly--contig:-NODE-1667-length-11081-cov-3.054598_pt1 | contig 11081 bp, 9 predicted proteins | sample MGYA00237942_ERZ548815 | MGnify/ENA primary metagenome ERZ548815 (study PRJEB26490, sample SAMN05194722) | human gut metagenome | biome: terrestrial biome; feature: human-associated habitat; material... | reverse complement strand
CTGCAAGGCGCTGAAACTGGTTTCGTTACTGTCCACTTTAATTGTAGTCAGCCAATAATTGGGTAGAAACATGGTAGATTTCTTGGGTTCTACCACAGTGATACCCGGAAGTCCTGCCAGCAGCTCGGTTCGGACGTCAGACCCCTTTTCAGCGACATGAAACAGCTTTTCCATCATCCCTTTCCCTCTCCTTTCTCACCGCTTACTCAGTCCCCCAGCAGCCGCGCCATCCAATCCGTGGTCGGCATCCAGCAGTTTGACCAAGGAGAAATTTTCGTCGGCGGCGTGTCGATGCAGAAAGACCCGCTGGCATGTAAAAAGCAGTTGGCGTATATTCCGGATAATCCCGATTTGTATGAATACATGACCGGCATTCAGTTCCTGAATTTCATTGCAGATATCTTCGGCATCAGCGTGCAAGAACGGCAGGAGCGGATTCACAACTATGCCGATCGCTTTGAGCTGACGGATGATCTGGCGCAGTCCATCGCCGCCTATTCTCATGGCATGAAGCAAAAGCTTGCCATCATCGCCGCATGGATTCATCAGCCCAAGCTGATTGTGATGGACGAACCGTTTGTGGGTCTGGACCCCAAGGCGGCGCATCTGCTCAAGGGCATGATGCGTGAGATTTGCGACCAGGGCGGCGCGATTTTCTTCTCGACCCATGTGTTGGAGGTTGCAGAAAAGCTCTGTGATAAAATCGCAATCATTAAAGCGGGCAGACTGATTCGTTTCGGCACGATGGAGGAAGTCAAGGGCGACGATTCCCTCGAGGACGTCTTTCTGGAACTGGAGGGCGAAGAAGAATGCTGAAAGTCCTCTTGAAAAAGCAGATGAAAGAGATCTTTCGGAGCTATTTCTACGACGCAAAGAAGAACAGGCGCCGCTCCAAAGGATCGACCATCGGGCTGATTGTGATGTACGTCCTGCTGATGGTAGGCGTGATGGGCGGCATGTTTTCCTTCATCGCCGTCGGCATTTGCGGGCCGTTTTTGCAGGCGGGAATGGATTGGCTCTATTTTGCACTGATGGGGCTGATGGCGGTGTTCATCGGCGCCTTCGGCAGCGTGTTCAACACCTATTCCAGCCTGTATCTGGCGAAGGATAACGATCTTTTGCTGGCCATGCCCATTCCGGTGCGCTGCATCATGGCTTCGCGCCTACTCAGCGTGTACCTGATGGGATTAATGTATTCTGCGGTGGTCATCGTCCCCGCAGTGATCATCTACTGGATCTTTGCGCCGCTCAGCGTAGGCAAAATCGTAGGCTCTGTGCTGCTGGTACTGCTCGTGTCCCTGATCGTGATGATTCTCTCCTGCCTGCTGGGGTGGGCGGTGGCAAAAATCAGCCTGAAGCTGAAAAACAAGAGCGTGATCACGGTTCTGGTTTCACTGCTGTTCTTTGCGGCGTATTATTTCATCTATTTCAAGGCGCAGAGCTGGATATCCAATCTGGTGGAAAATGCCGCGGTTTATGGCGCGCAGATCAAAAATAAGGCCTACCCGCTTTATGCCTTTGGAAGCGTTGGCGCGGGGGACTGGGCTTCGATGCTGGTCGTGACGGCGGTGGTCGCAGCGATGTTTGTGCTGGTCTGGCGGGGCATTTCGCGCAGCTTCCTGCGCATCGCAACCTCCAACGGGCGAATGTCCCGCAAGGTTTATCGCGCGGGCAAGGCGCAGGTCAGAAGCGTTCCGGCTGCACTCCTTCAACGTGAGCTGAAGCACTTCCTTTCCAGTCCCAGCTATATGCTCAACTGCGGCATGGGCGTGCTGTTTCTGCCGGTGTGCGGCGTACTGCTCCTCGTTCGCGGAAACGAATGGTTGGGCATGATGAACGCCTTCTTCGGCGCAAAGGACGGCTGCACGACGGTGCTGCTGTGCACGGCAATCTGCCTGATTGCGACGATGAACAATATGGACACGCCGTCGGTCTCGCTGGAGGGCAAAAGCCTCTGGCTGATGCAGTCCCTGCCCATGGAGCCCTGGCAGCCGCTGCGCGCCAAGCTGCACTTGCAGCTGCTGCTGACAGCCATCCCGGTACTGCTCTGCGCACTGTGCATCGCGCTGCTGGGTGCGATTCCGGCGGCAGAGATGCTGATGATTCTCATCGCAGCGGAAGCGTTTGTGCTGCTTGCCGCTCTGGTGGGATTGTTCCTGGGCTTGAAGATGCCCAACCTCCATTGGACCAATGAGATTGTGCCGATCAAGCAGGGCGTTAATGTGATGCTTACGCTGCTGGGCGGCTGGGTCTATGCGGCAGCGATGTGTGCGCTCTATTTTCTGTTCGGCTGGCAGTTTGGGGCGGTAGGATATCTAATGCTGGTTACGCTGATCACGCTTGCGTTCAGCGCCGGGCTGTATGTCTGGCTGCGCAGAAAGGGCGGTGCCGTCTTTGCCACACTATAAGAGAAAATTTTGCTGCCTGTGGATCTTGATGATCGTGTTACTGTTTTGCACAGCCTGTGCCTCCCGTTGCGAACAGGAGGGCGACGAAAACCACTTCACACTTTCCTGCAACCCGCTCAATGGGGAGAGAAGTTCGGAACTGGTTCTAGACGAAGGCGATTCCATCCTCGTTCACATCGAAAAGGAAAGCGGCCGTCTGGATCTCTCCGTTGCCGGGGAGGACGGGGAGAAGATCTACACGGCCCATGATGCAGATTCGGGCGAGTTTATACTGGAAGCGCCGCCGGGCATTTATACCGTGAACGTACAGGGAAAACACGCAAAGGGGAACCTGTCCTTTGAGGTGCAGAAGGCTTCGTGAAATGCCCGATGTGCATGAAACAGATATTGTATATAAAGAATGCGGCGCGCTATGCTGATAGAAAACAAAGCTGCTGAAACATGGTTAAGCAAACTGCGACCTGTCACTTGACGACGGCGCACAAGAACGGCGTTATCCGCACGGAAATGGCAGAGATCCTGACTCACGTCGCGTTCTACGCCGGTTGGTCCAGCGCCTGGGCGCCAACGATGCCTATGCCAGGTTCTTCACTGGCAAAAGCTCTCTCAACCCTTTGACCGAGCCTGAAAAGACGGTCTTTGTTGCCAACGTAACCTTTGAGTCCGGCTGCTGCAACAACCGGCACATCCATCGCGCAAAGGACGGCGGCGGTCGGCTGCTCATCTGCGTAGACGGTGAGGGCTGGTATCAGGAAGAGGGACAAGCCTGCCCGCAGCCTGAAGCCACGAGACGTGGCGACGATTCCTGCCAACGTCAAGCATGGGCACGGCGCGAAGGCGAACAGCTGGTTCAGCCATCTGGCGATGGAATGCCCCGGTGAAGAAACTTCTGCCGAATGGTTGGAACCTGTCGATGCGCGGCATTATGATGCGCTGGAAGACTAAAAGCAGTAAAAAAACGTCCTCCTTGAAAAAAAACGCTGCATCCGTTATCCTTGATAAAGGAAATGCGGCAGAAAAAAAGGGGTGACGTTTTTTATGACTCGAAATCTGATTGAAATTCCGCAGCTCACGGATGATGGGAGACTTTACCATCACGCGCTGTTGGACACTGTGGAAGCGCTGATTCCCAATGCGCCATACCGCAGCTGCCATGCGGCGGATTTGCTGGAATTGGAAAACGGCGACCTGCTCTGCGTTTGGTTCGCGGGCAGCAGCGAGGGAAACGCTGATATTTCCATCGTCGGCAGCCGCCTGAAGGTAGGGGAGAGCCAATGGAGCAGTCCGGTTAAGATTTCCGATGACCCAACGCGCTCGGAGCAGAATCCCAGCCTGTTTCAGCATCCGAACGGAGAAATTTGGGCGGTATATACGGCGCAGGTTGCCCGCACGGCAGATACCCCTGCACACGTCAGCTTGCAGGACACGGCGGAGATTCGCTGCAAAAAAACCACCGATCAGGGAAGAACTTGGGGAAAAGCAGAAGTGCTGTTTGACGAGAAGGGCAGCTTCTGCCGTCAGACCATCCAGATTTTGTCCAACGGCCGGTGGATCTTCGGAAACTGGATCTGCCCGGCAGGCAAGGCCTGCACCGCAAGCGATTGGACGGTTTTCCGCATCAGCGACGATGAGGGCAAGAGCTGGCGCAAGGTAGAAATGCCGGACAGTGCCGGGCGCGTCCATGCCAACGTGATCGAGCTGGGCGGCGGGAAACTGGTCGCGCTGATGCGCAGCCGCTTTGCCGACCGCATTTACCGCTCGGTTTCGGAAGACAATGGCGATACCTGGAGCGTTCCTATGCGCACGGAGTTGAGGAACAACAACGCTTCCATCTCGGCAATCAAGCTGCAATCCGGCGCGATTGCGCTGGCCTATAACGATGTGGCCTTCAATGAGGAAGTGGGGCGCACGGTCTGGCCGGAGCAGCGCTGCCCGGTGACGCTGGCCATTTCCGAGGACGGCGGCGTGACGTGGCCGTGGCGGCGCATTGTGGAAAACGGCGAGGGCTTTGTCGGTCCGTGGAACGATGTCAACAACCGCAGCTATGAATACCCCATCCTCATGCAGTCGCGTAGCGGTGAGATTCATGTGGCGTACAGCTGGGGAAAACGCAAAAACATCAAGCATGTGATCGTGAGCGAAGATTGGATTCGCGGCGAGCGCACCGTGCCGGGCGCGGAGGGCAATCCGCAAATGCCCTGCCAAAGATAAAAAGAAATTCTGCAACGGCGAAATGCTTGAGAATAGGGGAGCCTATCGAGCGATTTACTATGAAGAAAAATGTGAATGAGGTGTGATGCATGAAGGTAACGCAGTATCAGACCGCGAAGAATTTCAACTTGAGGCCGTATGTTTTGAAGCCCATAGGCGGAAAAATGGGCGGAGCGGAGACGGTTATGGTATCCGAGAATCCGGTCAATACCGATTTTCGAGGCTTCGGCGTGGCGGTTACCGGTTCCTCCTGTTATAACCTTTCGCTTATGGATGAGCAAAAGCGGGCGGAGTTCTTAAAGGTTATTTACAGTGACGATGGCTTGGGACTTTCTGTCGCGAGGCTGTCAGTCGCTTCGAGTGATTATTCCGCTGAGCTTTACTCCTACGACGATACACCGGGCGATGTATCGCTTGCGCACTTCTCGGTCGAACGCGATGAGGAATATATCGTTCCGATGATCAGGGAAGTTTTGCATGTGCGTCCCGATCTATTCGTATTTGCCTCTCCGTGGAGTCCACCCGGCTGGATGAAAACCGGCGGCTCCATGTGCGGCGGCTGCATGCGCGAGCAGTTTATCGACTGCTATGCCGATTATCTGATGCGGTTTATAGAAGAATATCAAAAGCGCGGTATACCTGTCGCCGCACTTACGGCGCAGAACGAGCCGGAAACTACACAGGAGGGTAAGATGCCGGCGTGTTTCTGGCATCCGGACATCGAGGCCCAATTCATCCTCGCCTTGAAGCAGAAACTGAAAAAAGCAGGCAGAAACACCAAAGTGTATCTGCATGATCACAACTTCAGCTCGTGGCCAAAGGTTTTGTGGCAGCTTGAGGAATACAAAGAATTGGTGAAAGAATGCGACGGCGTTGCGTTCCATTATTACAGCGGAGCGGCGGAAGATATTGATTTTGTTAGAGAAAAATATCCCAGTCTCGAATACCATTTCACCGAGGGCGGACCGAGACTTTACGACAATTACGCGACGGACTGGTGCAAATGGGGCGTCATGATTTCAAAGGCGCTGAAGCACGGCTGTCGTACCTTTACCGGATGGAATCTGCTGTTGGACGAGGTCGGCGGGCCCAATATCGGTCCATTTTTCTGCGGCGGTCTTGCAACACTGAACAGTCAAACGGGAGAGCTTTCCTACAGCGGACAATACCGCGCCTTTTCGCATTTTTCAAAATTCATAAAGCCCGGCGCTCAAATATTCGATGCGCACAGGCAGCAAGAGCATGTCGGTATGTTTAGTTTTCCCAACATGGCTCAATCGGTCGAGCTGCTTGCGGCGCAGAATCCGGACGGCGCCTATGTGCTGACTGTTTCGAATTCCGGAGCGGTGAAGCTGCAGCTTCAAGTTGAAAGGAATGGCAACTGGTATTATATCGAGTCTCTGACGGACTCGGTTTCGACAATTGTATTTGAGTAATCAAAAGTATAAAAACACCGGGACAAGTCTGAAAAAGACTTATCTCGGTGTTTTCTTGCTTTAGCTGTGTCTGATTATATCAGCTCAAAGCCTTTTTGCTTGTTGCAGGAGGGATCAGGCCTTGCCGATAGAACCGAAGAGCTCCATCTTTTCCTTGACGGTGTCCTTGATGGCCTGGTAGCCGGGAGCCAGCAGCTTGCGGGGGTCATAGCCCTTGCCCTGCTCGTCCTTGCCCTCTTCGATGTACTTGCGGGTCGCCGCGGCGAAAGCCAACTGGCACTCGGTGTTGACATTGACCTTGGCAACGCCCAGGGAGATCGCCTTGCGAACCATCTCGGCAGGGATGCCGGTGCCGCCGTGCAGAACCAGGGGCTTGCCGGAGCAGGCTTCGTGGATCGCGGAAAGAACCTCAAAGTTCAGGCCCTTCCAGTTGGCGGGGTATTTGCCGTGGATGTTGCCGATGCCGGCAGCCAGCATGGTGATGCCGAGGTCGGCAATGGTCTTGCACTGCTGAGGATCGGCCAGCTCGCCGGCGCCGATGACGCCGTCTTCTTCGCCGCCGATGGAGCCGACTTCCGCTTCAAGGGAGAGACCCTTCTCGTTGCAAATCTTCACGAACTCGGCCGTCTTGGCCAGGTTCTCTTCGATGGGGGCATGGCCACCGTCGAACTGAATGGAGGAGAAACCGGCCGCGATGGCCTTCTTGGCGCCCTCATAGGTGCCATGGTCCAGATGCAGCGCGACGGGAACCGTGATGTTCAGCTCCTCAATCATGGCCTTGACCATCGCCGCAACGGTGGTGTAGCCGCACATATACTTGGCAGCGCCTTCGCTCACACCCAGAATCACGGGGGAGTTCAGCTCCTGAGCGGTCGTCAGGATCGCCTTAGTCCATTCCAGGTTGTTGATGTTGAAATGGCCGACGGCATAGCCGCCTTCAACCGCCTTGGTCAGCATTTCCTTTGCAGATACCAGTCCCATGGAAATAGCCTCCTTATAAACTTTCTGAAAGTATTATACCACATTGCGGGACAAAGGAAAAGGCGGAATCTTTCAAAAACCGCCTTTTCCGTCCCTGCATGGGATTACAGAACGTAACGGGTGTCGGATTCGGGACGAGCGTCCAGCTCGATGGCCTTGGTCTCGTAGCCCTTGCGGCCGAGCAGCGCGTAAGCCGCGTTCTTGCCCTCTTCGACACCGGGCTGGTTGAACGCATCCACATCCAGCAGCTCGCCGGCATAAGCCGTCTGCATCTCGAAGAAGTACATCAGCTGGCCCAGCGTGTAGGCGTTGACTTCCGGCAGCGTGATCATCCAGGAGGGCTTGGCAGCCTTCAGCAGTGCATATTCCGTCGCGTGCAGTTCAGCGTCCAGCAGCTCGTTGAGGGTCTTGCCGCACAGGAAGGAGACGTCCGGGAACTCCTCGCAGCCCACCGGGATGGTGATCTTGCTGCGGAAATCGGCCACGCGCAGGAAGGTGATGACCTTATCATCCGGGCCTTCGGTGTAAAGCTGCACCTGGCTGTGCTGGTCGGTGACGCCCAAGGACTTGACCGGGGTCTGGCCGGCAGCGCAGGGCGTGCCGTCACGATGCACGTTCTTGCCCAGGGATTCCGCCCAGAGCTGTGCATACCAGTCTGCCATGTATTTCAGGCTGTCGGCATAGGGCATCATCACATGGATGTTCAGGCCCTTTTCCATTGCGCAAATCATCGCGCCTGCCGCAAACAGCGCCGGGTTCTTCAGATAATCATCGCTCTGGCAGCGCGCGTCCATCGCCGCCGCACCGGCCAGCATCTCTTCGATGTCAATGCCCGCAACCGCCGCAGCCAGCAGACCCACGGGGCACAGCTCGGAAAAGCGTCCGCCCACGCCGTCCGGAATGTAGAACGTCTTGAAGCCCTCGGCGCGCGCCAGCTCGATCAGGAAGCCCTTGGTCTTGGAGGTGGTGACGACGATGCGCTTCTGATAGTCGTTCGGGCAGGCTTCCTTCAGCTTCTCGAGCACGATCAGATACTGGCTCATCGTTTCGGCGGTGCCGCCGGACTTGGAAATCACGTTGAAGCACGTGGTGCGCACGTCCACAACGTCCATCAGCGCGGCCATGCGCTCGGGATCGATGTTGTCCTCGATGTAGAGCTTGGGCGCGTTGCGCTTTTCCTTCGGCAGCTCGTTGTAGTGCAGATGATTCAGCGCCTGCTGAACCGCCGCCGGGCCGAGTGCGCTTCCGCCGATGCCCAGCACGACGAACGCGTCGAACCGCTCGCGAATGCCCTTCGCGGTTTCCTCGACCTCCTCGAGAATCTCATCCTGATTGTAGGGCAGATCCATCCAGCCCTGCATGCCCTTGCCGCGTCCGGCCTCAACGGCCTTGTACGCGTTCGAAAGGCTCGCGGACAGCGCGTTCATCTCCGCGCCGTCAATGCCGCGTTCGCCCAGAAAATCCTTCATCATATGGTTTACGTCCAACCGAATGTTCGCCATGAATCAATCGCTCCTTTGGTAATCTTCCGATGGTATTATAACCATCAAAAGTAATTTTTCCATGAATTCCATTTGAATTCACACGCCATATATGCGATAATCGACGCATACGGAGGAATCAGCGATGTACGAAAGCCTTATCCGCCTGCTCGCGGCAATCGGACGCGCCTCGGCGAAGCTCCCCTTTCCCATCACCGGGCTGACGGCCGCGCTTCTGGCGGGGCTGATGCTCGCGCGGCCGAAAAAGCTGTGGAAGCCGCTTCTGGCTCTCGCGCTCTCGCTCGCCGTCCTCTGGCTGCCGCTCTACGCGAACAAACCCTACGCCGTTTCCCGAACGGCGGCGGATGAAACCATCTCCACCTTCATCGAATCGCTCGCGCACGCGCTGGAACCGGCGGAAGCGCTCTCGCATGAGGAAATCCTTCAGACGGCGCAGACGCTCTCCGGCGGCGGCGTTCAGCTGAAATATATGCGTTTCCCGGAGCTCATGCGCGCGCTGCGCATGGCCGGGTTTTATTCGCCGCTGACGGGCGAAGCGCTTCTGAGCGAAGCGGAGCCGGAGTGGTTCCTGCCGTTCGTCGCCTGTCATGAGCTGGCGCACGCAAACGGCCTTGCCAACGAGGGACAGGCCAACCTGCGGGCATATGCGCTCTGTATGGCCGCGGACTCCCCTGCCTTCCGAAATTCCGCGCGGCTGTACGCCATGCGAATCGCGTTTTCGATGCTCGATCCAACCGCCGCACAGGCGACGCGGAGCCAGCTTCCGGAAGCCGTTCAGCGCTTCCTTTCCGGCGCGGAACCCCGCTCAGCCCGGCGCGCAGGCAGTCTTCTCTCCGTCATTCCGGGTCGATATGAAGACCTGATTTACGGTCTGCTGTTCAATTCCTCGAATCCCGAGGCATAAAACCCTTTTCAGCTTTCCTCCATCAAATCCCACGGCGTAAGCATCCCCAGCAGCCGCCCGTATGGCTGGCCGTTTTCGGTGACGAACAGCGCGGCCACGCGACGCTCGCGCGGCGACGTGCGGACGAACAGCTCACGCGCTTCGTCGCAGGTGGTTTCCGGATCGATGAAGCGGAACTGTTCCATCCTGTGGTTTTCGGGGCGCAGCGCCTCCCGCACCTCGTCCAGCCGCGTCTGATCGTCAACGGCCAGCCGGTTTTCGTCCATCGCCATAGCAAACGGCGTGGACGCGCTGAACACGCCCGTCAGGCGATCGTTTTCCATCACGGGAACATGCGAATAGCCGTTCCTCGCCATGCGCTGCATGAGCCAGACCACGCGGTCGCGCGGCGTGGCCACCAACAGGCGATCGACCGCCGTCGCGCGATCCAGCACCAGCGGTGGCTTCTGGAAATAGGATACGATTTCCTCAAGCGTCCGCATCAGCCCGTCCGACGGCTCAATCGGCGGACAGCCGTCGATGTCAGCGGAATGCGTGATCAGGTTGCGCACCTGCCTGCACAGATCCAGCTTGTCGCGAAACCGAACGTTGCCCATCGCAGAAATATACTGATACACGGCGTTGACCGTGCTTCTGCCCTCCTCGCGGCATTTTTCCTCCAAAAGATCCTCAAGAACCTTGTACAGGCTGATGAATTTCTCCGCGTTCGCCATTCTCTTCCTCCGCGTTTGCCTTTTTCATCTGCTCAAGAAGCGCCTTCAGCTCGTCGCGCGCGTCGTCCTTCTTCGTGCGCGGGCGGGCGCTTTCCGCCGCCTTCTTCACGTCCTCCGGCGTAATCTGCGTCAAAATCTCGCGGCTGATCTCGGTTTCTCCGGCCAGACGGTTCGCCTGCGCCACCAGCACCTGTTCAAACAGGTTGCGCACGCCGCGCGCGTTGCCGAACGTGATCGGGTCGACGTTCTGCTTTTCGATGAACGCGCGCACCTCCTCGCGCGCGCCGTCCAACAGCTCGTAGCCGCCCTTCTTCACGCGCATATCGAAGATCGCCAGCATCTCGTCCATCGTGTAGTCGTCGAAATGCAGGAAGCGGTTGAAGCGGGATTCCAGTCCGGGATTGGAGGCGATGAATTCATCCATCAGCCCGTCGTACCCGGCCACGATAACCACCAGATCCTCGCGGTGATCCTCCATCGACTTCAGAAGCGTATCCACGGCCTCCTGCCCGAAGTCGTTGCCCTCCTTATGGTAGGTAAGCGCGTAGGCCTCGTCGATGAACAGCACGCCGCCCAGCGCCTTTTCGATGACCTCGCGCGTTTTGGGCGCGGTCTGCCCCACGTAGCCCGCCACAAGTCCGGCGCGGTCGACCTCGACCAGCTGCCCCTTTGACAGGATGCCCAGACTGCGGTAGATTCTCGCCATCAGGCGGGCGATCATCGTTTTGCCCGTGCCGGGATTGCCGGAAAAGACCATATGCAGCGACATATCCACCGTCGGCAGGCCATGCTCCCTGCGCAGCTTATGCACCTTCACCATGTTGACAAGGCTTTCCACCTCGGTCTTCACGCTTTCAAGGCCGATATACCCGCGCAGCTCGTCAAGCAGATCATCCAGCTTCTCCGGCGGCCGCTCCTGTTCCGGC
>ENA-OUQC01001666-OUQC01001666.1-human-gut-metagenome-genome-assembly--contig:-NODE-1666-length-11085-cov-10.510698_pt1 | contig 11085 bp, 8 predicted proteins | sample MGYA00237942_ERZ548815 | MGnify/ENA primary metagenome ERZ548815 (study PRJEB26490, sample SAMN05194722) | human gut metagenome | biome: terrestrial biome; feature: human-associated habitat; material... | reverse complement strand
TAAAATAGCTGGCTACAAAACGGCTACAAAATTCGTAAGGAACCTATGTACAGCCCGAAATACGTGGATTATTTGGACGAAAAGCGTATCGAGAGTGCATTTTATAACCCTAAATCAAAGCCCAAGACTTGAGTGGGAATAATAGTACGAAAAAGAGCGCCGTCTGGCTATGCCAGACGGCGCTCTTTTTCGTATCGTTTTCCCATACGGGAAAACGATACGACTTTTCCTACTGCCGGTACAAAAGGGTAAAGCCCCTTGACAGTCAAGTATTTTTTGAAAACTTCCGTAAAAGCCCTTGACAAAATGGTTTACTCTTGATAAACTAACTGTAGAGTTTATCGAGAGTAAACCGAAAAGGAGGAGCGCTTATGGACAACATGGAGCTGGGCGAGGTACAGCTGCGATTCGCGGAGCTGGTGTGGCATTACGCGCCGCTGCCGTCAGGCGAACTGGTGAAGATCTGCCAGCGGGAGCTGAACTGGAAGAAGCCCACCACCTACACGGTGCTGCGGAAGCTGTGCGAAAAGGGCCTGTTCAAAAACGAAAACGGCCTTGTGTCGGTGGTGATGACCCAGGAGCAGTTCTACGCCGCCAGGTCGGAGCAATTCGTGGAGGACGCCTTTGACGGGTCGCTGCCCGCCTTTATCACGGCCTTTACCTCCCGCAAGAAGCTGTCGGCGGCGGAGGTGGACGAGATCCAGCGGATGATCGACACATTCCGGAAGGAGGGCTGACTATGGATAATCTGCGGCAACTGTTTGTTGGCTCACTGAATCTGGCGGTGGCCGCCAGTTGGCTGATCGCGGCGCTCCTGCTGCTGCGGCCGCTGCTGAAAAGGCTGGCGCCCAAATGGGTGCTGTGCGCGCTGTGGGCGCTGGTGGCGGTGCGTCTGGTATGTCCCGTGCTGCTGCACTCCGACCTGTCGGCCTACCGGCTGGCGGGCGACGCCGTGGAATCCAGCGGTCAGGTGACGTATTTTGAGGATACGGGCTTCTGCGGCGACGTTCACTACCGGCCCGCCACGCTGCTGCCCGGCGTATCGTCCCTTACCGCCACGCCGAGTACGGTGGATGATACCGCGCCGGAGGCTTCTGTGGACACGGCGGTGCAGACTTCGACGCCGTCCCGCTCCATTGACATGAACCTGCTGTCCATCGCGTGGGCACTGGGCGTCTATATCATGGTGATGGCGGCACTGGCGGGCTATCTGAGTCTGCGGGGGGATGTGGCGGCGTCCATCCCGCTGGAGGGCAATGTGTACCTGTGCGACAACATCAAGTCGCCCTTCATCCTGGGCGTGTTCCGGCCCCGTATCTACCTGACCTCCGGCATGGATGAGGCGGCCCGGGACTGCGTCCTGCGGCATGAAAAGGCCCATCTGCGGCGGGGCGATCACCTGTGGAAGCCGCTGGGCTTTGCGCTGCTGACGGTGTACTGGTATGACCCGCTGGTGTGGGCGGCGTATATCCTTTTCTGCCGGGACATGGAGCTGGCCTGCGACGAGCGAGTGATCCGTGACATGGCGGCGGAGGAGCGGGCCGCCTACTCGCAGGCGCTGCTGGATTGCAGCCGGGGCCGCCGTTGGGTGGCCGCCTGCCCCCTGGCCTTTGGCGAGGTGGGGGTCAAGACCCGCGTAAAGGCGGTGCTGTGGTACAAAAAGCCCGCTTTCTGGGCGGTGCTGGCGGCGGTGGTGGTGTGCGCCGTGGTGGCGGTGTGCTTCCTGACCAACCCCAAGGGGCCGGAGAAGCAGGAGCCCGATCTGTCCCCGGCCAGCTATCAGAATGTGGCGGCCCTCGCCTACCAGACGGACTGGGTCGCGGTGGGCTACTACGGCGACGACGGCCAGCGGATCCAAGCGACAGCTCGCGGTACGACGCTGGGTGATCTGCTGTCAAACGCCGACTGGACGCTCCAGAAAGAGGGCGAACCGGACGACGGCTCCGACGACGCATATTATCTGCTGGTGCAGGTGGATGACGATACCGCGCTCCGCTTCTACGCCGGCGCGCCGCAGGACGGCGTGAAGATCACCGCCGGTGAGGAGAGCCGCTGGTACGCCATGGGCGAGACGCACAATAGTGACGTAATGCAGGCGCTGGTGCAGACCGACCCGCTGCTGCTGAAGCTGGCCCGTCAGGCGGACGAGATGGACACCTTTGACATGACCTGGGCATACGGCGACACGCTGTATACGGACAACGGTATCCCCGCCCCGGTGCTGACCCGCTTCCTGCGAGCGGGGGTCTGGCAGCCGATCGAGTCGATCGACGAGGCGAGCTTCCAGCTTGCGGCCCTGCTGGAGATCGGCGACAGCACGCTGTATTTCTACGAGGACACATTGGAACGGAACAATTTAAGCTTCAGCGTCAGCAATGTGATCGTCAGCAGCGGCGGCGCGGAGCATGTCTACAGCATAGCGGACTCCAGCTTCCGCGACTGGCTGGAGGGCGATGCCCGCTATCTTGGCCAGACAGGCGAGGAACCGGAGACCATCCTCTTCGGCAGCTATGAGCAGGACGGCGACGCCGCCAACGGTAAGGAGCCCATCGAATGGCTGGTGCTGGATCGGGACGGCGACAAGGCGCTGCTGCTCAGCAAGTACGCACTGAGCCATCAGTCCTTCATGCCCTTCTATGAGCCGGTGACGGAGCCGTTTACATGGGAGAGCTGCTCCCTCCGCCAGTGGCTGAACAGTACGTTCCTCAATGCCGCGTTCAGCGCCGAGGAGCAGCGCCGGCTGCTGACCACCACCGTCATCACCGCTCCCGGCGGCCGCAAGGGGAGCGAAAACCCCTTCACCACCGAGGATCGGGTGTTCCTGCTAAGTGATACCGAGGTTTACGCCTACTTCTCCTCCGAGGCGGCCACCGTCACGGACTATACCGCCTACGCTCTGTCGGAGGATCCCTGGGCCGGAAACGCCACTGCGCCAGCCCCGGCCATCTGGTGGCTGCGTACCACCGACGGCGGCAACCACCCCGACAGCGTGTATACCCGCGGCGGTGTGGGCGAGGGCGCTCGCTCCTACGAGGGTGAGTACGTCCGTCCCGCCATCTGGGTGGATATGAGCCAGACAGACCTCCCGAATGCATAGTGTAGCGAAAAAGCGGTTTCTGATAAAGAAACCGCTTTTCCCATTTTTCCCCCTTGACAAATGAGACTATATGCTGTAGTCTATAGAAAAGACTACATAGTGTAGTCAGACAGGAGGGAGCTACCATGTCAGAATTGCAGATGGGAATTGTAGAGTCCAAATTCGCGGACATCATCTGGCGCACCGCGCCGGTCACGTCCTCCCAGCTGGTGAAGCTGGGGGAGGCGGAGATGGGCTGGAAGCGCACCACCGTTCACACGGTGCTGCGGCGGCTGTGCGATAAGGGGCTGTTCCAGAACGACGGCGGCCTTGTCACCGTGCGGATGAGCCGTGAGGAGTTCTATGCCCGCCAGAGCCAACAGTACGTGACTGACAGCTTCCACGGCTCGCTGCCCGCTTTTATCGCAGCCTTCACCCAGGGGCGGAAGCTGACGGAGGAGGAACGGGCGGAGATCCGCCGCATGATCGACGAAACGGAGGGATGACCATGAACGCGGTCTTTGTAAAGCTGGTCAACATGAGCGTCGCCGCCGGATGGCTGATTCTGGCGGTGCTGGTGCTGCGGCTGCTGCTGAGAAAAGCGCCCCGTTGGATCACCTGCCTGCTGTGGGCCATGGTGGCGGTGCGGCTGGTGTGCCCCATCAGCCTCCAGTCCCCGGTGTCGGCCTATCAGGTGGCCGCACCCACCGCCGTGCAGAAGTCGGGACAGGTGGAGTATTTCCACTACGTCTATGAAAGCGGCGACAAGCCCTCCATTCAGCTGGACGTGGACGCCATCCGTCCGGCGGAAGCCATTCCGGCCCAGCCGCAGACCACTCCGGAGCAGTCCGCCGCCGCAGAGCCGGTGCAGGAGACGGCGGGCCGCGGTGATCCCACCCGCTATCTGCCGCCGCTGGTGACGGTGTGGCTGGCGGTGGGCGGCGCGCTGCTGCTGTACGGTCTGGGCAGTACGCTGCGGCTGCGCCTTCGTGTGCGGGAGGCCATGCGCCTGCGGGATAATATCTGGGTGTGCGACGCGGTAACGTCGCCGTTCCTGCTGGGCCTGTTCCGTCCCCGGGTCTATCTGCCCAGCGGCATGGACGGGGCGCAGCTGGATTACGTGCTGACCCACGAGCAGGCTCATCTGCGGCGGGGCGACCACGTCTGGAAGCCGCTGGGCTACGTGCTGCTGGCGGCGCACTGGTTCAATCCGCTGGTGTGGCTGGCCTACTGGCTGTTCTGCCGGGATATTGAAACGGCCTGCGACCAGTGCGTGGTGCGCCGTCTGGATAGGAACGAAAAGAAAGCCTACTCTGACGCCCTGCTTCAGTGCAGTCAGGGGCGGCGAATGGTGCTGGCCTGCCCCGTAGCCTTTGGCGAGGAGGGGGTCAAGAGCCGTATCAAGGCGGTTTTGCAGTACAAAAAGCCCGCCTTTTGGGTGATTCTGGCGGCCATTATCGCCTGCATCGTGGTGGCCGTCTGCTTCCTGACCGATCCCGTGTCCGGCGGCAGCAAGGGTACGCTGACCTTCGTGGAGAAGGAGAACATCATCTCCACCTGGCGCGCAGACTTCACCGTAGACACACAGGAAGCGGCGCTGGACGCCAACATTTACGCCGAGATCTGGCAGAACGGCCAGTGCCGCACCACCCAACTGCTGACCATGAGCCGCTATGTCAACGAGCTGAGCGTCCAGCTGACGCAGCCGGAGCGTAATGAGCAAATGCGGCTTACGTTCTCCCTCTGGGCCGCCACGGACGCCTACGGCGGCTACGGGGATCTCTCGGACGATTTGAAGCAGATGCCCAAGGATACCGCCTTTGCCGCCTATACTGACGGCGAAAAACGGCAGGCTGCGGCGGGCGACGACATTGTGCTGCTGGCGGTGGCGGCGGACTTGGGCGGCGGCCTGCCGGAGTTTGATTGCCGAAAGCTGGAAAAGCAGTCCGATATCGCCCAAAACGCCGACTATATGATCGTGGTGCATGCTGCCTTTACTCCCAGCGACACCACGCCGCCCGAGAACATTCTGGGCTATGATACCGAGAGCGCTCACGCGCTGCTGGCCTCGGAGTTCCGTCTGCCCACAGAGGTGGATATCGTGGACGTGCCGGAGCCTGACACGGTAGGGCAGGGCTTTTTCCAGCTGGCCAGCGACAACCGCTGGATCGCCCGCTACGGAAAGGCGGAGCTGACCGGCAGTACGCCCTCCATCACCCTCCACAGCTGGAGCAGCGGCACGCTAACCGTCGAAAGCGGCACCGACGCCCTGCTGTGGATCAACAGGGAGGCAAACGCCGCCTACACCGGAGACATGACCGGCGACGAGATCATCAGCGCTCTCTCCGGCTGGGCGTGGCAGATGAAGAAGAACATCGCCCGCTCCAAGGAGGCCGTTCCCGATGCCGCGACCTTCTTTACCCGTTTCCCTGACGGCGGCTTCCGCTGGGATATCTACGGTCAGAATGGCAACGACAGCGGGGCGCTGGTATCCCAGCTGACAGACTATGTAAAGGGAAATAACCTGACAGTTGAACAGTGCCGTGCGCTGCTGCTGAATATCGACGGACTGGACGGCGCGTATGCCGAGGGCTATACCGGCACGCTGCTGGCGGCCTACCAGAAGGCGGAAGCCGTCTACACGCAGGCGTGGCAGAGTCTCACCACCGACCAGCAGCGGGCCATTCCGCGGGACGCCGAGGGGCTGCTGCCCCGCCCGCCCATCACCGTGTCGGTGGCGCCCAACGGCTATCCCCTGATGGCGGAAAAGGTGGAGCAGGCAGTGCGGCAGCTGGATATGCCGTTGGCCATCTCGCCGAATGAGACGTACTCTGCCGAGGAGCACCACATCAACTACACGCTGCGCGGCAGCGATGGCGCGGCGTTGCCCCTATGCGGCGTCAACAGCAGCGTTCGAGACGGAGATAAGGGAGTCCTGCGGGTGACGTATGTGGAAGCGGCTGGGGAGGGCACCTCCTTCCGCTGGGAGGATTGGCAGAAGCCTATCCAACTGGCGGGGCTGCTGTGCGGCGGCTTCACAGATGAGGAGCAGTTCTATCGCCAACTGTCCAGCAGGGAGATCCCGGAGGACGCCGCCGTCAACGGCGCGGAGTGGCAGCTGGAAACGGCGGACGGTCACTTCTGCCATGTGCGTTACAGTGCCGCCGTCTCCGCCACAGGAACAGCTCTCCCGAAAACCCTGATGGTGTCCTTCTACGATTCCGAAGCGACCTATCGGGAGACCTGGAAGGAGGCCATGCAGAACCGGGAAGCGAACCGCATCGACCAGTTGGTGCTGATGGGCCAAGCGAAACAGGGCAACTGAAAAGGAAGAGCGGGGTTTTGCCCCGCTCCTCTTTTTGAAAATTTTGCCGAAAAGGGTCTTGACAATAAGTGAATAAACGTTTATTATCATAACCATGAGAACGATTGATACAGCAAAACGGGATAAAGTCATCCAAACCGTCCTCCAGATCACCATGGAGGAGGGTCTTGCCGCCCTGTCCTTTGACAAACTGGCCAAGCGGGCGGGCATCAGCTCCGGCACTCCCTACGTGTACTACAAGGACAAGACCGATATGCTCTCGTGCATCTATGCACAGGTGTGGCAGGGCTTGCAGGAGGGCTTGCAGCAGGCCATCGACATGGGCCGCACCCCCGACGAAAAGCTGTTTTTCGGTCTGCGCCAGCTGGCTCAGACATTGCTGGCCCACCCGCAGGAGGCCCATTTCTTCCTGTCGGTGGTCAATGCGCCGGAGTTCGTCACGGCCGAGGCACTGCAGGAGAACAGCCTGCCCTCCCCGCCGTTGATGGCGGTGTATCAGGAGGCCATCGCCCGCCGCCTGATGAAAACCGACAACGTGGCCTACATCAACGCCGTGCTGTTTGGCCCGCTGTTCCTGATTTTGCAGCAGCACCGGCAGAGCGGCACCCCCGCCGTCATGAGCGAGGTGGAAAAGGTGCTGGATCTCTCCGTTTCCGCCGTGCTGAAGATCCGATAAAAGGCGATTTCTGGAAACAAAACAATTATTTTGTAAAACGAAAAGGGCTGGACGGCGTGCCGTTTGGCCCTGTTTTTATGCTGGAAGCAAAAAATTTGCCGCCAAGCTGCAACCGCCGGGCATTTTTCCGGAGTAGAAGGATAAGAGGGGAGGGAAGCCCATGGAGGATAAGCAGATCGTGTCCCTGTACTGGGCGCGTGACCCGCAGGCCATTGACCGGAGTCAGGAAAAGTACGGCCCCTACTGCCTGTCTATCGCCCGGAACATCCTGCGTCAGGAGCAGGACGCGGAGGAATCCGTCAACGACACGTGGCTGGGCGCGTGGAACGCCATGCCGCCCCACCGGCCCGAACGGCTGTCGGGCTTTCTGGGCAAGCTGACCCGCCGCATCTCTTTGAAGCGGTGGGAGGCCGCCCGTGCCCAAAAGCGCTTCGGCGACGAGACGGCGCTGGCGCTGGAGGAGCTGAGCCAGTGCGTAGACGGCAGCGGCGACGTGCAGCGGGGGCTGGAGGCCACCGAGCTGGCGGCACGGATCAACGATTTCGTGTTGGCTCTGCCCCAGGCGGAGCGCCGGGTGTTCCTCTGCCGCTACTGGTATCTGGACAGCGTGGCGGAGATCGCCATCCGCTTCGGTTTTTCCACCAGCAAGGTGAAGTCCATGCTGTACCGCATCCGCCAGCAGCTGCGCCAAACGTTGGAACAGGAGGGCCTGCTATGAGACCGGAAACATTGCTCTACGCCATCGGCGAAGTGGACGACGCCGCCGTGCAGGACGCCCGCGACCCCAAGCTGAAGCGGCCCCACCGCTGGCGGCGCTGGCTGGTGACAGCCGCCTGCCTGTGCCTTGCAGTGCTGGGCATCTGGACGGCCCGGCGGTTCGACTATCTCGATTTTCTTCGCACCGGCTGCGCCGCCTCCATCGGCACGGTGGTGGACGGCGATTACTACTACCACGTCCGCCACCGTGGCCTGTACCGCTACGACCTGGAGACGGGGGAGCGCCAGCAGATACTCAGCACCTTCTGGTACAACAGCTATCAGGTAAACGAATACGGTGTGTATTATACTGACGGAAAATCACTGTATGTATTGGAACATGCCGCAAAAAAGCGAACGCTGCTGTATCGCGGCGGCAAGGACTGCACCAACCTCTATCTGTCGCTGTACGGCGATGACGTGGTGGTGACGGTCTATGACCGGAAAACGGACAGGAGCTATCAGCTGCTGCTGAACGGCAAAACCGGCGAAGAGCGGCAGGAGGTCACGCCGCCCACCGATTATGGCTATTACGACACGCACATGTTCTCCCAACGGCACTTCCGGGTAGACGAGCGGGAGCTGGAGCTGGCGCCGCTGGATGGCGAAAGCGAGCGCTATGACCTACGGGAAAACGGCGTGTCCCTGCTGCCGGATGGCGTCGCGGTGGATCCCTATCCCGACAGGGTGGGGGACGCCCTGTGGTTCCTGTGCAGTCACCAGACTGCCACTGACACCTATTATATCGCCGCACCCGCCGGTGACCGGACGGTGACGCTGCCCGTCGCCAATTATTATGCCTGCGGCGACGATTTTGCCCTGTATCACAATGATACCACCGTATACGCTGCTGACCTGCGCACCGGCGAAACGTGGGAGCTGACGGCGGACGCGGATGCGGAGTGGTACAGCCTGACCGGCGACGGAGAATACGTCTACGCCTGTGTCCCCTGGGACGAGTATCAGGCCTGTTGGCGGCTGGTATATGAGGATGGTCGTCCCGTTGCCCTGACGCTGCTAGACGAGGATATCACGAAATGAACAATAAAGGAGCGGGGCACCCCGCTCCTTTATCGCAGCCATAAGCACCACCGATGGATTTGTGCAATATCCACGAAGATAGTGGATAAAATCTGTCAGATGTTTGGAAAAGAAAAAGCTTGCATTTTGCGGAAAGTGCCGATATAATAAGCAAGAAAATTTTGAGAGGGGGAACGCGCCATGACCATCATCCGTAAGACCAAGTGCAAAGCCGCTCCCACTGTTTTTGTTTCTATTGTTGATATCGTTTTTTGACCGATGTTTTTCATCGGTCTTTTTTTTCGGCCTGCGGCCGGAAAAAGTCCACACAGTTTGGTAAGTAAATTCACATACAAGACAAATGAAAGAGAGGAATCACGCCATGAAGAACATGAAGAAAGATCTTGGCCAGGTGGCCATCTACGACGCGAGAGAATTAGGCGTTCCCCGTATGTTGCTGCTGGGTCTGCAGCACCTGTTTGCCATGTTCGGCGCCACCGTTCTGGTGCCCATTCTGGTCAGCTCCTACGGCCTGCCCCTGTCCATCCAGACCACGCTGCTGTTCGCAGGTCTCGGCACGCTGCTGTTCCACCTGTGCACCAAGTTTAAGGTGCCCGCTTTCCTGGGTTCCTCCTTCGCCTTTCTGGGCGGCTTCCAGGCAGTCGCCGCGCTGGACGCCGGCAAGTTCGCCGGCATGACCGGTGAGGAAAAGCTGCCCTACGCGCTGGGCGGCGTAGTGATCGCGGGCCTGCTGTATCTGGTGCTGGCCCTGCTATTCAAGCTGGTGGGCGCCAAGAAGGTCATGCGCTTCTTCCCGCCCATCGTCACCGGCCCCATCATCATCCTGATCGGCCTGAACCTGTCCGGCACCGCCATCGGCAACGCCTCCACCAACTGGTGGCTGGCACTGGTGGCCATCGCGGTCATCATCGTGGCCAACATCTGGGGCAAGGGCATGATCAAGATCATCCCCATCCTGCTGGGTGTGGTGGTCAGCTATGTGGTGGCTCTGATCACCGGTCAGGTGGACTTCGCCGCCATGCGCGAGGCCGACATTGTGGGTCTCCAGCAGTTCGTCATCGCCAAGTTCGACATCACCTCCATCCTCGTCATGGCTCCCATCGCTATCGCCGCCATGATGGAGCACATCGGCGATATCTCCGCCATCTCCTCCACCACCGGCAAGAACTTCATCGAGGATCCCGGCCTGCACCGCACCCTGCTGGGCGATGGCCTGGCCACCTCCCTCGCCGCCCTGTTCGGCGCCCCTGCCAACACCACTTACGGCGAAAACACCGGCGTGCTTGCACTCAGCAAGGTTTATGACCCCTTCGTAATCCGCATAGCGGCAGTGCTTGCCATAGTGTTCAGCTTCTGCCCCAAGTTTGCGGCTCTCATCCGCATAATGCCTGCGGCTACCATCGGCGGCGTATCCATGGTGCTCTACGGTATGATCTCCGCGGTAGGTGTGCGCAACGTGGTTGAAAACAAGGTTGACTTCACTAAGTCCCGCAACGTTATAATCGCGGCCATAATCATGGTGCTTGCGCTCGGCATCTCCAACTCCGACGCCGGCTGCGTGACCATTGGCAGCGTAAGCCTGTCCGGTCTGGCTGTTGCCAGCATAGTGGGCATACTGCTTAACGCCATACTTCCCGGCAAGGACTACGAGTTCGGCAAGGATGAGCAGGGCGATACCAGCGTAAACTTCAAGGTCTGATAAACAAAGCATAGCACACATAAGCGGCTCCCGAACAACATCGGAGGCCGCTTGTTTTATTGTCCAGTCTTAAGTCCGCTTGCTTTTTATTGCGTTGCTCAGCTTTAATCCGTCGCTCTCCTCGCCCTTTATCTCTCCCAAGAAATAGCGAAACGGCAGAACGGATGTAAGAAATATAAAGATATTGCTTATAAGCGCGTAGTTTATAAAATATTCTATCGCGCTTGATAGGATAATATCCGAATCGAACGCCATGCCGCCGAATCGCAAAAGCAACAGCACCGCAACCGATATGAAGGATAAAATCGGGCCACCCGAAAGCGTGGATATAAGCTTTGCTTTTGAATCCACGGTATTCCCGGCGACGATGAATTCGCCGTCAAACACAAGCAATTTAACAGTCAGCCTTTTTGTTTTAAGCAGTCTTTTCCCCGAGCCTACCCGTATATGCCTATGCCTGTTCAGCGTCGAAAGCATATAGCCCAGCGCTTGTCCAAGCTCATGCATGCATA
>ENA-OUQC01001665-OUQC01001665.1-human-gut-metagenome-genome-assembly--contig:-NODE-1665-length-11090-cov-3.778342_pt1 | contig 11090 bp, 9 predicted proteins | sample MGYA00237942_ERZ548815 | MGnify/ENA primary metagenome ERZ548815 (study PRJEB26490, sample SAMN05194722) | human gut metagenome | biome: terrestrial biome; feature: human-associated habitat; material... | reverse complement strand
GAAGCTGCGCCGCTGACGGAACAGTAGTCCCTTCACGTCTTTCTCACTTACGTTTGAAAAGTTGACCACAAAGTTTGAATTGCTTTGCAAAACGTAAAACAAGGCTGCCGTCGGCAGCCTTGTTCGCTATCTCCATTTGATAGATTATACCTTTTTCAGTCCGGTTTTTTCGGGTTCTTAGGGTTCTTTTTCCCAAAAAAGAACCCTAAGTCAGGGTGCGGGGTGAAACCCCGCATATATACCTTCCCTCATGTCGGGGTATGGGGCGAAGCCCCATATATAATCATGATCTTGACTTTATCGAATGATTATCTCCTCAAGAGCTCGTTTCGGTACAAAATGCTGCCCGTTGCGGCGGAAGTATTTTATATCGCCGCACTCGGCGTCCACTATCTCCGGCGCCTCGTCCGGCACGCCCAGCGCCAGCACAAGCGTTATCTCATACTGCTGCGGGAGCTTCAGCGCCGCCTTTATCTTCTCCGCGTCAAAAGAGCCTATCATGCATCCGCCCAGTCCCAGAGCCCTTGCGCCAAGCATAACGGTCTGCGCGCATATGCCCGTGTCCTTGTAGAAGGGCACAACGTTCGGCGCTATCTCCCTGTCGCAGCATATTATTATATATGCCGCGGGCTCATGTCCCTCGGGAGGCAGCTTTTCATCCTTTATATACCCCGCCCATTTTGTGGCGGCAAATACCGATGCTGTCTCGCCCTCCTCGCACACGGGGCGAAGTTTCAGCGCCTGCAGATTTGCCGTTGAGGGCGTGTATCTGCACAGATCGCAAAGCTTTTCCAGCGTATCTTTTCCCATGCTCTCTCTTTTGAATGAGCGCACGCTGCGGGAGCCGCCGCACAGCTTACGGAATTCTTCGAATTTTACACTTTCGTCTGTATTTTTCATTTTTTGCCTCTCTGCAAATATTCTGTATTATCTCAGAGTTCAAACAGCTTCACCGGTTTTACCGCCGAGCCGTCGGGAAACTCCGTTACGCGCCCCAACGCCACAAATCTTGAGTCGTGGCGGATGCGCACAAGCTCGCCGTCGCTGAGATCCGTGTGCAGCTTTTTCTGATAAAGCTCCGTGCCGCCTTTTATAAGCTTTAAATAGAAATCGTTCACTTCGACCGCCGCAAGGTCCGAAAACAGGTTCTCCACAGGAGTCACTATAGCTTCAAGCTGCTCGGGCGTCATGCTCTCAAGCTCTTCCATGGTATGCGCTTCGTCAACGGTGAAGTTTCCCGAGCGCGTGCGGCAAAGGCTGCTCATGACCGCGCCGCAGCCCAGCGACGCGCCTATGTCGGCGCACAGCGTTCTGATGTAAGTGCCTTTTGAGCACCTTACGCGCAGTCTGTACACGGTGTCGGAGACTCTTTCGCAGTCTATTGAGCTTATTGTGACCGCGCGCGCCTTGCGTTCGACCGTTTCGCCGCTGCGCGCAATGTCAACAAGCTTGCGCCCGTCTATTTTTATGGCGCTGTACATGGGGGGTATCTGCGATATTTCGCCCACAAAGCCGCGGCAAGCCGTCATGACCGCCGCCTCATCGGGAATATTGTCGCTTTTTGTCAGCACCTCGCCGGTTATATCTTCAGTGTCGGTGGTGATACCCAGGGTCATCTCTGCGACGTACTCCTTATCCTCGGCGCACAGAAAATCCGATGCCTTTACAGCTCTGCCGATAAGAACGGGAAGAACGCCCGTAGCCATGGGATCAAGGGTGCCTGTATGCCCTACCTTGCGAGTGTTGTACAAACGACGTATAATTTGTACTAATTTGTGACTTGTAACACCGCTGTGTTTATTTACTATTATAACGCCGGAAACGGTGCTGCCGTTGTCGCTGCGGCTCATACATTTACCTCGTTGTTTTCGGTTTTTTTGCCGCTGTCCGATGCCAGCGCCTCTTCAAACAGGTCGATGACCGCTTTGCACGCCGCTTCCGGACTCTCTGCGGTTATCGTCGCTCCGGCAGCCTTTACGTGACCGCCGCCGCCAAGCTTTCTGCATATATCCGCGACGTTAAGATCGGTGTTTGAGCGTGTCGAAACTCTGAATACATTTCTGTCCGTCAGAGTCTGCTTTACCGTAAAACCTGCCGCAACGCCTTCTATACTGCGCGGCAGATCTATAAGCGCGCCGAGATCATCCTCGCAGAGACCTCTGCGCTCCATCATGTCGGCTGTAAAAACAACATACGCCACTTCGCCGCCCGCGGCGAAGCGCAGATTCTCAATAGCCGCAGCCTCTGCCCGAAGCGCGCCGAGCGTTTTGCTGTCATGCAGAATTCGGCTTATCTCCGCGCAGTTTTTTCCGCCGTCTGCCGCATCATTTATCTCCCGCATGAGCTCCGCCGCTGTGCGAAGTGTGTCCGGAGTGGTATTCGAATACTTGAAAGAGCCGGTGTCGGCGGAAATTGCCGCGAAAAGTCGGCGGGCGATCTCGGCGCTGCGCTGCAGCTTACCGCGCGCCGTAAGGCAACAATATACCTTATATATAAGCTCGCCGCAGGCGGAATAATCCGGCTCAAGGTATACTGGAGCGTATGGGGTTCCGAGGCCGTGATGGTCTATCATAAAATCAATCCTGTCGCTGAGGTGAGACAATGCTCCCAGCTGTACGGGGGAAGCCGTGTCAACGGAGCAGAGAACATCGAAATCGTTCTCTTCGCCGTCTTTGTATTTCGTCTCTGTCTGCCCCGAGTATAAAAATCTCAGATACGGCGCGGGCTCGTCGCAGCAGGCGCATCTCGCGCGTATGCCGAGCGATGAGCATATGAGCTTCAGCGCAAAGGCGCTGCCTACGGCGTCTCCGTCGGGACTTTTATGAAAAAATATCAGCAGACTTTTCCCGCTGTCGCCGGTATCCGTGAGTATATCGGCAATGTCGTCGGCGGACAGCCTTTTTACGTTGTCGGCGCTCATTCTCTGTCGCTCCCGTCCGTATTGTCCGCGCCCTCGCTTCTGCCGTCCGACTCGCCGTCGTCGCTGAACTCAAGGCGGTTGATCTTTGCCGCTATGTCAACGCCGCGGCGCATGGAATCGTCCGCTATGAAAGTAAGCTCGGGAGTCATGCGCAGGTTGAGCCTGTGCGCGAGCTGCGTGCGGATAAAGCCTGCGGCGCTGCGAAGCCCGCGGCTTATCTCCTTGGCGCTCTCGGGATCGTCGTCGATGCCCAGCACCGAATAGTAGATCTTCGCGTATTTGAAATCCGCAGTTACATCCGCGCCCGTCACCGTTATCAGCGTGGACGATATGCGCGGGTCCTTGACTTCACGGAGTATGGAGGACAGCTCCAGCGCCACCGCGTCGTTTACTCTGCTTTTTCTGTATTTACTCATATTTTTCTCCATTCAACGGTATTTGATTATTTTATATCCGTATCACCATGAATGTTTCACGTGAAACATCCGAAGACGGTTCGGTTTGAAATGTTTCACGTGAAACATTCGCCGAGCGCGGCTGATTTGATTGTTTCACGTGAAACAATCGCAAGTCGGCTTAATCCTTTGGCTTCATGGACAGATATATGACAAGCACTGATATATCCGCGGGGTTGACTCCGGAAATGCGCGCTGCCTGTCCGATGGAGGCGGGGCGGACGGCCTGCAGCTTCTGCGCAGCCTCAAGGCGAAGGCCCTTAATTTTAGTGTAGTCAATATCATCCGGCAGGCGGCGTGTCTCAAGCTTTTTCTGCTTCTCCGCATCAGAAAGCTGGCGGGAAATGTAGCCCGCGTATTTTATCTCCGTCTCCACGGTCTCAGTTACGCCGTCGTCCAGCCGCGGGCGCGCGGTATCAATGGGGGCGAGGGCGGAATAGGTGATTCCGGGGCGGCGCAGAAGCTCCGCGAGAGTGGCGCCGGAGTGTATCTCCGTCTGCCCCATGGATATGAGCAGGGGGTTCGCCGCGCGGGGAGATACGACAGTCTTTGAAAGTCTTGCGGTCTCGTCTTCTTCCGCTTTTTTCTTATCAAGAAAACGCGCGTAGCGCTCGTCGTCAATAAGTCCCGCCTGTCTGCCGTACTCCGTAAGGCGGAGATCTGTGTTGTCCTGTCTGAGCAGCAGACGGTATTCGCTGCGGCTGGTCATGATGCGGTACGGCTCAGCCGTGCCTTTTGTTACTAGATCGTCGATAAGCGTTCCCGTATAGGAAGAATAGCGGGGAAGTATCATAGGCGGACGTCCGCACAGCTTTGCGGCGGCGTTTATGCCCGCCACAAGTCCCTGCGCCGCAGCTTCCTCGTATCCGGAGGAGCCGTTGAACTGACCCGCGCCGTAAAGCCCGCTTATTTCTTTGAATTCAAGGGTAGGCAAAAGCTGCGTGGGGTCGCAGCAATCGTATTCGATGGCATACGCGTAGCGCATTATGCGCGCTTCTTCAAAACCTTGCAGACTGCGCAGCATCTCGTACTGTACGTCCGCGGGCAGCGAGGAGGAAAAACCCTGCAGGTAGATCTCATCACATCCGTCACCCATAGGCTCCACAAAAAGCTGGTGGCGGGGCTTATCGGAAAAGCGCACCACCTTGTCCTCAATAGAGGGGCAGTAGCGCGGGCCTACGCCGTGAATTTTGCCGGAGTACAAAGGAGAGCGGCCGAGGTTCGCTCTGATTATCTCATGGGTGCGCTCGTTTGTATATACAACGTGGCAGGGAACCTGTTCTATCGAATTCAGACGCGCGGCGTCGGTCCTTACGGAAAAAGGAGTGATCTTATCCTCTCCGTACTGGATCTCAAGCGCGGAAAAGTCAATGGAGTCTTTGTGGATGCGCGGGGGAGTGCCTGTCTTGAAGCGCATGGTGCGCACACCGTACTTCTCAAGGCTCGCGGTCAGTCCTTCCGCCGGCAAAAGTCCGTCGGGACCGGAGCGACGGCAGACGTCGCCTGTATGTGTCAGTCCTCCGAGATATGTTCCCGTACAGACGATGACCGCGCGGGCGCGGTATTCTCCGCCCGGGGACGCCATAACGCCGCAGACGGCTTTTCTGCCGCCCGCCTCATCTATAAGAATTTCCGTAATTTCACTCTGGATAAGCGAAAGACGGGGAGTTTCTTCAACAGTATGCTTCATAAGCGCGCTGTAGCGGCGGCGGTCTGCCTGAACGCGCTTTGAGCGCACGGCTGCGCCCTTGCCCGTATTCAGCGTTCTGGACTGCAGTGTCACACAGTCAGCGGCATATCCCATCTCTCCGCCGAGAGCGTCTATCTCAAAAACAAGATGGCCCTTACCGCTGCCGCCCACGGAGGGGTTGCAGGGCATATTGCCGACGCCGTCAAGACTAATTGTAAACAGCGCGGTCTCAAGTCCGCAGCGGGCGCAGGCAAGAGCAGCCTCAATGCCCGCGTGTCCCGCGCCTATGACCGCAACATCAAAATCATACTGTGACAAAATGTTTTCCTCTTATTGTCTTATATAGTCTGCCGTTTAACGAAAAGCGGCGAAATGATCAGTTAATTGTCATTTTTTGGTATATTTTCCAACCATAGGTATCAGAGTAGGCGAGCATCGTGCCGCTTGACATATTGGAAATATAACTGTAGTCGAAGGGGATAATTACTTTTCCGTCTGTGCCGATCAAACCGTACGTGCCTTCTCTGTTTTTGCATACGGCAACGCCCTCGAAAAACGGCTTCGCATCCTCCATGTCGGGCTCGCGTATCCAAACGCCGGAGGTGTTCATATATCCGTAAAGCCCGTCTTTTTCCAGCAGCAGAATGCCGTCCGAGTAGGAAATGAGTTTGTAGCCGGAGGGGATCGCGAAACGCTCTCCGCGGGGATCCACGAGCACATCTTCGTCGGAGACGATGAAAATGGAGTCAAGATCCGTAAAGTAGTATCTGTCGTATGACTGCATGCGCAGGCGCATATATCCGTGGTCGAAATAGTAGCTGCCGAGGGATGCCTCCATGCGCGAAAGCGGCTCAACAAAGCGCTCGTTGGCGGTCCAGCCCAAATCGCTGAAGTAGTTTTTGCGCGAATCGAACATGATCTTGCCGTCCTTGTCGATAACGCGCAGCTCGTTTGAGGTGACCTCGTAATACTTGTTGATCTTTGTGCCGTAGCCGTCGTCTTCTTCGTGGTAGTAGTCCCATTTTATATCGGTCATGACGGTGGCGTATCCGCCCGTGTAGCTGTACGCCGCACTGTACGGGAACATCTCGGAAAGGCTCTTGCCGTCTTCCTCGGCGAGATTTTTGCCGTTTCTGTCAAATTTGAGGAGCGAAAAGTCGGGCTTTTTCTCGGCAAAGCACCAGCTTGTCAGATCCTTTATGCCGGTCTTGCCGTCAAGATCGGTGAAAACTTTCGTTGTGTTCAGATACCAGCGGCCAAGCTTCGTGCTGCCATCCCCCGTGCCGTAGTACGACGGATAGTCGAAATACAGACCTCTGTTGTCCGTGGCGTCATTGTAGTCGGATTTAATGAAATCATGTCCGTTCGGCGACAGATAATAATAGGTTTTTCCGTTAACCTTCAGATTCGCGCTGTCATACCACTCCGTGTTGCCGTCCTCGTCGGGGTCGCTCTGGGACGTGGGATATTTCAGCGTGTAGTTGTTCTGGGTGTAGAAAAGCGGCCGCCCTTCGGTGTCGCGGGTGTAGGCGGGGATGTACTTGCTGTCGTCGTAGCGGGTCATAATGCCGCCGTCGGAGTTTATAAGATACAGCTTGCCGTTGTCGTTGTAGATGATGTAGCCCATGTACATTTCGAGGGAGTAGCGGTCGCGTACGTCGCGGACAACGCTGCGCTCGGTCTCGCGGCCGTCGTCGTATGAGGTGAATTCCTCGGCGTCAACGGTCTTCAACCCGGAAATAAGACTCTTCGGCAGCTCGTAATCAGTTGAGAGAATGCCGAAAACGCAGTTTGAGTCCCATACGCGGTCGGTAAGAGCGTAGCCCTGCTCTTTAAGAGCGGCGACATCCTCAAAGGTGTATATCACCGCGTTTGAAGGCTCGGTGGGACGCTCGGACTTCCCGGGGCGCTCCGGCTTTTTTGTGCCGTCGCCGTCGGCGGGAACATCGGGCTCGTCGCTTGTGTCATCGGGGACGGCGGGCGTTTTGTAGCTCTTGTCGAGAACAGAGATAAAAGCGTCCAGATTGCCCTTCCAGCTTTCGGGACGCTCGATAAACGAAATGTCATATACGCCGAGGTAGTAAAGCCCGAGGGCCGCAACCGAAAACACCGTCACCAGAACGGCGGGCAAACGCTTTTTCAGTTGGATCAGAAACATTTCGGATTTTTTCAATTTTTTCACCTGAGGCTTCCGACAAAAGCGCACGGAGCGTCTCGGAAGAATAAAAATATAGCGAAATAAAAGTTTATTAAATACGGGTGCCGTTGGCGCGCCGCGTGACGGAAAAACAGCGATTGCGGGCACACAGCGGGCGAGGGATGCAGCGAGACAGAAGTATAGCAAATACGGATGTACATCGGGCGGGCACTCGGCGCGACAAAATTTGCGAGTATGGGCGCACTTGGGTGCGCGGCGCGATGGAATTATGCGAATACGGGTGCTGTCGGCGCGGCAAACTTATAAGAATACGGGCGCCGTCGGCGCGCCGATCTATTTGTGGTACTTTGTACCCTTGTTTATCTCCGCGCAGCGGTAGATAGTTTCATACAGCATGACGCGGGCAAGCTGATGGGGAAACGTCAGCTCGGACATGGAAAGACGGACGTTCGCGGCGGCTTTCACCTTTTCGGAAAGTCCGTAGGAGGAGCCGACTATAAAGCACAGCTCCGATGCGCCGGACAGAAGCTTTTTCTCAAAAAGCGCCGCAAGCTCTCCGGAGGAATACTGCCGTCCCTCAACGCACATGGCGAAAACGCAGCTGCGCGGAGGGATATTCTCAAGTATTCGCTCACCCTCGGCGTCAAGCGCTGCTTTTATCTGCGCCGGGGAGGGAGAGGAGGGCAGCTTAGCTTCTTTAAGACAAATCTCCGTGACTGTATGGCTGCCGCCGAGACGTTTTCTGTACTCTTCACAGGCAGCTTTCCAGTGGCTCTCGGAAAGTCCTCCTACTGTTATAATACGGATTTTTATCATGTGAATTTACCGAATTTTATAAAATAATTGTTAATATACGAAAAACCGAGGAAGCGCGGACAGCACATCGTGCTCGGGCGAACAGTCAAAGCTTACAAAAAGTTTGCAGAGACAAACACTTTGTCGCTTTGCCTTGCCATTTACTTCTTACCCTTTTTCGGTTTTTTCGGGTCCTTAGGGTTCTTTTTCCCAAAAAAGAACCCTAAGTGGGGCGCGGGGTGAAACCCCGCATATATATCCCTACACGGTCGGGGCATGGGGCGAAGCCCCATATATACTCGAAGCCCCATATATACTCAGCTGTGCCGTTTTGTCAAAGCTCAAGCTTGCCCGCGCAGGTGCATATAATATCCGCCGCGCGCTCAACTCCCACGGAGCCGCTGTTTATCATAAGATCGTAGTTTGATCTGCTGCCCCAATCCCAGTCGGTAAATGTGGCATAGTGGCGCGCTCTGCCTTTGTCGCTCTTTGCTATCAGATCGATGGCGCGCTTTCTGTCGCAGCCGTAGCGCTCAACGGCGCGCGCAATTCTCTTTTCCATATCGGAATATATAAACACCTTGAAAACATCGCTGCGCTCACGAAGGATAAAATCGGCGCAGCGTCCCACAAGGACGCAGGGGTTCTTCGCGTACTCAAGTATGACCTTCTGCTGCGCAAGAAATACCTGCATGGTAAGCGGCAGCGCGTTCGTGCCCGTCATGCCAAGCGTGCCGTAGGTGTAGCTGTTGCCCATGGCAAGATTGTATAGGAAGCTGCCCGTTACCGCCTGCTCGTTCTTTTCGATAAAATCGGGAGAAAGTCCGCTTTCCTTTGCCGCTTCGTCTATAAGCTCGCGGTCATAGTACGGAACTCCCAGCTTTTCGGCAACAAGCTTTCCGATAGAACGTCCGCCGCTGCCGAGCTCTCTGCCGATGGTAATAATTCCTTTCATGTTATCCATGACCTCCCAAAGCATATTTTCTAATATAATTATACACATATCCGCGCAAAAAATCAACGGTTGTTGTTAAAATTAAACAGCTGTTTTCTTGTATTTGTGCTTCCCACCCCCGCATGACGGCAAAATGCGGCGCGAAAGTTCGAAAAGTGTGTCCTCCTCTTTACAAACGGCGCATTGTCGTATAAAAGAGTAAAGGTACAAAAAAGCGAAACGAAAGGCAGATAAAATGCAGATCTCAGAAAAAACACGTTTGTCGGCGCAGGCAGCGGAAGCCGCTCTCGCCGATATATTCAGAGATATAGACGAGGTTTCACGCAGGTGCACGGAGCACGTGCTCGACGTTTTCAGAGAAAACAGGATCTCGGAGTCCATGTTTGCACCGAGCACGGGCTACGGTTACGGCGACCGCGGCAGAGACGTTATTGACAAGGTGACTGCCGAAATTTTCGGCGCTCCCGCAGGGTTTATGCGCCCTTCGATCATGTGCGGTACCCATGCACTCACCATTGCCCTGTTCGGGCTGCTGCGCCCGGGCGACGTCATGCTTTCCGTTACCGGAGAGCCCTATGACACGCTGCACGACGTTATCGGCATAGGCAAAAGCGGAAACACCGGCATGGGCAGTCTGGGAGATTTCGGCATTGAATACGCGCAGGTCCCCTTTACAAAGGACGGGGAAATCGACAAAGAGGGCATAAAAGCCGCTCTCGCCCATTACGGAAAACGCGTGCGCATGGTGTACATGCAGCGTTCCAAGGGCTATATGGACAGACGCACCCTGTCCGTCAAAGAAATTTGCGAGACCGCGGCTTTTGCAAGAAAGCACGCCGAGAGCTCTCCTTTTGTGGTGCTCGACAACTGCTACGGAGAGTTCACCGAGGAGACCGAGCCCTGCAACACCGCTTACGGCGACGGTGCCGTTGACCTTATGGTCGGCTCTCTCATCAAAAATCCCGGCGGCGGCATGGCTGACATCGGCGGATACCTTGTGGGAAGCAAGACTGCCGTTGAACTTGCGGGATACCGTCTTTCATGCCCCGGCACCGGGCTTGAAGTCGGCGCGTCTCTCGGGCAGAACCGCAATATGCTGCGCGGACTTTTCTATGCGCCGCATACTACCGCGCAGGCGCTGAAAGCGGCGCATCTCACGGCGTACCTTTTTGACGAGCTCGGATATAAAGTATCCCCCGGTCCCTTTGAAAAGCGGCACGATATAATTCAGACGGTCACACTTGACACCCCCGAGGGACTTACGGAATTCTGCCGCGGCATACAGGCGGCTTCCCCCATAGACGCTTTCGTCACGCCGGAGGCATGCGAAATGCCCGGATACGATGATGACGTGGTCATGGCGGCGGGCGCTTTCGTAGGCGGCGCATCCATAGAGCTTTCGGCTGACGGACCCATGCGGGCACCGTATATTGCTTTTATGCAGGGCGGACTTACATACGAAAGCGCGCGCCTTGGAGTTATGGCTGCCGCCGACCGCTGCGGAGAGAAAAAGAAAGCGTAAGCGGCGGGTGCTGCCAATGCAGCGCCTGCGCGAAAGAAGCGCTGCGGCAGTAAGCAGACAAAGCAGCCGATGCTCCGCGGCTACCGCATATGAGCGGGGCTGCGGTGCCGATCGGCTAAATCAAACAGAGGCACGTCGGGCACGCGGGACCGACGGATAAAGGCCGCGCGCCCGAGCGCAGAGTTTTGTCGCAGATAAAAAATGAAAAACAGCCGCAGCGGCGGCTGTTTACACATATTTTATATATCAAAGCACACGGCTGTCAGAGGTTTTTCTTCCACCTTGTGCCGCGCTCGCGTTTCTCGCGAAAGAAACGGCGCAGAAGCTCCGCGCACTCCTCGCCGCGAACATCCCATATGACCTCGGGCTTGTGGTTGAACGGCATTGCGCACAGATCGCAAACGCTGCCCATAGCCCCTCCCTTGGGGTCGCGGGCACCGATTATTACGGTCGGCACGCGGGAGTTTATTATTGCTCCGGTACACATGGGGCACGGCTCAAGCGTTACAAAAAGCTCGCAGCCCACGAGCCGCCATCCGCCGAGAGTACGGCACGCCGCGCTGATGGCTGCGGTCTCGGCGTGACTCGGTGCGTC
>ENA-OUQC01001662-OUQC01001662.1-human-gut-metagenome-genome-assembly--contig:-NODE-1662-length-11105-cov-3.705520_pt1 | contig 11105 bp, 5 predicted proteins | sample MGYA00237942_ERZ548815 | MGnify/ENA primary metagenome ERZ548815 (study PRJEB26490, sample SAMN05194722) | human gut metagenome | biome: terrestrial biome; feature: human-associated habitat; material... | reverse complement strand
TCAACTGAATAGAGCATCTGACTACGGATCAGAAGGTTACAGGTTTGAATCCTGTGCGGATCACCCAGAGCGGTTGCCTTGCGAAAGGCGACCGCTTACTTTGTGTATACCAAATGTCGTTCAGCACTCGATATCTCACAAACAGCCATAGCTATAATGGCTATAACAGCTTTGCCGCCAAACACATTGATTATCCTTGCGATTTGCAAATGTTGCATTTTGGCCAGTGCCTGATGCCTCAAGTAATTACTTGCATTACGGGAACAGGCGATTATTGCACTCAAAAATGCGAAATGCATCACATCATAGACCGGGAAACACGGGAGGAGATATTCACCTACTATGGCTTCAGCAAGCCGTCTGTCGGTGTTGAGGAAATCCCGGCGGAGCAGCCTTCGGACGGCGCACAGGCGAAGCCCAAGGACAATAAAATGTATGACCTGAACGGCAGGGAGATACGCAACCCACTGCCGGGGATGATCTACATCCTCAATGGCGAGAAGCACGTCGCCAAATAAACAGCGCGGCTCAAATAATAAAGCGGGGGCAGGCCGGATTGGCTTGCTCCCGCTCTCTGTTACCCTATTATTGTATTCAGCGGACTGTCGCTTTCTTGGTGTATGTTGATTCCGCTGTCGTTGCGCGGACTATGTAGATGCCGCTGGGGAACGCATCGAGAGAAATCTCCGCGCCGTCGGCTGCCAATACGCATTTGCCGTCACTACCAAAGACCTCAAAGCGAGCGTCGTCAACGCCTGATACACCTGCTCGGTTGCCGGAAATCCAAAGCAGGGAGTTGTCAATGCTTGCCTCGTCCACACCGGCGAGCGACTGTATGCGGAACGCTGGTGAAATGGTGGATGTCTGGCTGTTGCCGGCGTTGTCGGTCAACTTGATGCGCATGTCAAACCATCCGTTGAGAGCCATGCGGTCGATGTCCTTCAAGCTGCCGCGCCAGAAGTTGCCGTAACCGGGCATATAGTAGTTTTCAGCCACTTCCTCAACCTCAAGGGGCATCCATTCTCCCGTGTGAAGCGGAGCATATTCGACGCTTACAGCAGGTTTCCCCTCATCATTGTACCAAATCCACGCATCGTACATGCTGCCGCTCTCGTCATACAGATAGCGGAGGTAGCTGTGCAGGTCTGAACCAGCGAATGTCAGCACGCCGTCTGTGGGGGTGTCGAAGCGGTCGGTGACAATGCCGTCTGTGTTGCGGAACTGTACCATAGTCGTCACCGGCGCGATTTTGTCCTCCTTGGAGAAATCGATTTCGAGAGCAGCCGATGTCTCGCAGGGGATATTGTCTACATACACTCCGCCGTTTTCAGTTATATCGAGCTGAAGCTTGCCGTCAAACTTGGCAAGGCTTTTGTTGAAATCTTCCCAGAAAGCATACCAGCTTTCAACATGCTCATCGTCAAACGGGCCACTCCACGACTTTTCGCCATACTTCACATTGAGCATTTCCTTGTGTATGCCGGAGAAATCCACTGCCTCGCCGGCACGGCCTATATTGTCCCAGAAGAACGAGAAACGGCTCATATTGCCGCCGGAGGCCATGGAGTTGTCACAGATGAAAATCAACGGAGTGCTGCTGCCGGCAGGCTGGAGGCTCATGTCATTGTCGTATGAGAAATGAGGCATTCCTTCCAAGACCAAGTCGTAAGCGAGGTCGTCCTCACGGTAGAAGAGGTTGCAGTTGTAGAAACCGGCAACGATAGGCATCACCGCGCTGCGCATCTTGCCTTCACGGACTGTCTGAAGAGGCATGTCAAGGTAGTATGTCGGAATTAGAGTCATCCCATTCCACTCCTCTTCAGGACCATAACATACATAGTCAGCCAATATGTTTGCGCGGAAAACAGGTATCTCATCGGCTGGTTCGTCTGGCAGACAGCTGGCGATGTTTGTCAATCCGGCAAACAGGGGACCTTCTCCAAAAACGCCCCATGTGGGTACACCGAACCACAAGGACTGGAAACCGAACTGCATAGTGCTGTCGGCAATGTCAACGCCAACATGCAAGCCGCTCGGGTCATAAAGGTCTGCCACCTTGGTGCTGGCATAATTAGCAACGTCATTGTGGACTGTCTGTGCGCCCACGCCGTTTGACTGCGCCACAATCACCATGCCGTCCTTGGCATCAGCCGAAACAGGGATTTCCGCATGAACAACCATGAACCGGTCGCTGACACCTGGGTTGAACAATATAGAAGCTCCGTTTGCAATGTCAACGACATGGTCGCCGTCCATAAAGCGCGGTTCTCTTCCTCCCTCGAAACTATAGACAGCACCGAAATCACGGTGAACAATCGTGTTGGAAAGGTATCCGTTGAAGTCATCGCCATAGATTGTGCCAGCCTCGATGACATTGCCGTCACCGTCCAGCAAAGCCGACTTCACCGGCGTTCCGTCGGGCAGCAGCGGTTCAAAGGAAACGAGTTCCGTTGCCGCAGCGGCGTTCAGCTCTACCGAGCAGTCGCTCGCGACATTTACATTCTCTGCCACGACGGCACGAACCGGTGCGCCGAATGTACCAGACTGGAACAATGCCAACACCGTATACTTTCCCTCGGGGACTTCATAGACCGATTGCGCTTCGCCGTCCATGTCCTCCGACACCCAGCCGTCACCCTCAAGAGCGTATGCCACGCTCACGAGGTTATAGTCATCTACCGTGACGTAGTTCAATGTCAGAGAATGTGTTGCAGCTTCCGCCTTGCGGACACGAGCCACAGGCACAACCTGACTTGCTGACTGCAAAGGCTTCTTCTTGAAGTTGTTCAGCGTCTTTTCCGACACTCCGGTGACTGCACGGTGCAAACAGGGGCGAGCCGTCTGCTCGGCGATTGGCTGACGCACCGGCGCGGACGAGCCGGCAACTCGTGCGAATGTCGCCGGAAGCGTCATCAGGCACATCATACCGATGATAAGTTGTCTTTTCATATCTCGTTTCTTGTCTATACTCCTGCTAATTCGACATTACAATGACACTTGTTCCGAAAGGCAGGTTATGCTCCATGAATGTATGCGAAGGAGCCAAACGGACTTTTTCAGCTGCAAAATAAATCCGCTGTCCGATACATTCAAAACATCAGTGCTATGCAATTACACTTGTGTACCCATTTCGAGTATACTGCACAAGCACTGCATACAAAAACAAATATCACAGCATCAATGTTTTAGAGCCGCACATCAACCACAGCGGTTCATGCGGTGCAGTATACGATTTTTCGGCAAAAACTTGCCTGTTCGAGCAATAATACGTAATTTTGGGTATGACAAACGCCTTGCGAACAATCGTCCTCACAATGCTAATAACAGCCAATGCCCTCGCCGCATTTGCGCGGCAGGACATGACCGCAGAGATGAAGACAAACTACTACCTCGGCAAGCTGAAATCCGACGACATCAAGCCGGCGGAACGAGTGAAATACATAGATTCGCTCAACCGGGCGAAACCGGGGAACGAGAACCTGTACCTCAAGGAAAAGGCACGTGCATACGTCCGCGCAAGCCGTTTCGGCGATGCCGCAGAGTGCTATTCGCGCATCGCCGGACAAAAGGACGTGCCGGCATACATATACCTCGACGCTGTATACTGGGAGGCTTGGTGCCATCTCAACATGGGGCTGTATGAGCAGACACTCGACAACGTGTACAAGATAGTGGTGTGCGAAAAGCCCGACTCGCTCGACTATTATGACGTTGAGGCGGACTTCCTGCTTTGCAGCGTATACCGTCTGCTTGAGAACTACACCATGAGCCACCGCTACCTGCAAGCGGCACAAAAGAAGACAGCCGCGTCCAAATCGCCGCAAGAGCTGGTATACAACCTCAAATACCGCTACCACCTCGAACTGGCAGGCCTCTACCTGCGCGAAGGGAAATACAACGAGGCTCTGGCGGAGGACAAGAAGGGTATGAAATACAACCTTGACCCTGCTACCCGAGAAGCGTTGAACATGGATATGGCGGAGCTGTACGACCAGATCGGTGAACCGGCAATAGCGGAGGAGTACTTCCGGAAATTCATCAACGGCAGCACCAACTCGTTCCACAACAGCGGAAACCGCGTAAACGCACTGTCAAACTACGCCTATTTCCTGTACCGCCACGGACGCACCGACGAGTCGCTGCGACTGTGCATGGACTTGCTTCACGGCCCGGACTCCACAAACATGCTCCACATACGGGGCAACCTGTACGACATCCTTGCCAAAAACCTCGAAAGGCAGGGTCGGCACGACGAGGCTTACCTGGCGTTGCGTCAGTCTGTGGAAATACTGGACTCGGTCACTCACTCGAGCGACCTGGGAAGCATATCAAGCATCACTCGCAATTTCGAGAGACGCATGGCAGAGCTGGAACAGAGCCGCGAGCGAGCGTCGGGGCGCAAAATGCGCATAGCAGCCACAATCCTGTGCATACTGGCAGTGGCGGCAGCAGCTACCGTCCTGTGGACATGGAGAAGGAGCAAAAAACGGAAGCGCGAGAACATACAGCTTGCCAAGGAGATGGAACACAAAGAGGAACAGCACCGCGCCTCACAAAAGGAAACGACGGACAAGCTGGACGCCATGAGCCGCGAGGCGGTAGCATTGTCTATGCGCATAGCTGAATCTGACGCGCTGCTCGCCGAGGTGGCATCTATAGCCGCCGACGCTTCGATGAGCAGCAAGGAGGCCGTCAGCGCAGTGCGGACAAAGCTGCGCGGCATCCACGCCAACGACCGGACATGGGAGGTATTCCGCCTTCATTTCGAGAAGATACACCCCAATTTCCTGACCGAACTGTACCACCGCCACCCGGGGCTTACGCAAAGCGAGATACGCATGGCGACATTCATCATAATGAACCTGACAGGCAAGGAGATAGCTAACCTGACGTGCCGGTCGGAGCGGACAGTGGAATCGACAAAATACAGGCTTCACAAGAAGCTCGGCCTCGAATCTGGCATCAGCACGGCGACCTACCTGCGATCCATGCTTGCAGAAACATCAGAAACCGATGCAACCGGTGATGCCAAAGTATAATCAGCGATAACGAGCCTCAAGGTCAAGCAGGTATTGCTTTGCTTCAAGACCGCCGGCATAGCCGGTCAACGAGCCGTTACTGCCGATAACACGATGACACGGCACAAGGATGCTGATAGCGTTGGCTGCTATCTGCCCAGCATTGCTCCGACCTCTGCCGCTATGACCTACAGCCATGCAAATATCCTTGTAAGCCCTCGTCTCGCCATACGGTATTTCGCACAATGCCCTCCATATCTGTTTCTGAAAGTCCGTGCCAGCCATTATCAGCGGAATGTCAAATGACTTGCGCTCACCAGCGAAATACTCTTCCAACTCATCCAAGGTGCGGCGTATAGTGCGCGTCATGCCCTCGCGATACCACACGCCAAGCCTTTTCATAATCCGCCTGTCATTGAAGTCGCGGCGTTTCGATTCAATCCAGTCGCACAGGCAAATGCGCTCCCCTATCGAGCCGATAATCAGTTTGCCGCACGGAGATTGCCACTCGTGCGTAATAACAATGTCCGACAACTTGTTATTCTTTGTCATATCATCAATCCTAACATACGAGTGCAAATATAACAACCATTCCGCAATCAACAAAATGAACAATCAGGCAGGCACATAAAACAGCCAGCCGCCATGAACTGAAATCACGGCAGCTGGCATTATCAAGTTATATAGGGTTTGCTATATCAGGGGACGAGGACTTTGTATGCGCGTCCTGCTACACGTACCATGTAGATGCCCTGCGGCACATTAATTACTGTGCGGCCAGAAGCGTCGGCTGTTGCGATTGCCTTGCCCTCGAGGTCATAGACATTGACAGTCTTGCCGTTTGCGCCGACAACCACGATGCCCTCGCGCGAAGCGAATACCTGCATTGAGTCTGCATTGATGCCGTCAACACCTGAAACACCGATTTTGATTGACTTCTCCTCGGTCACGTCGTTGAGCGGGTTCTCGTCGCCGGGGGCGGTCACCTTGCCGGCATAGCGGTAAGTAACGCCACGGTCAGACTCGTCGGCGGTAGCCTTGAATATGTAGTTCATCACATCGCCGGGAGCGAGTTCTGTACCCTTGGTAGACATGGCGTTCTGGCCGTCGCAAAGGAGCGTAACTGTATAGTCTGAAACGGTGTTGCGGCCGTTGTTGTATACGCTCACGATGAACTCGCGGGTCTCGCCGGGCATAAACTCACTGGGTATCTCGATTGACACAGCCTCGAGGTCGATGTCGTATTCGATAGTAGAAGCGTCCTCAACGATAGCGATGTTGTCAACGCAGATGTTCTTGCCGTAGCCGGCAGCTGTTGCCTTGAAGGCTACCATAGTACCCTCTGTGCAGTGGCGACGCGGAATGGCAACCTTGAACTGCTTCCAGCCCGTTTCGTCAGCGGACAGGTCGATGGTCTCCAGCTTGGTATATACATTGTCATTGTGGGTTATCTCGATGTCGAGAGACTCACGGCAAGTCGAGCCGGGCATATATACCCAGAACGAGAGTACTGGGTGGTCTGCGCTGAACAGGTCTACCTTGGGCGAAGTCATGCGAGCAGAGCAGCCGGCAGAAAGGTCAGCACCCTTGAAGTATGCGAAACCGCCGTCGTTGTCCTGCGGAGTGACTGTCGGGTTCATGCCGCTTGCAGCAATGCCCCAGCAACCAGTCACGTTGCCGGCGATAGTGGAGAGAGTCCACGGAGTGTGTTCAAGACCTGCCTCCTTGAAGCTCTCAGTGAAGGGAACGGCATTGTCCGGACCCATGACGATGAAGTCAGTGAGTGTGCCTTCGCTCTCCATGCCGCCGTACTGCGCGTGTATCTGGTAGTACACGAAATACTGGTTCTCTACGCCGATGAAGCGGTCGTCGATGAATGAAGTGTCCTTGATGCCGTCAGCAAGCACGTCACCAGTGTTGGCATATACCTTGTAAGTGATTTCGCCAGCCTTGAGGTCGCCGCCGTTCACGCCCTTGGTCGGGGCTTCCCATGTCACGAGGACATTGTTGCCGTCCTTGTCAACCGCCTTGGCGTTGGTGACAGGCATCGGGGTGTCATAGCCTACATACACAGATACAGAAGCCTCTACCCCCTTGGCATCGCCGGAATATGCGGCAACACGGTAGATGTTTTCGCCCTGGACAGCATTTTCGTCAGTCCAAGAGCATTTGCCGCCAGGGGTGAGACCGGATGTAATCTCGGCAATAGGACTCATGTCGCTTTCGCCGCGATAGATGCAGACCTTGGAAATTGCTGCGAGCTCAGCGCCTGAATAGGTCTTGGTAGGCAGCGTGAAGTTGAGCATAGCGCGGAGTGCCCCGTTTGCACCGGGAGTAGCAGTAAGGTCTGTACAAGCGGCAGGGCCTTCGGCTGTAGCGGTCTCAACTATTTCAATGTCATCGATGAGCAGGTAATAAGACTTGATTGCGCTGACACAGTGGAACGAGATGTTCCAAGTGCCGTCGGCATCAACGGTGAACGGGATTTCGTACTTCTTGGCATCCTCGTTCAGGATTGTAGTCACAGGCATGAGAGTGACGCGCTGAGCGTCAACAGTCGCACCCTGACCCATCTTCACCTCGAAACGCTCGGGAGACTCGTTGTCAAACACACGAGCTGTGAAACGGAGGGCATACTTGCTTGTCGTATTAAACTGGATAGAGGGGAGTATCAGCCAGCTGTCAGCTGCATTCTCGAGAGTGAACTTGTGAGCCATGCACTGGAACTCCTGCACCTTGTTGTACCACCAGTACCAGCCACGACCCTCCTCGGAGTTGAAGATAGTGAAGCCGTCGAGTGACTCTTCTGTGTCAAAGGGCTGATAGTAAGGCACTGTGAACGCGCTGCCCATGAAGTTTGAGTTGGAAAGCACTGTTCCACCCTCGCCCACTTCATTTGATGTGGTGACAGTGTAATAGTATGTAGCTATGCCGTCGGGCAATGTTTCCGTGAATGAAGTCTCGGAAATCTTGTCAGCCACGAGGACTTCGCCCGGGAAACGCTTGACGGTATACTTCACCTTTGAGGGGTCAATAGTGCCACCGTTCAGACCCTGCACAGGAGCGTTCCATGTCAGGGTAGCAGTGTTGCCGTCGAGGGCGAAGTGCAGGTCGGTGACAGCAGCGGGGCTGTCATCGCCGCACCACTGCGACTTGAACGTCTTGGGGCCAGAGCCGACGCTGTTGCGGGCTGCAAGCACTACCGGGTGCGCACCGTCAGCGGCAGCAACGGTAAAGTTGACTGTCTCGCCGGGGTTGCCGGACTTGGTGTCTTTCAGCACGCCGTCCATGTACATATCCACATATATTGTACCGGAAAGAGCAGAGCCGTCAAACGCGGTCATCGGGATAGTGGCTGATACATTCGACTTGCCGCTGGCGAATGAGTATGTGCAGTTCACCAGCTCGCCTGGTGCATTGAGCCCCTTGCGTTCAGCCTCGATGAAAAGGCCGGTTATTTCCTCGTCGTCAGGCATATTACCGATGACTTCAGCCTTGCCGGTGAACGTGTTGAGACGGCAGAGCTGACCGCCTTTCTCATCAGAGAGGGCAGCCCAGTATATGTCGTTAGTCTCGGGGTCAACTGTTGCGCTCTGTATGTAGCGAGGCTTGATGCCAGACGCGCCGATCAGCGTCAGCGAGCCGTCGTTCTTGTCAATATAATAGGTGTTGCCGTCGCTGCCGACAGTAAACAGACGGCCGAAATTGTCGGCAGCAAGTACTGACATGACAGGTATTTTGGCAATCTGTGTTGACTCGCCGGTCATCTTGTCAATGCGGGCGAAATCGCAGTATCCGTTCTCATACGGTCCCCATAGGATTGCATACATCTCCTGCGTTGTGGGGTCGTAGGTCATGTCGTATGCGATGTTATATTCCTCTTCATGCATATCGACAAGGTTGACAAACGACCAAGTGTCGGTATTGACCACACAATAGTAGTTGTTGAAGACGATACCGGTTTCAGAGCCGTCCTCGGCATACATTTCCCAAAGATGGTAGTGCAGACGACGATCGGAATACGCGCCGCCGCCATTGACGTTCAGGTTGGGGTGTATCGCGATGGGCTGAATTTTGATGTTTGCCTCAGGCTGGAAAGCATAGTATCCCAGCTGTTCCTGTTTGTCAACGACAAACCAGTCGCCGTAAGATGAAACGACAGAACCGTATATTACCGGCAGCCCGGGTGTAAACGTCGGCTCGGTGATCTTTTCGGGAGCTGTCTTCATACCGATTACCGGCTTTTCGGCACGGACTGTGCGCACCAGTCGCCGAGGTGTCTGCGCAGCGGTCTTGGTGCCGGCAAGATTTTTGTGCGCCGCTACCGGGCGCAATTCCGTGTGTGTCACCGCGAGAGCCGTCAGGGCTACAGCACCAGCGACTATCGCGGAAAGTCGAGGAATGTTTGGCATATAGAATTACAATTATACGAGCCCAACGAGCATGGCATACGCGACATTGCATAGCGCAGCCGTTTGACCCTGATTAAACTTTTCTTTTCCCAACTATACCAATCCTCATCCTGCGGAACAACAATCGCCACAAGACAGAATTGGAATAGCAATTGCAAAGTTGCGAAAAATAATCAATATTCGCAACACTCCAAGCCGAAAAAACAGACAAACACGCGATACTAATGCCCTTACATTTTCGCAGAAGCAGGTAAATTGCACAGCAAAATCTATAGTTTACACTGCTATAAATGAGGCAAGGCGAAAAGCCCACACAAATGAGGTTAAAAACTTTTATTTTGCCAATACGTGCATTATTGCTATCTTTGTATCTAAATATACTATATGACGAAAAACCTCATGAAGCAAAATATAAGAGAAATTGCCTTTGCAGCGGCATCAACCGTCTTTGTTGCTACCGCTTTTGCAGTGCCGTCACTGCCCGGCATAGTGAATTACAGGCAACCTGACGGCAAAATGACACAGGTAGTATTGCGCGGCGACGAGCATTGCCATTGGTACGAGACCCCTGACGGCACAATGCTGATGCCCGATGCGCAAGGCGGGCTTGTGACCGCCGACAGCAAATGGCATACACGCATAGCCCGGCAACGAGAGACGGCTGTGGCAAGAGCGTCCTCATACACTACATTCCCGACCACAGGACGGCAGAAAGCACTCGTGATACTCGTGCAATACACAGACCGTGCGTTCACCTACGGCCATGACGAGTTCAACGACATGCTCAACAAGCCAGGCTATTCCAACCTCGGTGCAGCCGGCAGCGCATACGACTACTTCATCGAGAATTCTGCCGGGCAGTTCGCTCCCGAATTTGATGTCTACGGCCCGGTGACACTCGACCACGAAATGTCATACTATGGCGCAAACGACGATGCGCTTGCACATGAGATGGTGGCAGAGGCGTGCCGCAAACTCGACAACGAAATTGATTTCAGCCAGTACGACCGCGACAACGACGGCTGGGTTGACAACGTGTACATATTCTACGCCGGCTACGGCGAGGCTGACGGCGGCGGCGTGAACAGCGTATGGCCACACTCGGCAAACGCCTTCTCGAAGGGTGTGCGGCTCAACCCCGACGGTGTGCAGATAGGGCATTACGCCTGTTCAAACGAGCTGGTGGGCAACACACAGCGTATGGTCGGCATAGGCACGTTCTGCCATGAGTTCTCACACGTGCTCGGACTGCCCGACCTGTACAGCACAAACGGCAACGATGCGTTCACTCCATACTATTATTCGCTCATGGACCACGGCAACTACAACCGAGACGGACGCTGCCCCTGCGCACTGACCGCATACGAGCGTTATTTCCTCGGCTGGAACGACCCGACGATCATCAATGGCGAAGGCACACTGCGAATTGCGTCGATAGACTCCAACATGGCATACCGTGTGAACATACCAGGCGCAGACGAGGAGTATTACCTGCTCGAGAACCGCCAGCAGAGCGGGTGGGACGCAGCCCTGCCCGGTCATGGGCTGCTGATATGGCACATAGACTACAACAAGGGCGTATGGGACAACAATGCCGTCAACAACGACAGCAAACGCCAGCGCGTTGACCTGATAGAGGCAGACCAGCAGGAAGACCTCGATTCATCAGCAGGCG
>ENA-OUQC01001658-OUQC01001658.1-human-gut-metagenome-genome-assembly--contig:-NODE-1658-length-11125-cov-9.673622_pt1 | contig 11125 bp, 3 predicted proteins | sample MGYA00237942_ERZ548815 | MGnify/ENA primary metagenome ERZ548815 (study PRJEB26490, sample SAMN05194722) | human gut metagenome | biome: terrestrial biome; feature: human-associated habitat; material... | reverse complement strand
CTATTGTCCCAATTGCAAACTGATTTTCAACTTGAACTCTTCTCCCAATTTTTAAGTATTAAAAACTGAGGTTTCTATAAAAATCTCTCTATAAACTGTGTGGGAGACATAATCTCAGGCTTCTCAATTTCTATATCCGAAAAATCCTTATCTCCTGTTACAAGAATATCAACATCTTCAATAATCGCCGTGTAAAGAACCGGATAATCCTTTACATCCCTGATATCAGCACATTTGTATCAAGCATAATTCTCATCTATTTTACCACGCTTTCTTCCCTTAATTCTTTTATCATTGCCATTACATCGTCATCATTCTTAAGTCCAAGTCTTTCTGCCTCTCCTGCAAATGCTTTCTGGGCTTCCCGAAATGCGTCCATTGAAGAATTCATCATATATATTCTTCCAGACTCCTCAACAAACAATATCTTATCGCCATTCTTAATTCCAAGTTTTTTTCTGATTTCAATAGGTATGGTAACCTGACCTTTTGATGTTACTTTAGCTAATTCCATATAAAACCCTCCATTCTCCGGTAATGTATTCCTTACTTTCCTTACAACCTAATTATATCCCGTTTTCATTATTTTATCAACTTCGTTTCTCTATATTCCCAAAGATACATTTTTCAAAACACAATATAAAAAATCCATGCATTTGCCTGATTGCAAACACATGGATTTTATTGTTTGTTGAGGAGTCCGGAAGGATATATATGATGAATTTAGCAATTCGTCTAACTCATCCTCATTATCTGGTTCTGCGTCGGTTGAGTTATTTGTTGTGCCAAACTCTGTTGATATCCGTGTATCCGCTTGCCGGGGTAAAAATGAAAAAGTGCATAAGTGTGATATACACTGATATACACAGTATACATGGAATCCGGCAAAAAAATGTTGGGTTATGCCCGAGAAATTGCTTATTTCTCAAAAACAGTCGCCAAGAAAAGAAATACGGCACAGCGGTTTTTATGCCTTCTGTGCCGTAATTGTGATGTTTACGTGATGGATCGTTAATTGTTACTTATCTTTGATTATTTGACGGAATGTCTTTTCCTTTTATCAAATACCATTACACCTGTCAGAACACCGCCGCTGATATACAGCAGTGCAATCCAGAGGATCATATCACTGTTGTCACCGGTCTGCGGAAAATCCGGACCTGTCGGCTTGCCTGGCTCAGACGGTGTTCCCGTAGCCGGAATCTCAACTGCCGACTTCTTGTAGCCGCAAACCTTGCACTCCTCATGCTTGGAGCCCTTTTGCGTTGCGGTCGCTTCCTTGTCAACAACCCACTTGAAGTCGTGTACCGCCTTATCGGCCTTATCTCCGCAGGAGCACTCATGCCAGTGGTTGTCGGGATCGTACTTCCACTCGCTGCCGTAGCTGTGAGTATGCTCACCGTCGCCTGTGCCGCTATCGCGCAGAATCGTCAGCGTGTAGGTTTTAGCACCGATTTTCACGACAATGTCGGTTCTGCCGCTGTCGGGGATGGCAACGGTTGCGCTGCCGCCGGTGGACAGATCCTGTCCGTTGATGCTCACGGACTCGCCGTTTCCAGACACCGCTGTGACTAGCGTAGATGTTGCTCCGCTATCATTTTGCAGCGTATAGGTATAGTTCGTTCCGTTGGCGGTAAAATCGCCGAGCCCCACTGCCAGACCTTCAAAGGTCAGAAGGTCATTACCGGGCACTGCGGCTCGCACCACTACGCGGGTGCCAAGCCGGGAGAAGGTGACGGTTTCCGTCTGGAAGGTTTCCCCGGAGATGGCACCGCCAATACTGGTCTTTTTCGTTTCCAGAACGGTTCCGGCAGCATCCAGCAGCGTGGCCACCAGCTCTGCGCTGGTCTGAGACTGCAGGCAGTTGTTGCGCAGGGTAATGGCGGCGGTGCTGCGACCGTTGCCGTCGTTCCCCTGTGTCACATCCATCGTCAGCTGCTCTCCGGTGCGGGCCAGTGCGCCGGTCATATGGACGCTGGCCTCGCTGTCACTGCCGTCATACTCCGGCAGGCGCTGATTGCTTCCCGTTCCACCGATCTGACCTTCCGCCCACGCCTCAGCGTACAGATAGGTACCCACATTTGGGATCTCTGTTTTGCCAATGGAGTTCATATACTTGCCCAGATCATAGGTCAGGTCCAGTGTAAAGGTTCCCTGATCGATGCGGGCGAGGGCGCTGTCTTCGGAAATGGTGATTTCATTATCGCGAACCGATACGCCGTTTGTGGTGCAGGCTACCTCTGCAGGTTTGGTATGCAGATCATCCGCATAGAACGCAAGCTTCACCTCGCGGTTCTTTCCGCCGGCCAGCGTGGCGGCAGAGGAATTATAGAGGGTCATGCGCACCGTGCGCTTGCCGGCGCTCTCCGCAATCACTTCCATTTGCGAGATGCCAATGTCGGGATAATCCAGATACACTGTGCCGTTTTCGTCGATGCCGCCGGCGGCGGTGATGGTATAGCTCGGGTCGGTCACGCGGTCCTCCACATGGTGCCAGACGGTAAGGGTGGTGCTTTCATTGGGCAGCAGTTTTTCCGTAAGGGTGGCGGTTTCCCCGCTGCCAAGCTTGACCGTTAGGTTTGTCACATCGTTCAGCCCGGTGTTGCGGATGGTAAAGCGAATGGGTGTCAGGCTGTTCAGCGCCAGCGTTGCATAATCCACGCCGATCTGTTCCACTGCCACCGCATCGGTGACAAAATCAGAGGTAGCGGTATAGAGGATCGTTTTCTCACCCGGAACGGTCACGTTGCCGGTCACGCTGGGGATTTTCCGCGGGTTTTCATCGTCATAGAAGGTGGCCTGAATGACAGCCTGCGCCTGATTGCTGCCGCTGACATAGGCATCAAAGTGGTCAGCCAGCGTGCGATCCGGCAGCTCTGCCAGTTCCAATGGTGCGGAGAGCGTGTAGGTATTTGCGGCATAGCGCAGCTTGGCCGCCTTCAAAATGCCGTGATCTACCGCGCCGTTGACGTCATTGACAGTCTCATTCCAGACGATGGTAAGATCATTGAGGCTGCGATGATCCCTGCTGAGGGAAGCGAAGCGGAAGTCTCCGCCCACGACGGCGTTGCCGCTGTTAGTCAGGGCAGACAGAGAGCCAGGGAAACTGTTGGACATGGTGCCACTGCCGTCCACAGCCAACAGCTGGATATCGCTGCTGCCGTCTCGGACACTGTGCCAACCGATGACAAATCGGTCATCCCCGCTGCCGAAGTTGGCTGCAACGACCTGGGGGTTTTCGTCAAGATTGCTGTCACGGGTCGCCAGCATGGCTGTACCGGGAGTTCCGTCAGCAGCCACGGTACAATAGGCGATCTCGTAGGCGGAGGTATCTCCGGTTCCGCTGCGGTCCAGCGAGTAAACCGCCATAGCGGTTCCGTCGGGCAGCATGGCCGCCTGCAACGCCTTCACGCTGCCAGTAGCACCGTTATAAAGCATTTGGGCATTGCTCCAGTCGCCGTTACTGCTGTCATAGCAACTGTACATGATACAATCTCTGGTCGTGAAGTTCAGCAAGTTGCTGCCCTGCGTACCAGGATCTGGGGTGTAGACGCTGCGCCAGAACACGATGGCCTTGCCGTCGCCGCCCACTGCCGTGGCTGGGGCCAGATCCGGCGTGCCGTCGTTGGTTAGGCGGGTGGAAGTCCAGGTTGTGCCGTTATAGACGGACACTACGATCTCCGTGCTGTTCATCAGCAGGTTTTGCTCTTCCAATGTCACTGGATCACCGGCATTTTTACCCGGCAGGTCGGTGCCCATGCGAACCCAAGCAGCCGCCGCGAAGCTGTCAGTACCGGACAAAGAAACGCTCGTGTCGCCGTAGCCGGAGAATCCTGTAGGATTGTCAATTTTGCTGGAGACAGAATAGCCGCTGCCATTGAGGGTGGAGAAATGTGCCCGGCTGTCGTAAATACTGCTGCTGTTGCCGTCGTTGATGTAGGCCAATACCTTCCCGTCATCGCTGAGCTGTGGATAGGATGTTGGGTTGGCATTGGTCTGGATGTTTTCCAGTCCACTGGTGGAGTTCAGAGAGAACAGTCTCATCCGCTGCTGGGGCTGGCCCCAAGTACGGGCATATTGCTCCAGATAGTCCCGGCTTTGGAGCGTTGCACTTCCAGAAGCCACCTGCATTCCGCTCTGGGCCGCCGCCATCCGCAGCGAGGCAAGGCTCAGCCCACTGGTGGCGTTATTCCAGTAGTTGTCGATTGTTTTCCAGTCATTAAAAGTCTTGGTGCCTCCAAGGGTTCCGGAGGCGATCACCGCCTCGTAGGAGATAAACAGGAAGCTGGCCACAAATTTGATTCCCACTTCGCTTTGGATTCCCAGGGCCTGACCGTTGATCTGGCGCTTTGTCTCGTCGGCAAGATAGGTGCGGGAAAGGAACTTATTCTGACTGTCCACATCCAAATTGCCGAATAGGCCGATCTTCAGCGCCACGACCGAATAGTCAAAGCCAATGCCGCCAAACGCGTGGACATAGGCGTTGATACGCAGCGTGGTCAAAAAGTCATTCACTGCCGTGGCCGTGGGATCGCTCCAGGCAAGCTCTGTGCCCTGTCCCTGCTGGCCGTAGCGCACTGCGGTACGGAAATCCAGCTGAATGGCACCGCCCAGCTCAAAGGTTGCTGTCAACGGCACGGGGCCAGCCATGGCGTTCACGCTGAATGTGAAGCCCACGCCAACGCCGGCGGTAAAGCCACCGCCTACGGTGAAAACCTCCCACTCCTTTTTTTCGGCGTTATAGCGGATTTCCGCTTCGTAAAAGCCCTCCAACTGCAAGTTGAGATCCGTGTTGGTGACCTTGCCGGCCATGGAGTTGGCTTTGTACTCTCCCTTAGGATTATAGGTACCCTTGGCCATCTGGCTCAGATCTCCGGTCCCGGGCACGCCCACTTCCAGGTTCTGCGTCAGCACATTCGCACCCAAGGCCACGCCGTCCTCAGAATAGTCCATGTCCTCCATCTCCAGCGTATTGTACCCGGCCCAAATCATGGCACGGAACACGGAGGGATCTTCGCTGGGGGTGATAATCATTTTGAACACGGATGTGTCCACCGGACCGCTCAGATCATCCAGCCGTCCAGTCAGCACCTTGAGAATGTTACTATCGCCCACTCCGCCAAAGTCGACTTGATTCACTCCACTGGATTCTCCCATCGTCGCCAGAATACCGGTGACGCGCTCATCCTCTGTCACCTTGGGCACTCGGGTCAGATCAACGACCCGGAAGGGCATTATTTTCTCCTGCAGCAGGCTGCCGTTCAGGCTCAGCTGCGTTTTCATACCCACATCCTTGCCGTCGGCGATCCATCCAGAGGTGGTCATGGTGGCCTCGGTAAGGGTCAGATCGTTTTCCGCTACGGGGATGGATGAGAAGGGATACTGCTTGGTACTGCTGCTCTGGGCGGCAGGAAGAACGCCGTATTCGTCCGCCAGCTTGAGACTGTAATTCTGCGCGTTGGCAATATCCTCGCCCCAGAGGAACATGGTGGTGTGCAGGGTTGCTGTTTTAAAGCTGCTGTTAGGGCCAATTTTTCCAGTCGAGTTGCGGACATCCACCTTCTGACCGTTGGCAAGACCGTAATCAACGCTTTGCGCCACAATGAAGGGTTTGTTTTCCTCCCCCTCCGGCACGCGCTCCAGAGAGACAACGCCCTCTGCGGTGCGCATTACATCGTCCACGCCCAGCTTGCCGTTGACGGTCAGCAGCAGCGGATAGTACTTGTCGCCGTCAATTGCGCTGATCTCCAGAATGTACTCCAGCTGATCCAGAGCGGAAAGCGCCGTGGTGGTGCTCTCGCCCTTTTCGGCTGACCAGAACTGGGTGGAATCCAGATAGACGGTTATATTTCCCGCCGCATCCGTGGTATAGGTGTCGCCGGTGATGCCGCTGACAAGTGCTCCTGCCCTGGAGCCCAGCAGAGCTGTCTGGCAGTAGCCTCCGTTTTTATAAACGCCGCCGCGAACGGTCACCGTCTTGTTCGCCAGCGGATCACCGCCCGGCGTGATGAGCGTCACAGATGCCCGGGTGACTCGCCGAAGGCTGAAGGTATTCAAGGGATAAAGCTGCAGTTTTGTGGCATCCCGCTCGCCGGAACGCAGATTTTCTTTATAGATGGTGCCCAGATAAATATCCGCGCCGGAGCCGGACCGCAGAGACACCTCACTGGCGATTCCGTTGGGTTCGTAAAGTGCCAGCACGCCTTCACTGTTGGTCGTGACCGTTTTAGGCACACCTTTGCCGTCGGTGTATTGCAGCGTTGTTTCCGCTGCAGGCGTCAGCTGGAAGAGATAGAACTTATTTTGCAGCGTTTTCGCTGTCACCTGTACGTCGGCACGCATGCCCGTGGCGGCATGGGTAGCCGTGACGGTTGCGGTGCCGTTGGCCAAGGCAGACAGTGCCATTTTGGTTTCGGGAAGGTAGGAATCAAAGGAGAAGTTCCTGATGTCCTCATACAATCCTCCCTGCTTGTAGTTGACGGAAATGGCATTGCTGTTGCTGGAGAGCCACCGGATGCCGTCTTTAAAGGAGTTCCATCCGTACTCGTCATAGTTGATGCCTATGTACTCGATCAGCCCCAACTCCTGGCGCAGCTGCAAAATTTTAGCTGTATCGGTGGGCAGGTTGCCGCTGACCTTCGAGGTATTGTCCATGTTCAGCTTAGAAATCGTGTTTCCTTTGTCGTCCAGCACCTTCAGTGCGTCGGCATCGTAGACATACAGTGGGAAGGAGTCGGTGCTTGGAGATTCCTCACCAGGATTCTCCACGCTCAAAACCACTTGATAGGTGTCCTTTAGATTGCCGGCTTTCACACTCTGTAATGGCAGGGAGAAGCTTCCGGAGGTACCGAATAGGCGCTCTCTGGCCACCTCTTGGGTGTTTTTGTCCTCTGTGACCCGGGTAATGGTCAGTGTGGCCGGTTGAGAGGCGCCGTCAGTGGCGTTTTTCACCGACCAGTCGATATTGACGGCGACGTCGGTATCCTTGAGGTAAATGCTCTGGGGCGGTGTCAGCTTGGCCGTGGCAGGTGGTGCCTGCACGATGATCCAGGCAAGTGCCGACAGGCGGACGTTCTCACTCTCGGCGTTGGGGTGCGGCATGGATACCAATACCGTGTAGGCAGGGGTATTGCCGGTGGAGAGCTTGGAGAGCACATTCTCCTTGATCCGCACGCTGTTTTTATCCTTGCTGGCTGTATAATAAGTCGCAACGGGATTGAGGCCGCTCAGCGCCGCCTTATTCTCATAATTACCCTCATACAGGTCAATCCTGTACTTAAACTCTTTATTCGGTGCCATCAGCGCGGCGTTGGAGCTCCACAGTACGGTGGCGGGCTGATTTACCCGCGTCACGATGGACGCGCCGCCGGGAATCACCAGTGCCAGGGAATCGCCTGCCGTCACGGTATAGGGCTGTGACCGGCCCGTCACATCATCGGCAGGATCCTCAGTCCCGTTGTCCGCCGTAAAGGTAAAGGTGACGGATCCCACCTTGGTTCCTGTGGTGGCAACAACGCCGGTATCCTCGTTGATGGTGGCAATGAGCGGGTCACTGCTGCTCCATTTACCGGTGGTGTAGGTGGCCTGCTCACCGTTTTCCCCCAAAACCTCGGCCTTAAGCGTGGGGCGGGCGGCTTCGGCGAGGGAAATCGTATAGTTGGCGGGATCCGCTTCCGGGACAACGTTCACCGTGCTCGCGGAAACTTTCTTTGTCACCGTGAACTGCCGGGTCAGAGGAAGAACATTCACCCAGTTAGGAGCGTCTTTCGTGCCCTCGTTGGCCTGCAGCGTCACCGTATAGGTGCGGGTGTAAGCCGCGGGTGCGATTGCATAGTCGCTAATGGTGAAGGCTTCCTTCTCTGTGTCCAGATAGACCTGCAGATGGATTGGTTCAACCGCGGAGTCGTACCTCAGCTCGAGGCGGAAAGGAGCTTGCTTCGGGTCTGTGCCTGCCGGTGTGTGATAATTGCTGTATACGGTCTTGTAGGCCTGCTCCATGTTGGCCTGCATCGTGAACGATGCCTTGCCGTTGGCGTAGTCGGCGGTCAGTGCGGTGGGAGCGTTGCGCATCAAGACGCTCTTCAGCGTAACGTCGCTAATCGAGTCGCTTTGATAGAGTGCGGTATCCAGCGTATGGCCGAAAACATCTTCCACACCGGTCATATCATTGACGGTGACCGTGGTGGCATCCGTATCCTGCACTGGGTACCAGAGCATTGCCGTGACACCGTAGCTGTTCATGGAAAGCTCAGCGGCGGTATACTCTTTGCCATTGATGGTCACGCGGGCGTTTCTGAGATCCACGAACTCGTTAAAGGTAACTGTGATGGGCACGTGCTGTCCGCTGGCATAGGTTCCCGCCGGGGCCGTGACGCTTTGAATGATGGGCTTGTCCGTGTCCACCAGCTTGGCGGAGACGTTGCTGGTCTCGGTTCTGGCGGAGGAATTTAGGTGCCCGCCAAATACCTCATCAAAGTCCAGATACAGTTCGAAGGGCAGATAGTACTGCTGATTCTCTCTGTTTTGCGTGGTAGACTGCAGGGAGATGCTGACCGTACTGCCCTTGTTAATCGTACAGTCCAGCGCTTTCGTTCTGTCGCCGCTGAGATTCAGAGCTGTTCCATCGAGCTTGTACTCCGTCAGATAGAACGGGGCATAGTGTTGTGTGGTACTATTATAGCCATACGGCGCAGGGCCAGCATAGGCAGCTACATCGGTACTCCAGTCAAACTTGATGCTGGCGTCGATTTGGTATGGCTGATAAAATGGGGAGGAGCCGCCGGGAAGCACCGAGTTGCGGGCACCCTCCAAAATTCCGATGGTATTGCTTAGCGCAACGAAGTCCGGATTGTTGGCACCGTTGGCGACAGTGTATTTTTCTGCCAGCAAAGGAATAAACAAATCATCATATAATACGGTTGTATTTTTGAGTTCTTCCTCATAGTTCGGCGCGGTCATTTCTGTTTTTATTGCGGGGTCGTCAACCGTCTTTATTAGCTTGAGCTGACAGTGGTCGGCATAACTGGCACCGTCATAGAACACCAAATTTTTCGCATCGTAAAATTCAATCATCCCCAGCAGGTCGCCATAGGAATAAGTATTATCGTGCCAGTAGTGGGTATTTCCTTTGGTTGTAACCTTGACAGTGATTTTACAACCACCTAAACTGAAAGTTGAGCCTACGTCATAGGTCAGCTTGTAGGACCCGTCGCTTTGCTCGACCCCACTCACCGCGCCTATCGAGACCTCCACATTGGTGATATAATCGCTGAGCTGGCCTTTTTGAATGCGGTAGGAAAAGCCGGCCGGTTTTCCGCGGTATACAGTAAAAGTCCCGGAGCTCCAGCTGTTGTTTGCGGAAGCCCCCAGCGTTTGGCTCATCATGCCGCTCATATCCACCGTCTCAACGCCCACAGGCGCTGTGGCAGAGGCGGAATACTGCAAACTGATGCCCTGCAGCTCCAGCTGCTCCATCAGGCTATTGAGATTCTCCAGGGCTTCCCCGGTAAACTCCTTGTCGGAGAAATAGGTGTCCTTGATCCGCTGCAGCTCCTGTTCGATTTGGATCATAGTCTTCAAATCGCCCAGCGCCACCGGAGTCCCATCCACGTCGGCTATACGGGTGAGATCCGTGGCGGGATTTTCCAGCAGCTCCATGACAGCCGCCAGTGTCAACACCTGGCCGTCCAGCGTGATGGTTTGATCCACCTTGAAATTGCCGGCTTCATCCAGCAGCCCCAAAGCGTTCAGCATGGAAAGCACCTGGTCGCTGCTACCGCCGGTCAAGGCGGAGAGCTGCTCCAAAATCGCCTGATTTTCCCTGGGTGTGTTGCCCAGCGAATCGCTCAGCGCTGCAAACGCCGCCGTCGGCAGCATGGTCAGCACCATGCAGCAGACGAGCAGGATGCTAAGTATTCGTTTTTTCATGTCGTTTTTCCCTCCTGTTTCTGCGGGTCTGGCTTGTCCGTCCCGTCTTTTTTCTGGTTTTCTCTGTTTCTGAGCCGGAAGCACAGCGCGGTGATCGCCGCCGCCGCGGCAAAGGAGACGACGGCCACCAGCACATAGCCGCCCGCGTCCTCCCGCAGCAGCATCGCGCCGAACACGCCCCATGCGGATGTCTGCCCCGGCCCGACGACCGTGCCCGCTGTCTGCATCAGCGCCGCGCACAGCAGTATACACGCTGCGGAGAGGCTTATTACCTCGCGCCGCTGCCTCCGGCGGGTGTTTTCCCGCACCCGCTGCTTGACGAGTGCGACCCGTCTTGCGGTATCGTACATATCGTTTGAACCTCCTCTCTGGATTCTTTGAAATGCGGCTTAAAAACCCCTTCACTTATATAGGTACAAAAAATCGAAAAAACTCTCACCCAAAACGCAAAATTTTTCAAAAAAATTTGAGAGCCGCCAAAAAGCAGCTCTCAAGGAGTGAATGTTCGGTTATTTCATCCGCGATAAGCGGAAAGCGGACAGCTTTCCCGCCGCCACCAGCAGCACCGGCAGGGCGTAGGCGATGTACTGCGCCGCGCCGCCGTGGGCGATGAGCAGATTATAGATGGCGTGGAGGGTGATGGCCGCGCCCAGCAGCCCGCACGTACCGGCTATTTTAAGCCACGTCCGCCGCCACGCATAGGCAAGCCCGCCGCCCACGATCAGGCCGCAGAGGACGTGCATGGCTCCCGTGCCGAAGCCCCGGAAGAAGATGAAGGAGAAGCGGTCAGCGCCGTTCTGGATGAGATAGCACACATTTTCAAAGGTGGCAAAGGCGAGGGCAACCGTGATGGCGGCAGCCTTGATTTTATCCCCCTCCGGCTCAAACACCAGCAGATAGAACACCAGCGGCAGCAGCTTCATCATTTCCTCCACCACCGGCGCAATCTCCGCCGTGGCGACAAGGGCATCCGCCTGACACACCGCCGCGAGAAAGGTGTTGATATAGGCCGAGAGCAGACACACCCCCATTCCGGCAATGCAGAACAGGAATAAGCGTAGCTGCCGCCTGCCCATGCACAGAGCGGCCACCAGCAGGGGAGATACCATGCAGAGGAAGATGTTTTCAATATAGGTCATGCGTCCACCGCCTTTCTCGTGGCGGGCAGCAGCCCCAGAATCGCAAGCGTCAGCAGCAT
>ENA-OUQC01001656-OUQC01001656.1-human-gut-metagenome-genome-assembly--contig:-NODE-1656-length-11144-cov-5.605826_pt1 | contig 11144 bp, 8 predicted proteins | sample MGYA00237942_ERZ548815 | MGnify/ENA primary metagenome ERZ548815 (study PRJEB26490, sample SAMN05194722) | human gut metagenome | biome: terrestrial biome; feature: human-associated habitat; material... | reverse complement strand
AACCTATACTTTACGTGAGGCCCTTTCTTCTTGCTTTTGAACTTAAATCATAAAGAGGTGAATCTTAGAATGTTTTCGATGCATTGTTTGATTTGCCAATTCCAAAAATTTTTCGTATCTTGCAGTAGGTTATTTGAAATGCGGTATTCGAGTGCAATAGGCTGAAAATAAACCGTTGCCTTCTCGTTACCTATTCTACATATAAAAATGTAACGACCCGATAAATCAAGTCGTTACATCTTTGTAATCCACACCATTGGGGCGGCTCTCTGTTCTCGTATGTCGCGGCGTTTATTTGCCGAAAGCGACCTTGATCTTGTCGGTGGCCTTTTTCAACAGCTCCTCGGGGCAGCAGAGGGTGATGCGGATGTAGTGCTTGCCCTCCGATCCGAAGATTCCGCCGGGGGTCAGGAACACGTCGGTCTTCTCCATCACCTCGTCCGAGAATGCGAAGCTGTCGCCCTCGTAGCCCTCGGGCAGCTGCATCGAAACGCCGAGCGGAACAAGGGCAAACTCTCCCGCGTGCAGCGTCATCGTCTCGGCGCAGTACAGGTCGATCCAGTCGCCCTTTTCGGTCATTTTGAGCCGGGGCGCGTCGGGGGAAAAATAATGGATTTTGATTTTGGGCATAATGAACTCCTTACTGTTCCTCGTCCCAGAGAACGACGGTTCCGGCTTTCAGCGTCTGCGGCATGTCAATGAGCCGCTGATTCTCCGACCCGCGGAAGCGCAGACGCAGATTCTTCTGTTCCTCGATAAACGGCCCATCCACCAGCACGTCGAGGCTTGCCAGCAGCGCGTCGGTCACGCCCGGCACCTGCGGCAGGTTCTTCCCGTAGACATAGCCCGTGAACGACCAGATGGACTTCTGCGGATAGGCCGCGCGGAGCTTTTTCGACAGCTCCAGCAGCCCCGCCTGATTGCGCGGGTCGAACGGCTCACCGCCGAGGTAGGTGATGCCCCGGATATAGCCGGGAGCGAGCATGGCAAGAAGCCCGTCCATCACGGCGTCGGTGAACGGCTCGCCGTAGGAAAAGTCCCACGCCTCTTCGTTGAAGCAGTCCTTGCAGTGGTGCGTGCAGCCGGAGACGAACAGGCTGACGCGCACACCGATGCCGTTGGCAATGTCACAGTTTTTGATTTCCGCGTAATTCATTCACGTAACTCCCATTCCGAAAAAACCGCCGCAGGGAAACGCGGCGGTTTTGGCTTTATTTTGACCTGTTCTTCAGGCCCTTCAATTTGACGGCGCACCAGGCGGCTGCCTTTTTCAGCCAGCCCCAGGCGGCGATCGCCCATTTTTTGAGGAATGCTCCGGCAATGCAGCACCAGCGCCAGAAGATACGCAGGCCGCCCACGGTCTTTCCCCAGAATCGCTTGGCCCCCCGCCGGACCTCTGCCCAGTCCCACTGGCCTCTCTGGGGGCCGCTCTCGGGCTTGGGCGCATCCTCGTTGGGGAAATCCGCCACATACTGCTCCCACAGCTCCATATTGCCCCGCTTGGCCAGGCTGGCCTTGACAAACTTGCGCACCAGATCATAGATCACCGCGAACAGCGGCACACCGATGATCATGCCGGTCAGGCCCCAGATGCCACCAAAGAAGATGATGGCAAACATCACCCAGAAGCCGGAAATGCCGATGCGGTTGCCCATGATGCCCGGGCCGATCACATTGCCGTCCAGCTGCTGCAAAACGATCACAAAGACAACGAACCAAACCGCCTTGATGGGGCTGTCGATCAGAATCAGCAGCACCGAGGGCACCGCGCCGATTACCGGGCCAAAGAACGGGATGATATTGGTCACGCCCACGAAAACGGAGATCAGCAGCGTATTGGGCATCCGCAGGATCAGGCAGCCCAGATAGCACAGGATGCCAATAATCAGCGAGTCCAGAATCTTAGCGTCGATAAAGCCGCCGAACATCCTGTCCATCACCGAAACTTCTTCCAGAATGGCGTCCGCCCAGCGCTGACTGAAAACGCTGCGGACAATCAGGGTGCTCTGCCGGGCAAAACGCTTGCGGCTGAACAGCACATACACGGCCACGATCAGGCCGATCACCAGGTTATACAGGTTCAGCACCACGCCATACACGCTGGAGCCGACGCTGGTGACCAGGGTGGTGATCTGGGGCAGGGTCTTGCGCACCCAGGCATCCGCTGTCTGGTACAGCTTTTCATAGCTGGTATTGAAGAATGCGAACACGCTGTCCATGGTCTCGTTGTCGCCGAAGGTCTCCTCGGCCCAGCCCAGGAAGCCTTCCAGCTTGGAGGGGATCATCTTGCCCAGGGCCACCAGGCTGTCCAGCACCCGGGGGACGATCATGGCGACCAGCGCGTAAACCAGCAGCAACGCCGTCAGCAGGCTGCCGAACACGGCCATGCCGGAAGCCAACCGCTTCATCCCGCCGGGCAGATGCTTTTCCAGGAACCGCTCATAAGTATTGCACATGGGGCGAAGCAGATACGCCACCACGCCGCCATATATAAAAGGGGCTAGAATTTTCCTGACATCCTTCAGTACCTGACCGATGCCCTGCAAACGGTACAGCACAAAAAACAAAATGACGCTCAGGCTGATCGCGCCAAAGCCGGAGAGCATCAGATAAATATATCGTCTCTTCTTGGGATCCTCCATTGTCCCCACCTCCCGTAACTCAATTCTTTACGGCACAAGTATAGCAGTTTCCGCATGGCAGTATATGAACAAAATGTGAATATTTTATCCCTTTGGGGTAAACTCCACCAGCAATGCGTTGCCTTTTTTTCAAAGTGTGATATAATAAAAATAATCAAACAGAGACGGAGAAAATATGGTTTTTCTCCTGAAAGGAGCCTTTTATGCCCTATTATTACGGTTTTGACTGGACCTATGTCTATCTGGTGCTCCCCTGCCTGATCCTCTCGCTGTGGGCAAGCGCCCGGGTGAATTCGACCTTCAAGCGCTACTCCCGGCAGCTTTCCTCCCGGGGCATCACCGGCGCGGACGCGGCACAGCGGGTGCTGCGGGCCAACGGGATCGGGAACGTGCGCATTGAGCGGATCGGCGGCAACCTGACGGACCACTATGACCCGACCACCAACGTGATCCGCCTGTCCGACGATGTGTACGGCAGCACCTCCACCGCCGCCATCGGCGTCGCCTGCCACGAGGCGGGCCATGCGGTGCAGTACGCCCAGGGATACGCCCCCATCAAGCTCCGCGCCGCCATCATCCCCGTCACCAATTTCGGCTCCAAGCTGGCCATGCCCCTGATCCTGCTGGGCATCCTTTTCTCCTCCCTGGGCAACACCTCGGATTTCTTCATCAATCTGGGCATTGCCTGCTTTGGCCTTTCGGTGCTGTTCCAGCTGGTGACCCTGCCGGTGGAATTCAACGCCAGCCACCGCGCTTTGGCCGCCATTGAGCAAAACAGCATCCTGACGGACGACGAGCTTGCAGGCGCGCGGAAAACCCTGAGTGCCGCCGCCATGACCTACGTGGCTGCCACCGCCACGGCGCTGGCCCAGCTGCTGCGGCTGCTGGTGCTGTTTGGCAACAACAGAAGGCGGAACGATTAAAAAGGAGAAACGATATGGCTTCCTGGATGGTTCATCTGCGCATTGCCGACCGGCTGCTGGACAGTCTGCCCGGGCTTTCCGCCGTGGATTTTGTGGTGGGCAACATTGCCCCGGACAGCGGCATCCCCAACGAGGATTGGAGCGAATTTACTCCCAGTGTGATTGTCTCCCACTTCCGGGTGGATCATTCCATTCCAAAGAACATCTGCATTCCGGCGTTTGTGGAGCGGTATTTCACCCCTGAGCAGCGCACAAGCTACACTCCGGCGCAAAATTCCTTCTTTCTGGGGTATCTTGTCCACTTGATGACCGACCAGCTGTGGAGCGCCCAGGTGGGAAACGCCCTGAAGGTGCGTTTCCCCGACCAGTGGCAGGCAGACCGGCAGGGGCTGATTCAGCGTGCCAAGACAGACTGGTACGACCTGGACTACAAATACCTGCGGCAGCACCCGGATTTCCGTGCCTTTCGGATTTATTCCGGTGCGATAGGCTATCAGAACGTTTTTATGAGCGAATTTGCTCCGGATGCCTTTGACAACCGGCGGCAGTACATCACTTCCTTCTATCTGGGAGAAAACGACCACCTTGACCGGGAATATCCCTATCTAACCGAAGGGCAGATGGACGGGTTTGTGACAAGCGCCTGTGCGGAAATTCTGTCCCGCCTGAAAACAGAATACGGCCTTTGAGAAAGCCCCCCGCTGCGTACAGCGGGGGTGTTCGTTTATGGGAAAACGTGGGCTTTTACAGCAGCACCAGGGGCTTAATCAGGTCGGCGGGCTTGTCCTTCATCAGCATCAGGGCAGGCTCCACATTTTCCAGACCATGGAAGGTATGGGTGATGAGCTTCTCCGGATGGATACGGCCGGTTTGCACCAGACGGGCCAACCGCTCGGAGCGCAGGCGTCCGCCGGGCATCAGACCGCCCACAATCTTCTTGTGGCCCATTCCGCATCCCAGCTCCACCCGGGGCAGGCCAATGGTGTCGCCCTCGCCAAGGTAGTTGACGTTTCCGATTACGCCGCCGGGCTTCAGCATCCGAACGGCCTGGGCAAAGGTATCGTTGTTGCCGCCGGCTACCACCACCCGATCAACGCCCTTGCCCTTGGTCAAATCCAGAATCTGCTCCACAATGTCACCCTGACGGTAGTTGATAACCTGGGTTGCTCCAAATTCCAGGGCCAGGTCCGCACAGTTTCTCCGGGAGCCCACCGCATAGATATTGGCTGCGCCCCGAATGGCAGAGGCGGCCACCGCCATCAGCCCCACAGGGCCGATGCCAATGACGGCAACATTGTCGCCGAACTGAATATCTGCCAGCTCTGCGCCATGGAACCCGGTGGGCACCATGTCGCTGATCATGCAGGCCGCCCCCAAATCCATACCCTCCGGCAGCAGGGCCAGGTTGCCGTCTGCATCGTTGACGTGGAAATACTCCCCAAAGACACCGTCCTTGAAATTGGAGAATTTCCAACCGGAGAGCATACCGCCGGAGTGCATGGCAAAGCCCTCCTGGGCCTGTAGGGAATTCCAGTCCGGCGTAATGGCGGAGACCAGAACCCGGTCGCCCACCTTGAAATCCTTCACCAGCTTGCCCACTTCCACCACTTCGCCCACAGCTTCGTGGCCCAGAATCATATCTTTTCTGTCACCGATTGCTCCGGCCCATACAGTGTGGACGTCGGAGGTACACGGAGCCAATGCAATCGGTTTACAGATTGCATCCATGGGGCCGCAGACCGGTGCATCTTTCTCAATCCAGCCGGTTTGGCCAATTTTTAACATTGCGAATCCTTTCATATAAAACCTCCTTGATATTGTTGAATACCCTTGGATATCCGAAAATACTATAACATATCTGTCAGAAAAATCAATATCTTTTTATCGATTATTTTGTATCGAATTTGTGAACAAAATAAGAAGGCCTGTCGATTCCGGCTGCTGCCGGATGCTTGTGGGGCCCTTGACATTCCCGGCGGTTTCCGATATACTTCTTTCACACAGACAAAATGAAGAAATGAGTGTTATTGGATTATGATGGAACTATTAGAGCAATATCAGGCAATGGGCATCTCCCCAGCCGTCTATGAATACGGGCAGAGAGCCTTGGAGCGGCTGACCCAGCGGTTTGCGGAGATTGACCGCATTGCAGAATACAACCAGGCCAAGGTAATTGCCGCCATGCAGAAGAACCATGTGTCCGCCGCCTGCTTTGCTGCCACCACCGGCTATGGCTATGACGACCTGGGCCGGGACAATCTGGAAAAGGTCTACGCCGACGTATTCCACACCCAGGCAGCCCTGGTGCGCCCGCAGATAACCTGCGGCACCCACGCCCTGACTGTGGCCCTGAGCGCCAATCTCCTGCCCGGGGACGAGCTTCTGAGCCCGGTGGGGCTGCCCTACGACACCCTGCAGGAGGTTATCGGCATCCGGGAAAGCCCCTGCTCCCTGGCGGAGTACGGCGTAGCATACCGTCAGGTGGATTTGCTCCCCGACGGCAGCTTTGACTACAACCGCATCCGGGAAGCCATCAACGAAAAAACCAAGCTGATTACCATCCAGCGCTCCAAGGGCTACGCCACCCGGCCCACCTTCTCCGTTGCCCAAATTGGGCAGCTGATTGCCTTCTGCAAGGACATCAAGCCCGATGTACTGGTGATGGTGGACAACTGCTACGGCGAGTTTGTAGAGACCATGGAGCCCTCTGACGTGGGGGCGGACATGGTGGTGGGCTCCCTGATTAAAAATCCCGGCGGCGGCCTGGCCCCCATCGGCGGCTACATCTGCGGTACAGAAAAATGCGTCAGCCGGTGTGCCTACCGGCTCTCCGCTCCCGGCCTGGGGCAGGAGGTAGGCGCGAATCTGGGCCTGATGCCCGCCCTGTATCAGGGCTTCTTCCTGGCCCCTACGGTGGTCGCCAGCGCGGAAAAGGGCGCGGTATTCGCCGCCAACCTGTATGAGCCGCTGGGCTTCCGCTGTGTCCCCGGCGCGGCGGAAGAGCGCCACGACATCATCCAGGCCGTGGAGCTGGGCAGCGAGGCGGGCATGATTGCCTTCTGCAAGGGCATCCAGGCCGCCGCCCCGGTAGACTCCTATGCCGACCCCCTTCCCTGGGACATGCCCGGTTACAGTGACAAGGTCATTATGGCCGCCGGCGCCTTCGTCCAGGGCAGCTCCATTGAGCTGTCCGCCGACGGCCCCATCCGTCCCCCCTACGCCGTCTACTTCCAGGGCGGCCTGACCTGGTATCACGCCAAGCTAGGCATCCTTATGAGCCTGCAAAAGATGGTGGACGCCGGGCTGGCAACACTCTGAGCAGTCCGCAATTGCAGACAAATACCCCCTGCCAACGCGTTTTCAGCGCTGGCAGGGGGATTTTCATTGGGATCTTCGATTACAGCAGATCGTCGGAGACGCTGCACTCGGGGGTGATACCGGGCTGATAGTCGCGGTAGGCCATCAGGCCGGAGCCGGCGGGAATCAGCTTGCCGATGATGACGTTCTCCTTCAGGCCCAGCAGGTGGTCCACCTTGCCCTTGATGGCGGCGTCGGTGAGCACCTTGGTGGTCTCCTGGAAGGAGGCGGCGGACAGGAAGGACTCCGTGGCCAGGGACGCCTTGGTGATACCCATCAGCACAGCGGAGGCCTCAGCCAGGTGGAGATCGGTCTCGCCCGCGTCGATCCGCGCCTGGATCTCGGCGTTGGCATCCTCATACTCAAAGGTATCCACCACCGCGCCCACCAGGAGCTTGGTGTCGCCGGGATCGTCCACACGGACCTTGCGCATCATCTGGCGGATGATGACCTCGATGTGCTTATCGTTGATCTCAACGCCCTGCTGGCGGTACACCGCCTGGACGGACTGCACCAGGTAATCCTGCACGGCCTCCACGCCGGAGATACGCAGCACATCCTGGGGATACAGAGCGCCGTCGGTGATGGGCTCGCCCTTCTGGACCACCTTGCCATGGGTGACCTTCAATCCCACGGAATAGGGCACCTGGTAGACCTTGACCTCGCCGTCGTCCGCCGTCACAGTGATGCTGCGCAGGGCGGTGCGGTGGGTCTCGTCGATGCTGACCACGCCGGTGATCTCGGAGATCTGGGCCATCTTCTTGGGACGGCGTGCCTCAAACAGCTCCTCAACACGGGGCAGACCCTGGGTGATATCGTCGCCGGCAACGCCGCCGGTGTGGAAGGTACGCATGGTCAGCTGGGTACCGGGCTCACCGATGGACTGGGCCGCGATGATGCCGACGGCCTCGCCCAGGTCGACCTCCTTGGAGGTAGCCAGGTTCATGCCGTAGCACTTGGCGCAGACACCGCTTCTGGCGCGGCAGCCCAGAATGGTGCGGATATAGATCTTGTCGATGCCGTGGGCCTCGAACTTGGCGGCATCCTCGGGCATCATCATCACGTCCTTGGAGTGGAGCAGCTCGCCAGTGATGGGCGAGACCACATCATGGACGGGGTAACGACCGCGGATACGGTTGCCGAAGGTATCGATCACATCGCCCTTCTGGATCACAGCGCCCACCCAGATACCGTTGGTGGTGCCGCAGTTCTTCTCGCGGATGATGACCTCCTGGGACACGTCCACCATTCGGCGGGTCAGGTAGCCGGAGTCGGCGGTACGCAGGGCGGTATCGGTCATGCCCTTACGGGCGCCTCTGGAGGAGATGAAGTATTCCAGAACGGACAGGCCCTCACGGAAGTTCGCCTTAACGGGAATTTCGATGGTGCGGCCTACGGTATCGGCCATCAGGCCGCGCATGCCGGCCAGCTGACGGATCTGAGCCATGGAGCCACGGGCGCCGGAGTCGGCCATCATGTAGATGGGGTTGAACTCATCCAGGTTGCCCTGCAGGGCGTCGGTAACATCCTTCGTGGTCTTCTCCCACTGCTGCACCACCAGGCGATAGCGCTCGTCGTTGGTGATGAAGCCCTGGCGGTAGTAGTTTTCAATGTCTACCACCTTGCCCTCCGCCTGCTTGACCAGTTCATACTTGATGGCGGGGACGACCATATCGGCAATGGACACGGAGATAGCGCCCTTAGTGGAGTACTTGTAGCCCAGGGCCTTGATGCGGTCCAGCATCTCCGTGGCAATGGTGAAGCCGTGCTTGCGGATGCACTTGTCAATGATCTTGCCCAGCTGCTTCTTGCCCACCAGGAAGCTGACCTCCAGGTCAAACTCATGGCCGGGAACGCTGCGATCCACAAAGCCCAGATCCTGGGGGATCGGCTCGTTGTAAATCAGGCGGCCCACGGTGGCGTCGATGATGCGGTACTGCATTTCGCCGTCGATCATCTTGCCGTAGCGGACGCGGATGGGCGCATGCAGACCGATGGCACCGTCGGCATAGGCGGCGATGGCCTCCTCGGTGCTGGAGTAGTTGTGGACGGGGCGGAACTTGGCGGCAGCCTTGCCCACAGCGCTGGCGGCCTTGTTGGCAGCCAGGAAATCATCGGCGTCCACGATTTCACCCACGGGCAGATTGGTATCGCCCGCGTCGGTGACAAACACCGTCTCGGAGCCCTTCTCCGCCTTGCCCAAGCGGGTATAGGTCAGGTAGTAAGCGCCGAGGATCATATCCTGGGTGGGCACGGTGACGGGCTTGCCGTCCTGAGGCCGCAGCAGGTTATTGGCAGAGAGCATCAGCATTCTGGCCTCGGCCTGGGCCTCGGGGGACAGGGGCACGTGAATGGCCATCTGATCGCCGTCGAAGTCGGCGTTGAAAGCGGTGCAGCACAGGGGATGCAGCTTCAGGGCGCGGCCCTCCACCAGGATCGGCTCGAAGGCCTGAATGCCCAGGCGGTGCAGGGTGGGTGCACGGTTCAGCATGACCGGGCGATCCTTGATGATCTCGTCCAGGGCGTCCCAGACCTCGGTCTTGCCCTTGTCGATCATCTTCTTGGCGGACTTGATGTTGTTGGCAACGCCGTCCTCGACGAGCTTCTTCATGACGAACGGGCGGAACAGCTCGATGGCCATTTCCTTCGGCACGCCGCACTGATAGAGCTTCAGCTCCGGGCCGACGACGATAACGGAACGGCCGGAATAGTCCACGCGCTTGCCCAGCAGGTTCTGGCGGAAGCGTCCCTGCTTGCCCCGCAGCATGTCGGACAGAGACTTGAGGGGCCTGTTGCCGGGGCCGGTAACGGGGCGGCCGCGCCTGCCGTTGTCTATGAGCGCGTCCACCGCCTCCTGAAGCATACGCTTTTCGTTGCGGACTATGATATCCGGTGCGCGCAGCTCCAACAGTCTCTTGAGGCGGTTGTTTCTGTTTATAACTCTGCGGTACAGGTCGTTCAGGTCGGAGGTGGCGAACCTGCCGCCGTCAAGCTGTACCATGGGGCGAAGCTCGGGGGGCAGCACCGGCACTGCGTCCATGATTATCCACTCGGGCTTGTTGCCGCTCTTTATGAAGGCTTCCACTACCTCCAGGCGCTTGATGGCATTGCTGCGCTTCTGGCCGGAGGAGTTGTCTATCTCCCTGCGGAGCTCTTCTTCCAGCTTTTCAAGGTCCAGCGCCTGCAAAAGCTCCTTTATGGCCTCTGCGCCCATACCTGCGCGGAAGGCTTTCGGCCCGTACTCGGCCTGGGCGTCCCGGTATTCCTTATCGGAGAGCACCTGCTTGTACATGAGGGGGGTGGTGCCCGGATCCAGCACTACAAAGGCCGCGAAGTACAGCACCTTTTCGAGGGAGCGGGGGGACATATCCAGCAGCATCTTCATGCGGCAGGGAATGCCCTTAAAATACCATATATGGGATACGGGGGCGGCCAGCTCTATGTGGCCCATGCGCTCGCGGCGCACCTTTGCCCTCGTTACCTCTACGCCGCACTTGTCGCAGACAACGCCCTTGTAGCGCACCCGCTTATAGCGTCCGCAGTGGCACTCCCAGTCCTTGGTGGGCCCGAATATGCGCTCACAGAACAGGCCGTCGCGCTCGGGCTTCAGGGTACGGTAGTTTATGGTTTCGGGTTTCTTTACCTCGCCGTGGGACCATTCGCGGATCTTTTCAGGTGAGGCAAGGCCAATCTGTATAGCGTCGAAATTGGTAAGCTCAAACAATTTCTTAATCTCCCTTCGGCCTTATTTAGTTCAAGTCGTCTGTATCGTCGCCGTCTGCGGAAATATCGAAGTCATCTCCGTCATCGGCTGCATCGTCAAAATCGAATTCGTCAAACTCGGCAAAGTCGCTGTCGTTTGCATACTGGTCCGGTGTATCCTCAAGGCCCGCCATGTTGACGTCCATAGGCGCCACATCCTCGTCGTCTATCATCTCGCCGATCTTTATCTCTTCCTTTGTCTCGTTGAGCACCTTTATATCGAGGCCCAGCGACTGAAGCTCCTTTATGAGCACCTTGAAGGATTCGGGTACGCCCGGCTCAGGCACATTCTCGCCCTTGACTATGGCCTCATAGGTCTTTACGCGGCCCACGACATCATCGGACTTGACGGTGAGGATTTCCTGAAGGGTATTGGCAGCGCCATAGGCCTCCAGCGCCCAGACCTCCATTTCGCCGAAGCGCTGGCCGCCGAACTGGGCCTTGCCGCCCAGAGGCTGCT
>ENA-OUQC01001655-OUQC01001655.1-human-gut-metagenome-genome-assembly--contig:-NODE-1655-length-11147-cov-4.101875_pt1 | contig 11147 bp, 4 predicted proteins | sample MGYA00237942_ERZ548815 | MGnify/ENA primary metagenome ERZ548815 (study PRJEB26490, sample SAMN05194722) | human gut metagenome | biome: terrestrial biome; feature: human-associated habitat; material... | reverse complement strand
CCTCCCTTTTTATGCCGTTTTGCGGTAAACAATCCGGCATCCCCCGGTCATCGGACGGACTCCGGGCGGGGCTCTGCCCCGCCCGCCAGAGAGTGTCTGCCCTTTGCACAAGGAAGGCTATTTGAAATGGCTCCCTCGCCGAGGGAGCTGTCAGCTATGCTGACTGAGGGAGTTACTCCTTCCGTCTCGCCTATGGCGAGCCACCTCCCTCAACGAGGGAGGCTTTTTTAATAGGGAAATCCCCGGCGGGCAAGCCCGCCGGGGATCCTTTTTGTCATTTGCTGCTGCGTTCAGCTATCAGAGCACGTCTTCGAGAACGTAGCACTCCTTATACCACTCTCTGTCGTTGTACACGAAGTCGTAGGTGTACGGGCAGAGGTTGGTAACGCTGAGGATGTTGAGATCCTCGTTGAAGGTGAGCTGCGTGAAGTAGCCCGCCTTGGCCGCGGCCTCAATGTCGGAGTTGATGGCGATCACCTTGCGCTCGCCATAGAAGAACTCATAGTGGCTGGAATAGCCGCCGCTGCTGCTGAGCACCATGCGCACGTTTTCGCACGGCTTTACAATGTTCTTCTCGATGTCGAGAGCGCTCTCGGCGATCTTGTCGTCCTGCGTCATGTCCTCAAGGAGGTACGTGTTCACCATCAGGATGCCGGAAGCGTCCTTATCGGAATCGAACTTCTCGCGCGCCCACTTGTAGCCCTCTTCGGTCATGGCGTCCGCGCCGAGACCGACGAGGATGACGTTCCGCTCGCCGATGGCGAAGCGGCGCACAAAGCCCTTGCCGTTTTCAAAGAGGTCTTCCTTCGCAAAGTCCTCACGCACCGGCTGATCCATGAACAGGCTGCCGGAGGCGGCTTCCTTGTCGGCGGTGTTCATGAGAACATCCGCGTCCTCCTTCTCATAGAGCGGCTGCATGGCCTCGTTGAACACATCCCACTGATCCTGCGCCTTGGCGTCCGCAACAACGTTGCCGCTGTGGAGCACGAGCGGGATATCCGTGCGCTCGATGTAGTTCGTCATGGCCGAGAAGTACTTGTTGGGCTCCGTGCCGGTGAGCATCTGGTCGGTGTCGAACATCCAGGCAACGATGTAGCGCACCGTGTAGATCCGCAGACCGCCGTCACGCACGATGAACTTCACGTTGGTGAAGTTGCCGTTCGCGGCGGAGAAGTCCTCTTCCTTCAGATCCATCGGGTATTCGCCGATGCGCGCGTTGGTGACGGAGTACTCGCCGGTGAAGCGGATATCGTCACGCGTGAAGAACGACACCGAGGCCTTCATGGTATAGCCGCTCACGGTGTGGTTCATGCCGTTATAGCGGAACGCGCCCTTGTTGCCGTAGATATTGACCGTGACCTCGCCCTCATACGGCGTGATCTCCAGCGTGCCGGGCAGATAGGTGAGCACGTAGTTGCGCGTCACATCGCGGCCGTTGGCATCGACGATGATCGCGTCGTGCAGGTCGATCTTATCCGTATAGACGCCCACGTTTCTCGCGGTGAAATCGCTCTTCACGCTGCGGACGCTGTGGCCCTCGGCCAGATTCGCTGCAACGTGGCCAACGTAGCCGTGGTACTTGCCGTCGAACACAACGGTGCTGTCCTTCGCTTCGAGCGTCACCGGGCTCTGCGGGTTCTCGCCGCGGCGGGTAATCTTCAGCTCGCCGTCCACGATCCTGAACTCCACGTTCGTGAAGTTGCCGCTCGTGTTCCTGAAGTCGCCGGACTCGATGCCGACCGGGTACGTACCCGCGTCGGTGCCCTTCGCCGTCCAGGCGGCAGTCTCGGTCTCGGCCACATCCGCAATATCGTACAGCTTGTGATCCGCTGTCATGGACTCGTAGCCCTTTACGGAGTGCGCCTTGCCGTCATACTCCACGGTGTCGGAATTTTCCACGACGGTAACGGTGACCTTCGCGGTGATCGGGTCGATCTTGAGCCAGCCGTCGTTCACGACGATCTTGATGTTGCTGTAGTTCGCGGATTCCGCGGTGAAGTCTCTCGCCGTCAGACCCATGTAGTAGGTACCGGCGTTGGTGCCCTTCGCCACGGCCTTGGTCTCGTCCTTCGGCGTGACCTTGATGGGCAGGCCCTTCACGTCCACCGTGTAGCCCTCAACGGACTGCTCGGTTCCGTTGTAGGTGACGGTTTTGGTATTGCCGGTGACGGTGACGACGACCTCGGCATCGACCGGGGTAATCTCCAGCCAGCCGTCCTTCACTTCCACGGTGACCTTCTCGAAGTTCGGGGAGGTTGCGGTGAAGTCGTTCACCGTCAGACCCATCTCGTAGAAGTCAACGTTGGTGCCCTTCGCCTCTGCCTTGAGACCGGGTCTCGGCGTCAGCGTGATCGTTTTGTCCGGGATATCGGTGTCGTACCCGGTCACGGACTGCTGCTTGCCGGTGTATACCTCGCTCGCGGTGTGACCGGTGACCTTTACGGTCGCCGACGCGGCCTTGGTGATCTCCAGCAGGCCGATCTCCTCGGAGATGTCGTAGTTTTTGTCCAGGAAGTTTTCGCCCTTCGTGTAGGTGATGGTGTTCGGAACCTTACCCTCATTCACGTAGGTCACGCTGCCGGTGGCCTTGATATCGGACACTTCGCCCTTCACAAAGCCGTCGCCGCCAACGGTGACGCCCGGCTTGGTCAGCGGCGTACCGTCATACACCTTCTCGCCGCCCGCGGAGGTCAGCATAACCTTGCGCGGCGTGATGGTAAGAGAGCCGTCCGTCACGATGAACTCAACGTTCGTGAAGTTGCCGCTGATGTTCTTGAACTGCGCTGCCTTCAGACCCATCGGGTACGGCGTCGCGTTCACGTTGGTGCCGGATACCGTGGCCTTGCCGCTGAAGGTGAAGTCATTCGCCGTATACAGCTCGTTGCTGATGCTCTCGACCTCGTAGCCGCTCACCGACTTCTCGCTGCCGTCATACTTCTCGGTGGCCTCGCCGCCCTTAATGGTGACGGTCACTTTATCCGTTACCGGCGTGACTTCCAGCGTGCCCTCTTCGGTCTCGATGATGTAGTTATCGGCCTTCGTATTGTCATTCAGCTTGTAGGTGAAGGTGTTGTCGCTCTTGCCGACGTTCGTCTGGGTGCCGGTCACGTTGTAGGTCACGCCCTCGCCATCGGCAAAGCCGTCGCCGGAGACCGTGACGGCATCGTTCGTCAGAGCCGTGCTGTCGTACACCTTCTTGTCGCTTGCGGAGGTCAGCTTAACGGAGCGCTTCGTGATCGTCAGCGAGCCGTCCGTCACAACGAACGTGACCTTCGTGAAGTTGCCGCTGATGTTCTTGAAGTTGTCTTTCGACAGCCCCATCGTGTACGGGGCATCGTTCACGTCGGTGCCGGTTACCGTGTTATTCTTGCCGTCGAAGGAGAAGTCGGATTCCTTGTACAGCTTGTTGTCAATGGACACATCGTATCCGCTCACCGTATGCTCGCTGCCGTCATACTTCTGGGTACCCGTGTGACCCTTGATGGTAACGGTCACTTCGTCGGTGACCGGCGTGATGTAAAGCTTGCCTTCGGTCTTGTTGATGGTGTAGTTGTTGAGATTGAATTTGTCGCTCGTCGTGTAGGTGATGGTATTCGTGACCTCACCCTCGCTCACGTTGGTGACGCTGCCGATGGCCTTGATGCCGGATACTTCGCCCGCCACAAAGCCGTCGCCGTCAACGGTGACATCCGGCTTGGTCAGCGGCGTACCGTCGTAGACTCTGTTGCCGCCATCCGATGTCAGATTCACAACACGCTTGTTGATGGTAAGCACGCCGTCGTTCACGATGCTGAACTGGACATTCGTGAAGTTGACGTTCTTGTTCACGAAGCTTTCGGACGTGAGACCCATCTTGTACTCGCCCGCGTCCGTGCCTTCGGCATGGGCAGAAACGCCATCCTTAAGGGCGAAATCCGCTTCGGTGTATAGGGGGTTCTTGATCGTGGCCACGTAGCCGTCTACTTCGTACTGCGTGCCGTTATAGGTTTCGGTCTTGACGATGCCCCGGATCTCAACGACCACCGTGCCCAGCGGGAGGATGTTGAGATCGCCCTCTACATAGGTGATCTCGTAGTTTTTGGTCATATCCTCGCCGGTATCATCCAAGATCTTCGCGTCGCTCGGTATGAGTTCCTTCGGGTATTTGCCCACGGCTGTCTGGCTGCCGCTGATGGTGACCGTATCAACATGCTGGCCGTCCACAAGATTGGTGATGGTGTAGCTGATGCCAACTTTGATCTCGCCGTTATCGAGATTCGCGCCATGCGGCTGGCCGTCATAGGTGACGTTGTTGTCCATGGCCTTGAGCGTTACCGGGTCCTTCGAATCCAGGCCGCGCTTGGTGATCGTCAGCGTGCCGGGAACGCGCGTAACGGTCTCGTAATAATCGTACGTCGTTTCTCCGGCGTTGTTCGTGATGGTCACGGTGCCGACGGTGTTGTTATTCGGCTTGCTGTCCCAAACGTTCGTTACGCTGCCGTTGATTTCGGCTTTCACCGTATCGCCCGTCGGCAGCTTCACGCTTTCGCCCGCGGCCACGGGGTATTCTTTGCCGTCATATTTCACGGTGTAGCCGCCGTCGGAATGCGGCTGGCCGTCATACACCCACGAGTAGCTGTTGGCGGTGATCTTGATTTCCTTCACGTTCGCCGTGACTTCCAGGTCACCTTCGACCGTCGTAATGGAGTAGTTGTTGGGGTCGAATTTGTCGCTCTTCGTGTAAGTGATGGTATTTTTGACTTTCCCTTCGCTCACACGGGTCACACTGCCGGTGGCCTTGATATCGGACACTTCGCCCTTCACAAAGCCGTCGCCGCCAACGGTGACATCCGGCTTCGTCAGCGCCGTACCGTCGTAGGGCTTGCTGCCGCCTTCCGAGGTCAGCGTCACAGAGCGCTTTGTGATGTAGAGCTCGCCTTCAACCATCGTGATGGTGTAGTTGTCCTTGTTGAACTTCTCACCCTCCGTGTAGGTGATGGCGTTAGTGACATTGCCTTCTTTCACGTTGGTAACGCTGCCGGTAGCCCGGATATCGGACACTTCGCCCGCCACAAAGCCGTCGCCGCCAACGGTGACATCCGGCTTCGTCAGCGCCTTGCCGTCGTACATCTTGCTGCCGCCTTCTGACGTGAGCGTCACCGGGCGCGGCGTAATGGTGAGCGAACCGTCCGTTACGATGAACTCAACATTCGAGAAGTTGTCGTTGATGTTCGTGAAGTTGTCTTTCGACAGCCCCATCGTGTATGAGGCATCGCTCACATCGGTGCCGGATGCCGTGTTATTCTTGCCATCAAAGGTGAAGTCCGATTCCTTATACAGGCTGTTGCTGATGTTTGTGACCTTGTAGTCGGTCACGGTCTTTTCCGTGCCGTCGTAGGTCTCGGTCTTGGTGTTGCCGACGATGGTAACAACCACTTCGTCGGTGGCAGGCTTGACTTCCAGCAGACCGTCAACATAGGACACAGCGTAGTAGGGGGGCAGCTTGTCTTTGTTGTACTTGACGGAATCCGGGTCAATGACGTTGGCCTTCGTGCCGACGTTGGTGATCTTGCTCTCTTCCTTCATAGAGAGCTCGATTTTCGCCGCATCGTCGTTGTTGACAAGGCCGCTGACCGTAAACTCGTCCCAGCGATGCGCCTGGCCATCATACGGCCATTCCCGATTCCCCGCCGTGAGCGTCAGGGGAACGGTGTAGTAGACCGTGATCACGTTGCCGCTGGTGGAAATGGTGATGGTCTGCGCGAGAGACTCATTTGTAGCTGTCGCGTCTTTATAGTCCGCGTAGAGCTTATCTTTTGCCGCGGCGCTCGCCGACAGCTTCGTGCCGATGGTCTGGATGCCGTTCTGGTCGTCGGCGACCTTCTCGGTCGTGCCGACGAGATAGTGATGGATGGTATAGCTGGCGTTGTTGAGCTTGAAGTATACCTTCAGCACCAGCTGGCCGTCCGCAGTCACGGTGCCGGAGAGGACGTTCTCCGCAGCCCCATCAAATATGTAGGCCTCGCCGCGGTTGGATTGCTTGTCGCTCTCGCTGACTGTCGCCGTAGTATCCGTCGTGCCTTTATACGACTTTGTTTCATAGGGCGTCGCGGGGTAGGTGCCGTCGTTATTCTGATAGTAGAATGCAACCGTGTACGGGGTGTCTGTGTTGGCTTCCCACACGGCGTAGAGGTGGTTGGAGTCGCTTACCTGGAGAAGGCCGTCCTTGTTCACGCGAGCCCAACCAGCGGGCTCATACAGCGTGCCTCCGTTTGCTTCGGTGCCCCAATACCGGAGTGTGTAGCCGGGGCGATCAAACGTTCTGCTGCCAAGAAGCTGCACGCGGTCGTTATTGCGGATGGCTTCGCCGTGATCCTTGGTTTCCGCTGAGCCGGGGTAGTTGTCATGATAGATCAGCGTCACGGTGGGGACTTTTTCGCCCCAGATGGCGTAGAGGCGGATCTCGGTCTTGACCTCGATCTTACCACCGGGGTAATACATCGTTCCCATGCCGTCCTCCGCGGTGTTCCAGCCGAGGAAGCAGGGCTTGCCCGCGGGCGCCGTCAGCCCTTTCGCAGACTGCACATCCGCATAGGCTCCCTGCGCGTAGGTCTTGGTGTCCGTGGGCGCGGTGCCCGTGCCGCCGTTGGCGTCATAGTACACATGGAGAGCGCGGGTATTAATATAGTAGGGGTAGAGCGTGATATCGTCGAAAAGCTCGGTATCGAGATTAAACGGCCAGTAGCGTCCGTTTTCGTCTCTGGTGCACCAGCCCTTGAATACCCAGTCGCCGGAGTTGTCCGGGGCGGACGGAGTCGGGAGCTGATCCGGGTCGATCTTTCCGCCGTACGCAATATCCATCTCCTTGGGATCCGTGGTATCTTCCATTCTGGCGTGGGCAAAGCCGCTTACCGTGGGAGGAACCCATTTGCCGTAGACGATCAGATTGTTCCGGGGCATGGTGCCGGTGAAGTCAAACTTCTCTCCTTCGCAGGTGGCAGCCTTGTACCAACCGTCGAAGGTGAAGTTTGCCGGTACGTCCGCAGGACGGGTGGGCTCAAGGCTCGCGTAGCTCGTCAGGGGAGCGGTATACTTTACGCTCTCCGTTTTGATGATTCCCTGTCCTTCAACAGAGTATTGCAGGCTGTAACTCAACAGCATGTGGGCAATGTAAACGGTATCGCTTTGTGTTGTCTTCCCGTCAGATACATTACTTTTATTCGTCCACCAGCTGGCCTGGGTGGGGTCGCCGCTCTGTTTGCCTGTGGCATACTTGTAAAGCGTGTAGCCCGCATACTTGGGGTGAATCGTCAGCGTGCCGCCGCTGCTAGAGGTGACGGTTTCGGCCAGTTTGAAGCTTCCGTCCGCCTGTTCATTGTAGTAGTAAATCGTTTTGCCGGTTTGCTTTCTTGCACCATAAAAATTGCAGGTCGTGACGATATTGTTTCCATCCGCGTCCCGGTCTGTCGTATTGCCTTGGTTGTCCTCATATCCGGCGGTCTCAAAATCGTAGGCAGTCAGAAGGACGCAGCCGCTGCCGCTGGCGCTGCTGTTGCCTCTTTGGGCATACCAGCGGTAGTCTGTCCGCCACTCCCCAGCTTTGAGGCTGGCCCCGTAGAGGCCGGTGCACGTGCTGTCTATCTTCCAGCCATACTGATATACTGATATAGATAATAGTTGACGGTGCACACCAGACGGTCATAATAAACGTTGACAATGGTGGTGCCGTCGGGGTTAATGGTCACGGCGGGATTTTTGGTGCTGCTGGCGTTGAGCGTAAAGCCTCTGTAGCTCTGGGTCTTGCCGGAGGTGCTCACAGTATTGCCGTAAACCGTCGTCTCGGGCTTGCCCGACACCGTCAGGGTCTCGCTGTAGTCGTAGGTCTTGGCAGAATCGGCGGCGCCCACAGCGTCGGTTATGCTCTGCTTCCAGATAACCACGCGGTAGTTCACGGAATCCGCCAGCGTCCACTTGGCATAGAGGGTGATATTCTTGTCGGAGGTGCTGCCAAAGGTGTAGGCGTTGCTCAGCGCCTCGTCCGTATACCAGCCGGCGAAGTTATAGCCGGCCTTCGTCGGGTCAGAGGGCTTTACGGTCTCGGCATTGGCGTCGTAGAACGCGGGCTCGATATAGGAGCCGCCGTTGGAGTTATACGTCACCCAGAAGCCCTTGGCGATATAGGGATAGAGTTTCACGTTCGCGTCTTGAATGGTATAGGAGGTCACCGCTTCACCGGAATGATCCTTATCCAGATACCAGCCGAGGAAGCTCTCGTCCGCGCCGCGGGGGCAGTGCACGTCGGCGGTGGAAATGACGGTGTTGGTCGCGCCCTCCTTCGTTTCCAGAACGTGCGCATCGTTGCCGGTGCCGCTCATGAAGAACACATAATAGACCTGCTCATACTGCGCGGTGACGGTGATGGCCTGCTCTTTCTCCACGGTGATGGGCGTGCCGAAGGAGACGGCAGGATCCCAGCGGACGAACTTGTAGCCTTCCACCTCAGGGGCGGAGGGCTCCAGCAGGCTTTCGCCGTCCTTGACAATCTGAGTGCCAAGATTCTCGTTGTTCATGCCCACAAAGGTGTATGTATGAACAGGGGTTTCCGGCTGGATGACGGAAGCGGGGCTCACGCCTCCTCCTAAACCGGGGAAAAGCCGATCGATGACGGAGAGGCTTGTTTTTCCTCCGTCCTTTTTCTCTTCCTCAGATATTTTGTCCTTATCGGGCTCTTCGTCCTCAGCGGAGTCTTCGCCTTCGGCGGACTTCTGCTCGTCCTCGGACTTCTGCTCGTCTTCGGACTTCTGCTCATCCTCGGACTTCTGCTCGTCTTCGGACTTCTGCTCGTCTTCGGACTTCTGCTCGTCCTCGGATTTCTGCTCGTCCTCGGATTTCTGCTCGTCCTCGGACTTCTGCTCATCCTCGGACTTCTGCTCGTCCTCGGACTTCTGCTCGTCCTCGGACTTCTGCTCGTCCTGGGCGGAATCGCCCACAGTTTCAGAAAGAAGCGTTTCCGCTGCCGGGACGCTTTCCCCGTCGTCAACGGCAAGGGCGTTCACCGGGAGCAGGGAAAACATCATGCATACTGCCATCAGCAGGGCGATCAGATTCCTCTTTTTCATACGGTCCTCCTGTTTTTAACTTGCATCTCCCGCTTCATCGGACGAATTTGGGAGACAGTATATGGGGTTTTGCTGTGCCGGAACAGATTTTTCTTTGCATGGTTATGGTAAACCTACTATGGTTTTTTCATTCTACACCATGCCGGGGAATTTTTCCATAGGTTTACGTAATTTTTATTATTTGTAACTTTAACAGGTCTGCGGATTTTGTACAGGTAGTGATTGCTTACGGGAAAACCCCTCCGTCACGGCGGAGCAGAGCCCCGCCCATCGAAATTATATGCCCTCCCGGCAGCCGGGAGGGCATACGTCCCTATACTATTATATTATATGCAGCCCGGGGTTATTCCTCTTTTTTCCGCTCGCGCGTCTTGACGCGCTCGTGCGGCGTTGGGCCCCAGCCGTCGAGCGGCAGGCGCTGCATGGCGCCGAACACCTTGCTGCGCAAGTCCGGGTACTGCGCCGAGAGCGTTGTAAGCAGATCCTTGATCTCCTGCCGCTTGGACGTGTGGTCCATCGGGCAGGTGCTCTTCACGACCGGCAGCTCGAGCTGGCGGGCGAGATTTGCGCTGCGCTGCTCGCCGATGTACAGAAGCGGGCGGATCTGCGTCACGTCCGCGCGGGACATATACGTCACCGGCTTGAAGCAGTTGAGCCGCCCTTCGAACACGAGCGACATCATGAACGTCTCCACGGCGTCATCAAAATGATGGCCGAGCGCCAGCTTGTTGCAGCCGTGCTCCTTCATCGTGGTGTTCAGCGCGCCGCGGCGCATTTTTGAGCAGAGCGAGCACGGGTTTTCCTCCTGCCGCGCATCGAACACGATCTCGCGGATGTCGGTCGGGACGCGGGTGTACGGCACGCCCAGCTCTTCGCACATCTTTTCCACGCCGGAAAAGTCCATGCCGGGGAAGCCGGTGTCGATCGTGATGCCTTCGAGCTCAAATTTTGCAGGGTAATACCGCCGCAGATACGCGAGCGAGGCGAGCAGCACGAGCGAGTCTTTGCCGCCGGAAATACCCACGGCGATGCGGTCGCCGGCGGCGATCATGCCGTAATCGTCCACACACCGGCGCACAACGCCGGTGAATGCATTGAGAGAATCCATATTTCGCACCTCAAAAATTAAAAATCGAAACGGAGAAAAACGGAGCATTCGCGAGCAAAACGGAGCATTCGCGAGCTTGTCTTGCCGTAAATAAAAATTTCGGAAAACGGGGGTTGACACCGAAAGGACGCTGTGCTATAAAAATAGAGCGCGTCTTGAGGGTATATTGTACCCGCCGCGCCTTGAAAAAGCAAGAAAAAACAATGATATTGGAGGCACATCAATGTCCACTACGATGGTCAGAAAAGAGGACGTTGTCCGTAAGTGGTACGTTCTCGATGCGGCCGGCAAGCCCCTGGGCAAGACCGCCGCTCTCGCCGCCGACCTGCTGCGCGGCAAGCGCAAGGTCGACTACACGCCGCACGTTGACTGTGGTGATTTCGTCATCATCATCAACGCGAAGGACGCCGTTCTCACCGGCAACAAGCTCACCCAGAAGTACTACCGCACCCACTCCGGTTACGCCGGCGGTCTCAAGGAGACCCGTTACGATCGCCTGATGGCGACCCGCCCCACGCTCGCCATGACGCTCGCCGTCCGCGGCATGCTGGCGAAGAACCCCACCCAGAAATGGCAGCTCCGTCGTCTGAAGGTTTTTGCCGGCAATGAGCACAAGCACGCCGCGCAGAAGCCCGAAGTCTGGACGGTTGAATAAGGAAAGGAGGAAATTTTAGAATGGCTACCTATCAGAGCAAGCGTCCCTACGCTTACGGCACCGGCCGTCGGAAATCCTCCACCGCCCGTGTTCACCTCATCCCCAACGGCACCGGCAGCATCACCATCAACGGCCGCACGCTGGACGAGTACTTCGGTCTCGAGACCCTGAAGCTCATCGTCCGTCAGCCTCTCGCCGCCACCGAGACGACCGAGAAGTTTGACGTGGAAGCCACCGTCGCCGGCGGCGGCATGACCGGCCAGGCCGGCGCGATCCGTCACGGCAT
>ENA-OUQC01001653-OUQC01001653.1-human-gut-metagenome-genome-assembly--contig:-NODE-1653-length-11154-cov-2.943869_pt1 | contig 11154 bp, 8 predicted proteins | sample MGYA00237942_ERZ548815 | MGnify/ENA primary metagenome ERZ548815 (study PRJEB26490, sample SAMN05194722) | human gut metagenome | biome: terrestrial biome; feature: human-associated habitat; material... | reverse complement strand
AGCTTGAAAAGCTGCGCGCCGAAAACGCTGCGGCTGCAGTGCGTAAAAAAGAAGTCAAAACCGTAAAAGAGGGCAAGTAAATGTCGTTTTTATCAATACTTAATTCACTTCTGCTGAAGCCGCTCGAGCTTGCGTTCGAAGTGATATATATGATGGCGAACCGGATAGTGGACAATCCGGGACTATCCATAATAGTTCTGAGCCTTGCAATGAACTTTCTCGTTCTGCCGCTGTACAAGCGCGCCGATGCCATGCAGGAGGAGGAACGCCAAATGGAGCTTAAGCTTCATAAAGGCGTTACCCATATAAAGAAGACCTTCAGCGGCGACGAGAAGATGATGATTCTCCAGACGTATTACAGGCAGAACAACTATAAGCCTACGTATATGCTGCGCGGAGCCGTCTCGCTGCTGCTTGAGATTCCGTTTTTTATTGCAGCTTACCAGTTTCTCTCGCATCTTGAGCTTCTGAACGGCGTTTCCCTCGGTCCGATTGCCGACCTCAGCCGCCCCGACGGGCTTATTACCATAGGCGGTTTTACCATAAACGTCCTGCCAGTGATAATGACGCTTATAAACCTTATATCCTGCATTATCTTCACAAAGGGCAGCCTGCTGAAAACTAAAATTCAGCTGTACGGCATGGCGATCTTCTTTCTGTTTTTCCTGTACACATCCCCTTCGGGTCTTGTGTTCTACTGGACCCTGAACAACGCTTTCTCGCTTGTAAAAACCATATTCTATAAGCTTCGCCACGCGGATAAAATTCTCGCGGTGCTCGCTTCCGTCGCGGGCGCAGCAGTCGGCGTTTACGGTGTGTTTTTCTACGGCACTCCCACCACGCGCCGTATTGCGGCGTTCCTGTGCCTTGCAGTAGTTCTGCAGATACCGCTTATCAAAATGCTTGTCGGCAAGAAAATTCATTTTGAGCTGAAGCATGCGACAAAAACACCCGATAAGAAGCTGTTTTTCGCCGGCGGAGCGTTTATGTCCGTTCTGTGCGGAATACTCATTCCCTCGGCAGTTATCAAATCCTCCCCGCAGGAGTTCGTGGACGTCAACTATTTCCACAGCCCCGTGTGGTATATTGTCAGCGCGTTTTGCATCGCATTCGGCATATTTGTAATATGGATGGGCATATTCTACTGGCTTGCAAAGCCCTCCGGCAAAGCTGTTATGGACAAGCTTATATGGATACTGTGCGGCGCTGCAATTGTAGACTATATGTTCTTCGGCAAGAATCTCGGCATACTCTCCAATACTCTGAAATATGAGAATGATATAAGCTTTACAAGAATGCAGCAGCTTGCCAATATAGGCATACTTTTGGCGGTTGCCGTGGTTTTGTGGGTGATCGTAACGTTCTTCAAAAAGCATATGAAAGAAGTGCTTGCCATCGCAACGGCGGCAATGGTGTGTATGTCTGTTGTCAATATCGTGGGCATAAATAAGTCCGTGGACACCATAAGACAGCAGATAGCTGATTCGGGCGAGAGCGCGCGGACGACCCTTTCAAAGGACGGCAAGAACGTTATAGTTATAATGCTTGACCGCGGTATGGGCGCGTATGTGCCGTACATCTTTAACGAAAAGCCCGAGCTTCTTAAACAGTTCGACGGATTTACATACTACAAAAACGTGACATCCTTCGGTAAGTATACTAACTTCGGCACACCTACGATTTTCGGCGGATATGAGTATACTCCGGCAAAAATGAATGCCCGCGACACCGAGCTTCTTGTGGACAAGCATAACGAAGCACTTAAGGTCATGCCCGATCTGTTTGACAAAAACGGATATAAAGTCACTTTGTTCGACCCTACCTATGCAAACTACACCTGGACGCCTACGCTCAGCATATTCGACGAATATCCCGATGTAAAAGCATATAACACCAAGGGCAGCTTCACAAGTGTTGAGCTCAAGAAACAGATAGTTGAGGCGAACAACAGAAACTTCTTCTGCTACAGCCTTCTCAAAACTTCGCCTCTCACACTTCAGGCCTCTCTGTACGATCACGGCGACTACAACCGCTCCGACAGTAAGGCAAGCGATGCATACGGTGTTCAGACAACAGACGGACTGTATGTCGCAGACGGACTTGCGGCAACGTTCATGGAGCCTTACAACGTACTTGAAAGCCTTCCGTATATCACCGATATATCGGCAGGTGACGATAATACGTTCCTTATGATGACCAACGACACAACGCATGAGCCCATGCTTCTGCAGGAGCCTGAGTATAAGCCCGCGCAGCACGTTGACAACACCGAATATGAAACGAAAAATGCGGACCGCTTTACCGTTGACGGCGTAACGCTGAAAATCGAAACCGATTTTCAAATGATACACTACCATGCAAACATGGCGGCGCTGCTTGAGCTCGGCAACTGGTTTGACTACATGAGAGATCAGGGCATATGGGATAATACGAGAATTATTATCACCGCCGACCACGGAAAGAATCTGCACCAGCTTGAAGAGCTTGAACTTGATAATGGTTTTGATGTTCTCGGTTGCTATCCGCTGCTTATGGTGAAGGACTTCAATTCTACCGGATTTGAAACGTCGGATGATTTCATGACAACCGCCGACGTTCCCACCCTCGCAATGCAGGGCGTGATTGACAACCCGATAAACCCCTTTACCGGCAAAAAGATCGACAGCAGTGACAAATACGCTCACGATCAGTACATCATCGACTCCGCAGAATGGGATGTATCTACAAATAACGGAAATACTTTCATTGCGGGAGATTGGTATACGGTGCATGATAACATATGGGATCACGCTAACTGGAAACTGGTTGCCGAAAACGAAGTATTGAAGACAGAGAAGTAATCTAAAAAAACAAATACTGCCGACCGTCGGGGTCATATTCGCCCCGACGGTCTTTTGAACCTGGGAAATACGGAGGGCAGAAATGTCATACAAAGTTGATAACGCAGTTATAATGGCGGCGGGCGCATCGTCGAGATTTGCTCCGCTTTCATATGAAATGCCGAAATCGCTTATAAGCGTTCGCGGAGAGGTGCTTATAGAACGCCAGATAAGGCAGCTGAAAGAAGCGGGGATCGATGATATTATCATCGTGACGGGATATATGAAGCACAGCTTTGAGTATCTCAGGGAAAAATTCGGCGTTACCATAGTGGAAAACGACGCGTACAATGTCCGCAACAACAATTCCACAATATACGCCGTGCGCGATCTTCTGCGCAATACATATATCTGCTCGTCTGATAACTATTTCACCGCAGATCCCTTTGAAGCGGAAGTTGATGATTCGTACTACGCCGCCCTGTACGCGGACGGAAAAACAAACGAATGGTGCATGACCGAGGGCAGCGACGGATACGTAAACGGTGTTACCGTCGGCGGAGAGAATTCGTGGTACATGCTGGGTCACACGTTCTGGAACGAGGATTTTTCAAAAGAATTTGTCGATGTTCTCACGCGCGAGTATGACAGACCCGAAACTGCGGATAAGCTGTGGGAAGCAATATACGCAGAGCATCTCGATCGGCTGAAGATGAAGATACGCCGCTACAAAGACAGCGACATTTTCGAGTTCGACTGCCTTGATGAGCTCAGGGAGTTCGACAGTTCATATATAGAAGACACCCGCTCGGCGATAATAAAGAGCATCGCTGAAAAAGAAGGGTGCCGCGAGAGCGACATACGCGGCATAAAAACGGTAAAAGGCGCCGGAAGTACGGAAGCGTGCGGCTTTCTGTTCACTCTCGGCGGCTGTGAATATAAATACGATTATCAGAATAAAGAATGGAGGAAAATTCATTGACAAGAGAAATCGAAGAAAGAGACCTTATGTCCTTTGCAAAGCTGCTTGACAGCGTCGTCGGTCACAGCGATTACGCCGACATAGCGCGTATGGGAGGGCTGACGAACCGCACGTACAGAGTTGCGTTTCCGAACGGGGAAAAGTACGTCGTGAGGATCCCCGGGGAGGGGACCGAGGAGCTTATCGTCCGGGATGACGAAAAAGTAAGCACCGAGCTTGCGTGCAGCCTTGACATTGACGCAAAGCTTCTGCATTTCGGCGACGACGGCTCAAAGGTGACGGAGTTTATACCGGATGCCCTTACAATGTCGGCGGAGCTTTTCCATGACGATCACAGGATAGAGCAGGCTGCTGCAATAATGCGCCGTCTCCACGATTGCGGAAAGGACACCGGCGTACCGTTTGAAGTGTTCGACATGGCAGCAGGGTATGAAAAGATCATTTTTGATAATAACGTACCTATGTATGACGACTATGACGAAGTAAAAGCCGTCGTTATGGCAATAAAGGACGAGCTTGACTCCGTATGCGACATTAAAAAAGTGCCGTGCCATAATGATGTGCTTTGCGAAAACTGGGTAGTTTCGGGCGGCGACAGAATGTATCTTATCGACTGGGAGTATGCCGGCATGAACGATGCTCTTTGGGACGTTGCCGATCTCTCCATCGAAGCTGCATTCTCGGAAAAGGAGGATATGAAGCTTCTCAGAGCATATCTCGGCAGAGAGCCGGAGGCAGCCGATCTCAAGCGCTTTTTCGCCAACAAGCTGTACGTTGACTATCTGTGGACGCTTTGGGCGAAAACAAGAGTACCCTATGACGGCAAGCCTATGGAGGACTGGGCGGCGGAGCGTTATGCAAGGCTCAAATCCAACATTGAACAGTACAGAAAAATATAAACACTGAAAGGTAATTTTTATATGCTATACGGAATAATCGCAGGAATCACATGGGCGCTTGAAACCGTTATCCTCGGCTACGCGCTTTCCATGACACCCTTTGTTTCAACAGAGCAGGCAATAGTGCTTGCACCTTTTGTCAGCACCTTCATCCACGACTTTTTCTCATCCATATGGGCGCTTATATATAACGGTGTGCGCGGAAAGCTCAAATATGTATGGCGCGCCTTCAGAACGCGCGGCGGAAAGTTTGTATCCCTTGCCGCAATAATCGGCGGACCCATCGGTATGACCGGCTATGTTATGGCGATAAACTATATGGGAGCTTCTATCGGAGCTATCGCCAGCGCAGTATTTCCGGCAATCGGTGCAATTCTCGCATACATATTCCTGAAAGAGAAAATGCAGTGGTACCGCTGGATATTCCTAATCGCAACGCTTCTCGGAGTTTACGGACTCAGCTACTCTCCCGATCTTGACATAAAGAACTTTGTGCTCGGCATAGTCGGCGCCCTTATGTGTGCTTTCGGCTGGGGCATTGAAGCGGTCATTCTTGCTAAATGCATGCAGGATCCCGAGGTCAAGGACGAATATGCGCTTGAGATACGCCAGACTACTTCCGCGGTCGTTTACGGCGTCGTTCTCATACCGATAATTTCACTTGTATTTCTTAAAAATCCCCTCAGCGGATGGAAGTTTGCGGCAAGTCTCTTTGTGGATACCGGCTGGCTTATCCCCGTGATAGTGCTTGCGGCGTTCTTTGCAACGGCATCGTATCTTTGCTACTATAAGGCGATTTCAAGGATAGGCGCTTCAAAATCCATGGCGCTCAACGTAACATACGCGGCGTGGTCGATTCCGTTCACGGTGCTTATAATGCGCGATACAAGCGTGCTCACACCCACCACAATAATCTGCGCCCTCGTGGTTATAGTGTTCGGCATACTTGCGGCAGCGGATTTCAAAGACCTGTTCTCAAAAAATAAGCAGTAAAAGAGTAAAAAATGACCCCATCGAGAGGCGCACTCCGTAAGGAAGTGCGCCTCGGCTATATTCGCCTTGCGGCGGGTAATTTTGCTTCGCAGTTATTTTATGCTTCGCACGCTTATACCTTGGGCAGCTCGGACGGCGAATATAAGATCAAGAAAGCCCGAAGGCTTTCATATGTCCATAGGCACGGCGGGCATCGGATCCTGTCACCCGAATCCGGTATATATCCGTTTTCGGACAGTATAAAAAGAAGGCAGCGCAAAATTTGCGCTGCCTTCTTTCATAAAAAGCCCCCGCCGCGGCGGGGGCTTTTTATTTATAGTGCGATTATTTCTTAAGTCTTGCTTCGAGAGCAGCAAGCTCTTCGTTCATCTCAGCGGGAACGTGATCGCCCACGAGCTTGTAGAATTCCTTGATGTTCTCAACGTCTGCAAGCCAAGCTGCCTTGTCAACGGTGAGCAGATCCTTGATGGTGTCAATGCTGATGTCAAGACCCTCAATGTTGATGTCCTCAGGCTTCGGTACATAGCCGATAGCTGTCTCAACAGCGTCTGCCTTGCCCTCGCAGCGTGCGAGGATCCAGAGAAGAACTCTCATGTTGTCGCCGAATCCCGGCCAGATGAAGTGACCCTCATCGTCGGTACGGAACCAGTTTACATGGAATATCTTGGGTGCGTGAGGAATGATCTTGCCCATGTCAAGCCAGTGCTTCCAGTAGTCGCCCATGTTGTAGCCGACGAAGGGACGCATAGCCATGGGGTCGCGGCGTACAACGCCGACTGCGCCGGAAGCTGCTGCTGTGGTCTCGCTGGCCATGATGGAGCCAACGAAGGTACCGTGCTGCCAGTTGAAGGACTGGTATACCAGGGGAGCGGTCTTTGCGCGGCGACCGCCGAATACGATAGCGCTGATCGGAACACCGGTCATGCTGTCAAACTCGGGAGAAACGCAGGGGCAGTTCTTTGCCATTGCAGTAAATCTGGAGTTGGGATGAGCGCCGCTGGTGCCGACCTTGTCGTTCTTGTCGTACTTGGTGTAATCCCACTTCTCGCCTCTCCAGTTGAGAGCGTTCTTCGGAGGATTGTCGTTGAGACCTTCCCACCAAACTGTGTTGTTGTCAAGATCGTGGCAAACGTTGGTGAATATGGTGTCGCGCTTGGTAGTAGCAAGTGCGTTGGGATTAGAGTGCTCGTTGGTTCCGGGAGCAACGCCGAAGAAGCCGTTCTCGGGGTTGACAGCCCAAAGTCTGCCGTCCTTGCCGACTCTCAGCCATGCGATGTCGTCGCCTACGCACCAAACCTTGTAGCCCTTCTTTCTGAAGATCTCCGGAGGAATGAGCATTGCGAGGTTTGTCTTGCCGCATGCGGAGGGGAATGCAGCGGTTACATATTTGACCTCACCGTCGGGATACTCAAGACCGAGGATGAGCATGTGCTCAGCCATCCAGCCCTCCTGCCGGCCGAGGTTGGAGGCAATGCGCAGGGCGAAGCACTTCTTGCCCTGGAGCACGTTGCCGCCGTAGTTGGAGTTCATGGAAATGATGGTATTGTCCTGCGGGAAGTGGACAATGTACTTGTTCTCTTTATCGAGATTGCACTGGCAGTGCAGTCCCTTGATAAAACCGGTATCGTCGCCGAGCGCGTCGCACACGGCCTTGCCGATACGGGTCATGATCGCCATATTCAGAACGACGTAGATGGAGTCCGTCAGCTCAAAGCCGTACTTGGCGAACGGCGAGCCGATGATGGACATGGAGTACGGAATGACGTACATCGTGCGGCCCTTGTAGGCGCCGTCGGCGAGAGCGTACATCTTCTCGTACATTTCCTTGGGGTCCATCCAGTGGTTGGTGGGACCGGCGTCCTCCTCGCGCTCACAGCAGATGAAGGTGCGGTCCTCGACGCGGGCGACATCGTCCGGGTCGGTGCGGTGGAGATAGCAGCCGGGGAGCTTATACTCGTTGAGCTTGATGAGGATGCCCTCCTCGACGGCCTGCTTCCGCAGCGCCTCGAGCTGTTCCTCCTCACCGGTGATCCAGACGATCTTGTCCGGCTGCGTCATGGCGGCCATTTCCTCCATCCACCGGAGAACGGCCTCGTTTTTCGTGAGGGCGCTTGCCGCGTCCATCCACTTCAGAGCGGTCTTGCTTTCGGGTTTTGTCATCTCGTTTCTTTCCTCTTCAGCATATCCGCGAGGAAAATGAAAAGAAAATTTTTACCCCGTGGCTGTGTGGTTCGCTTTGCATCCCGGACGGGAGAGGGAGCTGACCGATGCACAGAGAAAAATTGCTATTGAGAGTCCTCCTGCTTCAGCAGTTTAGCAGAAAGGTTCTTCAATAGCAATAAATCAACTCATTATTATTTTCTATAAATGGCGTCCCGCCGTCAAGCCGGCAGGCGCTCAGCCAGCGCGCGGGTCAGACGGGCGAACTCCTCCAGCCCCAGCTTCTCGCCGCGGACCGTCGGCGCAAGACCGGCGGAGACGACTGCCCCGGTCACCTGCTCCTTGGTGAGCCGGCTGCCGAAGCCGGTCATCAGGCTGTTGACGATCGTCTTGCGGCGCAGGGCGAAGGCGGCATAGACGACGCGGAAGAAGAACTTCTCGTCCTCCACCGCGACCGGCGGCATCTTACGCACTTCGGCGCGCAGGACAGCGGAGGTCACCTTCGGCTGCGGCTGGAAGCACTCGCGCCCGACCTCAAAGAGCAGGCGCGGCGCGGTGTGGTACTGCATATAGACCGAGAACGCGCCGTAGGCGGCGGTGCCCGGCGCGGCGCAGAGCCGCTCGGCGACCTCCTTCTGCACGAGCACCGTGATGCTCTCGAAGCACTTCGACTCGATGAGCGCGGTGATGGCGGGCGTCGTGATGTTATAGGGCAGGTTCGCGCAGACGATGGGCGTGAGCCCCGCGAGCTTCTCGCGCACGAGGGCGGGAATGTCGGTCTTGAGGATATCGGCGGAGACGACCTCGAAGTTATCGAAGTTCGCCATCGTCTCGTCCAGAATGGGCAGCAGCGTCTTGTCCAGCTCGACCGCGACGACCCTGCCCGCACGGCGGCAGAGCTCGTGGCTGAGCGCGCCGATGCCGGGGCCGATCTCCAGCACGCCGTTTCCCTCCCCCGCCTCGCTCGCCTCGGCGATGGCGGCGGGGACGGTGGCGTCGATGAGGAAATTCTGCCCCATGGACTTGCTGAAATGAAAGCCGTGGCGGCGCAGCAGCGCCTCGATGGCGGCAAAGTCACAATGCTCCATGCGTGTCTCCTTTGCAGGTGAAAGAATCGAAAATATTTTACCACAGAGGGGCGAAAAAGAGTAGCATTTTTTTCGCGCCTGTGCTATGATTCTGCCGATATTTGCAGAAAGAGGTCGTTTTTATGGAGCTGACGCCTGTCACCTATCTCATCGTCCTGCCGCTCGTGTTTCTCGCGGGCTTTGTGGACTCCGTCGCCGGCGGCGGCGGGATCATCTCGCTGCCCGCCTATCTGATGGCCGGTATCCCCGCCCATCTGGCCGCCGGCACGAACAAGGTCGTCAACGGCACGGGCACGCTCGTCGCCGCGCTGAAGTATTTTCGCAGCGGCAAGGTCCTGCTGCGTCCCGCCGTCACGACGGCGGTGTGCGCGCTCATCGGCTCTGCCATCGACACGGAGCTGGCGGCCCTCATCTCCGAGCAGACGCTCGAGACGCTGATGCTCGTCGCCCTGCCCTGCGTGGCTGTCTTTCTGAGCGTCAAAAAGGACTTCGGGCGGGACATTCCCGCCGAGGAGCGTCCCGTTTATACGCCGCGGCAGGAGCTGCTGCGCTCCGCCCTCATCGGACTGGTGTTCGGCTGCTACGACGGACTGGTCGGCCCGGGCACCGGCACCTTTATGATCCTCGGCTTCACGGCGCTGCTCTCGCTCGACCTCATCACCGCGGGCGGCTGCGCCAAGGCGAGCAACCTGGCCTCCTGCGCCGCCTCCGCCGTGGTGTGGATCCTGCACGGGCAGGTGCTTTGGGCGCTGGCGATCCCCGCTCTCGCGTGCAGCATCGCCGGCAATTATCTCGGCGCGCTCTACGCCATCCGCGGCGGCAGCAAGAAGATCCGCAGCGTGATGTTTCTGGTGCTGGGCCTGCTGTTCGTGAAGATGCTCTATGAGCTGCTGTTCTGAGAAAAGCGAAAAGAAAACCGAGGGCAGCCGCCCTCGGTTTTTCTTCTTTCCGCTTCAGTCCAGGAAATAGGCGACGGAATTGCGCCGCCCGAACTGGATGCACTCATCGTAGGTATCCATGAATAGGTCGATCTTCGCGCCCCGCACGCCGGTATCCTCCGCGTGCGCCATGCCGTAGGTGTAGGATCCGGAGGTGATGAACATGGTCGTCCCCAGCGGGATGACGCTTTTGTCCACCGCCACGCAGCCGTGTGCGACCGTGGTGCCGGTCGCGGTGATGGTGCCAACCCCGTCGTAGCCGGTGGTATAGGCGGTACATTTGACCTCCATCGAGCCGGTGAAGTGCAGCGCGTCGCCGGACTGCATGAGCAGATAGCCGCTGCCGTCGCTGTTCTTCACGACCGAGGCAATGGTATCGCCCGCCTGCGCCTCCTTGACGAGGGTGCCGACGTAGGCGTACTCGGTGACGCTGGTGTTGTTCTGCTCGGCGACCGCCTGACGCGAGACCAGCTCGCCGTCGGCGTAAACGACCTCATAGACCACCTCGCGCGTACCGTCCATGCCCTGCTGCCAGACCTGCGTCTCCCCCTTGGGGACCTTATAGCTCTCGGTGTAGACCGTGGCGTGCTCCGCCGGCTCGGTGAGCGTCTCGTAGTAGGTGAAGCTCGCGGCGATCTCGATGAAGATCTCCGGCTCGCTCACGTCGACCTTGACCATCTCCATCGGGCCGACCGAGATGCCCATGCGCTTTAAGAGCGCGTCGGCTGTTTCGTTGGTGCGGGTGGTGGCGTACTGCACCGCGTCCGTACCGTGGGTGACCGTGACCTTGTGTCCGCCCTCAAAGCGCAGCTCGGCCGAGCCGTCCGCCGCGCCGACGACGATCAGTTTATCCGCCGTCACCGGCTCGGCCAGCTCGACCGCCGTGGTCGCCTCGCCGTCGGTGATGAGGTAGAGCGCGCTTGCGCGCAGAGCGGGGACCGCGTTCACAGCCAGCACCAGACACAGCAGCATGGCGAAAACCGCCTGCCGCCGGTTGAGCGGGAAGACCCGCTTCTTCCAGTTTGCTAACATAGTTGACCTCCGAAGTTTGCTGTGCGCCGAACAGGCGGCGCATCAAAATGGTTACAATTGTCATTTTATTGTAACCATTTTGTAACCTTTTAAACTCCGAGGAGTATACCCTATTCCCCGCCGTTTGTCAAGCCGTGCGTGTCGATGACAACATTTTGCGGCAGGAATCGCCCGTTTTCCACAAGATATCGTATGCTTCCGCAACAAAAAGAGCAGGAGAGCGGTGGCTCAGCCGAGCCGCCG
>ENA-OUQC01001651-OUQC01001651.1-human-gut-metagenome-genome-assembly--contig:-NODE-1651-length-11175-cov-3.622392_pt1 | contig 11175 bp, 12 predicted proteins | sample MGYA00237942_ERZ548815 | MGnify/ENA primary metagenome ERZ548815 (study PRJEB26490, sample SAMN05194722) | human gut metagenome | biome: terrestrial biome; feature: human-associated habitat; material... | reverse complement strand
GAGAACGGCTGTCGGCAATGTATGCTTTCCTTTGGAGATAGCAGGCGTTTCTCACTCGGAGGCAAAGAAAAAAGCGCGGGAACTGCTTGATACCGTAGGGCTTTCCGACAGATACGATTCGTATCCCGGCCAGCTTTCCGGCGGTCAGAAGCAGCGTGTGGCAATAGCCCGTGCTCTTGCAAACGATCCCGAGGTGCTGCTGTGCGACGAGGCGACAAGCGCTCTCGACCCCAACACAACGCAGGGCATTCTTTCGCTTCTTTCCGATATAAATAAAAATCTGGGAGTCACCATTGTGGTCATAACCCACGAAATGAAGGTCGTGGAGCAGATATGCAACCGCGTGGCGGTGCTGGACGGCGGCGTTGTCGTCGAAACCGGCGATGTCCGCGATGTGTTCGTCTCTCCAAAATCAGAGATCGCCCGCGATCTGATACTTCCGAAAAATGCTTCGTCTCAGTTCTCGAACACAGGCAGGATCATACGCATAGTGTTCGACGGAATGTCCTCATTCGAGCCGATAGTCTCGAACCTTTCGCTTGACTGCCGTACGGCGGTAAATATAATGGGCGCCGATACGAAGAACATCGGCGGCAAGGCATTCGGACAGATGCTTCTGCAGCTGCCGGATGACGATACCGCATCGGAGAGAGCACTGCATTGGCTCAGCGAGCATAATATTCCGTTTGAAGAGGAGGTGGCTGACCGTGCTTAGTCAGGCAATGATAACAGAGCTTCTCCACGGCATTTGGGAAACGCTTTACATGACTCTCACGTCGACCGTTATGGCATATGTGCTTGGCATCCCCGTGGGAATCATACTTTACATAACCGATAAAAACGGTATCTGCAAAAGCAGACCGGTAAACGTCATTCTTGGCGTTATCGTAAATGTACTGCGAAGCGTGCCGTTCCTCATACTTCTTGTGGCGATACTTCCGTTCACCCGCCTTGTGGTGGGAACAACGCTCGGCTCGACCGCCGCGATAGTACCTCTCGTTGTGGCAGCCGCTCCGTTTGTGGCGCGTATGGTAGAGTCATCGCTGAAAGAGGTTGACGGCGGACTTATTGAGGCGGCGCAGTCCATGGGTGCCTCGCCCGTGCAGATAATACTCAAGGTGCTCATACCCGAGGCAAAGCCCTCTCTTTTGGTGGGCTCGGCTATCGCCGTTACCACTATCCTCGGTTACTCCGCGATGGCGGGCTTCGTCGGCGGCGGCGGACTGGGTGCCATAGCAATAAACTACGGCTATTACCGCTACAACAATAAGGTAATGCTCATAACGGTGCTGCTGCTCGTAGTGATCGTTCAGATACTGCAGGAGCTGGGTATGCGAGTTGCAACCCGCACCGACAAAAGAATCAAAAGCTGAATAAATATTTATTATTTATAAATTTTTAACTAAAAGGAGAAAAAACCATGAAAAAATTCGTAACTGTCTTTGCCGCACTTATCCTCACGGCTGCAACAATCCTGTCGTTTTCTTCCTGCGGCAAGTCTGACGATGCAGATAAGACCATCGTAGTCGGCGCATCCCCCACACCTCACGCAGAGATACTCGAGCAGGTAAAGGATAAGCTTGCAGAAGAGGGCTACACCCTTGAAATTAAGGTATACAATGACTATGTAATGCCCAATACCGCCACCGAGAGCGGCGAGCTTGACGCAAACTACTTCCAGCACATCAACTACCTCAACAATTTCAACAAAGAGAACAACACACACCTTGTAAACGTCGCAGCTCTCCACTATGAGCCTTTCGCGATCTTTGCGGGCAAGACCGATTCTCTTGACAAGCTTCAGAAGGGCGCTGTAGTCGCAGTTCCCAACGACACCACAAACGAGGCGCGCGCACTTCTGCTTCTTGAGTCTCAGGGACTTATCAAGCTGAAAGAGGGCGTAGGCATTGCAGCTACAAAGCTTGACATCATTGAAAATCCTCTTGAGCTTGACATCAAGGAGGTAGAGGCAGCACAGACCGTTCTTTCTCTCCAGGATGTTGACATTGCCGTTATCAACGGTAACTACGCTATCGGCGGCGGACTGAAGGTTGCAGACGCACTTGCAGTTGAGGACGCTAACTCCAGCGCTATCAAGGACGAGTACGCAAACATCATCGCAGTTAAAGAGGGCAACGAGAACAGCGAAAAGATCAAGGCGCTTATCGACGCTCTTGAAAGCGACGAGGTACGCGAGTACATCAACACCCAGTACAAGGGCGCAGTTGTTCCCCTGTTCTGAGTTGCAATAATCATAAAAAAGAAAAAGCCCCGTCGGGGCTTTTTCCTTTTTTATGTTTCGCCGGCGACAGAGAGGCGGCGATATACTTTCATAACATATTATTCACACATATCAAGCGCGTCTCTGACCTGGCGGTACATATACAGACTGCCGAGACACAGAAGCGGCAGTCCTTTCTCTTTTGCAAGAGCAAATGCCTTCTTTACGGCAGATTCAACATCGCTCTCTGCGTGCGCCGCAGTGCCCGTTGAACGATAGCATTCGGCAAGGGCTTCGGCGTCAAGCGCGCGGGGATTGTCCGGATGGGTGCAGACGACTTGGGCAGCTATCTCGGAAACGGTGCGCGCCATGGTGCGATAGTCCTTGTCCGCCATAACTCCCGTCAGTATGATATACTTTCCCCCAGAGACCGCTTTGGCGCTTTCTACGGCGGCGTCTACCCCCTGCGGGTTGTGACCGCCGTCGAATATGACCGTCGGCGAGCGGCGAAACACTTCAAAGCGGGCGGGCCAGCGTGCTGCCGCAAGTCCGCTGCGTATATACTTCTCATCAATATTCAAAAGCTCTGCCGCACGGATAACAAGAGACGCGTTTGCGGGCTGGTATGTGCCGCAAAGCGACAGCGTGAACGGCTCGGCGCAGTTTTTGTATTTGAAAGTACAACCGTCAAGGGAAAAATGTGCGTTTTTCGTGTCGTTCGGGCGCATAACGTAAAAGTCGTCCCCCGCGGCCTGCGCGCGGGCGCGGATGACATCTTCTGCGCCTTTGGGCATAACTCCGCACAGTACGGTGCTGCCCGGCTTTATGATACCTGCTTTTTCGGCAGCGATCGCTTCTGCCGTATTCCCCAGAATGGCGGTGTGGTCAAGGGCGATCCCGCTTATGACCGCAAGGCGCGGCGCGTCGATAACGTTAGTAGAGTCGAGCCTGCCGCCCAGTCCCACCTCGAGTACAACGACGTCGCAGACTTTTTCTGCGAAATACAGAAAGCCTGCGGCGGTGAGAAGCTCAAACTCCGTGGGAGTGTCCTCCATGGAGTCGCAAAGCGGCTTCAGCCGTCCTATAATGTCCGCAAGCTCTTCGTCGGATATGGGCTTGCCGTCAACTGCTATTCTTTCGTTGAATCTGTATACAAACGGCGAGGTGAACGTGCCGACTCGCTGTCCCGCCTTTTGCAGAACAGAGGACAGCATGGCGCAGAAACTGCCTTTGCCGTTTGTGCCCGCGACATGTACGATGCAAAGCTTCTTCTGCGGATTTTTCGCAAGGGCGCAAAGCTTTTTTATCCTTTCAAGCCCGGGGCGGCTGCCCGCGCGGGAAACGGCGTGAATATATTCAAGTGCTTCTTCGTATGTCAATTGAGATACCCCCCGAGCGCTTTTCTGATGCCGCGGCTGCGGAGCAGCAGCCCGAGCAGCAGAAATTCTACGGCTGCAATTGTAAGATACAGCGGAACGCGGATCGCCAGAACCGCAAGCGGCGTCCTATAGTATATGTAGAGCCCGAGACTTTTTACTATCATGTTGCCCATTACGTGCGCGCATAAAACTGAAAGACACAGCCGCAGGCTGTCGTTCGTTCTGCGGGGAAGTATTCGCGGCATAAGGCCTGCGCAAAGCCCCACAACGGCTGCGCCCGCGGTCAGTATAGGGTTGAGGCCTCCGAGCCCGTACTGCGAAACGGCAGTGTTCAGAAAATCGGCGCAGGCTCCGCAGAGAAGCCCGGCTATGGGACCGAAAGCGTATCCGCACAGGATAATAGGCAGATTTTCAAATGTTATGCGTATGCTGTTGCCGATGGTGAGCGCTTTGCACAGATAGGCAATAACGACAGCGGCGGCGCACAGCAGCGCGGAAAAGCAGAGGGCGCGAAGCCCTTTGAAGCCGCGGATATTTTCGCGCGGCGTTCCGGCTGCGGCTTTTTTGCAGGCGGCTTTTGCCGTTTCGTCTTTTACAGGCGCGGCAGCGTTTGCGTTGTTCTTGATGTTTTCTTTTTTCATATAAAAAATCCTCCTTCCCCGTGATCAGCGGCAAAGGAGGCAAAGCTCAAAAAGCCGTTGAAGCGGGATGCAAAGGGTGCACCGCGGCAAATTATGCCATCGTCCGACAGACAACTCCCCGTTCTGCCGGCACTTCACGCGCAGCCTTTTACTCTTCAAGATAAATAGATTATAGCCCTGCTTTGCCGCAAAGTCAATAGAGGCACAAAGATTTTGTCAAATTCCCTTGACAGTGCAGCTTTTCGGAATGTATAATAATATGAACTATGTTAATTTACGGCAGTGCCGTATACGGAGGATCAGGATAGATGTCAGTAAAGTACATTGAAGAGGCAGGCAAGGCTTTCGCCTTTGCCGCGGAACCCGTTGAATATCAGAGATGCGACGCAGGTCATATCAATGATACATATTTTGTGAGCTGCGGAGAGGGCAATCCCAAATATATAATGCAGCGCGTTAACACGGATATTTTCAAAGATCCCATTCAGCTTATGTCCAATATTAAGGGCGTTTGCCTGCATGTGGCTAAAAAGATAGAGGCTGCCGGCGGCGACCCCGACAGAGAAGTAAGAAAGATCATCGAGACCAAGAGCGGCGACGACTACTATGTAGACCCCGACGGACGCTACTGGAGAGCATATCTTATGATCGAGGACGTTATTTCGTATAACACCCCCGACTCCGAGGAGCTGTTTTACAAGAGCGCCGTTGCTTTCGGCAAGTTCTTCAACCAGCTTGCGGACTATCCCGCAGAAACTCTTTATGAGACTATTCCCAACTTCCACAATTCGGTCAGCCGCATGAACGATTTCAAGGCAGCCGTAAAAGAGGATAAGCTGGGCCGCGCGGCAGAACTTCAGCCTGAGATAGAGTTTGCCCTTTCAAAGGCGCCCCTTTGCTCGTACATCATCGACCGCCTTGCCGACGGCAGATTCAAGCTTTGCGTTACCCATAACGATACAAAGCTCAATAACGTGCTTATGGACGCAAAGACCGGCGACGGCGTTTGCATAATCGACCTTGATACCGTAATGCCCGGCAGCGTGCTTTACGATTTCGGCGATTCCATCCGCTTCGGTGCTTCCAGCGCACCCGAGGACGAAAAGGACCTCAGCAAAGTATACATAGACCTCGGTATGTTCGAGGCATATGTAAAGGGCTTTGTAGGTCAGCTGCACGATTCCATGACGCCCGACGAGATCATGGGTCTGCCCATGGGCGCATATCTTATGACGCTTGAAACGGGCATACGCTTCCTCGGCGACTACCTGAACGGCGACGTATACTTCCATACCCACTACGAGGGTCAGAACAAGGACAGAGCGAGAAACCAGCTGAAGCTTATCGCCGACATGGACGAGAAATTGCCCGCTATGCAGGAGATAGTCAAAAAGTATCTCTGAAGCCGGGTCTTTATAACAAATCGAAAGGACGGAAAACAGCTTGGAAAACAATGAGAGCCGGTCAAGCCTTGCGACACTTCTCGGTGTTATACGCAGCAGACTGCTGATAATATTGGCTATCGGTGTGGCTTGCGCCGTTGTGTTTGCCCTTGTAACGGAATTCTTTATTGCGCCTCAGTATTCCTCCGTTGCCAAATTTTACGTCAACAACAATAAACAGGCGGACAACCAGACCGGCGTTTCCCAGCAGGATATAAATGCATCGCAAAGTCTTGCCGAAACGTCTATAGTGTATATCCGCAACAGCGGAAAGCTGTTGCAGGCAGTGCTTGACGAGGCGGGCTCCGACCGTACCACCGGCGAGCTCAAAAAGATGATAACCACGGGAACATACTCTTCAACGGAGTTTTTCTACGTTTCCGTCTCTGCTCCCTCGCCCGAGGAGGCACTGGAGCTTGCGCAGGCATTTGATAAGGTCATACCCGAGAAAATACCCGAAACGGTCATGGGCGCCGTCATAAAAACTGCGGACGATCCCCGTCTGCCTACGGATCAGGATTCGCCGAATCTTGTGCTCAACACCCTTGTGGGCGCGCTGCTCGGCGTTGTAATATCACTTCTGATATTCTTCCTGCGCGAGGTGCTGGACAGCACTGTTTACGATGAGGACGATATAAAGGACGCTTACGGATACCCCGTTATCGGCGTTATTCCCACAATATCGGGCGACGCTCCGCAGGTTTCCTCGGGTCGGAGAAAGTCAAAGAAGGAGGCTAAATGATGGGAAACTCATATGCGGGCAAGCTTTTGAGCGATGCTGCTCCCTTTGCGGTCAGCGAAGCGTTCAAAATGCTGCGTACAAATCTGTTTTACACCGCCAAGGGCGAGAAGTGTCCCGTATACGGAATTACGAGTACATTCGCTTCAAGCGGAAAAAGCCTTCTCATATCAAACCTTGCCGTGTCGTTCTCACAGCTTGAAAAAAGAGTGCTGCTTATAGACTGCGACCTCAGAAATTCGGCTGTGCACAAGATATTCGGCATCGACCGCGCCTCCGGTCTCAGCGAGCTTCTGGCGGGCGGCGACAATTCCGTTGACAAATATATCAAAAAAACAAATTATCCCAATCTTTCCATAATCACGGCGGGCGGCACACCTCCCAACCCCGCCGAGCTTATAGCAAGCGCGAGAATGGGCAAGTTTCTGGACTTCATGAAGCAGCATTTCGATATCATATTTGTGGACCTGCCGCCTGTCGCGGTGGTTTCGGATGCTGTTATTCTCGCCGAGCGTATTACCGGATACCTTTATGTGGTGCGCTCGGGTAAGGACGAGAAGCGCTCGCTCGGCCATGCCCTTGAAATGATGAAGCAGACCGGCGCAAACATAGTCGGACTTGTTCTGAACGACGTAAACATGAAAGCGGGAAGCGGCTATTACGGCGGATACCGCTACGGTAAATACGGCAGATACGGCAGATACGGCGGCTACGGTTACGGCTACGGCTACGGCAAGACAAAATACTGATGATTTTTAAGCGCATATTTTAGCTGAAAAAGGTCAGGAGGTGCCTCGTATATAGTATGGAAAACGCTGTTCTGACCGATTTTCATGCGCACATTCTTCCGGGCGCGGATCACGGGTCGAAAAATATCGAAACTTCCGTAAAACAGCTGAAGTTGCTTTCGGCTGCGGGAGTAGGGAGAGTTGTGGCAACTCCGCATTTCTATCCGAATGCCGACAGCATAAAAGGCTTTCTTTCAAGAAGGGCAGAGGCGGCAAAGCTTCTTAGCGGCGCCGACACGTCGGGCTTTCCCGAAGTGTACCTCGGTGCCGAGGTGCTTGTGTGTCCGGGCATCGAGCGTATGGACGGGCTGCAGAAGCTTTGTATCGACGCAACGAACGTCATTCTTCTTGAAATGCCGTTTTCGCACTGGAGCGAGGCATATTACGAAACGGTATATAACGTTTCCCATTCGGGACTTACCGTTGTGATGGCGCACATAGATCGCTATCCCGAGGAAAAGGCGATCCGCCTTATAGAGGAGTGCGGCGTCTATGTTCAGCTCAACGCCGAATGCTTTGCGAAATTTCGCGGCAGACGGCTTATGTCAAGATGGCTCGGACGGGGCTGCGTTGCCGCTTACGGCAGCGACATTCACGGCGCCGATAAGACGGCGGCATGCCGTCTCGGACAAATGTTTGAAAAGACCGGCGATGCGGGGACTGCGGTAATGCAGAAGACTGATATGCTTCTGTCAGACGCCGCAAGTCTCATATGACCGGCATTAATACAAAAAAGCATAAGAAAGGATATAACACATCAATGAAATTCATCACACCTGAGGCGGAGCACGGCATAGTGCACAGATTCCCCAACAACACCTGCTTCAAGTATAACGGCTGGCCGTCCGTCTGCAAGGACGACCGCGGCGTGCTTTATGCCGCAGCGTCTTCCATGAGAATGTCTCACGTTGACCCCACGGGCAAGAACTGTATGTACGTAAGCTTCAACGAGGGCAAAACATGGACGCCCCCCGTTGTTGTCAACGATTCTCATTTTGACGACAGAGATACCGGCATCACATATGTCGGCGACGGCAAAATGGTAATGTCCTGGTTCTCTCTGGCATACCCCGATTACTGTGACGGTATCCAGAATTACGATTGGTTCCCAAAGGGTGATAAGGCTATATCCAAGGGCTTCGGCGAGATGTGGAAGACTCTTCCCGAAGAAGAATTCAAGGCAGGCACCGGCGCGTTCGTAAAGACCTCCGACGACTACGGTGTTACTTGGGGCGATCCCATAAGGATCCCCGTAACGGCGCCTCACGGACCTTCCGTCTGCAAGGACGGCACCCTTGTTTACATGGGTAAGTATATGGATGACGATTACGTTGCACCCGCACCCATAGTTGTATATATCAGCCGCGACGCCGGCAAGACATGGGAGCATCAGGGAACAGTGCCCGTAGGCGAGGACTGCATCGTTGAAAATATGCACGAGCCTCATGTAGTAGAGCTGCCGGACGGCAGACTGCTGGGCGCTATCCGTGTTCACGAGAGAAAGAGCGAGCCAATGCTTTCTATCTATACGACTTTCTCCGACGATAAGGGTAAGACCTGGTCCGTTCCCAAGTGCATCGGCGTTGACGGACTTCCCCCGCACCTTCTTGTACATTCCTCAGGCGCTGTCATATGCAGCTACGGCTGCCGCACGGACGGCAAGCGCGCAGAGCGCGCGGTCGTAAGCTACGACGGCGGTGAGACATGGACTGAGGACTACTGCCTCAACGATAAGATCGGCCCCCAGATGGATATGGGTTATCCCGCATCAGTTGAGCTGTCCGACGGAACTATTCTTACGGTTTACTACCAGTGCTATCCCGGCGACTGGTACACCAGCGTTCTCTATACAAAGTGGAGACTCGGCGACAAATAATGTCGGGCGAGCAACATATTTGAAAGGCAAATACCGAAATGAAATCAGTCAGAATAACCCGCAAGGTCGATGAACTGGGAAGAATAGTCATTCCCTCCGAAATAAGAAAGCATCTTGACGTTGAGCCGGGAACCGATCTCGACGTTGAGCTTCGCGGCGAAGAGGTCGTGCTGAGAAAATCGCAGGATACCTGCCGTCTGTGCGGCAGCGATAGCGATCTTATCGCTCTCGACGACTGCTATATCTGCAGAAGCTGCGCAAAGCGAATTAAAGATCTTGCATGACAAAACCAAAAAGCTGCCGCATGCGGCAGCTTTTGTCTTGGTATATGTGCGGCTGCGCCGCACGGGAATATATATACGGATACGGCTTACTTGTAAAAGCGCCGCGGACGGTTTTCTATAATGCATAGATTTTCAAGCTCGGAGAGAAACGTATCAGTATCCCGCTCCGATGAAGCGGTGTCTATGCCGTAGCGCTCACCGAGACGGGCGGCAATTTCTGGACGGCGGCATCTTTTTTCAATGCACCGCCATATAAACGCTCCGGCTTCGTTGAAAGAGCAAATGCCGCAAAAGCTCATGTCCCCCGCGCCGAGCGGGAAAAGAACATATTCGTCGCCATAGCGGTGCAGAATGTATTTGCCGATAATTTTTATCATAGAACCGTCACCCCTATAATACAGTATATACGGCGCGCGTGTCGTAAAAGGTAAAACATTGCGCATATGGCTCAAAGCCGAAGGAGAAGCATCTGTGGACAGAATGATCAGAATGATAACGGACTATATTTTCGTCTCCGACGAGCCGAGGGAGGCGGATATCATATTTCTGCCCGGCGGCACCGCATGGCAGATCCCCGAGACGGGAGCAGAGCTTTACTGCCGCGGCGCATCGCCGCTTTTGCTTGCGTCGGGTAAATATACTTTGGGGCAGACCTCATTTGTACCGGTAAAGGATATGCCGAAAGAGTACAGCGGAAACTACGGAACGGAGTGCGATTTCTACAGGGCCGTTCTTGAAAAGCGCGGCGTGCCGGACGGCGCGGTGCTCGGGGAGGATAAGGCTGAGTATACCATGCAGAACGCGGTATACAGCCGCACCCTGTGCGACAGCGCGGGCATAAACGTGCGCCGCGCCATAATATGCTGCCGCCCGTACCATGCGGCGCGCTGCCTTATGTACTACACCATGTCGTTCCCCGAAGCGGATATCTCGGTATGCCCCGCGGACTGCGGCGATATCACCGCCGAAAACTGGTATACGACGAAAATCGGCTTTGAAACGGTCATGAACGAGGTGGAAAAGACCGGAGTTCAGCTGAAAAGAGAGCTTGGAAAGTATCTCGGCATCGGACTTTAATGAGGATGATGCGGCGAGTGCATATAATATATGATAAATACGCATTTGCCGCTGCCGAAATTATACAAAAAAACAGTTGACAATGTGCGCGCGCGCGTGCTATAATACAGTGTCGATGGGCAAAGGCGTTCATCTGCTAAGGGGATTTCTCCCTCGGCGGATGAACGCCTTTGATGTTTTAAGTGCCGCGCCGCTTACGGCGGGCGCAGTGGAAAGGAATGATAACTATATGAAGATCGAAGGTCAGGTGCGCATACCGTCAGGCTGCGCCATATCCGCCGTTATTTCCAGAGACGGCAAAAAAATGACCGGAGAGGGCATAATGAAAAGTATGATACCCATGCACGACCGCTCAAACGGTCTCGGCGGCGGCTTTGCCGCATACGGTATCTACCCCGAATATAAAGATTTCTACGCTTTTCATATATTCTACACGGACAGCGCCGTCAGGGAAGAGTGCGAAAAGCTTCTTCGCGAGCGCTTTGAAATAGTTAAGGACGAGTGGATACCCATAAAGAAAATTCCGGAGATCACGGATGTGCCGCTTATACGCAGATATTTTCTCGCGCCGCTTGCTTCCGTGCTCTCCCGTCTTCAGCTTGACGAGAAAGAATATGTCGCAAGAACGGTAATGTACATAAACACGAACCTTCGCGGCGCGTATGTTTTTTCAAGCGGAAAGAATATGGGTGCGTTCAAAGCAGTCGGCTTTCCCGAGGATGTAGGCC
>ENA-OUQC01001649-OUQC01001649.1-human-gut-metagenome-genome-assembly--contig:-NODE-1649-length-11192-cov-3.664003_pt1 | contig 11192 bp, 10 predicted proteins | sample MGYA00237942_ERZ548815 | MGnify/ENA primary metagenome ERZ548815 (study PRJEB26490, sample SAMN05194722) | human gut metagenome | biome: terrestrial biome; feature: human-associated habitat; material... | reverse complement strand
GGTGTCGGTGGTCGCGGCGGCGCATCGCGGTGGGGTGGCAGTCAACTATCGGGCGTGGGTGGGCGTTGTCTTCGTATAACCAATATGTTGCTGATATGAAGATGGATATGTTTCGTATTATGACGAGTAATATCAAGCCTGTGCTGGCGGCGGTTGCTGTTGGGGCAGGGTTTGCGGCAGCCGCGCCAGAGGCCGGGGCGTGTACGCGGGTGGTCTATCAGGGCGAGGACTCGCTGTTTGTCGTGGGGCGTTCACTGGACTGGAAAACGCCGATACCGACCAACCTTTATGTCTATCCGCGTGGCATGGAGAAGGCGGGCGATGTGCGCAAGGGCGCGAAGCGTTGGGTGTCGCGCTACGGCTCGGTCTATGCGGTGAGCTATGACGGCGGTGTCACGGAGGGTATGAACGAGGCGGGGCTGGTGATAAACGGCCTGTTCTGCAAAGGGACTGTCTACGGCAATGCGCAGACTGCCGGCCGTCCGCCGATGTCGTTGGCGGTGTTTGTGGCTTGGCTGCTCGACACTCACGCCACTACGGAGGAGTGTGTAGCCACGTTGCGCAGCCATGATTTCGACATCTCGGGCGCGACTTTCGACGGCGGCACGGTGTCGGCGTTGCACTGGGGGATAACGGATGCGTCGGGGCGGACGGCGATACTGGAGTTTGACCACGGCGAGGTGCGCATACATTACCCGGGCGACATCCTGGCGATGACCAATGACCCGCAGTGGGGCGAGATGAAGGCTGTGCTGGAATACTGGGACAAGGTGGGGGGCGCGAATTTCCTGCCGGGGGCGGTGCGCAGCCCTGACCGCTGTGCGCGTGCCAATTTCTTCGCTCACAATGTGGAGCGGACGGCTGACGGCCGTACTGCTGTCGCCATAACGCGGTCGGTGCTGGCATGCAGCTCCGTGCCTTACCGGTACACGCTTTCGGGCGAACCGAACCTCAGTTCGACGCAGTGGCGGTCGTTTGCGGACACGAAAAATCGCCGGTACTACTTTGACATAGTTACCGGCGACGGTATGTATTACGTTGATTTGAAGCGTTGCGACTTGCGTCCCGGCAGTCCGGTGCTTAAGCTCGACACGTCGCGTCATGCCGACGGGTGCGGCGATGCCACGCAGTGGCTGGAGGTGTCAGCACCGTTCACTCCGATGTATTGACGCTGTGCGGTGTCATTTGGTTTTGGCCTCGTCAGCGAAGCTGTCGGGAAACTGCCAGTGCTGTCGCGGACGGCGCATGGCGTAGACTATCATGCCGATGCCGATGAGGATGAACGGTATTGACAGCACTTGCCCCATGTTGATGCCGCATTTTGCCACCATGTCGAGTTCCCACGGCTCCTGGACGTTCTTGACAAACTCTATGAGGAAGCGCGGCACGAAAATGCCGACGAATGCGGTACCGGTGATGAGCCACGGCCGCTGCTGCAGCCCCCTGCGCCAGTACATCCACATCAACAGGCAGAACAGCAGCAGGTAGCATGCGGCTTCGTAGAGCTGCGTGGGGTGCATAGGCACTGTCTCGCCGTTGTGCTGGAACACAAATCCCCAGGGCATGTCGGTAGGCGCACCGTATATTTCGCTGTTCATCAGGTTGCCGAGGCGTATCAGGCATCCGACGAGCGCTATCGGTATGACGAGTTTGTCGAAAGTCCAAGACACGGGCTTTTTCGCCACACAGCGCGAGAACAGTATCACGGCGATGATGATGCCGATGCCGCCGCCGTGGCTTGCCAGCCCTCCTTCCCATATCTTGGGTATCTCGGATAGGTGCTGCGAGTAGTAGTCCCAGGCGTAGAAGAACACATGGCCGAGGCGTGCGCCGACTATTGTGGCGATGATGACGTATATGAACAGTATGCTGAGCCACTTCTCGGGTGCGCCTTCGTGACGGAACATCCGCGAGACGATGTTGTAGCCGATGATGAAGCCTATGGCGAATGCCAGGCCGTACCACCGCACATGGAGTGCGCCGAGTGAGAACATTATCGGGTCGGCGTTCCAGTAAATGATGTCTAACATTTCTTGCAGGGGATTATTGTGTGGAAGTTGCGATATGAAAAACACCGGAACAGGGGAGGGGTAAAACGATGCTCCTCCCCGTTCCGGCTCTATGTGTGTCTACGACCGTCGCGGCATCACTTGCCGGCTACGATCTCTGCTGTGTCCTGTGCTATCATCAGCTCCTCGTCGGTGGGGATAGCCACGACTTTTACCTTGGAGTCCGGACCTGACAGCAGGGTCTCGATGCCGCGCTTGTTGGCCTCGGGGTTGAATGTCACGCCGAGGTATTCGAGCTTGCGGCAGATGACCTCGCGGGTGCCGAGCTGGTTCTCGCCCACGCCGCCGGTGAATACTATCACGTCCACGCCGCCGAGTGCAGCTGCGTATGCGCCGATATATTTCAGTATGCGGTATTCATACATGTCCATTGTCAGTGTGCAACGCTCGTCGCCTTTGGCAACGCCGTCCTCAATGGAGCGCATGTCGCTTGAGATTTCGGAGATGCCAGCCACGCCGGACTTCTTGTTGATGAGGTTGCTGAGGCCGTCCACGTCGAGGTTCATGCGCTTCATCAGGTAAACGAGCGCGCCCGGGTCAACGTCGCCGCAGCGAGTGCCCATCATCAGACCTTCGGTCGGGGTGAGGCCCATGGAGGTGTCGATGCTCACGCCGTCCTTGATGGCAGTGATCGACGCACCGTTGCCGATGTGGCAGGTGATGATGCGCTGCTTCTCATAGTCCAGGCCAAGGAACTCGCAAGCGCGGCGCGACACGTAGCGGTGGCTCGTGCCGTGGAAACCGTAGCGGCGCACGCCGTACTTCTCGTATGCCTCCCATGTCAGGGGGTACATATATGCCTTGGCGGGCATGGTCTGGTGAAATGCGGTGTCAAACACGCCCACCTGTGGCTTGCCGGGCATAAGCTGCGTGATAGCGTCTATACCGGCCATGTTGGCAGGGTTGTGGAGCGGAGCCACGGTGTAGCACTCCTGTATTTTCTCGATAACCTCGGGGGTGATGAGCATCGACTTGCTGAACTTGTCCATGCCGTGCACCACGCGGTGTCCTACGGCATCGATTTCGTCGAGGCTCTTGACCGCGCCCTCTTTGGGGTCGGTGAGGAGGTTGAGCACATTCTTGACAGCCTCCTTGGCATCGGGCATGTTGACAGTGATTACGCCCTTGCTGCCGTCGGGACGCTTGAACTTGAGGAATGAATCGGGCAGGCCGATTTTCTCCACGCCGCCGTCGGCGAGCACTTCCTTGCTCTCGGAGTCGATGAGCTTATACTTGACGCTGCTGCTTCCGCAGTTGAGCACTAATATTTTCATATATGTATCTTGATGTATTTTGTTCCTTCAGGTTGATATGATTTTCAGAGACCTTTGTCGCCGATGGCCTGGTTGCAGGTCACGATGATGGTGTTGATGATGTCCTCGACAGTTGCGCCGCGAGAGAGGTCATTGACCGGGGCGGCGAGACCCTGGAGAATCGGGCCTACAGCACCTGCGCCAGCGAGACGCTGCACGAGCTTGTAGGCGATGTTGCCGGTTTCCAGCGAGGGGAAGATGAGGGTGTTGGCGTGGCCTGCCACGGTGCTGTCCGGGGCTTTCTGTGCGCCTACCGAGGGGACGATAGCAGCGTCGCTCTGCATCTCGCCGTCGATTTTCAGCTCGGGAGCCATCTCGCGGGCCAGTTCCATGGCTTCGCGCACCTTGTCAACCTTCTCGTGTGACGCGCTGCCGCGAGTAGAGAAGCTGAGCATGGCGATTACGGGGTCGAGGCCGGCAATGTCGCGAGTGGTCTTGGCGGTAGCTACGGCTATCTGTGCCAGTTCCTCCTTGGTGGGGTCAGGCACAACGGCACAGTCGGCGAAGATGAGCATGCCGTTCTCGCCGTACTGGCAGCCCTCGGGGAGCAGCATGATGAACGCGCCGCTGACCACGGAGATGCCCGGCTTTGTCTTGAGCACCTGGAATGCAGCACGCAGCACGTGCGATGTGGGGCTGAGTGCGCCGGCTACCATACAGTCTGCGTCGCCGGCCTTGATCATCAGGCAGCCCAGGTAGAGAGCATTCTTGACGGTCTTGCGGGCCTCTTCGATTGACACGCCTTTCTTCTTGCGCAGTTCCTTGAACAGTTCTGCGTATTTCTCTGTGAATGAAGCGTCTTCGGGGTTGTTGACAGTGGCTTTGGCGATGTTGGCGAGGCCGAGTTCAGCGGCTTTAGCCATGATTTCATCGCGGTTGCCTATCAGTATCACCTCAGCGATGCCGCGAGCGATGATGTCGTCAGCGGCCTTGAGAGTGCGAGGTTCGAGAGATTCCGGAAGTACCAGACGCTGGGGGTGTTCCTGCGCCTTGGCTGTCAGGCGTTCAAAAAGTGTCATAATATTTCGTGTTTATTTAGTTTTCTTGTGCCATGAAGCCCCGAGGGGCTTTTGACGGCAAAGTTACTAAATAATGCGCGAATATGCCCACTTTCGCCCTCCCTTTTTCGCGCAGCGGGCGGTGGCGGCGGCGAAAATGGCGCGGATTGCGGAAAAATTTCGGAGAGTGGGGAATTATGACTAACTTTGGGGCTTGAAACCGCGTGAGGCTGTTGCCTGGCGGTCTTGCAGACATGGTATTGATAAAACGCCTCTATACCTTCATACTGAAGAGTTTCCTGCCGCTGTTCGCGATGACGTTCTTCATCGTGCTTTTCATCGTGCTGATGCAGTTCCTGTGGAAATACATCGACGACATGGTGGGCAAGGGGCTTCCCATCGACGTGATAGGGGAGCTGTTCTTCTATGCCGCCGTGAGCATGGTGCCCATGGCGTTGCCGCTGGCCATACTGCTCGCCTCGCTGATGACTTTCGGCAACCTGGGCGAGAAGTTCGAGCTTACCGCCATGAAGGCTGCCGGCATCGATGAAGCAGAAATCTCCCGAGGTGGAAATCCCCGAGGGGGTGTTCTATGACCAGATACCGGGCTACAACCTGTTTGTGGAGAAGAAGAACCCCGATACCGGCGTGCTGAAGGGTGTGATGATATATGATGTGAGCGGCGGGGGCGACAATACGTCGATTGTGCTGGCTGACTCTGCTCGCATTGCCTTTACCAAAGACAACCGTTACCTATATCTGCGTCTGTTTCGGGGCGAGCAGTTTGAGAACCTGCGTGACCAGTCTTCGCTGGATCAGAACGTGCCATTCCGTCGCGAGAAGTTTGCCGACAAGGAGGTGCTTATCCCCTTTGACGCCAACTTCAACCGCCTTGACGACCAGACAATGCGCAAGCAGTATGTGGGCAAGAACATTACGGAGCTGCGGCAGACCATAGACTCGATAAATGTGCGCGTTGACTCGATAGGCGACCAGTACAGCAAGTCGCTTCTTACCTCGCCGATAGTGGGCGTGAACCGGCAGTGGAGCCCCAAGAAGCATGCCGTAGTGCCGTTCAAGCAGGTCAAGATGCCAGCGCAGAAGCCAGATCTGGACTCGATGCTGCTGAAACTGCCCGAGGCGGAGCTGCGGCAGGAGTTCTCGATGGCGCACCATCAGGTGGAGTCGGTCAAGGGCAACTATGAGTTCAAGTCGGAGTCGATGAAGGACGACAAGAAGTCGCTGCGCCGCCACGAGATAGAGTTGCTCAAGAAGTTCACGCTCTCCGTGGCGTGCCTCATCATGTTCTTCATCGGCGCACCGCTTGGGGCAATCATACGCAAGGGCGGCCTCGGCACGCCGCTGGTGGTGAGCGTGCTGCTCTTCCTGGTATACTACATCATCGACAATACGGGATACAAGATGGCTCGCGACGGCCGCTGGCCCATCTGGCTGGGCATGTGGATTTCCACGTTCATACTCGCGCCGCTGGGCATATACGTAACCTACAAGGCGATGAACGACTCCGCAGTCTTCGACAAGGACGCATGGCTCATCAAGCTGCGCCGCCTGTTGGGACACAAACCGCAGCGCAACGTGCCGTTCAAAGAGGTCATCATCAACGACATATCCACAGAGGAAGCCGTCAGTCGCTTGCGCAGCGTGATGACGGCAGCGCGGCAGCTGCTGGCGCGGTCGCCTCGCCGCATGTCATACCGCAAATACTGGACTCGCGGCTACGACATGGAGGCTCTGACAGCCCTTGCCGAGACGCTAGAAGACACTGTCACATACCTGACCGACAGCCGCGATATACTGCTTGTCGGCAAGCTCATGGACTATCCCGTGTTGCGCCGCGAATGGGTATATTCACCCTCATCGCACCGCATGCTGGCAAAGGTGTTTATGTGGTTCGTGCCATTCGGACTGCCGTTGTACCTCGTCGGACTGCGCCACCAGAAGGAGTTGCGAGGCGAACTCACGCAGGCCATAGCCGTCAGCCGCCAGATACTCGCCATGCTCGGCGAGGAGACGGACGAGGACGAACCGATTGAAGCTCCCGCTGACGATGCCGGCAAGAACAGCTCCGACAAAGCTGCCACCGCCGAATCCCACGAAGAAGAGGTTGTTTCAGGAGACTGAGTGGAACGCCGTGTCCCTATCCTGCGAGGATATGGCTACACAGTTTTTTATCTTCGCATATCCTGAAATTTCTCAATTATGTGTATATTTGCACTGCGAAAAATCGTCATTATGTGCGATTTCGGCACTCCGAAAAACGTCATTATGTGAAGAATACATTGGCATGAAACGTAAGATATATGAACAACTGCTTGAATGGAAGCGAGTTAGAAAAGGGAATGTAGCCCTCCTGATTGAGGGCGCACGTCGTATAGGCAAGAGCTATATTGTGGAGAAGTTTGCCCGAAGCGAATATGACTCGTACATACTCGTCGATTTCAGCAGGGTGAACCCGCAGGTGACGGAGTTTTTTGACCTGTATCTTGATGACCTCGACACACTGCTGTTCAACCTCGAGTTATACTGCCACAAGAAGTTGACACCGAGGCGTTCAGCAGACGAGGAAGCCCGGTCGTTGGTGATATTTGACGAGGTGCAGTTTTGTCCGCGAGCGCGTTCTGCCATAAAGCATCTTGTCGCTGACCGCCGTTATGACTACATTGAGACTGGCTCGCTGATTTCCATAAAGAAGAATGTCAAGGACATCATGATACCGTCGGAGGAACATGCCATAGAAATGTTTCCTATGGACTTCGAGGAGTTCTTATGGGCAATGGGCGACGACATGATGATGCCGTATATCCGCGACCGGTTTGCGGCACGGAAGGAGATGGGGACATTCCACCGCCGCGCGTTGGATTATTTCCGCCAGTACATGATAGTGGGGGGTATGCCGCAGGCCGTTGCCGAATACGTAGCAAGCCGTGACTTTGCCAGGGTTGACAGTATAAAGCGCGACATACTCTCGCTGTACCGCAACGACATAAACAAGTATGCCGACCGACAGGAAACCAAGGTGGCTGCCATTTTCGACGAACTGTCGGGCCAGCTGCAGAAGCACGAGAAGAAGTTCCGCTTGTCAGCGTTGAAATCTGATGCACGGCTGAGGGATTATGCCGATGCGTTCTTCTGGCTGAGTGATGCGAAAATCATCAACTGCTGCTATAACTCGTCAGAGCCGAGCATCGGGCTGAAGCTCAATGAGGAGCGCACCACGCTGAAATGCTATATGGGAGATACGGGGCTGCTTATAAGCCACGCCTTTGACGAGCGGGGGGTGGCAAGCGAGGACTTGTACCGCAAGCTCATGTTCGGCAAACTTGAGGTGAACGAGGGTATGCTTGTTGAGAACATTGTTGCCCAGATGCTTCGGGCTGCCGGTCACAAGCTGTATTTCTTCAGCAAGAGTTCGAGCCAGTCGTCTGAAGAGCGCATGGAGATAGATTTCCTCATCTCCAAGTCGCGGATAACGAGCCGGCACAACATTTCGCCCATCGAGGTGAAGTCCGGCAAGACTTACACCTTGACTTCGCTGCGCAAGTTTATCGGCAAGTATTCCGCCCTGCTGTCAACGCCATACGTATTGCACGACAAGGATGTCCGCGAGGAGGACGGCATATTGTACCTGCCTCTGTACATGGCGGCGCTGCTGTAGCGGCGTTGCCATATACAGAGGAAGGGCAAAGACGGCATAGATTTGATACCTTAGAGGTATCGTCCAGGCAGCCCGTGCAATCATGCATTGTAACAGGAGAGAGGTCGCTTTCCATTTCTCCGCAGACTCCGAGTCAGCCATAACATGGTTTTATCGTGGTATAAGGCCGTTTTTTACCAGGTGATTATTTTATCGACAATTTCCTGTTGTTCGGTAGAACTTCTTCGGAGGTATATTCTGGTGGTTTCGATGCTTTCATGTCCCATCAGGTCTGCCAGAAGAGATATGTCATTGAATTTTTCAAGGAAATTTTTGGCAAACCGATGCCGGAAGGAGTGTGGATAGACTACTGAAGGGGTGAGTCCATATTTCTCAGCATAGTTCTTCAGTTGCTGCGCAATGCCTCTTGCGGTGATGCGGTCTCCGAAGCGGTTGAGAAACAGGTAGCCAGATGAGCGAAGCTGTTTCCCGAGCCATTGATTGGTCTCAACACGTAGTTTTTTAGGGATGTATATACGACGTATCTTTCCGCCTTTGGTGTAGATGTCAAAGTAGCCAACATTGACATGCTCAACTTTGATTTGGATGAGTTCGCTTATACGGGAGCCAGTCGCAGCGAGATAGCGCACAGCGAAATACCATGTGAGGTTTTCTTCTTGTTTGAGTTTTCGTTTCAGGAAAACATAGTCAGCATTGCTGATGACATTCTCAAGATAGCTGCGTTGTTGCACTTTCACCGATTTTAGACGTATCTTCGGTTTGCTGATGAAATCGAGGTATTTGTTCATAGCCTGAATGCGCAGGTTGACGGTTTTGGGCTTGAACGATTCGATCAGATAGGTCTTGTAGATGAGCAGATCTCGTTTGGAGATCTCTTTATGGCGTGAGTGAAACTCTCGCAAGGCATATAGGTAAGCCTTGATGGTATTCTCCGCCATGTTCGCATTGCGTAGAGCAGTTTCAAAAGGCAGTAAGTCCATGCTATTGTTGTTGAGATGATATTTTACCTCAAATATATTGTTTTATCTTCTTCGGTTAGTTCCTATTATGAGAAGATGGCCGACGGCGCCGTCCGCTGCATCGACTCCGAAATCCCATTCGCCATCCCCGACTCCTGGACCTGGTGCCGAATGCAAGATGTATTAACTTTTATAAATGGACGCGCCTATAAGAAAGAAGAACTTTTATCCAAAGGTAAATATAAAGTCCTTCGGGTAGGTAATTTCTTCACAAATAATCAATGGTATTATTCTGATTTGGAGCTTCCTGAGGATAAATACTGCAATAAAGGTGATTTGCTTTACGCATGGTCTGCTTCGTTTGGACCTCAAATATGGGAAGGCGACAAAACGATTTTCCATTACCATATTTGGAATGTGAAATTTGATTCAAGAGTTTTGTGCAGAGAATATCTGTATTATTTCTTCTTGTATGATAAAATGCAAGTGAAGTCCTCGACAACGGGAAGCACCATGATTCATGTTTCAATGAAAAACATGAAGCCTCGGTTAATTCCTGTACCACCTATCAAAGAGCAGATTAGAGTAACCGATGTAATATTGCAACTTCTCCCTCTCGCTAAACGATATGATTTATACAATATCCAAAAAGAGACCTTGAATAATGGGTTAAACGAGAATCTCAAGAATTCTATTCTTCAAGAAGCAATACAGGGTAGACTTGTGCCTCAGATTGAATCCGAGGGGACTGCCGAACAGCTGCTTGCCGAGATAGCCGAGGAGAAGAAGTGGCTTGTCAAGGAGGGCAAGCTGAAGAAGTCGGCACTGGCCGCGAGCCGCATCTTCCGAGGTGACGATAACAGGTACCGTCAGAACATCGATGGCGAAGAAGTCATTATCGACGACCGCCTGCCATTTGAAATTCCAGACACTTGGCGGTGGACAACGCTTGGAGAGTTGATACTTGATAGCACTGGACTTTCTTATAAGAAAGAAAACCTTGCCGACAAAAGAGACCCTATGGTTAGGGTTCTTCGCGGTGGAAATATAGAGGAGGGACAAATGATGTTCAGAGCTGATGATATAATGATTTCAGCTAAGTATGTTCCCGATAACCTCTATTTAAGACAGGGTACATTCATTAGCCCTGCCGTATCATCGTTAGAGAAAATCGGTAAAACAGCATTGGTCGAGCAAGATTATAACAATGTAGTTGCCGGCGGTTTCGTATTGTTGCTATCGCCCTTATATTCAGACAATAATCTTGGTAAGTATCTTTATTATTTCTTTCAAACAGGATATTATCATAACTACTGCCGAACTATCACGAAGAAATCGGGGCAAGCATTCTATAACCTATCACGCCCGAAGCTAAAACAGTGCTATGTGCCTATTCCACCGAAAGAGGAATTGCCTCGCATATTAAGCCAGATTGACAAAGCGTTAGCAGGTATTATGAGCAGATAGGCTCACAAATACTTGATATCACAGAGGAAATACCTTTTACCATTCCCAGTTCATGGCATTGGTGCCGGTTAAACAACATCCTTATAATCAATCCCAAAAACGAGGCTCCAGACTGTATTGAGGCTGCGTTCATCCCTATGGAAAAAATGAATGCTGGTTTTGGAAGTGGCTATTCTTATGAAAAGCGCAAGTGGTCGGAAATCAAAAAAGGGTTCTCTCACTTTGCTGATGGCGATATTGCATTTGCCAAAATAACCCCATGTTTTCAAAACCGCAAAGGAACAGTGTTTGAAAATTTGCCGAATAGAATAGGCTCAGGTTCTACCGAACTAAAGGTGCTTAGAGTTTTTGGCAAAACCATTAACCCTAATTTTGTTCTCTGTTTCTTACAATCACCATATTTCATTGACGAGGCAAAATTCAAGGGTACAGCCAACCAACAACGAATAGTGTCTGGATATTTAGAGTCCAAACTATTTCCGTTACCTCCTTTGTCGGAACAGAAAAGGATAGTAACTCAAATAGAAAACTTATTTGAGCGTATCAAATAGGAGGTTACATTCACGCACGATTCTTTGCTGTTCGCTAAGGGGAGGCAATCCGACAATAATATTGTAGAATAGCTCCTTGTTAAGATGTGGTATCGCAGCTCCTTTCTTAGAATTGCGAAGCATTGATTCGTAAAACAAAATGATGAGGAGAACAAAGTC
>ENA-OUQC01001648-OUQC01001648.1-human-gut-metagenome-genome-assembly--contig:-NODE-1648-length-11194-cov-3.688302_pt1 | contig 11194 bp, 9 predicted proteins | sample MGYA00237942_ERZ548815 | MGnify/ENA primary metagenome ERZ548815 (study PRJEB26490, sample SAMN05194722) | human gut metagenome | biome: terrestrial biome; feature: human-associated habitat; material... | reverse complement strand
AATTCAGGTCCAGGGCCGTGGCCTCGGCGGCGTCGCGGACGCTTTCGAAGTGCCCGGCGGTAATGAGCCGGTTGATCTGCTTGATGGACGTGGTCAGGACCGTGAGCACCTGGTTCAGCTCCTTGAGCTGGGCGGAATTCATGGCGTAGAGCGGCTCCGTCTGCCCGTCCGAGACGAACCGGAAGATATCGTCGATGTCATCCAGGAACTCCGGCGGCAGGTCGAGATACCCGAGGTCGCTGAGCTTGCCCTGCGCCTGGTCCGCCGCTACCCTCCGGATCTTCTCCAGGGACCGCTCGAGCCGTGCATCCGCCTGGGTCTCCGTGCCTCTCTCCTGCATGGATTGGGAGAAGCGTGACGGCGTAAGCGCCTCCAGCAGCTCCTTGACGGGCTGTTTCAGCGGCTCCGGGATGTGCTGCTTGTCGTTGTTCTGGGTTAGCATCCGGGTCAGCTCCTCGCAGCGGGCCTCGATCTGTGCGCGCTGTCTCCGCGCCGCCTCGGTCTCATTCCGGTTTTCCCGGTAGTCCGTGAGCCGCTGCCGCTGCTCGGCAATGCGGTCGTTCAGCCGCTCCTCCGTTCTGGCGATCCGGTCCTGCAGCCGCTGGATCGCGGCGTCGTTCGCAGCGAAGTCCACTTTGTATTTATCGCAGATGCTCGTGACGGTATCGCCGGCCTGAATCTTGTGCGGGATGATGAGATAGCTGAGCGTATCCTCGGCGGGGATGTTGGGCGTCGTCGTAGCCTTGGCGGAAGCGGCGGCTGTGGCGCTCGGCGCAGCGGAAGCCGTTGTGCCGGCAGACGCGCTCGGAGCAGGCGTCGCAGCCGGGGCGGCTGTCGTACCGGCAGAGGCGGCCGGCGCGGGCGTTGCGGCAGGCTTCACCGTTGTAGAGGCGGCGACATACTGCGGCATATAAAGGATATTGCCGGGGAGCAGGTTATAATAGGCCGCGTTGGGGTTGAGCAGGGAGATCAGCTTGGAATAGGCGTAGTAATCCAGTCCGTAGGAGGCGCAGAGAGCGTAAAGCGTGTCGCCGGAGACGATCTTATGCGCCATGATCTTGTAGTAGGAGCCGGAGGCCGGGACGGTCTTTGTCGGGATGAGAATGACCTTTCCGGGCATCATATAGTTGTAGTTGGTGATGTTGTTGATCTTGCGGATTGTTGCGTCGTTCGTGGAAAAGTCCACGCCGAGCGCGGCGCACACGCCGGAAACGGTCTCGCCGTACTGCAATGTGTGCTGCGCGAGATAGTAGCTCACGGTATCGCCGGTGGGGACGTTCGCCGTCGGGGCGGGCGTCGTGCCGGGCTTGGGCGTGGCGGTCGGCGCGGCAGAGGTGCCGGAGGTCGGCGCCGGAGTCGGCGTCGCGGCGCCGGCGGGCGTTACGTACAGCGGCAGGATGAACTGCTGGCCTGCCATGAACACATTGAGATTGTTGTTGAGCGCGGCGAGCAGCTTGTAGTTGGCGTTGTAGTCAATGCCGTAGCTCTGGCAGAGCGCGGCAGGCGTCTCCCCGGCGACGAGCGTGTGCGAGAGGAGAGAATAATACGACTCCGAGGTCGTGGCCGTCTTGGTCGGCAGCCAGAGAACTTTTCCGGGCATCATGTAGTTGTAGTTCGTGATGCCGTTGATCTTGCCGATCGTGGCGAGGTTGGCGTTGAAGTCGATCTTTTTCGCTTCACACACCCCGTAGATCGTGTCGCCCGCTTTGAGAGTATAGCTCGTAAGATAGCCCACGACCTTGTCATCGGCGGCGTACGCCGTACCGGTGAGACCGGTGAAGAGCGCTGCCACGAGACACACGGTCAGCAGCAGGGAAAGAAGGCGTTTTTTCATATCAGGTTTCTCCCTTCGTTAAGCCCGCGCGGGGGCCGGGCAGATTTAAAAGACGGTTTCGTAAGTATATGACGGAGAAGCGGTGCGGTTCGTTCAGGAAAGAAGCGTGATCGGCGCGATATCCTGCCAGACGATGCCGGTGCGGTTGCCGTCTGCATCGACGAGATCCTGCGAAATTTTGCCGGTATAGATCATTTCGCCGTTTTGCAGCGTGAGGACGTATTGCGCGTCGGCGTCATCGGTGATCCACTCCGTGCCGGAGAAGGAAGCGCCCTCGCCGGGGAAGAAGTCCTGCTCGTCAAGGCTCATGAGACGCATGTCGCCGGGGAACAGACCCTGCGCCGGTTCACTGATGCGGTGGGTGTGCCAGAGGGCCGTGATCTCGCCTTCAATGTACTCAACGATCGCCTTGTCGGTTGCGGTATAGAGAAGATACCGGCTGCCGCCGAGAGGGATGAACTCGGTGAACTCGGTCAGTTCGCCGTCAATGTACGCGCGGACGCGGATCGCACCGGTCAGCCCGTCGCAGTCCCACTGGCATTTGCCCTCGCGCTGCACCTCAACGCCGGAGGTTTTGTCCACGTAGGTGTACACCGCCTCGTAGCGCCCCGGCGCGGTCATCGTGAGAACGGCGTCAGGGAATGTTTCGCGAAGGGAGGCCTGCGCGGCGTCCAGATTGTCGGCGCGAAGCTCGCGCCCGAGCGACGGATACGCCGTCGTGAACGGGACGTACACGAGCAGAAGGTAATCGGAGTTCATGTAGTAGCTGTCCGGATACTCGGCCTGAAGCCGGGCGTCGTGCGCGTCAAGCCGCTGCTGCACGGCGTTGAGCAGCGCGCCGTAGATCGCGGTGTACTGCGCGTAGGCGTCGGCATAGGAAATGCCCTCGGCTGCGGCGGGACTGGCGCTTTCCGGAACGCTCTCCGTTCCGGCGCCCGCCGTCGGCTGCGGCGTCTCGGCCTTGCCGCAGGCGGCGAGAGCGAGCAGCAGCGCGCAGCAGAGAATGAGAGAAAGGATTCTTCGTTTCATGGAGTATCTCCCGTTATGTACTATTTAAAATATAGAGATAAAGCCGTTAACATAATATTATGCCACAAGCCGGGAAAATTGCAAGCCCCTGCCGCAGCATTTTTCGCGGAAATATATGGCAAAAGAGGGAAATCGGGCGGAAAAAGCTTCCGCCCGGGGGAAAACTCAGTTCACATCTTCTTCCACAGACTCCGGAGCGAGCTCCAGCAGAGCGGGATTGCGGAGGAAATACTTCAGGCACTTGAGAGCGCTTGCAAAGTAATAGCTGTCGGCAATGCGCTCGTCGCAGGCGATGCGCAGATCCACATAGTGCCGCTCGACGCCGGAGGCGGTACCGTCGGCCTCCTGCACCTTGCGCCGCGCGCCGAACGAAACGGCGCAGGGGACGTTGCCGAAATCGGCAAGATGGGGATCCGCCGGGGGGACACCGAAGCTGCCGAGATCGAGCATCGTTACGCTCCCATGGAAGGGGCTCGCGTCCAGCCACGTGCGCGGCAGCCAGTCAAAGTAATCCAACAGACGGAAAATGCTCATTGCCATGCGCAGCAGAATGCGGGGGAAGCGCATGAGCGAGTTGGCAAGCTTTTCGGGCGCGCTCAGAGAAATGTCGGCGCGGACTTCGTCTGTGGCCTCGGTGAGCTTGCGGTAAACATCGAAGACCGTATCGGTCGGCGCAAAGCGGACCTTAACGCTTGTCTCCGTTGCGGTGACGGAGGCGCTGCGCTTGACGGGGAGAACGACTTCAATGTCGTTGCGGGCATAAATGCGCCGGCCGGACACGAACCGGTTGACGCCCGGACGCATGGACACCGTGCGGACATACGCCGCGATGATCAGATGCAGAAAGCCGAGATTCGCCCAGCCGCCGGCGCGCTTTTCCCGCAGCCACTTCTCCACGCCGGTGACCTCCACGCTGTCCGAGAGGAAGCAGGTGGCGTCGCTCCGGCGGCGGAGGATATACGGCTGAATGCGGTTATAGGCGGGGAGTGTGTAAAGCTGACGGCCCTCCCGCCGGTCGTTCATATGTCGGGTATATCGGTCTGCCATGAAAGAGTCTCCTTTGTGGGTGCAGAATGGGGTTTTTTCGGGTCCGATCGATGGATACAATTTGTTTATTATATAATATTATATAGTTTCTTTCGCATTTTGCAAGCATAAAATGCAACATGCCCAAAACGGGAAAAGTGGATTTAGTCAAAACAGGGAAATTTTAATCATATATTGAACGACATGACAATTTCACGACATTATCACTTGAAATTGATGGGAAAAAAGTGTACAGTTACGCTGTCAGAATATTAAACGGCGACGGGAGGTGTTTCAAAAAATGGCACTGGAAGCAATTCTTGCCGTAGAGCAGGCGGAACAGGAAGCGGCCCGGAAGAAGGCGGAAGCGGCGCAGAAAGCAAAGGAAATTGCCGCAAAAGCCGAAGCGGAAGGGAACGCGGCTGTGAAGGAAGCCTCGGAAAGAGCTGCGGCAGAGCTCTGGACGCTCGCGAAAAACGCGGAGGAAAAGAGCGCTGCGGAAAGTGAAAAGATCCGGCATGCGGCGCGCGAGGAGATGGATGCTCTGCGCACTCTCGCGGAGAGCCGTCTCGAAGAGGCGGCGGATCGGATCGTGGAAAGGATCGTGAACGGATAAAATGAGCATTGTAGCCATGAAAAAGCTCCGGCTCATCGGCGTTCATTCCCAAAAGGAAGAACTGCTGCGTGAGCTGATGCTTCTCGGCTGCGTGGAGGTGTCGGATCCGGCAAGCCGGCCCGACCGGGAGGAGCTGACGGCCTTCCGGCGTTCGGACGGCGGAAAGGTCTGGCAGAAGCGCTCGGATCAGACAACGATCCTCAACGCGCTGCGTCTGCTGGACAAGCACGCCCCCGCCAAGAAGGGCCTGCTTACGCCGAAGCCGGAGGTCGGATGCGCCAAGCTGCTCGATGAGAGCGCCCTAGAGGCCGATCTCGCTCTGGCGGGAGAGATCCTCTCGCTGGACGCGGAGGCACGCAGCCTTCTCGCCCGCGCAAGCCGGGAACGCGCCTCGGCAGAGGCGATGAGCCCGTGGACGGCACTGAACGTCCCGCTGGAACGCATGGAGACGCAAAGCTGTGAAACGCAGCTCGGCACGCTTCCCGCCGCCGTCCCCATGGAGGAAGTAAACGCCGCGCTCTCGGAGCTGGAGGTCAGCTTTGATCTCGTCTCCGAGGACAAGACCAGCCGGTACGTATCGCTGTTCTTCCGCCGGGAGGATCGCGAGACGGTTGCCGCGGCGCTGCGGCCGCTCGGCTTTTCGGCCATTTCTCTGCCGGAGGGCACCGGGACGCCGGAGCAGATCCGCGCGGACGCGCTCTCCCGCAGCGAGGAGCTGACCGCGCAGGCGGCCAAAAAGATCGAAGAGCTTGCCTCTTATGCCCCGCACCGCGACGCGCTGCAGCTCGGCGCGGACACTCTCTCAACGCGCATCGCGCGCGAGGAGACGGCGGAACGGCTTCTGCAGTCGGACAGCACCTTCTATTTCGAAGGCTGGCTCACCGCGCCGGAGGAGAAAAAGCTCGGCGAGACTCTCGCAAAATACTGCTGCGCCTGGGAAACGGAAGAGCCCGATCCGGAGCACCCGGAGGAAGTTCCCATCCAGCTGCGCAACAACGCCTTGACCCGTCCGTACAACATCGTCACGGAGATGTATTCTCTCCCAGCGTACAACGGACTCGACCCCAACCCCTTCATCATGCCGTTTTTCGCGCTGTTCTTCGGCATCATGTTTGCGGATATGGCATACGGCTTGATTTTGCTGATCGCGGGACTGCTCTTCCTCTGGAAAGCAAAGCCGAAGGGGAGCATGAAAAATGCCGCGGGGCTGCTGATCGAATGCGGTATCTCCACATTCATCATCGGTTTCCTGACCGGCGGCTTCTTCGGCGACGTTGTCTCCGTTATCGGCGGCTGGTTCGGCAAGGACTGGTCGATCGTACCGTATCTCGGCACGATCCATCTCGGCAGCATCACGATCGATCTGCCACTCAACCTGCTCGAAGGCAATAACCCGCTGTATGTTCTCGTCGCGGCGATCTGCCTCGGCGCGATCCATCTGGCGGTGGGCGTCGGTATCGGCATTTACCTCAAGCTCAAGGATGGCGAGTGGGCGGACGCCCTGCTCAACGATCTGTGCTGGTGGGTAATGATGGCGGGTATTCTCGTCATGGTGACCGGTGGGACGAAAATCGTCCTCTTCGTCGGCATCGGCATGATGGTGCTCGGCCAGCTCATCACCGGCAAGGGCTTCGGGAAGATCACCGGCATATTCACCGCGGTGTACAACGGCGCGACCGGGTATCTGGGCGATCTGCTCTCGTACTCGCGTCTGATGGCGCTGATGCTCGCCGGCAGCGTTATTGCGAGCGTCTTTAACCAGCTCGGCTCGCTCGGCAATGCCAACGGCATGACCGTGGGCGGCACGATCCTCTTCGTGCTTGTGTTCTGCATCGGCCATGCGCTGAACTTTGCGCTGAACCTGATCGGCTGCTTCGTGCACACGCTGCGACTGCAGTTCCTCGAATTCTTCGGCAAGTGGTACCGGGACGGCGGCAAGGCCTTCCGGCCTTTGAAAATCCAAACGAAATATGTAGATATCAAGGAGGAGTAAAACAATGATTAGTGCATTCTTTGAAAGCTTCGGTGGTCTCGCCATCGGTTTCCTGGGCGCGTCTCTCGCGTGCGGCCTCTGCTGCGCCGGCTCTGCCAAGGGCTGCGGTCTCGCCGGCGAAGCCGGTACCGGCCTTCTCAGCGAAGATCCCTCTTACTTCGGCAAAGTCATGATCCTTCAGGTCATCCCCGGCACGCAGGGCCTGTACGGCCTCGTCGTGTGGTTCTTCGCGCTGCTCCAGATGGGCGTGTTCGGCGGCAACATCGATCCGACCAGCCTCACGGTTGTTGACGGTCTGCGCGTTGCGTGCGCCTGCCTCCCGATGGCGACCGGCGCTGCCATTTCCGCTCCGGCGCAGGGCCGCGTGGCCGCTACCGCCGTTAACCTGATGGCCAAGCGTCCCGACGACTGGGCGAAGGGCATCATCCTCTGCATCACGGTTGAGTTCTACGCCATCCTCTCGCTGCTCGCCTCCTTCCTGATGCTGCTGAATCTGCACCTCGGCGCCTGATCCGGAAAGGACCGGTATCGCCATGAACGGAATTGAAAAAATCACGGCCCGCATCACCGCGGAGGCGGACGAAGCCGCCGCCGCCGTGATCGCCGGAGCCGAAAAGACGGCCGGAGAGATCCGCGCCGCCTACCAGAAAAAAGCGGACGAGGCGTATGAAGCGCGCATGAACGAGGGCAACACCGAAGTTCGTCTCCGCGTCGAGCGCGTCGAGCGCGCCGCAAAGCTCCAGAGCCGCAAGGATACGCTCGCACTCAAGCAGAGCATTCTCGAGCACGCCTACGACAGAGCGAAGGAAAAGCTCCTCGCCCTGCCGCAGAAGGAGTATACGGCATTCCTCGCCGCTCAGGCGGGTCATGCTGCCGTCACGGGGCATGAAACGCTGATCCTCAACAGCCAGGACCGCTCCATGGGCGAGGAGATCGTCCGCGGCGCGAATGCGATTCTGGCCAAGCGGGGGCTACCCGCCGGGCTCACCCTCTCGGATGAGAGCGGCGATTTCTCCGGCGGTCTCAAGCTCCGCGAGGGCAGCGTGGAAGTCAACTGCACCGTTGACACGCTTCTTGCGCTGAGCCGGAACAGTCTGGATGCGGAGATCGCCGCCATCCTCTTTGACTGATTCGGCTGGAAGGCGGGAAGAAAATGGCAAAGAAAAACGTTTCGGACAGAGATTATCTGTTCATCTCCTCGATGCTCAAGGCACGGGAGAACCGCATGCTCCGCCGCGACCGGCTCGAGCAGATGCTCTCCTCCGGCAGCTTTGAGGAGGCCGCGCGTCTCCTCGCCGAGATCGGCTGGCCCGATCTCTCCGGCAAGGGCAGCGCGGCGGTGAGCGAGGCGCTCGCCAAGCGTCAGGCGGGGATTTACGCGGAGGTAGCGCGCTACGTTCCGGAAAAGGAACTGGTGGGTATCTTCCGGCTGAAGTACGATTACCACAACGCCAAAACCATCGTCAAGGGCGAAGGCGCGGGCGTTGATGCGGCGTACCTCCTCTCCGACGCCGGACAGATCGAGCCGGAAAAGCTCGAAGCGGCGTTCCGCGAGGACAGCTTCCAGTTCATCCCCGGCAAGCTCGGACCCGCGATGGCGGAGGCCAAGGGCATTCTCGCCCGCACCGGCAATCCGCAGCTTGCGGACTTCGCGCTCGACAAGGCGTACTATGAGGATCTCAAGGCGCTGGCCGACGCGGTTTCGAGCCCGTTCGTCAAGGGCTATGTCACAACGCTCATCGACAGCGCGAATCTCCGCGCCGCGGTGCGCTGCGTGCGCATGGGCAAGGACGCGGAGTTCCTCCGCGGCGCGCTTGTCGCGGGCGGCAACGTCCCCGTGCAGCGGCTCGTGCAGGCGGTGTTCTCCGGCGAAGGGATTGCCGCGGCGTTCGCTGCAACGCCGTTCCGGGATGCCGCTGTGCTCGGCGCGGCGGCCATCGAGGGCGGCGCGATGACGGAGTTTGAGCGCGAGTGCGACAACGCCGTCAACCGCTACATGACCGGCGCGCATCTCAAGAGCTTCGGCCCCGAACAGGTCGTCGGCTATCTGACGGCGGAGGAGGGCAACACCATGGCGGTCCGCATGGTGCTCACCGGGCTCCTGGCCGGCATTGCCCCGGAGCGACTGAAAGAAAGGCTGCGTGAGAGCTATGTATAAGATCGGCGTCATGGGCGGCAGAGAAACCGTTATGGGCTTTAAAGCGCTTGGGCTGGACGTGTTCCCCGTGGACAGCGCGGACGAGGCGCGGCACACTCTCCGCCGGATCACCTCCGGCGAGAGCGAATACGCCATCCTCTATCTGGAGGAGAACCTGGCCGCGGAGCTTTCGCACGAGATCGACCGCTTCAAGGACAGCCCCACACCGGCGATCATCCTCATCCCCGGACGGGATGGGACGCTTGGTCTCGGCCAGAGCGCGCTGCGCTCGGCTGTGGAGCGCGCCGTCGGCAGCAACATTTTATAAAGGCAGCACCGCACAATATCGTCATCGGCGTCCGGCGGCGCTTTTGCGCGGAAAAGTCGTTCCTTCCCCTTGCAATACACAAAGTATTGCTGCGGGAAAGCGCCTGTTTTCCGTCGCAAAATCCCTCGCCGCCCGCTCTCGCCGAATTATGCGGTACAGCCTGAGAACTATTCTTTAACGACCCTTTTGCGCCGCATACGGCGCGCCGGGCGGCGGATATCGCCGCGCCGGAACCTTAACGGAAAGAAGGTAGAACATTGAGCGGAAAAGTGATTAAAGTATCCGGACCGCTGGTGGTGGCCGACGGTCTGGAGGACGCCAACGTATCGGACGTTGTCCGCGTCGGCGAACAGCACCTGATCGGCGAAATTCTGAATATGACCGGCGGCAGCGCCTCCATTCAGGTTTACGAGGAGACCTCCGGCCTTGGCCCCGGCGCCGAGGTTGTGACGACCGGTATGCCGCTGAGCGTGGAGCTCGGGCCCGGCATGCTCGAAAACATTTATGACGGCATCCAGCGTCCCCTGCCGGAGATCCGCGATCTCACCGGCGAGACGATCGCCCGCGGCGTGAGCGTTCCGGCGCTCAACCGCAAGAAGGTATGGGACTTCGTCCCCGTGGCGAAGGAGGGCGACGAGCTCGGCGCGGGCGATGTGATCGGCACCGTGCAGGAGACGAGCGCCATCCTCCACAAGATCATGGTTCCCCCGACGATCAAAAAGGGCACCGTGAAGTGGATCCGCGGCGGCGAATTCACCGTCGAGGAAAAGATCGCCTGCCTGACGCTCGGCGACGGCAGCGAGATCGAACTGGACATGATCCAGCGCTGGCCGGTGCGTATCCAGCGCCCGAACGCCGGCAAATTCACCCCCAGCCGTCCGCTGAACTCCGGACAGCGCATCATTGACACCATGTTCCCCGTCGCCAAGGGCGGCACGGCCGCCGTTCCGGGCCCGTTCGGCAGCGGAAAGACCGTCGTGCAGCACCAGCTCGCGAAGTGGTCGGACGTGGACATCGTCGTGTACATCGGCTGCGGCGAACGCGGCAACGAGATGACCGACGTTCTCAACGAGTTCCCCGAACTGAAAGACCCCCGCAGCGGCGAGCCGCTGATGAAGCGCACGGTGCTGATCGCGAACACCTCCGATATGCCCGTGGCCGCGCGTGAGGCTTCCATTTACACCGGCATTACCATCGCAGAGTATTTCCGCGACATGGGCTACGACGTTGCCGTTCTCGCCGACTCCACGTCCCGCTGGGCCGAGGCGCTGCGCGAGATGTCCGGCCGTCTGGAAGAGATGCCCGGCGAAGAAGGCTACCCCGCCTACCTTGCCAGCCGTATCGCGCAGTTCTACGAGCGCGCCGGCTGCGTCACCTGCCTCGGCAGCGACAAGCGCCAGGGCAGCGTTACCGCCATCGGCGCTGTCTCGCCTCCGGGCGGCGACACGTCCGAGCCGGTCTCGCAGGCGACGATGCGTATCGTCAAGGTCTTCTGGGCGCTGGATTCGTCCCTGGCCTACCGCCGCCACTTCCCGGCCATCAACTGGCTCAACTCCTATTCGCTCTATCTGGACTCCCTGCGCCCGTGGTACAGCGAGCATCTGGGACATGAATTTTTGGAGAACCGCGAGTGGGCGATGGCAATGCTGCAGGAGGAGTCGAACCTCAATGAGATCGTGCAGCTCGTCGGCAAGGATTCGCTCAGCGCGAAGGACCAGATCACGCTTGAGGTCGCGCGTATGATCCGCGAGGACTTTTTGCAGCAGAACTCGTTTGCCGACAACGACGCCTATTCCGAATACGACCGTCAGGCGCGCATGCTGGCGATGATCCGCCAGTACGACACGCAATGCCTGAGCGCCGCCGAGCGCGGCGGGAATTTAAGCGAGCTCTTCGCCATCCCCGCGCGTGAAAAGATCGGTCGTGCCAAGGGCGTGCCTGCCGACCAGTATAAGGACGCCTATGCGAACCTGCTCGTCGAGATGGAAGAGCAGATCGCCGCGATCGCTGAGAAAGGAGAGAAAGAAGAATGATCCGTGAATATAAGACGATCCGCGAAATTTCCGGCCCTCTGATGGTCGTGGACCATGTGCAGGGCGTCACGTATGACGAGCTGGCAGAGATCGTCCTCTCCGACGGCAGCACGCGCCGCTGCAAGGTGCTCGAGGTCAACGGCGACCGCGCGGTCGTGCAGCTGTTTGAAGCGTCGGCGGGCATCAACCTCGCCGATT
>ENA-OUQC01001645-OUQC01001645.1-human-gut-metagenome-genome-assembly--contig:-NODE-1645-length-11200-cov-3.514850_pt1 | contig 11200 bp, 9 predicted proteins | sample MGYA00237942_ERZ548815 | MGnify/ENA primary metagenome ERZ548815 (study PRJEB26490, sample SAMN05194722) | human gut metagenome | biome: terrestrial biome; feature: human-associated habitat; material... | reverse complement strand
GCTGTTGATGCCGCGCGTCTGGGCTGTTGCCGTCAGACTCAACGCGAGCGCGACTGATAAGGTCAGTCCGGATAGGGTAAAATTGTGCATAGAATAAGTATTAATAATGGTAAGACAGAGAAATACCCTGGTCTTGACGTGCAAAGTTAGGAAAATAGGCAGCGATATACAAAATAATTGCATTAAAATATGCGGATTGATGTTCAAGGCGAATGGTCAAAGGCGTTTTTGCGCGTGCTGGCGATAAGTGCTTGTTCGCATACAAATTGCCGATATGCGCATACGACTGACGCATTATACAATAGTGCATATCTTGCTTTTTGCCAATGAAGTGTGAAAATTTCGGCAGACAAGTGGATGTCGTATGGCAAAGTGGTTTTGCGTAATTGTTTGATTTTGCAGTCGTTTATATGCCGCAAAACACATTTTTGCCATATCCGGAATTGCAGTAAAAAGGTCGGTGGCAGCTTCTATTGCTGCGATTCGATAGTTTTCAGCCAGATGTCGCGGTGACGCTGAACGTCAATGCCGCGCAATACGGGAGAATTGACTATCCGCAATGAGTCCACGCCCAGGTCCATGAGTATCTGAACAGACTCGTAGAGGGTGTTGCGAGACAGGCGCGTTGTGGCTTTGGTATATCGGCGGTAGCGCGGCGACAGTGAAGAGAGGTAGCGGCTGTAAGAGGCGCAGCGTTCCAGCTCGGCGTATGCCAGCCGTTCCGCCTCGCGGCGGTATGCGTCGTTGCCGGTCAGTTCCCACAGTTTATGGTATATCCGCGCCAGTTCGCCGCCGTTTGAATATGTCACGCCGCCGGACCTGTTGGAGGTGTATGGCACTATAGATGAGGGAAACCACTGCTGCGAGAGCTGTGCCAACCGCAGAGCCTTGTTGCGGTCGGCCGGCACGGAGTCGCGGTCGAGGAGCTGCAAGGCGGTGCTTGCCATGAGGTGGCGGATTAAGTTGACCTGCATCCGCCCCGGCACATCGATGTAGTGTGCGCGGCATACGCCGCAGTCGTTGAAGCGGCCAAGGATGATGTTTGCGGTACGCGATGCAGAGGTGTATTCGTCGGTCACTCCGAGGATGCGCGACAGCCCTTCGCGGTGAGTGTATGCCGCCAGTCCGGCCTTGTCGTCATCGCCGAGCACGGCAATCCAGCACACCGGGCGCAGGTCGGCGTTGTTGGCGATGATGTCGAGTATCATCAGCTTTTTCAGGCGGAGGCTGCTGCGTCCGCCGGCGACGCTGCGCAGGTCAACAGTGACGGAGTCTGCCGCGCCTGGAACAGCGAAGCGCAGCCGGTCTGCGGCTATGCACAGGCGTTTCCCGGGAGTCGGCTTCTCGCGGAAGAGGCGGTGCAGGGCCTCGCGTGCGTCAGCCGTGCCGCAGCCTATGTCAACGGTGTTGTAAGCCTGCATAGCTACGGCGTTCAGCTTTTCAGGCGGTATGGAGAGTTTCACTGGCTTGCCGCCGTCGGTGGGCATGGCGAGCTGGGCTATGTACCACGGCGTGGCGATATATGCGAGGTTGATGGTGCGTATGTCGGTGCGTACCCCCTCCGTCTCCTGGATATACCACAGCGGGAAGGTGTAGTTGTCGCCGTTCATGAACAGTATTGCGTTCTGCGGCAGCGGGTTGACTATGTTGAGGGCGATGTCGCGGGTTATGGTGCGTCCGGCACGGTTGTGGTCCGGAAGGTTTTCGGCGAGCATGATGACCGGCGTGGCGACGACTGCCAGGGCCAGTGCCGCAGCGAGCGGACGGCGCACGGCACGCCGGCGGCGACCACCCCAAGCGGAAAGGGCGGCCTCGATGAGCGACGTTGCGCCGATGCCTATCCAGATGCACCAGGCATAGAACGAGCCGACAAACGAGTAGTCGCGCTCGCGGGGCTGGCCGGGAGTCTGGTTCAGGTAGACGACTATTGCTACGCCAGTGAGGATGAAGAGCAACAGCGTGACGGCAAACTGGCGGCGGCTTCGCGCGAACTGGTATGCGATGCCCACAATGCCAAGCAGCAGCGGCAGCAGCCAATAGGCGTGGTGTCCCGGATTGCCCCGGCCGATGTCGTCAGGCATCTTGCTGATGTCGCCGAGCATAAGCTCGTCTACGGGGGCAATGCCGGTGATGAAGTTGCCGGCATCTGACTCGCCCTGCGCGTACACCTCATTCTGCCGCCCCACGAAGTTCCAGAGCAGGTAGCGGAAATACATGTAGCTCATCTGGTAGCCGCCGAGCATGGCGAGGTTCTGCCAGTATGTGGGGCGCAGCCCGGTCTCCTTGGTGCGTTTTCCGGTCAAGTTGTCGTATTTGCCGACGGCATTGCCGGCAGAGTCCACGGCGTATGACACCTCGACGGTGTCCATGTTCTCTCTGGTCATTCCCGCCCAGCCGCTGTATGTCTCGATGTCGTCGGGGTCGGGGCTGTAAATGCGCGGGAACCACATATTCAGTTCCGGAGGGTAGCGCATCTTCTGCCCTACAAGCATTCCCGAATATTGCATGCGCCCGGTCGAGTCTGGCATCGGGTGGTATACGGTTTTGCCGCCGTAGCGGAACGGACGTGTGTATGAAGCCGTCATGCGCCCGGTCACGGAATCTTTCGCCATGTCCTCCACGTACAGCGGCTTGCTGTAGGGCGTAGGGCCGTAGAGCAGCGGGTCGCTGCCGTACTGGTCGCGGTGGATGTATGACTGGAGGGCGAATATGTTGCCGGGCGCGCCCTGGTTCATCGGCGGCGCGGCGGCCCCGCGTATCATGATCAGCGAATAGGAGCAGTAGCCCAGGAATAGCATCGCTGCAGACCATACGGTGATGTTGCACACAGCCATGGATATGCGCCGTCGGCACATTATTCCTGCTGCAAGGAGCAGTGCGCATATTGCCGCGCCGACTGCCGCATTCCCCCCGAAAGACAGCAGTCCGCAGAGCCAAAGGGCGAGTGCGGTTAGCGTCAGTGAGAGTATGCGGCGTTTTTCACCGTTTGTGACGGCGGCAGCGGCTATGAGGACGGCAATGGTGACAGCTGCGTATGCAAGCACGCCGCTGTGCATGGGCAGGTGGAACGTGTTGACGGCGAGGAGTTCCAGCTTGCCGGCCAGTGCAAGCGCGGCGGGCATCATGCCGAACAGGACAGCGGCAATGGCGACAAGACTCGCCGCCATAGCCATTATGAGCATGCCGGGACGCAGGTTGTCGCGTCGGTAGAACAGTATCACGAGCGCAGACACGGGGAGCGTCAGCAGGTTGAGCTGGTGCACGCCTATGGCAAGGCCGGTGACGTATGCCGTAAGCACGAGGTATCGCGAGGCGTACGGTTTGCCCATGTTCTCTCCCCAGAGGAACGTCAGCCACAGTGAAAGGGCTGTCAGCATTGCCGACATGGCATATACTTCAGCCTCGATGGCGGAAAACCAGAACGTGTCGCTGACGGCGAGGCACAGCGAGCCGCACAGCGAGCCTCCGAGTATCATCAGCGTCTGCCGTGGCGTGAACTTTCCGCCATGCTCCGGCGGCACGACGAGGCGGCGTATGAATATCGTGAGTGTCAGGAACAGCAGCAGGACGGCGACGGCGGAACACACGCCGCTCATCAGGTTGACCATGTATGCCTGAGCCTGAGCCGAGGGTGCGAGCATAGTGAACACGCGGGCTGTGAGCATCCACACCGGATTGCCCGGCGGATGCCCTGGCTCGAGGCGTGCGGCGGTGGTCACATATTCCGGGCAGTCCCAGTATGATGCCGTCGGCTCTGCCGTGAGCGCGTACAGAGCCAGCGACAGCAGGAAAACCGCTGTTGCAATCCACCGGCGCATCGACCGCATTTTTTGTTCGCCGACTTCTTTCATTGGTCAAAACTTTCGGGAGAGAACAATGAAGCCTGTGCGAAGGGGCCGAAGCTGCGGCGGTGCAGCGGCGTTAGGCCGAGGGTCTGCAGGGCGAGGCGGTGCTGGCGCGTGGGGTAGCCCATGTTGCGCTCCCAGCCGTATCCGGGGTATTGTTCCGCAGCCTGTCTCATGTATTCGTCGCGGTGCGTCTTTGCCAATATAGATGCGGCGGCTATGGACATGTACTTGCCGTCGCCCTTGACCACAGTCGTGTGCGGTATGCCCGGGTAGGGGCGGAACTTGTTGCCGTCTATGAGCAGGTGCTGTGGGCGCAGCGTGAGCGCGTCCACGGCACGGTGCATGCCCGTGATTGACGCATTCAGGATGTTTATGCGGTCTATCTCCTCGGCATCTACCATTGCCACCGCCCATGCCGCTGCTTTCTCCTCGATGAGGGTACGCAGACGCTCGCGGCTTGCCGCCGACAGCTGCTTGCTGTCGTTCAGCTCTTCGCACTCAAATCCTTCGGGCAGCACCACTGCGGCGCACGCCACCGGGCCGCACAGGCATCCCCGGCCGGCCTCGTCGCAGCCGGCTTCGACAATTCCTGCGTGCATATACGGCAAAAGCATGGTGCGGAAGGGTGTGTTGTGTTGTTCCGAGGCAGCGCGGCGTTACTTGTCGCGGCTGATGATGTAGTCAAATATATCGCGCAGCGACTGCCGCCACGGCGACTCCGGATATTTCAGTATGATTTCGTCGGCCTGCTGCTGCAGTTCCCTCATGCGGGCGAAGGCGTAGTCTATGCCGCCGTGCCGCTTGGCAAACTCCAGCAGCGTTGCTATTGCCGCTTCGCCAGGACAGCCGCCCTCCAGCAGCGTGCGCATGCGGCTGCTCTCTTCGGCTGGCGCGACGCGCAGCGCGTACAGCAGCGGCAGCGTCACCTTCCCCTCGCGCAGGTCGTTGCCCGTGGGCTTCCCTATCTGCTTGGAGTCGAAATAGTCGAACACGTCGTCCTTAATCTGGAAGCACAGCCCCAGCAGCCGCGCATATTCCACCAGCGGCGCGTATGCCTCGGCGGGAGCGTCCACGGCCTCCGCGCCCATGCGGACGCAGTTGAGGAACAGCGAGGCGGTCTTCTTGCCTATCATGTCGAAATATTTTTCCTCTGACAGGATGTGTTCTCTCGCGTTGCATATCTGGTCCACCTCGCCCAACGACAATTCCTTGCCGAGGTCGGAGATTGCGGAGATTATCTCGATGTGTCCGGTACGTATGCCGGCGGCGAGTGCGTTGGATACGAAGAAATCGCCCACGAGCACAGCTATCTGATTGCCCCACTGGCTGTTGATGGTGGGCAGACCGCGCCGCAGCTCTGTCTCGTCTACCACATCGTCATGTATGAGCGAAGCGTTGTGGAGCATTTCGAGAGCTGCGCCGGCGTGGAGAACCTTGTCGTTCACCTCTCCGAACATTTTTGCGCTCAAAATCACCAGGATAGGGCGTATTTGCTTGCCCTTGACTTGCAGATACGTCTCCACCACACTGTTCATCATCTCGTTGGGAGTGGAAAGTGTGGCACTCATGATTGCGTTCATCTCCGCGAGCTCGGGCGACAGACGCTCCTGGATGGTCTCAATATTTTCCATAGCTGACAGCCGCAAAGTTACAAAATAATCCCGACAGCACCAAAACGCATTTTGCTGACAGTATGCGGCAAAACCCGGTAAACTCAGAAGCCGCCTCGTATCACTACGCAGCGGCTTCTGAATCAATTCAATAATTTTCCATGTACTGTCCCTTTGGACAGAACGATGCAAGTGTTAAACCTAAAACAAACAATTATTGCATTTGTCAATGAAAACTATCTTATTCTGAGAAGAATTAACTATTATCGTATCACGATAAATTACCCTTATTACGCTGCAAAGTTAGTCATTTATTTGTTACCGCACAAATAAAACTCAAGTTTTTTTGCATTATAATTTATCGCATCTCATTGACAGGTATGCTAATTGTCTGTTATACAGCTTGTAATGCAGTTGTTTTTACCCCTTCTGCCGGTGCTTTCGCAGCGGAGGAAACATCTTGCGGACACGCAGCAACAAGTGTTCTATCGGGTCGGAGGCTATTACGAGGGTCGTGGCGACGACTATCAACAGCCCGCCGTAGACCTCCCTTGCAGTGAGTCCCTGGTCGAGGATGACGACGCTGAGTACTACGGCTGTCACTGGCTCGAGCGCGCCGAGTATAGCGGTCGGCGTTGCCCCCACATACTGTATTGCCAGGGTTGTGCAGGTGAGCGAAATCACCGTAGGCAGCACGGCAAGTGAGACGACGTTTATCCAGTTGTACCAGTGAGGAGGCATGGTGAGCTGTGTGCCGCAGAGCACTGGTATGACGAAGACGAGGCTGCCGAACAAGAGCTGGTAAAACAGCAGCACGGTAGTCGGTATCCCCTTGACCTTGCTGCTGACGTTGACGATGACGATGTACAGCGCGTATGTCAGCGCGGATGCCATGACCAGCAGTATTCCGGTGGTGCTGAGTGTCACGCCTCCGGATGTTTTAGCAAGAAGTGCCACGCCTCCGCTCATCAGCACAAGGCACAGAGCAGTGACTGCCTTGAACTTTTCACGGTAGAATATCATCATAATCACCGCGACCATAATGGGGTAAATAAACAGCAGTGTCGAGGCTATGCCCGAGTTCATGTAATTGTAGCTCTCAAACAATGAGAGCGATGACAGTCCCATGAGTATGCCGAGTGTGGCTACGGGCAACAGGCTTCCCTTGGGGAGCCGCAGGTTGCGCCCGCGTGCGAATATCATCGCCGCGAGTATCGGCAGTCCGAGCACATAGCGGAACAGCAGCACGGAGCAGGCGTTCATGCCGTCTTCGTACAGGGGCACGGCAAACGCGGGGTTGGTGCCGTAGGTGGCAGCGGCAAGAGCCGCCAACAGGTATCCTTTCGCTTTCATTTCTTTTGCAGTCAGAAAGAGGTTGTGTTTGTTTTTGGAGAGCCTATAGCCCGAATATGTTTCGGGCAATGGTCCATAGTATTATCGCCGTGAATATTACGGCAATCACTGCCGGCGAGAACAGGCGTGCGTACAGCCTCGGGCGGCTGCACCGCCATACCTCTGCGAGCAGCAGCACTGCGATTACAGGCATCATGCACAGCAGAAACGGGTTGCAGCTGAATGCAGATGCCACGTCGCCGCTCATCAGCGCGTGCAGCATACGCTGGCTGCCGCAGCCGGGGCATTTCCACCCGGTGAGCGCGTACACCGGGCATTTGGGCATCCACTGCGACTGCATCGGGTCTACTGCCGCATATACGGCGAGCAACGCTGCCGCGACAACTGTGACGGCGATGATGATTGCCGTGCGGCGGCTCATGCCCCAAATGCGCTGGCCACAATCATGTACGGCAGGTAGAGCGTAGTGCTAAGCACGCCGAGGCAAAAGGAGACTATAATCCATATCTGCGCCAGCCGCGAGGCACGGCGTGCGCCCTCGATGTCGCCGGCGTAGTACTTGCTGCTGACGCGCGAGGAGAATACAATTGCCAGCACGCCGGGAATGAAGCAGCACAACAGCGTGACGATGATAGCTGCGGTCAGGTAGCTCTGCGGCATCGGCTCGACAGTCCCGGCCACTGGCGGCGGTGTTTGTGTCTGAGTGGTCGGCGGTACGGCGTTTGGCGGTGTTGGCTGGTTGCCTGCGGGCTGCGGTATTGGCGGCGGTGTGACGGCTTTGGACGCGTCGTAGTCCACTTTAAGTGTCTCTGCCCACATCTCATCTACCGTGGGTTTGGCTTTAGCCGTTGCTTCTTCCTTGCTGTCCTCGTTTTCGGACAGCCGGCGGAGAGCCTCGACTATCGCGCGGGGGTAGAGGGAATACTCCACGCGGTGTATCTTCTGTTCCAGTGTCTCGGGGGTGTCGTCAGGGGTTATCTCCACAGTGTCCTGCATCAGTATTTCGCCGTGGTCATACTTGTCGTCCACATAGTGGACGGTCACGCCCGACTGCTTTTCGCCAGCAGCGATGACCGCTTCATGCACATGGTGTCCCCACATCCCCTTGCCGCCGTATGCCGGCAGCAGCGCGGGGTGTATGTTGATAATGCGCTGCGGGAATGCGTCCACTATCACCGGCGAGACGAAACGCATGAAGCCGGCAAGCACCACGAGGTCAATGCCGTGTGCGTTCAGTATGTCAACGACCTGCTGCGGCTCGTTGCGCCACACTGCGGGCTTGACATATTGTGTCTCTACGCCGAGCGGGCGCATGCGTTCTATGACACCAGCGTCGGCATGGTCGGTGAGTACAAGCCGCACGCGCAGCAGCATGCCCTGGTTGAAGGTCTTGGCGATGTTCTCGGCGTTGGTGCCGGAACCGGATGCGAGAATGGCTATGTTGTACATATATCGGATTGCTTGAAAGTGTTTTCGGTCAAATGGTTATACCTGCTGCATGTCCACGAGCCGCCTGTAGTGGCCGTTCATGGCTAGCAGCTGCGAGTGTGTGCCGCATTCTACGATTCTCCCTTGGTCCATGACGCATATCATGTCCGCGCCGACGATTGTGCTGAGACGGTGCGCTATGACGATGGTCGTGCGGTCGCGCATAAGCCGTTCCAGAGCCTCCTGCACGAGTCGCTCGCTCTCGGTGTCGAGCGCGGAGGTGGCTTCGTCGAGTATCAGCACCGGCGGGTTCTTGAGTATTGCCCGCGCAATGCTGAGGCGTTGCCGCTGCCCGCCCGAGAGGCGGCAGCCACGGTCGCCAATGTTGGTGTCGTAGCCTTCGGGGCTTGCCATTATGAAATCGTGCGCATTTGCTATCCGTGCGGCCTCTTCCACCATTTCGCGGGTCACACCCTCCATGCCGAAGGTTATGTTGTTGTAGAATGTGTCGTTGAACAGGATTGCCTCCTGGTTGACGTTGCCCATCAGGTCACGCAGGTCGGTCACGTCATAGCGGCGCACGTCCACGCCGCCTACAAGCACGCTGCCCGAGTCCACGTCCCAGAAGCGCGGTACGAGGTCTACGAGCGTAGACTTGCCCGAACCGGACTGCCCTACTATTGCCACGGTGCTGCCGGGCTTGATGTCGAGCGAGATGTGGTCAAGCACCAGACGGTCAGGGGTATAGCTGAAACATACGTCGCGAAACTCCACGCCGACATGGCGAGCCTTCGTGCGGTTGGTATGCACCGCGTCTGCCGGGCTTTTGATCGGGTTGTCTGCCATGAGTATGGCATCGATGCGCTGCATTGCTGCCATGCCCTTCTGTATGGTGTATGTCGCCTTGGAAAGATCCTTGGCTGGGTTGATGATGCTGTAGAATATCACCATGTAGAGGATGAACGTGGGCGCGTCAATAGCGGAATCGCCTGAAAGTATCAACGCGCCGCCAAACCACAGCACTATTGCTATCGCCGTAGTGCCGAGGAACTCGCTCATCGGGTGAGCCAGCGAGTTGCGCCGTGCAATGGCGTTTGACATCGAGAAAAAGGACTGTGTCTCCGACGTGAACTTGCGTTCCATGTGCCGCTCGGCGTTGAACGCCTTGATGACACGCAGTCCGCCGATGCTCTCCTCTGCCGTGGAGAGGATTGTCCCCCACATCTGTTGCGCACGCAGCGACTTGCGTTTCAGCGACTTGCCCACACGTCCCATGACAAGTCCCGCCACTGGGAGCAGGATGAGAACGAAGATGGTGAGCTGCCAGCTGAAAAAGAACATCGTCGCCAGGTAGACCACTATCAGTATCGGGTTTTTGAACAGCATGTCGAGGCTCGACATGACGGAAGCCTCGACTTCCTGCACGTCGCCTGAAAGGCGTGCCATGACATCGCCCTTGCGCGTATCGGTGAAAAAGCCTATCGGCAGCGACAGTATTTTGGCATACATCTGGTTACGTATGTCGCGCACCACGCCGTTGCGCAGCGGTACCATGAAGAACATGCTCAGGTATGACGTGCCGGTCTTTAGCAGCGTCATCACCACGAGCATTGCCGAGAGCGTTGCAAGTGCAACAGATGCGCCGCTGCTTTCGATGATCGTCTGTACGTAGTAGTAGAAATTGTTGAACACCACCTCCTTGAAGTTGCCGCTGCCCAGTTCCATGTAGTGGTATACCGTAGTGTCGATGCGGAAGAGCATCTTCAGTATCGGCATGATGAACGCAAACGAGAAGATGGTCAGGAACGCCGTCAGCAGGTTGAACAGGATGCTGAGCAGCACGTTCCACTTGTAGGGAAGGGCAAACCGGCGGAGCAGTGAAAAGAAATCTTTCATCGGTGTCTGTCGCGTGAAATGCTCATACTTTGGGCGTTATGGTAAACGTGATAGTGCCTGAAACCGTTCCCGCGCCCACCTTGGGTGTCCACTTGGACTTGCGTGCGGCATCCTCACAGGCTTTGAGCAGATACCGCTCTGCGCCGCCGCTTGCCTTGGCGGAAGCAACAGTGCCGTCCTCACGCACAGAGATGGTGACGGTGATGGTCACCTTGTTTTTCAATGCTACTGACGGCTTGGGGCAGCTGAGCATCTGCCGTCCGCGAGACACGCCCTTGACGCTGGCCGTGCCGGTGCCTCCCGTGCCGAAACCGCCGGCCTTGCCGTCGGGCTTGCCGTTTTTGCCCGAGAACCCCTTGGCCATCTTGCTGCTCATCTTCGACTCTTTCTTGTCAGTCTTCGGCGGCTCCACAGCTTTGACGGGGCTGGGCTGTTTCTGAACCACGGGCTTCTCACGCTGGGGCGCAGGGTTGGGGTTTTCGCCGCGCACTATCGTCTTGTCGCTTTCAGTCTCGGCCTTCTCCGGCTCGCCCTGCTCTGCGGGGGCTTCCTGCTGGTCTGCAATCTCGGGGGCGTTCTCCTCGCCCTTGTCTTCGAGTATTTCAGGCTCGATGAAAAACTCCTCCTCTTCCGGCGGCTGGCTGGCCTGTGCCGTATGCGTCAGTGCAAGGCTGTCCCACCTGAGGCTTCCCAGAAAAAGCCACAGGAATATGAGTGCGAGTATGATGACAGTAGCCAGTCCAGCGACTACGCGGTCAAATTGTTCCTGCTTCATATAGCTAAGCCTTGTTGAGTCCGTTATTATCGCGCCGTCTGTCCGTTGTCGGCACTGCTGGCTGCGGCCTCGGCACGCTTGCGGCTGATTTCCGCCCAGCTCGGCAGCGTGGCAAGAATTCCGGCAAACTCCTGCATGGCGGCCGGGATGTCGATGCTCTGCGGGCAAACCTGTGCACACTGTCCGCACCCGACGCACGCCGACGGGCGCTTGTCCTCCGGCATGGCCTCGATGCTCATGGAGAGGTTCAGCGTCGCAGCGTATTTGGCCTCGTTATAGTATTTCAGAAG
>ENA-OUQC01001642-OUQC01001642.1-human-gut-metagenome-genome-assembly--contig:-NODE-1642-length-11219-cov-4.448764_pt1 | contig 11219 bp, 12 predicted proteins | sample MGYA00237942_ERZ548815 | MGnify/ENA primary metagenome ERZ548815 (study PRJEB26490, sample SAMN05194722) | human gut metagenome | biome: terrestrial biome; feature: human-associated habitat; material... | reverse complement strand
ACACAGAGCGGATTTTCCGGCTGGTATCACGGGCGTAAAATTCATTCATAATGTTGCGGAACGGGGTAAAATCGTCATCGCCTTTCAGACTGTCCACACCGTCGTTGATGGCAATCAGACGAACGCCTCGCTGCCGCAAAACCTCCATAACTTGACCGACCTTCAGATAGTCGCGCCCCAACCGGCTCATGTCCTTGATGACGATTGCCTCTACACGCCCTGCCTCCACTTCCTCCATCATCGCCAAAAATCCGGGGCGGTCAAAACGGGTGCCTGAGATACCATCATCGGTAAAGTGCGTAGGGTTGGGCAGCCCATTCCGGCGGGCAAAATCCTCTAACATCTGCTTTTGGTTGGATATGGAATTGCTCTCGCCCTGTAACTCATCGTCCCGGCTCAGGCGCTCGTACAGTGGGGTGATTTTTTCGTTTCTCATAGCTGTACCTCCTGAAACAAAAATGCTCTAAGTGATTGCTTCACTAACCATGACACAATCATGATTAAGAAGTCACTTAGAGCATATATCACCCGCCGCCTGCTTGTAGACCTTGTACTGCCGCACCGCGATGTGCCCGGGCTGCGTGCGCTCCAGCGCGGCAAACAGCATGTCCAGCGGCGACTGATACCCGGAGTCCTCCTCTCGCACATCGGCATACTCCAGCATGGTCATGACCATGGAGAAGTTCTGCTCCTCCGCCGGCGCTTCGGACAGCAGATAGAACAGGATCGCTTCCAGCAGCGCCGTCTCCGACTTCTCCCAGAACGGATCGCTGGACGAAGCGGTTCGGGGCGTGGTGTTGCGGATCAGGTTGGTGACCAGCTTGAGCACGTCCTTCTCATCCCGTATGTAAACCAGCGGATTGTACCGATCCGACTGCGAGAATTCCACCAAATTGAGCACCCGGATGCGATACCCCCGCGCCTTCAGCAATCCGCCTACGTCACGCAGCAGCTCGCCCTTCGGATCTGTCAGTACATACGAGGTATTGCACTGCATCAGGTTGGGCTTGGCATAGAAGCGCGTCTTGCCCGCGCCGCTGCCGCCGATGACGAGCACATTGAGATTGCGCCGGTGTCTGCGCCCATCCAACCCGAGCCGGACATTGCGCGTGAGCAGCACGTTCTCCATGCCCCTCTGCGCGAACCGCGCATTCAGATCCCGCGCATCACCCCAACGCGCCGATCCATGCTCCACGCCCGGGCGCAGCCTGGGCCGTGTGCTCTCCACCGCGGCGGCCACCGCAAGGTATAACAACCCGAACAGCGCACACATTCTCGGGCACTCTGCCGTCCAGACCAAAGCAAAAGGCGCTTCCATCGTCATGGAGAGCGCCTCAAGGCGGCCGGACAATCCCGATCCCTGCGTGGGCTGCGCAAACGCTACTGCAAGCCAAAGCACGGGCAGCAACCCCGCCGCCCAGAGCATGGTCCGCATGAGCCTTTCGTCCTTCTTCATACCGCATCATCTTGCCTCCTGACGGTTCCATGCCTTTTGCAGCAGGTCACCGTATTGCTCCAGCGATTCCCTCTGTCAGCGGTCGTAATCGCCGCTGTCGCCCGCCCGGATGCCGAACACCTCGCCCTCCCCGATGCGCTTCAATTCCCCCGCCCGCAGCGGACGGCTGTAATCCGGGCCGTTCAGCCGATACACCGGCAGCACCTCCTCATTGAGCAGCGCCCGCGCATCTGCATTGCAGATGCGTTGAAACCCTGCGCGATACGGGCATGCACGCGCCATATACGCGCTCGCCAGTCCCCGCAGATACCCTCCGGGCGAGATCGCCTCATACCCCTCCCGCGCTTCATGCAGGCTGCGCAGATGCCCGCCCACGTCCCGCTCCATGTCCATCACCGACACCGTGTTCATCTCCACATCGATCGCATGACTGGCATAGTCCAGCAGGACCACATCCCCGCGCACGCGCCCGGGGGGCATGCGCCTGTCCACCCGCGCGGCAAACGCCCTGACCAGGTCAGGGCGCTCCTCCCCGCACTCCAGCCATCCCTTCCGACAGCTGCTCTCGCGGGTATACACGCTCTCCTCCGGTACCAGCAGCGTCCCCATCCGGTAGCTCATGAACAGATAATGCCGCTGCCTCCCATGCAGCAGCTCCTGCATGTCCTCCGCGTAATCCGTCTGATAGTACTCCGTGTTGCGCGACATAATGGCGTGCAGCGTCTCGGTCAGCTCCACATTCCTGAGCATGGTCATCTCCATCCCTCCTTTTGCAAAAAAAGAAAGCATCCGAACTCCAGATGCTTTCCCGTATCTTATGAACTGTATTTACTTTTCTGCAGGGCCGTATTCCCGTTCCATCGCTTCCACTGAAATCACCCATTGCTTGCCGAACTTACAGACATCGATCCCATTTCTGAGTTTTCCATATGCAATGGCTTTCCGCAGCGTACTCTCATTCAGCCCCCAAAGCTCTGTCGCCTCACCAAAGGCCATAAGGCCATCAAACGGCGTCTGAACTGCCAACCCGTGTTCCCACAGCTCCTCACAGGACAGGTCCAATTCGTCATTCCAAACAATTCCATATCCGCCAGTATCTACATGCACGCAAGCAAACTCTTCCGGATGCTCTTGCAGATATCGGAAGCAGGGAATCCGTTCAAACAGCGGCTTGACGTCATAAACGCGCACATGTCCATCTCGAAACTGAACACTCAGTTTGTTATCCGGCAGGGCTGCGACACTCTTTACTCTATGGAACATACTTCTCTCCTCCTCACTCAAGCGGCGGGAGCTTTCTGAACTCCTGTGTTTCCCAAATCTCCCTAAGCGATTGTCTGTGCAGGCCAATCCACTCCAATACCATATTCATAGCTTTCCCGGGTAAATATCCTTCCAATACTTCCCCCGTCATAAAGTCAATCGCGGCCACATCATCATTGTAGATTGCATGGATGTGCGGCGGGTTATGCTCACTCTGTAAAAAGTACATTCTGATTACGATGCCATAGAATCTGGCCAATACCGGCATAGACCTCTCTCCTTTCGCTTTCCATTATATCACGATACCGTGATAACATCAATCGAAAATGCATTATACTGCTCTTATTCTCTGTCTTTTCCTATCTTCCCCTTGATTGGTGTCCGGGACGACTGTTTCTCCGCCTCCTTCCGATACAGCTCAAGACTCGCCCTGACGGATGTCTTTCGCTCACCACGGCTGTCTGCGTCCTCTGCCGAGCGCTTCAGCCTGTCCTCTGCAGCGCTCGAGCTTCGCGACGACGGAGGTTCTTTTTTTTTAGAATTCTCCCCCTGCTGCACGCTCCCGTACCCCAGCCGCTCCAGCACATGGTTGACGCGTGGGATCTCATCCGTCCGCACCACCACATCGATGAGCCCGTCCGGATCCCGCCTGTTGCGCAGCGCAGCATACAGCAGCTTGTACTGCCTCGCCTGCGGCTTGAACGCCGCATACTCCTCCTTCCGCAGCCGGAACACCTGCAACTCCTGTCCCGACCTGAGCAGCCGCACCATGCTCGTCCTGCCATGCTGCGCCGGATTCTTCCCACGCTCCTGCTGCGCCCACGCATACAGAAACGCCGCAAGCTGCCTCGCCCCTTCCCCCGTGATCTTCACCACCGTCTCCGTACCGTCGAGCAGTATCCTCACCATCTGCTCCGCCGCGTCACCGCCGTTCATGCTCATCACCACTACCTCCTTGTCACTCTGCAGGATTTCTTTGTAATAGAAAACAACACGCGAGCGGTGATCCGTCACGTGTTGTCATGTGTCATTTGCTATTGTTGAAGAGTCTTGTCTGGCATGGACTTACTTCTCAATCGATGTTGCCGTAACATACTTTTGCTTGGGGCTGCGAGGTTTATCTGGTATCGTCAGTAGAATTGCATGCGCCTCGATCAAAGGGTTGAGATACCGTCTCAGGGCATATTCCCCAGAGGAGATGGCAATAAACTCGATGATCTCTGCACGGCTGCGGGGAACGCGGCAAAATTCCAGAAGTCCCTTTTCATCTTTCAGTTCAGCACGCTGAGTCCCATTGCCGGCAGAAGACTCGCGCGGGTTTTCCTGCGTATAGGATTTGTTATACAGAACAACCCTGAACATCCCACGGGAATCACAAAACACAGGCTGGGGAAGAGAAAGCTCCTGCATCGCATGACGAATTGTGGGAATACCAGAGTAGCGGTTCTCTGTCTTTCGCAGCGTTTCCATTGCAGTGACCAGAACTGGATTCCTGGTATCAGGCTGAACATTGCCCAGTTGATCCACAGTCAATCTGCCGTAAAGCCCACCCGGATTCACGATCTCCAGCCGATCCGTGTACATAATCAGCTGGATGGGCATACCTTCTGTATGAAAGCTGTAATCACGATGTACAAGCGCATTTAGGATTGCTTCGCGTACTGCATTCAACGGGTACTGAGGAATATCATTTCTTCGTCCCGTAGATTCATCGATTCTCGTGGCAACCCTCATGTTTTTGCGGACAAAAGCCAAAGCCCCTTCCAGCATATCCGGCAATGTTCCCTCTATGCGTTTGCTGTCCGTGAAGCGATTCCCCGCCTGATCCACATTACCCATTTCCGTACCGGGGACACAGGTAGCTATAATGCTCAACTGAGGATAAAAGCCCTGCGGATAGATGCCGAAGAGAAGAAGCGCAGTGATCGTGCATGCACCGTTTTTTGTAATGCCGGCCAATTCCAGCTGTTGTTCTTCAGACAAGAGCGCAAGGTTCGGCCTCTCCTCTCGCTTTAGCGATAAGAACTTCTGAATCTTTTCCTGATCCAGATAACTGAAGGTTACGCCTTCCGCCGCCCGAATATCATCCCGATATTTCTTGCGGAAAGCTTCATAACTATAGACTTCATATTCCGTCATTGGTTTATCTGCATCGCCAACTCGAATGTAAGATCCCTGAAGCCTGCCTTTTGTGGTCTTGAAGCATGGGCGCTCCGCTATATCAACAGGCGGAATTTCAGCAGAGACAAATACCCTTTCACCTTCATTGCAAACCGTAAAGACAGGGCGTACGACGGGCGTCATTTGTTCACCATATTCCATGACCTTCTTCTGCAGATCCTGTGCATCGTACACGCCCACTTTATCGAAATTTCTTTTTTCGTCAAGACCAAATACGAACGTACCCCCATCATTTTGGTTGGAAAATGCAGAGAACGTATCGTAAAGCTTCTCCGGACAACCGCCATGCGCAGCCTTTACTTCGATCACTTGTGCTTCGCAGCCACGCGTTCGGATTTGTTCAATCAGTTTCTGAAGTTCACTTTCAACCATACCGATCCCTCCCTTCCCTTATGTTACCATGTATAACCCAAGATGTAAACAAGAAACATAATAAATCATTCGACAAAAGGCAAAACAAAACATAAGAAAGACTTATGAAACTCCGTAAAACACAAGAGACTTGTATAACTCGACTTAAGTTCCATTATGTTCATCATTCATAATCCTGGAAATCCATCTCGATCATCCGGCAACGATCTTACTTGTATTCTACCCTGTTCTTTTTCTGCAAATCCATTCATCCGCTCACGAAGTGCGGACTCAGTTGTACGAATCGTGTCACACATTGCGAGTTCCTTTCTCAATTCACGCATTTGTCTGTTCACCTCCGCTATCTGATTATAAAGCTGTGCCTTCTGGCTTTTCAGCGCATCAACATCCTGCCCGTTAAGCAGTTCATTGGCCTCTTTCCACCCGCAGCGCTCTTCTTCCGTTCCGATAGAACCTTCGGAAAGCAAACCCGCCACGGGAGAGAACTGCTCCACCGTGGCAAGAGCCGTATACAATTTACCTTTCCGCTTCTTCTGTGCGTTCAGTATGGTGCGGGTTCTGGCCAGTGCCTGAAGCTGCCCATTCAATTTCTCCTGATGCTTTTGCAGATCCTCCCCGGTCACGATGCGGTGCTGCACGAGATAGCGGTGCTGCGTTTTGTATCGCTCAAAATGCCGCAGTTCACTGCGCAGCAGCACGCTCTGCTGCGACGAACCCTTGTGTTTGGCAACGCAGCCCAGCAGATACAGGTAATGCCGATACACTCCGAGAATCCCAACCATGGGTCGTGAATAAGGACGATAAGGCTTAGGCACCAGCACCTGCGCCGCGGGATTTTCCAGCTCCCCCTCGATGTACGCACGAATCGCATCCTCTGTACACTTCACACCGTCCAGCTGCGGCCGGATGAAGCGCTCATAGCCGTATGGCCGGAACGCCAGGTACTTCCCATGCCGGATCTCATACCCCTTGCCCTCCATGAGCGCCAGAAACACTCCGTAATCCAGCGCATAGGACAGCACCTCCCGGACATCGCGCGCCACCACCTGCCGCAGACTGAGCCCGCTGTCCTGCACAGCCTTCCACTCCGCATAGGACATGCCTCTGCGGCGCTCCCCGTCCTCCATTACGACGGACAACCCGTGCTCCCTGCACAGCCGATCCGAAATCGCGCGCACCTGCCGGTAATAGGTCTGCGGCGTGCTGTGGTACTTCTTGCCGTCCACAAAGGACACCGCATTGAACACAATGTGGTTGTGGATGTGCGCATGGTCGCAATGCGTCCCGATGACCACCTGATACCCCTTCAGATGCTCCTGCGCAAACTCCTGCGCCAGCCGCAGCGCCATCTCCGGCGTGATCTCCCCCGGCGCAAAGGACTGTATGATGTGAAAAGCCTGCGTGCCCTGTTCCGCATCCCAGTTTTTCCGAACAGACTGCATCTCCTGCGCCGCATACCCGTCGCTGCAATGGATGTGCGCCGTCAGGCTGCCGTTTTCCGTCTTTGCCGGGTTCAGCGCATAAGCAATGAGCTTATCCACTCGACTCTTCCTGCGCAGTATCTTTGTGATCGCCATCTCGTCCTTCACTCCGTCTCAGCCAGATCATGCACCATGCGGATCAATTCGCGCAGCAGGTGTTCCACCCGAGCCATATCCTGAACGGACTCCGGATGCGCGTTCGCAATCCGGGCGATCTGGTTGACATTGCTGCCCACGCGGCTGACCTCCGTGCACAGTCTGTAATAGTCCGGCTGCAGTCTCTCTTTGATTCTTCTCCCCATGATCAGCGCACGGAGATATTTGCTCTTGGTAAGCCCCGTCTTTTTCAGGTCGTTTTGCAGTTTTCCGTATTCCTCCGCATTCAGATAGACCATGACGGGAATGCTCCGATTCCTCATCGCTCTCCTCCCGCACCAGCGGCATTGGGTTCAAGGGGTTCCCTTGCAGGCTGCGTTTGTATTGACAAAGGCGATGCTTGCGCGTCCGGCGCTACGCGCACGGCCGCCGTCTGCTCTGCTCACCGCTCCGCCTCCCGACTGCGGGTGCGCAGCTGGAACACCAGTTCGTCGTTGTAGTCCTTGCCGTGCCTGGGTGGATGGTGAAATGCAATATACCGGCCTGCCAGAGAAGCCGTGATCGCTTGCGCAGCTCTACGTCCCTGCTCATCGTTGTCCAGCCCGAGGTTGACGTACCGGATCGCCGGATGCTCCGCAAGATACCGCTCCAGCGCAAGCGGCGACAGCCCGCCCAGCGACAGCCGGTGCGCGGGCCACGGATTGCCGCCCTGTTTGCACAGCGCCGCATGCGACAAAGCATCAATGGCGCTCTCAAACACCCAAATCACTTTACACTCCGGTTCCGGGGCCGGCAGCGCAAACGCATACGACTTGTCGCTGCCATACGCCTCGTGCTTACCGCTGCCCTGCAGCGAACGCGAGCAGGCGTAGCGCGGCGTGTAGTCGGAATCGTATCCCACAAACACCACCTGCTTGCCGGTCAGCTCCTCGTAGCTGCCGTCCTCCTTCCTGCGCCAGTATGTATCCGCCTGATAAAGCCGCACCTCATCGATGCAGCGCTGGATGAGTTCCATGGGAATTCCCCGCCCCTGCAGGTAGGCGATGGCCTCATCGTTCCGCTCTGCAACGGGCAGAAGCATCAGCTTGCGCGGCTTGTCTGCATTCGCCGCACTTCTCTCTGCTCGCTTCACCGGCCCTGTCATCTTCTGAACCGCATCTCCCAGCAACGTGTGAACAGCCTCGACAAAGGGGATCTTCTCGTACTTCACCAGAAAATCAATGGTCTTTCCGCCCGTCCGCTGCGAGAACCAGTACCACTTGTTGCCCTCGATCACCAGACTGTCGTGTTCCGCCAGACAGTGCTGCCGCCCCATGCGCTTGACCGCATAGCCCCGGCTCTGCACATACGCCAGCAGATCCACGCTGTTGGCTCTGGCGAGTTCTTCTTCCGTAAACCTTTTCATCCAAACTCCTTTCAGATTTCCAAAGTTTTTGGATGTACCTTCCAAAAACTATTGAGAATTCTCAACTTAAGGGATATACTATTCTCAAAGAGGAGGTGTCTGCATGCTCAGACTGGAACGCAGGGACTATCTGGATAAGCTGATCGCATTCCGCGACAAGAACATCATCAAAATCATCACCGGCATCCGCCGCTGCGGAAAATCCACGCTGATGGAGATCTATCAGGATCATCTGCGTACACAGGGCGTGCAGGAACAGCAGATCATTTCCATCAACTTCGAGGATTTCGATCACCGTTCCCTGCGCGACCCCGCCCGGCTCCACGCCTATATCACAGAGCGCATGGTGCAGGGTGCGATGACCTATGTGTTTCTGGATGAGATCCAGCATGTGCAAGATTGGCAGGAGGTCGTGGACAGCCTGTACATCCGCAGGAATCTGGACATCTACATCACGGGCTCCAACGCCTATCTGCTCTCCAGCGAGATCGCCACGCTGCTCTCCGGGCGTTGCGTCGAGATCCGCATGCTCCCGCTCTCCTTCCGGGAATTCGTGACCGCCTCGGGCAATGACGACAACCTCTCCCGCAAGTATCTGGAATACATCGAGAGCAGCTCCTTCCCTTATGCACTGGAGCTCATGGGCCATCCAAAGGAGCTGCGCGACTATCTGGAGGGCATCTACAGCACGGTCGTGCTCAAGGATCTGGTCGCCCGCAAGAAGATCCCCGACGTGATGATGCTGGAAAGCGTGGCGCGCTTTGTATTCGACAGCATCGGCAGCCCGATCTCCACCAAGAAGATCGCGGACACCATGACCTCCATGGGGCGCAAGATCGACGTAAAGACCGTGGAGAAATATGTGGACGCCCTGCTGGAGAGCTTCATCGTCTATCAGGCCAAGCGCTACAACGTCAAAGGCAAACAGTATCTCAAGACCCTCGAAAAGTATTACGTCGTGGACATCGGCCTGCGCTATATGCTGCTGGGCAGCCGCTCAACGGACGTCGGGCACATACTGGAGAACGTCGTCTATCTCGAGCTGCTCCGCCGGGGGTACGACGTCTACGTCGGCAAGGTCGACGACCTCGAAGTGGACTTTGTCGCAATGGATCCAAAGCGCACTACCTACTTTCAGGTCGCAGCATCCGTGCGCGATGAAAAGACACTCGCCCGCGAACTGGCTCCGCTTCAGAAGATCAACGACCATTACCCCAAGCTCATCCTCACGCTCGATGAGGATCCCGAGGCCGATTACGAGGGCATCCGCCGCGTCAATGCGCTGGATTGGCTCATGGGCCTCACCTCCTGACAGATTTTCAGCGCTCCGCGACGCGGAGCGCTTTTTCGTCCCGTTCCTCCTCCGGCTCCGCTTCGTCCAGCAGCACGGCATCCTTCTCATCCAGATTGAGCAGCGCGTTCAGCTCGGCCAGCCGTGCCTCCTTCGCGCGCAGCTCCTCTTCCTGCGGGAAGGGCCGCTGCACCTCCGCGTGGGTGTCCTCGATCTGCCGCTGCGTATCCGACAGCTGCATTTCCAACTTGCAAAGCTCCTCCGGAATGTTTTCCAAACGGTTCTCCATGCGGGTGAGATTGCCGCCCGGGTCGCTGCCCAGCGCCACGTTGTACCGCTCTGCCCCCACCAGCGCCGCCTGCACCTCCCGCGTGAACGGCTCAAACTGCACCTCCAGTTCAAAGCCCCGCCAGCTTCCCACCCGCGCCGGTTCATCGCCGGGCGCGGCTCTGCACGCCTCCCAGAATGCCTTCGCAGCCTCGTTTCTCCTGGCATAAGGCTTACCAAAGACGACCATGGGCGGAAAAGTACCCTCCGGCACCGCGCTTTGCCTGAGCAATTCCACATCCCGCCCGCATCGCGCGATGCGATCCCGCAGCCCCGCCACCTGCGCCGGATAGAATCCTCTCAGACGGTCTTCCAGCGCATACCGCCTGCTCATGTGGCTGGCGCGCAGCATGCGCAAACGGGCGACCGTGACCTCCGCATCCATCTTCTCCCGAATCAGAGGGTTGCCGGTGGCCAGCGCCTTAATCTCCGCATAAGAGAGCGACGCCTCGTCCACATCGTCTGCCACCCGCGCTGGGCTTTTTGACGTCATGATCTGCGAGATGAACCGCTGCTTGTTCTCCACCAGCTGGTAGAGATAGGCGTCAAAGGTCTGCTCGGTGACATAGCGGTAAATGTGCACCTCCGGGTTGCGGTTGCCCTGCCGCAGTATCCGCCCGGCGCGCTGCTCCAGATCGGAGGGCCGCCACGGGCAGTCCAGATCGTGCAGCGCGATGAGCCGCTCCTGCACGTTGGTGCCTGCGCCCATCTTCGCGGTGGACCCCATCAGCACGCGCACCTGCCCGCTGCGCACCCTTGCAAACAGCTCCTTCTTCTGCGCCTCCGTGTTCGCGTCATGGATGTAGGCAATCTCTCCCACCGGAATGCCCTTTTCCACCAGCTTGTCCCGCAGATCGTCGTACACATTGAAGCCCGCGCTCGGCGTGGACAGGTCGCAGAACACGAGCTGCGCGCTGCGGTCATCCGCTGTGCGCGCCCAGATGTCGTACACGTTGCGCGTGCAGGCCGACACTTTGCTGTTCTCCGCGTCGGGCAGCAGCGGCTGCATCAGGCGCTGATCGAGCGCCAGCTTGCGCCCATCGTTGGTGATGAGCAGCATGTTGTCCCTGTCCGGGCTGATGCTGCCGCTGCGCACCTGCTCGGCACGATCGGACAGGCTTTCCACCATGTGCTTTTGCTGTTCCGTCGGCGGAATGGCAACGTTGTGAATCTGTGCCCTGGGCACAGGCAGGTTCAGCATATCCGCAGTCTGGATGTCTGCCACCTCGCGAAACATCGTCATGAGCTCCGGCAGGTTGTAGAACCGCGAGAACCGCGTCTTGGCGCGGTACCCGGTGCCCTCGGGAACGAGTTTGTCAAGATGATTTTTGTAAGTTTTCTAAATTC
>ENA-OUQC01001641-OUQC01001641.1-human-gut-metagenome-genome-assembly--contig:-NODE-1641-length-11220-cov-13.263323_pt1 | contig 11220 bp, 14 predicted proteins | sample MGYA00237942_ERZ548815 | MGnify/ENA primary metagenome ERZ548815 (study PRJEB26490, sample SAMN05194722) | human gut metagenome | biome: terrestrial biome; feature: human-associated habitat... | reverse complement strand
TGCTGATCGGACACCTCAACAAAGCCGCAGGAACGCAAAGCACCTACCGGGGATTAGGGTCTATCGACATTACGGCGGCAGTCCGCAGTCTGCTCTTTATCGGCAAGCTGAAGGACAGCCCCACAACGAGGGTGCTTATCCATGAGAAAAGCTCCCTTGCGCCGCCCGGACAGTCCCTTGCCTTTTCTCTGGGAGACGAGAAAGGCTTTGAGTGGATAGGGGCTTATGACATTACCGCTGACGAGCTTCTTGCCGGGACAGACACCGCCAAGACCGAGAGCAAGACCGCACAGGCGCAAATGCTCATTCTGGAACTGCTTGCGGACGGAAAGCGTATGCCGAGCGCAGAGCTGGAAAAGGCAGTCAATGAGCGTGGGATTTCCTCACGCACCATGAGAACGGCAAAGAGCCGTATCGGGGACAGACTTGTGACCGAGAAAGACGGCACAGCATGGGTCTGCTATCTCCGAGACTGACAACAGGAACACGGCAAGCGTGGCAAAGACGGCAAGGTTTTTATAGATACCTTAATGTTGCCGCCTTGCCTTGTTCCCTCATACCGACACCGCCCGATGATGAACAGTCACCGGGCATTTTTCATTTACAGGAGGATTTTGAATGAACAATACCGCAACCAACACCGCCACTTGCCCGACTGTCAGAAAGCAGATCGGCAAGACAACCTATATCGTGCGTGTGCATTTCAGCCAGACCGCCAAGGAGACGATGGAGGACAAAATCAAGCGTCTGCTCCGTGAGGAAGTCCGCAAAATGTGACTTCTTTTTGAATTTGATGAAAAAGTCCTTGACTTTTCGTCTCTGGCAAGACTGCTAAGAGCATTCTTGTAACCGCCTCCGTTCGGCTGTCGGCGTTTATCTTTCCGCAGTATACGAACATCATGCAGGAGGACGAGATGGACTTCGGCTCCCTGGGTGAGCGGAAGCGGGCAATCTTCTGCATTACTCCTGTCAACGATGGCAGCATGAACTATCTGGTCAGTATGCTGTTTACACAGTGCTTTCAGGAGCTTTATCTGCGGGCGGACGAGCGGTATGACGGTCGTCTGCCGGTGCCGGTGCGTGTGATACAGGACGAGTGGGCCAACGTTCCCCAGCCGGACAGCTATCCCAAGGTGCTGGCCACCTGCCGCAGCTACAACATCGGCATTGATATCATCGTGCAGAACATCCAGAGTATCAAGGCCCGCTATCGGGATGAATACCAGAGCATCATCGGCAACTGTGACACGCTGCTGTTTTTGGGCGGCGGCAACGAGCCGGAATCGCTGGAGTTCATGTCGAAGCTGCTGGGCAAGGAGACCATCAGCATCCGGACAAGGGGCCAGACACGGGGGCGAAGCGGCTCCAGCTCCATCAATTATCAATTGACGGGCCGTGAGCTGATGACGCCGGACGAGATACGCCGTATGCCCACGCGGGAAGCGCTGCTGCTGATCCGCGGCGAAAGCCCCGTGCGGGACAGAAAGTACAACATCAAGAAGCACCCCAATTACCGCTACACGCAAGATGGCGGCGCAAAGCCCTATATCCACAATCCGCCGCCTGTACCCGATTACGCATTGACAGATTTGCCCTATGTGTTCCGCACATTGGACGACTATACATTTTTGGAGGACAAATATGAACAAGAAAAACAAGAAAAGAAGGAAAATCGCAGGAGGTATCTGCGGGAGCGCGGCGCTGTCCTTATGCGCTGTTACCACCGCCTACGCCACCGGCGGTGATCCGCTGACCATCGTCAACAACCTGTCTGACTTCATCTTTTCGGTCATCAAGGCCATCGGCATTATCATTCTCGGCTGGGGTATCGTGCAGGTGGGCATGAGCATCCAGAGCCACGATGCCAGCCAGCGGACGCAGGGCCTGTTGTGTCTGTTCGGCGGTCTGCTTATCGCCTTTGCCAAGGAGATTCTGACGCTGATCGGCGCGGTGTAAGCCATGGACAACAACTGGATCATTGACAATCTCAACTACGCTTTCGGCGTATGGAACGACAAGCTGACGGAGATGTGGTCGCTGCTGACCCAATCGCCCCAGGCGTTTAAGGGTGGCACGATATGGCAGACGATTCAGACCGCCAACGGAGCCATGCAGGGCATCGGTTACGGCCTGCTGGTGCTGTTTCTGGCTATCGGCATCTTCCGCAGCAGCGCCAGCTTTCGGGACTTCCAGCGGCCCGAACACGTCCTGCGGCATTTTTTATCTACTTTGTCGTGGCGAAGCTGGCTGTTACCTACGGCATCGACCTGATGGTGGACATTTTCACGGTCTGCGCCGGTATCATCTCCACCACTGCCGGCAGTGTGGGCGGTATCGACGGTGCGGCCGTGTCACTGCCTGCGGAGATGGCGACTGCCATCGAGGACGTGGGTTTCCTCGCCAGTATTCCGTTGTGGCTGGTAACGCTGCTGGGCTGTCTGGTCATTACGGTGCTGGCATTTTTGATGATTCTTACTGTATATGGTCGATTCTTTAAGCTGTACCTGTACGCCGCGCTGTCGCCGGTGGCGCTGGCGTCCTTTGCGGGAGAGGGCACGTCCCAGATGGGACGTGCCTTTCTCAAAAGCTACATGGGCGTGTGTCTGGAGGGCGCAGTGATCGTGCTGGCCTGTATTGTGTTCTCGGCCTTCGCCGCCAGCGACACGATAGTGCTGGGCGGTGGCTCGGTAGTCACGCAGGTGTGGGGCTATTTGGGCGAGGTGATCTTCAATATGCTGGTGCTGGTGGGCTTGGTGAAGGGCGCCGACCGTGTGGTGCGGGAGATGTTTGGGTTGTGAGCGCATATTTGTGTTGACAATGTGGTATAATTATGGGACAATAATATCACGAAAGGAGTTGGTACGATGCCGCAGATCATTCCCATCCGAGACTTGAAAAAGACCAGCGAAGTCTCGCAGATGTGTAAGGAGGCCAAGGAACCCATTTTTATTACCAAGAACGGTTACGGTGATATGGTCATTATGAGTATGGAAATGTACGAACGCCGCATGATGCAGCTGGACGCCTATGACAAGCTGGCCGCCGCCGAGGAACAGGTAAAAGCCGGAAAGACGCAGGATGCCGCTGCCGGTTTGAAGAAGCTGAGAGAGAAGTACCATGTATAAGCTGACGATCACGGATCTGGCGCAGGACGACCTCGATGCCATTGTCGAGTATATCGTCTGCCAGTTGGAAAACCCCATCGCAGCTGGAGCGTTTCTCGATGAAGTGGAGGATTGCTATAAGCAGCTGAACTCCAATCCGTTCGTTTACGCACGGAGCAACGATCTCCGGCTGGCACGGGAGGGCTACCGCAAGGCAGTCATCAAGAAGTATCTTTTGATGTTCAAGGTCGATGAGGATACGAAAACCGTTGTAGTCTATCGCGTTTTCTATGGCGCGATGGATTACGAGAATATGCTTTAAGTCAATACACCGAAACCCGTCTCAAATTGAGACGGGTTTCGACATTTTATGGAGGAACGCATGGAAATCAAAATCAACAAAGAAATACGCAGCTACAAGGAAACCGTCTACTTTGGCCTGACAGCGCGGCAGCTCATCTGTTCGCTGCTGGCCGTGGGTACGGCGGTGGGGCTGTACTTCGCCCTGCGGGGCGTATTAGACCGTGAGACGCTGGGCTGGCTGTGCATCGTGGGCGCTGCGCCTATGGCGGCAGCAGGCTTCTTCCACTACAATGGCCTGACGCTGGAGCAATTCCTGTGGGCGTGGTGCAAGACCAACTTCCTGCTGGCCGGCCGGCGGCTGTGGCACAGCGAGAATTACCTATATGACCTTTGGGAGGAGGACAAGAAGTGAGAAAACTATTCAAGGGCCGCAGCACAGAACGGGACGCTTTCCGCATTCCCCGCAGCGTGCAGCAGTCCATCCCCATCAAGCGCATCTATAAAGACGGTATTTTTCAAGTAAGCGGCAGGTTTTCCAAGACCTGGCGCTTTTTTGACATCAATTATGCCGTGGCCTCGCCGGAAAAGCAAATGGAGCTGTTTCTGGGCTACTGCGGCGTCCTTAACAGCCTGCCCATCGACGCGGGCATCAAGCTGACGCTGGTGAACCGCCAGCTCAACCGGCAGGAGTTCAGCCGGAACCTCCTGATGGCCTATCGGCAGGATGGCCGCGACTATATGCGCCGCGAATATAACGGCATTCTGCTGGACAAGGCCAGCGGCAGCAACAATCTGGTGCAGGAGAAGTACATCACCGTGTCCGTGGCCAAGCGCAGCATCGAGGAGGTCCGTACCTTCTTCGCCCGCGTGGGAACTGACCTGACCGCTGGCTTGAGCCGCATGGATTCCGGTATACGGGAAATCACCCTCAACGAGCGCCTGCGGCTGTTCCACGATTTCTTCCGCGTAGGGCAGGAATCGGCCTTCGCCTTCGACCTGCAAACCGCCCAGCGGCGCGGCCACGACTTCCGCGATGCCATCGCGCCGGAGACGCTGCAATTCTTCCCCGATCACTACGCCGTGGACGAGCGCGTGGGCCGCACCCTGTTCCTGCGGGAGTACGCCAGCTTCATCAAGGACACCATGATCACCGAGCTGATGGACTACCCCCGGAACATGATGCTGTCCATCGACATCGTGCCGGTGGCCACAGACGAGGCTGTGTCGGAGATGCACCGGCGCATCATGGCGGTGGAGAGCGACATCACCCGCTGGCAGCAGCGGCAGAACCACCACAACAATTTCTCCGCCAACATCCCGTACGATCTGGAGCAAATGCGGAAGGAGACGCGGGAGTTCTTAGACGACCTTACCGCCCGCGACCAGCGGATGATGTACGCGCTGGTGACGTTGACCCATCTTGCCGACAACGAGGAGCAGTTGGAGCAGGACACGGAGGCCCTGTCCGCCATTGGCCGTTCCCACGGCTGCCAGTTCGCCACTATGAAGTACCAGCAGGAGGATGCGCTGAACACGGTGCTGCCCTACGGTCTGCGGCGTATCGATGCCATGCGGACGCTGACCACGGAGAGTACCGCCGTGCTGCTGCCCTTCAAGACGCAGGAGATCATGGATACCGGCGGTTTGTACTACGGCGTCAACGCCGTGTCCCGCAACCTTATCATCTGCAACCGCGACGCGATGCTCAACGGTCACGGTCTGTATACGGGCGTGTCCGGCAGTGGCAAGTCCATGATGGCCAAGCAGGAGATCGGCTTCGTGGGGCTGAATACTGACCACGATATTATTGTGGTAGACCCTGAGCGCGAGTACGGCCCTCTGATCCGCGCCCTGGGCGGAGAGGTCATCACCATCTCCGCCTCCAACGGCAGCTACGTCAACGCGCTGGACATTTCCAAGGAGTACGGCGACGGGCGCAATCCGCTGGTGCTGAAAAGCGAGTTCATCATGTCCCTGTGCGAACAGCTTATGGGTGCAGGCGAGATCGGCGCAAAGGAGAAGTCCATCATCGACCGCTGTACCGCCAATATTTACCGTAAGTACATCCGCAAATACGAGGGCGACCCGCCGACGCTGAAAGACCTCTATGACGACCTTATGCGGCAGAAGGAGCCTGTTGCCCATGAGATCGCGCTGGCACTGGAGCTGTTCACTACCGGCAGCCTGAACGTGTTTGCCCATCAGACCAATATCGACACCCGCAACCGTATCATCTGCTACGATATTCAGGACTTGGGTGAAAACCTCAAGCCCATCGGCCTGCTGGTGATGCTGGACAGCATCCTCAACCGCGTCATTCGCAACCGGCAGCAGGGGCGGTATACCCACGTCTATATTGATGAGATCTATCTGTTCTTCGCCAGCCCCGGCGTGGGCGGCAAGAGCGCCATCAATAACTATTCCAGCGAGTTCCTGTATAAGTGCTGGAAGCGGTTCCGTAAATACTACGCCACCCTCACCGGCATTACGCAGAACGTGGAGGAGTGCCTGCTATCCGACACGGCGCGGCTGATGTTCGCCAACAGCGAATTTCTGGTGCTGCTGAATCAGGCACCTACCGACCGTGCGGAGCTGGCCAAGCTGCTGGATGCCAGCGACGCGCAGATGGATTACGTCAGCGACGCACCGGCAGGCCACGGGCTGATTAAGGTGGGCTCCTGCCTCGTGCCGTTCATCAATGAGTTGCCCCGTAATACGGAGCTGTACCGCCTGATGACCACCAAGCCGGGGGAGCAAAATGCGTGACGTCAAGACCCGCGCCGTCATGGAACAGCCGAAAACGCGGCAGCAAAACGCCATACCCCGCACGGCGGTGCGTATCTTGCAGCGGCACTACGCTCAGCAGAAACAGGAACGGCAGACCCAGCACCAGCGTCAGCCGGTGGAGTATGCCACAACGCAGGTACAGCAGGGCGGGTTGGATGCCGTGCGCCTGACTTTCCATGCCACACGGCAGCTCCAGCGGAAGTACGCCCTGCACAAATACCGCGCACAGAAGGTGCGGCAGCGGCGGGAAACAACGGCGGCGCAGGTGCGCCAGCGGGATATGCGGCGGTCAACAGAGCAGACCGCCGCGCAGAGTACCACAGCAGCGGAGACACCACGCACCGCAACAGTGCCGCGTCAACCAGCACCAAAACCGCCTGCGCCCACCATGACCACCGCCCAGCAGCGGGCAAAGCAGCATACCCAGCGCGCCGCCCAGCGGCAGATGCTCCAGCAGACGAAAGCCGCCGCCCGCAAAGCGGGACAGCGGCTGGAGCAGATGGCACAGGCGGCAGGCAAAGCCATCCGCACCGGTATTGAGGCGATAGCCGCGGCGGGCGGCGGTGTGGTGCTGTTCCTGCTGCTGGCGTTGCCGGTAATCGCGGTTGCGGCAGCGCTGTCTCCGGCAGGCGTTGTGGCGGACAGCCACACCATGGAACCCACCGGCGAAGCCATGGAGGTGTGGGAGCGCCTGCCGGGCGATCTCTCCATGGAGCGGCGCATGGTGGTGACTTACGCGCTGGCGCTGGTGGACAAGGTTGACTACTTTTGGGGCGGCAAATCGCTGGTGCCGGGCTGGGACGACCGCTGGGGTGAGCTGACGGAGGTTACAGCCGAGGGCGGCGACAGCACCGGCACGGAGCAGCCCTACGGCCTTGACTGTTCCGGCTTCGTGGATTGGGCGTTCTACAACGCCAGCGGCGGCGAGTATGTGATCGGGCAGGGCGGCGGAGCCATAGAGCAGCACGCCAACTGCGTGAACATTGAGTGGGACGAGGTACAGCCGGGGGACTTGCTGTTCTATCCGGAGGATGAACACGTCGGCATTGCCGCTGTCCGCGATTGGCTGGGCCGTCTGCTTGTGGTGCATTGTGCCTCCGACACGGACGGCGTGGCGATCTCCCTCCGAACCGGTTTTGAGACTGCGGCAAGGCCGGTGTGGTACACAGACGAATAGAGGGCAGAGGATTTCCTCTGCCCTCTATTTGCCGCTTAAGCAAACAGACAAATTAGTGACATATTAGTCAACAATAGACATAGCCATTTCTTCAGCAGAAATGCGATATACCGCACCGTCGATACCGTGGCTCCGGAGGGACTCCAGTACAGCGCTCCGCTCATAAGGGCAGCCAATCAGCGCATCGCAGATGGTCGAAGCATCCAGCGTAGAGAAAAAATCACCATATATGGCAGCATCCCGGATGATTCCCTTTTGTACATCCAGCTTAAATTGAATCTTGCCTCCCGCAAAGCGGCCCGTTCGATCAATGGTGAATTTTGGGCTTCTTCCGAAAATCCGATCCCAGCTCTGAAACTGTTCCCGGGCAATATCCTGGATATGGGCATCGTCTTCCGGCGTTAAGGTATAGGCTTTGGTACTGCCATCCATAATATGGCGCACCATGATCTTCTTAAAGGTCTCGGCGTCCATGGGAGATGGAAGGTGTTCGGAAATATTGGTGACCCGATCCCGAACGGACTTGATGCTCTTGGAAATGATTTTATAGCTATCCACTGTCGTAGAAGCTACCATCTGCTCAATGTCTGTGTCAAACAACAGAGAGCCATGGTGCACGATGCAGTCTCCCAGGCGGTACTGCGCGTTGCCGGAAAACTTCTTATCGTCAATGGTCAGGTCGTTTCGACCGTTGAACGCGGCGTTGATGCCCATTTCCCGCAGCGCACTGATGACCGGGGCTATGTACTGGCTGAATTCAATCTCCTCGGTTTCCTGGTGCTGGATAAAGGTGAACTGCCAGCCGCCGAGATCTGTATAGATGGTGCCGCCGCCGCTCATACGGCGTACCAGATGGATGCTGTGGGCGTCCGCATAGAGCTTGTTGATCTCCTCCAGCACATTCTGATACTTGCCCACCATCAGCGTCGGCGTAGTGCGCCAGAAAAGGAATACCGTTTCCGGCAGGCGTTTCTCTACGGTAAAATAATATTCCAGCCCGAAATTGTAATAAACGTCCGTGGAGCCGGTCTCAATATAGATCATGGACGTCCTCCAGTGCTTCCCACGCCTTGTAGGAGCTGCGAGCCAGCGGCGCGGATGCTACATGCCGGAAGCCCTTGGCCAGGGCAAGCTCTTTCCAGCGGGCAAAATCCTCCGGGGTGGCATACCGCGCCAGCGGATAATGCTGAGATGAGGGTTGGAGATACTGTCCGATGGTCAGAATGTCACAGCCGGTCTCCAGAATATCATCCATCAGACGGCTGATCTGATCTTCCGTCTCTCCAAGCCCCACCATAAAGCCGGTCTTGGTCAGAAGCGAGGGATCCTGCTCCTTGCAGTACCGCAGAACCCCCAGAGAACGCTCGTACCGGGCCTGCGGACGTACGGCGCTCTGCAGCTCCTTTACCGTTTCTACGTTGTGGTTCAGCACCTCTGGGTGGGCGGCAATCACCGTGTCAAGCGATGCGTGATCGCCATTCATATCGGAGATCAGCGTCTCCACCGTGGTACCGGGACAAACCTCCCGAATAGCCCGGACACATTTGGCAAACTGTTCCGCGCCGCCGTCCGGCAGATCGTCTCGGGTGGAGCAGGTCAACACAACGTGCCGCAGATTTAGCTTTTTAGCGGCCTTTGCCACGTTCATCGGCTCCTCCGGATTGGGAGGAAGCGGATGGCTAGTGGCAACATTGCAGAACCGGCAGTTCCGGGTACAGATGCTGCCAAGGATCATAAAGGTGGAGGTATGTTTTTGATAGCATTCGCCCAGATTAGGGCAGTTGGCTTCCTTGCACACAGTATTCAGCTTCAAATCCTGCATTAGCGCCGCCACCTCGTTGACAGCTTCCTGATTATAGCGAACCTTCAGCCATTCCGGTTTCTTTTCCATGCTCTACTCCGCTTCCAACACTGCCACAGCGGCATTCACATGTACGGTATCTCCCTCCTCGACCAGTTGCTTTTTCAGGACGCCGGCTTCCGTGGCCTCGATCTGGTTGACCACTTTATTGGTTTCGATTTCAAACAGCGGTTCGCCTGCCGCAACGTGATCGCCCTCTTCTTTCAGCCAGGCGCACAGAACGCCGCTTTCCATTTCTGGGGCAAGCTTGGGCATGTTGATCTTTTTTTCCATGATGCTTTCCTTTCCTGCCATATCCGGCAATGCAATTGTCAAAATGATCGTTTTTTAAGACGCTGTTTTTCTACATAAGCCAGTCCATCAATTCATCCGCTGCGTTGCCTACCAGTTGACGGCACACAGCGACAAAGCCCTCTGGATCTAGACGGGCACCGTTCAGCAGCTGTGCAGCTAGTGCACCGTCAACCGCTGCGCAGTCAATCACAGCGTCTGAAACAATGCCGCGCTTAGCCTGATAGGCCGCGCGGATGGGCACGCCGTTAAAATTCCCGGATTTTTCATAGGCGAAGGCAGGTGTCTTTCCCCACGTCCACTCCCAGCTACGGTACTTTTCGTCTCGTAGGCGGCAGACTTCAGCATTCTGCTCCGGCGTCAAAGTCAAATGTGGGCAATCTAGGGGAACCATCTGATTCAACAGTCGGGTCTGAAACTCCTGAATACCCATAGGTGTCGCCAGATGCTCCTGTATGTTCGTCACGGTACAGATGGCAGACTGGGTTCCCCGACTTTGGAAACAGTCGTTTTTCCTGTGGGTAGTGATCTGATCCAGCACGCTGAGATCAGAGGAAAACAGCAGCGTACCGTGGTGCAGCAGTCGTCCCTTTACCAACCGCTGCGCGCTGCCAGAGATTTTTAGATCGCCGATGGCAATGTCACAGGTGCGGTTTTTCCGAGCGGGGATACCAAGAGTATTCAGAGCTCTGACAACTGGGGTCAGCACATCGTCATAGTTCAATGTGCTATTGGTGCGAATTATGTAGGTATAATTGACATTTCCTAAATCGTGGTACACAGTTCCACCGCCGGTCATCCGGCGCACCACAGGGATTCCACGTCGTCGCAGGGATTCCACATGGACTTCCCGGCAGATATTTTGGTAGCAGCCCACGATCACAGAGGGGGAATTCTGCCAGAGCAAAAAAATATCATCGTCCAGAAATGTCTGATAGATGTATTCTTCAAATGCCTGGTTGTAAAACGGGTCATGGGAAGGGTTTTGTATTGTTAACATAAGCGTTGCCTGTTTGACAGATGGTTCATAAATAAAACATGCTTGTTAAAACGATAATAAGCAAAACACTCCGATACTGATTACTGTCCAGTCAGCTCGTTGGCCTGTTCGGCGATGTGCAGCAGGTCGCTCCGCAGCGTTTGCAGCTGCTCGGCGCTGATGCCCCGCGTTACCAGACGGTTGGTTTCTTCGATCAGCGCCTCGATGGGCTTTTGCAGAGCGCGGCCCGCGTCTGTCAGACAGACGATGATGCGGCGGCGATCCGTCTTGCAGTACTCCCGGACGATCAGTTCCTTTTCCTCCAGACGGCTCATAATGCCGGTAACGGTGGAGGAGTCCAGACACAGATGCTGGGCCAGCTGGGAGGGGGCCTGCTCGTCCTCGTCCCACAGGCATTTCAGCAGCGCGTACTGTATGGGCGTAACGTTGAACTGCTGAAGCTGCTTTTTAAAGCACAGAAACACGGCGTTCTGCACGTTGGTCAACATAAAGTTGATACATTCATTTAATTGCATAAAAGATCCCCCAATAGAAACGATACTGCTATCATACCGGAGGGGGATACAATTTGTCAACGGCGAAAATAATTTGCGTACAAAGAATATGTTGACAAACAATTTGAAAACAAGTAATATGAAAGTGTGAACCTGCAACCAATTCTACTTACGGAGGTAAGCTATGGACTTTCAACTGAGCA